>Ga0209541_10006026_pt1 | contig 20868 bp, 27 predicted proteins | sample RifCSPlowO2_01_FD_184027 | JGI IMG/M metagenome (GOLD analysis project Ga0209541, IMG submission 184027) | Groundwater microbial communities from Rifle, Colorado - Rifle CSP2_plank lowO2_0.1 (SPAdes) (version 2) | ecosystem: Environmental > Aquatic > Deep subsurface > Groundwater | place... | reverse complement strand
TTGAAATCAAGTGCATTGCTCTCGCGTATTCCCCTGTCTACGACCCTTGCCAGCTCAACAGCCTGTATGCTTGGGGGCCCAAGCTCAAAGTCCGGGTTTGACAAGGGCAATAGCTCCGCGCCTACCATGATTGTCCCTTCGTCCTGCTTGTCTGGAAAAGGCTCGCCTACCTCCAGCTTGACTCCGACAATAACCTCGGTGTCTCCTATCGTGGCGCGTGCAGAGCCTTCTGCTGTGCTCACGACGCCGTATTCAATTTTTACAGGCTCGCGGTACTGCTCAGGCTTTCTTGCATCCAGGCGCGTCTTTGCGCTCAGCAGTTTCAGGACATGGCTTCGTAGCTCTTCATACATTTTAGTGTACCTCGTATTTATCTTTAAGCGCTTTTTTCATGACATCATAAATCTTCCCGCAGGCTGCCTTTCCCATCCCAATGGCTTTTTTAAGGCTCTCCTTTGATATTTCGCCGTCCATCTGCAGCAGTGTAATCTTTCCTGACTGCGGCATCAATGCTATGGGTATATCCGCCACAGGGCCATCTTCATAAGCCTCTTCGCTATAATCCATATCAACAAGCAGCTTGTCATCAACCCTGCCGACAGAGACTGCTGCCACAAGGTCTTTCATCGTAAGCCCTGCATCAGCAAGCGCCATTGAAGCAGCGCATATTCCGGCGCATCTTGAGCCTGCTTCTGTCTGCGGAAGCTCTATGAAGACATCCACAACTGAGTTTGGGAATTCCTTCAAATCAAGCACAGGCAGCAAAGCCTTCTCAGAAACCATTGAGATTTCCTTGGCTCTCCTGTTTGCGCCAGGCCTTACACGCTCTCCGGAGCCTGAGAAAGGCATCATGTTGTAATTCACGCGGAGAATGCCCCTTTGCGGGTTTTGCAGGAATTTCGGATATAAATTCCTTGGGCCGTATACAGCAGCATACGCCCATGTATTCCCTATCCTGAACATCGCCGAGCCGTCTGCCCTCTTTATAATCCCAACTTTGGCTTCCATTTCCCGTGTCTCATCAAATTTCCTGTTGTTTAGCCTTTTAGAATAAGCCATATTTTTCACCTGTCTCCCTTATCGTGGCTATGCTCCCCTATGCTTGGAGCATGAGCTTCTATTTTCTTTCCTGTTTTTTCCTCAAGGAATTTCTTGATCTTTTCTGTAAGTCCCGGCAAATGCGCTTCGCTGGCTATTTTCTGGATGGCCTCAACAGCAGTGAATTCAGCTTCAGGGGCGCCGTCCAGCCAGATTAATCCGTTCTGCCCAACGATGATCCTGCATCCAGTGGCGTCTTTTATCATGCTCACCATGGAGCCTGACTTGCCAATTATGCGCGGAACCTTGTTGGTGTTGACTTCCAGTATCCGGCCGCCGTGAAGCTTCCTTAATCCCGGCCCTTTTGTCGAGACGTCAATCAGCTTCTGGCTTGTGACATTCGTTATTTGAGCAACAATGTAATCGCCGACATTGAAGTAGTGGGTGATGTCAGCGCCCCTCCTGATGAATTCAGAAATCGCGTCCTTCACAGACAGCATGGCTGAATAAGCAGAATTTGTCTCAACACGCCAGCCTGAAAACCCGACATCAATCACCTGGCAGATGATTGTATCTCCCATTTTTGGTATGTATTTTCCTGAGAGCGGTATCAGCTTGACTGCGCGGCCCTCAATGCTTGCAAGCCCCAATCTGCCTGCAATGATCCTGTCCCCTTCCCTGTAAGTGCCCTGCCCCGGCAGGTAGTCCATGCCTTCTGCAAGAACCTCTCCCGGAACTGCAATTTCCTTGTCTTTAACTGTCATTTTGCCCAATTTCCTCACCTTGTGTTCAATACTTTTGTTTCTGCATTTCCATGGCATACTGCATTTATTTTATCATAAAACTCTTCCTCTAAGCCGCCAGGCATCTCCAGCACCACAGAGAGGCTTCCGTCGTTCTGCCAGTCCTCGCGCAATTTTTTCCCGAATGATGCAAAAATACTGTATACCTTCCCTGTAAATTCAGGCGGTATTTTTACAGCAATCTCCTTTATCTCGAACTTGATTGGAAGGACAATGCGTATCTTCTTCAGCACATCCTGAACCTGCCTTTGGACATCCTGGAACTCGTCAACATGCACCTTTGCCTCTGCCATGGCATTCTCGATGCGCAGTATCGGGTGCGGATGATGCGTCTTCGGGTCAACTGCATTCATGTGAATAATGCTCACAATCTGCTTTCTCTTCTGCTCCCTGAGCTTTTCCTTGTATTCAGTCGTCAGCGGAATGTCGCCTTTCTGCACAATCAGCTTTGCAACCTCCAGCGTGTCATTCGTGCCGAAAACCTCTTTCATGGCACCCTCAGAGGCCTCAAGGCCCTTCTTGGCATCGCTGAATATGTGCTGCACAGCCAGGACGCTCTTTATGTCAATGTCCTTTCCTTCGCGGAAGGCAATAGCCTGGTTGCAGTCCACAAGAATCTCAAAATTGTGGCCATGTGTTTTTAATTTGGCTACAATGGCCTCGTCAACATTTACCATATGCCCTACTTCCTTTTCTTCTTGATGTCTTTTCCTTCAGCTGTCCTTTCAATCTTTTCCTTTGAAAACTTGCTGAATTTCTTGTCTGCAGTTGTGATGTAGGCAGCATCCAGCCTGTCCATGCTGAAATTTGTCCCAAGGACTTTTTTCAGCGCCTTGATGGACAATTGCAGGCCTTCTTCAATAGTAAGCTCTGGGTTGTATTCCTTCTGCAGCATTTCCTCAACCTCTGGCTCGCCTTCTCCGATGACAGATGCCTTGTACTCGAAAAAAATGCCCGTAGGGTCTGTCTCATAAAGCCTTGGCTTTTTGCCGTCAATGCCTGCCACAAGTATCGAGACCCCGAAAGGCCTCAGGCCGCCGCTTTGGGTGCATATCTGCTTTAAGTCGCAGATGTCCTTTACTATTGTAATCATGTCAATTTCGCTGTCATAAGTGACACGGTGCTGCTGCGCTCTTATCTGCGCCCTCTCAATCAGAACCCTCGCATCCGACAAAATGCCGGAAGCAGTTGCCCCGATGTGGCTGTCAATCTGGAATATTTTCTCAACAGATTCAGGAACGATCAATGAGTCCACAATGCGCTTGTCAGTCACAAACAAAACCCCGTCGCTGCACACCATCCCGATTGCAGTAGAGCCCTGCCTTACTGTCTTCTTTGCATATTCCACCTGCAATAATCTTCCGTCAGGGCTGAACATCGTTATGGCCCTGTCATAACCCATTAGCTGATGGGGCATTGGTTGCATATTCTCACCTTTTACCATTTTTATCCTGCTATATACTTATGCTCTGCTTTTTTTAATATTCCGCTGACGCCTATGCTTCTTACCAGCACCCTTGTATTGTCTATTTCTTTTATCAGCGCCAGCACTGCGCGCATATGGTCAGCATGCTTATGATTGATGCGCACAATTCCCTTTTGTACGCCAGGGTTGTATTTGTCCTCTAGTACCCGAATGCCCATTCTGCCTGTTCCCAGCTCGCCTAAAAACCTCAGGGACGTGTCCTGTATGCTTTCTGATACAGCCCTTGCATTGCTGATTCTGTCGTTTGAGATAATCTCAAAAGCCACAAATCGCTTCTTTTCCCTTAAGCTGGGCAATATGGGTTTCAACTTTGTTGCCATTCTTTGAATAAAACCCCTTTGTTGGAGAAAACAGTCTAAAATTGTGTGTTTTTTCTTCTCTCCATGTATGAGAATAAAGTATGCATTTATAAACGTTGTGTTTTATTTGGCTTTTTCAGAAATGTTTTTATACAGGATTATTTAGCTTTGGATTATGGCATCACTCAAACATCTGGAAGCGGAAATCAATAAAATAAGGGAAAGAAACAAAAAGGTGGAGGCAGACAAAGCCTGGGAAACAAGCTGGACAAGAAGGTTTCTCATTTTCGTCCTCACCTATATTGTCGCAGTAATCTTCTTTTATTTTGCAGGCCTTCCCAAGCCATTAGTTAATTCCCTTGTGCCTGCCATTGCTTTTGTTTTGTCCACAATGACACTTCAATTTTTCAAGAAGCTGTGGATGAAATCTAAACAATAATTTAATCACTGACAAGATATCTTTATCTATATTTCACCATTTTAAAATAGTAATTACTCAGCAATATTTATATATCATCCAGCAAAACCTGTTCTGAATACATAAACATTGGTCAATCGAGAAGCAATAATGAATGATCTTACAGGCTTGCTGGAAAAGATTGAACATGGAAGAATTCCACCTGAGGTTATTTCTAAAAGAAACGGAAAGCCAAGAATAGGGCTTATAGATGATGCTCTGAAAAAAGTAAGAGATGATCTAAAGTCTGTTGCTGGCAGTATATCCCAAAGTGGTAATTCATATGATATTGTAACTCCATTTCAACCTGAAGAAGTGGAAAAAAGATTTGAACCTTATCTTGAAGTTCTCAATACAGCCAGAGAAATAGTTAGTGCATTATACCACGGAAGAATAAGGTATACTGGAGAAAGAGTAGTACCAGATAGTTTACTTGGGTATAGTGGTGTAATAAAGTTAGAAGGGAGGCTTTGGCCAAAAGGAAGAAGAAAATTAGAAAGATTGAGGGTGCCCCACCTTAGAACCATAAATGAACTCAGAGAAATGATTTATGCTGCAATAGAAGGAGCTGGAGAAGGATACAGAAAATGGCAAATTAAGAATAAAGTAATGAGAACAGCTATAGAAGGGGAGTTAGAGAAAGCAGAAGACTTGTCGAAAAAGGCTGAAGGTTTGTACAAGAGGTTACAAGGAGCATATTTCTCTTTACAAGAAGGTATCGAAACAGGAGGAGACGGATGGTTGGATAAAGCTGCAGGAAAAATAGGGTATGGTTCATGCAGTGATATTGGCTCTTTGATTAGTAGGTTTGAGGAGAGCGAAATAAGTGTTAGGGAGCTTACAAAAAAAGCAAAAGAGATATGTTTGGATGTAGGAGTAAGGCTTAATGAACAACTTGCTTTGCAAGAAACAGGAAGCTATACATTAACAAAAGAGGATATTGGAAAAAAAGGCAGAAAAGGAACAGGTACAGGGTTACTTGGAGAGCTTAGAAGAGTTGAGGTAAATCTTTCATGGTACAAAGAACCATCTGCTAAACAAACAACCCTGTTTGAAAATGGTGTAACAGTAAGAACAAGGGAAAATGATTCAATGATGGATGCATTACAGGATATTATAGGATTAGGACCTTTTTTAATAGGCGCTGAGAGATATGCAGATGAGTTAAGCACAGTTAAAACAAATCTTTCACATGGAAATTTTTCTCTTCCATACCAACAAGTTCATTTTGACCCAGAACAGGGAGAAAGAGAAGTTGAGAGTGTTTTACACGAAAAATACCCTGCCCTATCAGAGCACTATGCACAGAGATTCGCTGGTTTTGATAGATTAATAATGGGAGTTCAGGTTGCATATGATAGGGCATGTACAGTACTTAAAAAAAGAGCAGAAAAGTATCTTGATACAAATATAAGGGTTGATTCTGAAGATAAGCTAAGTAGTTTTAAAAATGATTTAGGTGAAGTATGTGATGCAATAGTAAAAGCCAGAGCATTCCAATACTGTAAAATAACACCGTCAGAAGTAGTTAGTGATGGACAACTGCATGAGCTTGAAAAATTTAGGGGTATTATTGGCAGTACTGAAAGTTTCATAAATAATTTGAGTGTAACACCTTATTTAGAGAGATTTAAAGAACAGATGGGGAGAGCAGAGAGTGAGAGAATTTATGGTGCTCATGATCCTGATTTTAGGGATGCTACAATACAAGCGCGTGGAATATTAGTTCAAATGAACCAGCAATCAGGAACTCCACAAAAGTCAGTTGATCCAAGAGTTGCTCCTATTTTTAAGAAAGTAAAAGATAGGGCAGTGCCTCCTGTGTTAGTCGAGCAATTAAAGGAATATGAACATGAGATTAGTATGAGTAGATATATTTGGTAATTAACTTCTAATAACCTTAACAATCTCTTCTTTTTTCTTCTTCATCAGTTCTTTTGTTTTGGCTTCCAGATTCAGCCTTAGCAAAGGCTCTGTGTTTGAAGGCCTTGCATTGAACCACCAGTCATTAAAATCCACTCTAATGCCGTCCAGCCAGGAGATTCTGCCGTTTTTGTATTTCTTGGCCAATTCCTTCATCTTTGCTTCCTTGTCTTTGACTTCAAAATTAATCTCGCCGGTTGCATGGTATTTCCTTAAAGGCTTGACAAGCTCTGAAAGCTTCTGCTTGGTTTCGGCCATTAAATCAAGAATTTTCAAAACAGCTATAATCCCTGAATCAGCATTCCAGTTATCCTTGAAATAGAAATGGCCCGATAGTTCGCCGCCAAATAATGCCTTTTCCTTCCTCATCTCTGCCTTGATGAACGCATGGCCAACGCGGCACATTTTTGGAGTTCCCTTACTTGCCTTTACAGTTTCTTTCACAATCCAGCTGCTCCGAACGTCATAAAGTATCTTGGCCTTCTTATGATTTTTAAGAAAAGATTTGGCTATCAGCGCAGTTATAAAATCGCTCGGCAAAGCCTCGCCTTCATCTGTAATGAAAAAAACCCTGTCTGCATCCCCGTCAAAAGCAATGCCCAAATCTGCATTCTCTTTCAAGACCATTCTTTTCAGCTGTTCCAGTGTCTCGCCTTTCAGGGGGTTTGCGTCATGGTTGGGAAACGTGCCGTCCAGCTCAAAATACATGGGGATTATTGTATGCTTCAGCTTGCCGAACACCAACGGAACCTCTTTGCCTGCCATGCCGTTGGCTGCATCAATCACAATCTTGAACTTTGCATCCTTGCTTTTTGAGAATTTCAGCACGTGCTTTGCATATTCGCTGTCAATGACCTTCCACAGCAATTTTCCTTTCCTCCTAGCCTTCCTGAACCTTCCCCTGTTGTATAGCTTCTCAATCTCCTTTATGCCTGTTTCGCCGCTGACAGGTATTGCGTTCTGCCTTGCCAGCTTGAATCCGTTGTATTCCTTCGGGTTGTGGGAGGCAGTGACCATGATATTGGCTTTTGTTTTCAGAAAAGCAGACGCAAAATACAGCATTGGCGTGGATATGAGCCCGATATCAATAACATCAGTCCCCTGGTCCATGACGCCCTTCACAAAGGCATTGGACAGGACCTCGCCATGCACCCGCATGTCTCTGCCAACAGCAATAGATTTTACCTTGAAGAAATCAGCAACAGCCCTTCCAATCTTATAGGCTGTATTGATGTTCAGCTCTTTCGGATAAATGCCCCTTATGTCGTACGCGCGGAAGATGGACATGAGGAATACGCTGTAAAAGGTTTATTTAAAGCTTATTGTTTAGTGGGCTGTTAAGTTAGAGGGGCATTTCTCCGCAACATTTAAATAGAAAAGTGAGTAGTCTAGGGTGGTAAAGAAGTTTTATAACACCCGAATCCCAATAAGAACGGTATGAAAATGGACAAAAGAGGTCAAATAGAGTTAGCAGTTCTTTTAGCAATTGGATTAGTTGTCGTTATAGGGGGCACTATTTACACTGGAAGTTATATCGCTGAAATATCACGTTCAACAGAAAGTGATTTTCATTATAGATTTTTAGGAGAACCGAATAGCCAATTTGTATTTGACACAGAGAAGTGTAATATTAAGTTAGACTCATTTATTGTATTTCAATCGTTAGAACAAGCTCATTCTCTTGGATTCAATAACGCTCCCAGTTGTACCTAAAATGGATAAAAAACTTATAGAATCATTTGTTTATTCAATTATTTCTTTTCTTGGGATTGGTATGGGTTTTATATTGCTCATCTTATTCTTGGTTAAGGGCAAAACAGAGTTCATTACTCTTGTTCTCCCCATCGTAATGATATTATTTGGTCTATTTGGTGTAGTAAGTTTGTTTAGTGAAAAATGAGCATGGATGTTGATCACATAAGGAAAGGACTTTGGGATTTGAAATATTCTAGGCATTTAGAAAAAACACATTCTTATTTTAATCTCGGCATGGCTTTTTCTGTTGGTACTCCTGCCCTGTTACTAGCGATGAAACAAGTAGAGATTATAGTTTTACAAAAATATATTCTAATTTATTTATTGTTCTTTACATTCTTAATCCCTTGGATTGCTGTTTATCCATTAATTTCTCAACAAAGAAGAATTAGAAAAAATGTGGTTATGTATATTGAAGGACTCGATAAAACTGGGTTCTTCAACAGAATTTAGATTTGATTAGAAGCCAATCGAATCAACCCTAACCACCGATTCTGTCCCGCTTCCAATTTCAACCCTGCCAATTCTGCGGGGATTACTCCCGTTGTTGTGTGCGCCTCAATAAAGTTATGCTGTAAGATTATCCCCTGCATTAAAATTGGTGCGCTCCAAAGGGCTTTCAATCCTCTAAAGTTATCCACTCGGTCTTTTATCTTTGAGAAAACGGTTTCAATTCGGACATTGTGCCTTCCTGTTTTCATTACGTTGTTTATCCTATGCTCTACACTCATTCGCTTATCACCGCTTTTTACTTGTTTACCTTTTATATAGAGAGAAGTAAAGAGTTTCTTCATGGCTTTGGGATAGAATTGTGCCGCATCTGTCTGAATGAATTTGGGCTTTCCGTTCTTCGTGATTTTCTTTAGAAATTCTATGGCTTCATCAATGCTCTGTGCTTTCGGACTATACATCGTAGCGTTAATGTATCGTGTCCCCCAATCCACAGCGCACCAGAATTTATCACCGCCTTTTCTTTTCGTGTTGCACCCTCTTGGGATTTCCGTTTCATCTGCGTAAAGCTGTCCGCTTAGTTGCGGGTTCAGCTTGTCCACGAATTTGCTGACTTTCAGCGTGTATTTTCTGCACCAATCCAATACGCTGACATGGGAAGCGTTGTGTTGCCAATGCCTTCTAAAGTGGTTGCGGACTTTTCGGGAAGAAAGATTAGAGAAGTAAAGGTCTATCCCTGCGGTTATCTTGGCTTCGTTGTTTCTCATGCGGTAGAAACCTTCATCATTGGTGAACTGCTTACCGCACTCTCGGCAGATGAACCGCTGGATTTTTCCTCTGTTCTCGGTCTGTCTATATCCTTTCTTGACGTAGTTGCTCTTTTTGCAGTGAACGCACTTTATTCCGTTTCTCATATAGTTTAGATACCTAAAGAAGTATATAAATATTTAGGTATCTAAATAGCTAATCCGTGATATATAGTTTTAGGTATCGAAAGGTTTATATAGTGATTAGATACCTAATAAGACTATGAGGCTACAAAGTCAGATAAGCAGGGAATATAAGGGGAACAAATATCAAAAATATTGGGTTGTTATCCCTTCAAAACTCGTTCAGAAATTAGGTTGGAAATCGGGACAAGGGTTGGAAGCAAAAGAAAAAGAAGGAAAGGTTATTATAGAGAGAGATTAATCCATTAATTGAGCAGAAATGATAAGAACTATAAAAGAATATGACCGAAAAGAGTGGAAGATTTTATTGGATAGTAAGGAAACTATGATTCCAATGTTTAGAAATAATGATGTAGTTTGGATACATAAAATGCTTGGGTGGGAAGAACATGGAAAAAGACATACCAAAGCTACCTGAAGGAGGAAAAGAAACAGGTCGTTTTGCATTCGGCATAAGAGTTTTCCTATATGATAATAAGGTTCAAATAGCTGTTCAAGCTAGGAATGAAGGAATACCTCTCGAAATAGTTCTTATGAAAATGAGGGCCTGGTTAAGGCAACAGGAGAATGCTTACTTTAATAGTTTTGATAATACAACTGTGAGTGCAAGTGATGAAGGTTCTAATCCCTAAGCATCAACAAACCATCTATTAAGAAATTATTAAGAAACCTAATGGTTTAAATTCTCAAATGCGATTTTTTCCCTTCTTAATTTTTCAAAATCTGGAATTTTATTCACAATAACCCCTTTCCTATCCCTATGATATTCACAGAGGTATGAACCCTTATATGCTGTTATTGCCTCCCTATTGCAATTCATTTCACTACATTTCATAGTATTATCCCTATATTCATACCCCTCTAACTTAACAGCTCATTGTTTAGCAATATTATTCCAGAGGTATTTGTGGTATTTGGTATAGCTCTCTGCCAGCTCTTTGCTTTCAATAACAAATGCAAAAAATTCTTCGCCCAGCAGGAAATTAACAATTTTATTCCCGTATATGCCTATTGCCGTGGGATTTCCATCGAATTCTCTTGGGAGAAACCTTAGCTGTTCGTAATCGTATGGCGATTTAACCTCTTTCTTTAGCTCTGCTTTCATCAGATTAAAGATAATAACCTTCGATTTTATCCTTCGCCTGTTCCAATTGGCAAACCAGATTGGAAGTCTTTTAGGAACATATCTTCCAGAGCCGATCCAGTATATTTCTTTATAGTTGAGCATATCTTCCCATACCGCTTTAACACCCTCAAAACCGCGATAAATCTCGGCATTTATGCCATGCTTCCTTAAACTAAACTTTTCCAGAAGCGCAGGGATTTCTTTGTCTATTTCATCTTTTATCCTGTCCAAATCATTCTTTTTTTCTTCTATATAATCAACGACCTTGCTTGGATGGCTTATCTGGAACAGCCTTTTTTTATTCTCCCTGACATAGGTCACTAATCCCCGTTCAATCAACTTGTTCAGAATGTCATAAATGTTCCTTCTTTCAATGCCTGTTCTTTCATGAATCTTATTCAATGGGGATAAGCCTAAATCCATCAATGCAGAATATATCTTTATTTCGCCATCTGAAATCCCTATTTTCCGCAATATCCCCAGTGTCATAAATAGCTGGAATGGCGGCTTATATTTAAGTTTAATGGTGTTGTTGGGATACCACAAATGTTTAAATGCTAGCTTGTCTTCTCAGAAGTTAAAGGGGTTCTTTAGAGTTTTTTGAAGGGATAATGTTAGAGAACTTAATTAGGAAACTAAGTGCAGGGTTAATTATTTTAACTACCACACTTTATTCAGGCAAGGCTCTAGCAGATGATATTTTTAAGGCTGTAAAGGGCCCGACATTTTTTCAATTGGATGAAAAGCTTTTTTATTCTAAGAACAAAAATGGCATCAGAGCAATAACAAATAGCCTGGTCTTAAAATATTGGGATGGTCATAAATTCGGAAAATGGATTTTTGTCGATTTGCCCTATAAATATGCCAGTTCACCAAAAGATTCTGAAAATGGGGTAGGAGACATTACTCTTGGTCTTGGCCCAAGGGGTAAGATTAAAATTGGCAGGATTGGATATATGCACTATCTTTCTCATCTTGCTTTAACGCTTCCAACAGGAAATTCTGAAGGGGATATTACTTTAGGAAATGGGCGATATGATATAAAAAGCAATCTGATGATGACCTATCTGGAACCAGGTGAAAAATGGGAAATTGACGCTTCATTAGAATATCGGTTAACTGGAAAAAACAATAAAGATTTTAATCCGCCAAACGAAATGTACGTCGGTTTAGTTGGTGGCCATGAGATTATCGGCAAAATGAGGCTGGCAGGTGGGGCTATTGATGTAATCAGAGGCAATAAACACCTATTAAACTCAAGAATTGTCGGGAGATATACTTATTCAAAAGATTGGCATATCGAGTTTGTGGGAGAGGTAGGAAAAGAAGATAAGGCAGGTTTTCAGCTAAGACATAACTTCTAAAAATTGATTAGGAATCCTACTCCCACTCTTCATGGTGGTTAATATCAACCCATTTATTTTTTGCTGTTTCCAGGCGCTCAATGTTGCCCGTGTCAAACCACTGGCCTGAGAACGGGAAGCCGCGGACCCTGCCCTGTTTTGCCAGCTTCGGGAAAACATCCTTCTCCAGCATCGCAAAGCCGTTCGGTATCATATCAATGACTTCAGGCTCAATGATGTAAAAGCCTGCATTTATCAGGTTTGAAGGCGCTTCCTCTTTTTTCGGCTTCTCGACAAACTCAATAATCCTTGAGCCCTCAAGCCTTGCAACACCGTAATGGCTTGGGTCGTCAACTGTTGTCAAAGCCATGGTAACAAGTGCATTTTTCCTTTTGTGCAGCCTGAACATCCTTGGAATGTTTATCTTTTTCAGCTCGTCGCCGTTTGATACGATAAAGCTTTCATTGAGCATGTTTTTGGCCAATCTTAACGGCCCTGCTGTCCCCAACGGCTCGTCTTCCTCCACATAAGCAATATTCATCCCGAATTTTGAGCCATCGCTGAAAAAATCTTTTATTCTCTCCTTTAGATAGCCAACTGACAAAATCACATCCCTTATGCCGTATTTTTTGAATAGGTCAAACAGGTGCTCTGTCAGAGTCCTGCCGTGAATGTCAAGCAATGCTTTAGGCACTTTGTCAGTCAATGGCCTCAGCCTTGTCCCTTTTCCTCCTGCAAGAATCAGCGCTTTCTTTGGGATCTGCGTCCCCAGTGCGTTGGAAAGTATCTGCTCAATCTCCTGGGACCTGTTCTTTATTTCCCTGCCGTCAACGCGCTTGTCAATCTGCCCTATCAGCGAGCTGTCCAGGGTTATAGTAACTCTCTCTTTCATTGGATTTTTGCTATTTCTACCATATATTTAAAGCTTTTGTTTTTCGTATGATAATGTATGACAAGCGAAACATTTATATACAAGGCATTTGTTGGGTGTTTCGTTGGGTCATGGAAAGAAACCTTGCTCTTGAATTTGTACGTGTTACTGAAGCAGCAGCCATAGCAGCTGCGAAATGGATGGGCAAAGGAGACAAGATAGCTGCTGACAGGGCAGCTGTTGATGCAATGAGGTCGCGGTTTAATTCTGTTGATTTCTCAGGTGAGGTTGTGATAGGAGAGGGCGAGAAGGACAAAGCGCCGTTATTGTACATTGGCGAAAAAATAGGCACTGGAAAGGGCATGGAGATTGATATTGCTGTTGATCCACTGGAATGCACTTCCAATCTTGCCAATGGAAAGCCCAATGCCATCTCTGTCCTGGCAGCAGGGCCAAAAGGCTCTTTGCTGAAGGCTCCTGGAACTTACATGGACCAGCTTGCTGTAGGCACTAAAGCCAAAGGCTCTATTGACATCCGCAAAAGTGTTGAGCACAACCTAAAGAAGATTGCCAAGGCATTGGGAAAGAATATTTCAGACGTTACTGTCATTGTGCTAGACAGGCCGCGGCATGAAAAATTGATTAAGGACATACGAAAAAGCGGTGCAAGGATACGGCTCATTGAGCACGGCACAATATCAGCCGGAATTGCTGCTGCACTGCCTGATACAGGAATTGATGTGATGATGGGCATAGGAGGTGCTCCTGAGGGAGTCATAACAGCAGCCGCGTTAAAATGCCTGGGCGGCGATATGCAGGGCATCCTGAAGCCGCATGAGAAGAAGTTTGGTGAGCAGGCCAAAAAAATGGGATTGAAGGAAAACCAGCTTTTCACGCTCAATGATCTTGTCAAAACAGACAAATGCCAGTTCGTTGCCACAGGAGTAAGCGACGGGCCTATGCTGAAAGGCATTGTTTTCCAGAACAGCCATATTGTGACGCATTCATTGGTCATGCGCGCCAAGAGCGGTACAGCGCGCTTTGTTGAAGCAATTCACCGCAATATCTAAATCAAAAAAACGGGGAGGAGAATATGGATAAAATAAAAGTTGGTGTTGTCGGATATGGAACAATTGGAAAAAGGGTGGCAGATGCAGTAATGCTGCAGAAGGACATGGAACTTGTAGGCGTGACCGCCCATTCCTACAATTACAAGATGCTTGTAGCCCATCAAAAGGGCATCCCTGTCTACAAGATTGGCGATGATTCTGAGCTTAAGAGCAACGGGCTGAAGATTGCAGGTGATGTCAATGACCTGTTAAAGCAGGTTGATGTGATTGTGGATGGTGTCCCTAAGAAAATGGGCAAGGAAAACCTTGACAAATATTACAAGCCGAACAAGGTCAAGGCAATATTCCAGGGCGGAGAGAAGCATGAATCAGTAGAATGCTCTTTCACTGCGCAATGCAATTATGATGAGGCAGTAGGCAAGAATTATGTTCGCGTTGTAAGCTGCAATACAACAGGCCTAAACAGGACACTGAATGCTGTTGACAAGGCCTACGGGATCCTGAATGTGCATGCCACCATGATAAGGAGAGGCGCTGATCCCTGGGACATAAGGCACGGGCCGATAAATTCAATTGTGCCTGTTCTTGAGCTTCCCAGCCATCACGGCCCTGATGTGAGGACAGTGCTGAAGAATCTGGAGATATTCACAACAGCCCTCAGCGTCCCGACAACGCTTATGCACCTGCATACCATAACAGCAGACCTGAAAAGAGAGGTTGATGCTTCAGAGGTTGTGAAGCTTTTTGACAAGACCACAAGGATCAGGGTTGTACGGAACTCAGAGGATGTGCGCTCAACAGCTGAAATAATGGAGATGGCAAAGGACTTGGGGATGAGCAGGGGTGATATGCCTGAAATCTGCATCTGGGAGGAAGGCGTAGGAACCTACAAGCACAAATTGTTCTACATGCAGGCTATCCACCAGGAATCTGATGTCGTGCCTGAGAATGTCGATGCCATACGCGCTGTCATGGGCTTCAAGGACGGCAAGAAAAGCATCCAGATGACAAACAAAAGCATGGGGATTGAATAATTACAATTCAGAATTAATGCTCAGGATAGGAAGATTATGTTCTTTCTATTTCATAGGATTTATCTTTTTTATTGCCTTTGCCATATCTTTCAATAAGAATTTCCCTTGTCGCTGTAAGGGTGACTATTGGTACAAACTCTTTAACTGTGCCTTCTTCAAAAATCTCTCTTTGCTGCTGATATAAGCTTGTAATTTCATCCTCTTTATCCTGACCGAACTTTTCAACAAGATCGGCAATATTATTCGTATGTATCTGATCAATTGTTTCAAATGACATAATACCTGATGGAAATCAAACTATTAATTTAAATGTTTCCATCCCTGCGTCTTAGTTTTCATTCGCCGTCTTTGCAGGACTTTGGCCCTTTGTTATTCTTAATTTTGGGCATATAGCTCCAACATAGCGGAAAGCTTATAAAATAATTCTATTTAACCACTTCAGAATAATAACAAAATGTCTTTTGAAGAACTGATTAGGGGAATAAATGAAAGGGATATAACTGTATTAGAGGGGGATATAGGTAAGGAGCTTATACGATTAGCTGCAAAAAGAAAAGAGCATGCTTCAAGAATTGCGATCAAGGAATTCAGCAACTATGAGGACTCCAATGTTAATGATCCAGTCAACGTCAGGCTATCAAACATCTCTGGACTGGAATTGTTCATACAGGATGCTGAAAGAGAAAAGCTTGAGCTAAAGAAGATTTCTGACATTCAGCATGGATTTATTTTTTATCCGTTCCTGTATAGGGCAGTAGACGGTATTTTCAATCCTGACTCGGTTCAGGATAACACCTATATAGAAATCCAGAAGAAGATTTTCGGCGATGCCATGCTTAATGTTGTAAGCTATGACGGGAATAAAATAAAGAAAATCGACGACAGTAAAGTAAGGGCCCTATTTGATGCCCTATTCCCTGCAGTAGGTGGCAAGAAAATAGAGTTTGAAGGCATCTTGTCATTATTGGAAAGCATGGGTTTTGAAGGCAGTGCATCATATGGTGAAGATTTAAAAGAACGCAGCTTTGGCAGGCTGTTGTTTGAATATGGGCTTAAGAATCGCTTTGCGCCATACCATGCCGAAAGCTATGACGACGAGAATTTTAAGAAAAGATTCAATGAGTTCCTTTCAGAATCCATAGACCTGGATATTCTTAAGTATGGTTCTGAAATTGATGACAGGAACGAGCTTAGAAAACGCATTTTCAATTATGTGTACGCGAAGGAAAATTCTGCCAATGTAGGTAGTATTGCCTCACTAAGTTATAAGATAGGGGGCCGCAAAGACAGCATAATCCGTTCTGTCCAGAAAAGCGGTCTGGAGCTAATTAAATACATGGTTAGGGCAAATGCATTGAGTGTCATAAATAGTGAGAAATATGCGCACCTAAGGAGCGTCTTTAAGCAGATGGAAGCAGATTTCAAGGAGCAAGGGCAATTTTTTGACGAAAAAGGAAGCCTTCTTGATGATAAGGCATCGCTTCCAGCTAAATACTGGAAGGCTTTGGATTTCCATATCAAAGAAGACAAAAGAATAGCCGGAGATTTGCTGGAGTACACTATCCTGCTTGGAAACAGCAAGCTTATACGGCTAAAAGAAGGGACAATGAATTACAAAGAATCCGGGAAAGTAACAGCGAATGTGGTATTGCGCCTAAATGGGGATGAATGTGAATATTTCTTAAAAACAAGAACAAAGGATAGTGCCATGGTATATGCTGCAAAATTGGCCAATGAATTATTGTATGTTGCGTTTATTGAACCAAACAGGGCACACCTGCGTGGTTTATTCCTCATTGATTATTCAAAAGAAATACAGGACACTAAAAATGCAGAAGAGCCTATCAGGTACATCACAATAGGGACTGTTTTGGAAGCTGTTCCGGCAGGTGTTCTTGCTGACTATCTGTTAACAAGGACAGCAGGAACTGTTTCTGAAGTAGCAGCTGTATTAGCAGCTGTTGTTGGCGGAATACTGCTAGGATACGGGTTCAAAAACAGGTATACGGGCCCTAAAGTAAATCCAGACAAAGATTTTGCATTCAGGGTTCCGGATGTTAAAGAAAAGGTGTATGCTGTCGGAAATCTGCCAGAAATTGCCAATTCGCGTTGAATTCAGAAAGCAGGGCAAATTAAAATTCACAAAATTAGAAAAGTTGGCAAAACAGGGCACTGAATGAATTCTCTTTATGTCAAGAACCACTGGTCACAGACCAGTGGCATGTTGCTGAACGCAACAGCACACAGTGGTTCTTGAGCATGAACTGAAAAATTCACATAGTGAATTTTTGGTTTGTTAAAAATCCAAAAAGGATTTTAAACACTCAGAAATATACTACCCTCCAAAATTGGATACTGGACTTTGTCCACTGGTTATAAACCAGTGGTATATTTCTGACATATTAAACTGAAAACATTATCTATTTTAATCAAGAACAAGCCCGCATTTCTTGCAGTAAAGCTCGTTATTCTCTTTGACAATGTCTGAACTGCCGCAGTCAGGGCATACTATTGACTCCTCTGCCTTGATGCTCTGCAATGATTTTTGTGATGTCATTTTACGTTTTATGGCGCGCGATTATTTTCCTGCATTTATTGCACTGCAGCATCTGGTATTCTGTGCCGCTTATGCTCTTGGTCTCCTTCAGAGACAGCTCTCCGTTGCATACGTCACAGCGCTCAGTGCCCACCCTTTCACCCTGTCTTAGCGCTTTTTCCATACTATTTAAAGCTTTTCCTCAGCTGTGTTATGGCCTCTTTCAGGAGCTTTTCAGACTTTTTCTTCGCAGTGGAATCAGCCATGACCCTGAAGACAGCGCCTTCTGTTTTTGACGCCCTGAACCATACAAAAGATTTAGCATCCACAACCACCTTCAATCCGCCTGAAATGCCGCCTGTTTCCTGCAGCCTGAGCCCTTTTTTGAGATAAAATTCCCTAAGCTTGTCTTTTATGGCATCATGCTTTTCTGCAGGAAATTCTATGTTGCTTCTTTCTGTGTAATATGAAGGGTAGCCTTCAATAATTTTTTCCAGAGGCTTCTTTCTTTTGGCCATCAGCCTGAGTACCATAGCCAATGCTAAAATTCCATCACGGCACCTATTCGGCGGGAAAATGCCTCCTGAAGAGCTCCCCTCGCCGCCAACAGGAGAGTTGTGCAGCAGCATTCCATTCACTACATTGGCTTCGCCAACTTCTGTTTCCATTATTTTCGCTTTGTATTTCCCTGCAATCTCTCTTACAACGCCTGATGTTGCATCATTCGTCACAACAGTTTCATTTTCAGGGGATTTTAGTGAAGAAAGCGCCTCATCCACCAATAATGCAAGGACATACTGCCCTGATACCATCTTTCCATCCGGCAGCACAATTTCAATCCTGTCAGCATCGCAGTCTAAGCCAGCTCCAAAAACAGCCTTTTCTTTCCGGATGATTCTTTTTAGGTATGACAATGATTCTTTCGTTGGCTCTATTTTGCGCTCAAACTTCCCATATTCGCTGTTAACCGTTATCACTCTCACGCCCAATTTCTTGAGTATCTGGCTTCCAATAAGGCCAGCACCGCCGTTTGGGTCAAAAACAACCTTGAAATTTGATTTTTTTATTATCCTGATATTCTCCTTTCCTATAATTCTCAGGATGAATCCCATGTATTTTCCTTCAATATCGCCCCTCATATTCCTTATCTTATGCATGGCCATTTTTTTCGGGTGTTTCTTTGCACCCCTGTAAAGGAAATTGTCAAGAAATTCTTCCTTGGAAATGTCCTGTATAGCCTGGAAATTTTTTATTACTTTCCCCATGGATTCAGGGGACAGGATAGCGCCGTCATCGCCAAGAAATTTGAATCCGTTCCATTCAGGAGGATTGTGGGAGGCAGTTATCATTATGCCTGCATCTGCCTTGTAATCCCTGACTGCAAGCTCAACAGCAGGTATAGGCGCAACTCCAACATCGATTATATCATCAAAAACGTCCACAATTGCATTTTTTATTGCTTCAGAAGAAGCCCTTGGGTCATGGCCAATCACAATGGTGGGATTTTTATTGGACAGAAATTGCCTGAATGCATAGGCATACCTCTGCGCAATATCCTCGTTAATATCTTTGTTGTAAATTCCCCTGACACCTGAAAATGACTGTATCAGCATAGCTTAAACGAAAGAAAGCAGCTTTAAAAGGTTTTCCTGTTCAAATTCTGAAAGGATAGAGAAGGTTTATAAAAAGGCTGCTTTTGCCGTTATAGAATGGTACACGAGCAAGGAAATGAATCTAAACCAGAAAATGAATCCAATGGAACTAATCCAATATTGTTGTATAGGTATCTGTATGCTACAACATCAACAATATTGGAAAGGTTAACAGAAAGTACAATTTTAGCATTTTCCCGCAAACAATTCTTGAAACTAGGAATAATCTTTGAAGAAGGGAAAGCTTATTTTATGGGGAACCTTGAATATATATGCAGGAATACGCATCCCGGTGCAAGTGTGGGGGATTCTCTCACTGGAAATGCACAACAGCCTTGCAATTCTTTTAATGGTGAAGTGATATCACACCCATATGAAAGTGGCATAGTTTCTTGGTTTGATAATGCAGTTGCAGATGAAGAAACTGCATTAATAGTTGGTTTAGAATCAGATGCCATTAAGTTGATTCAAAAATATGACGTTAATGGTAATGCAGGCGTAATGAGGGGATCTCTCAGAATAGTTACAGGAGTGGAAGAAGTTAATAATGAAGGCATAATGCAAACAACTACTGTCCCTTGTATATACAGGCTACATCCTGGATATATTAAACAAAAATTAAATAAGTAGATTTTTCAGTGCTTTTTCTCAATCTTCTGCCTTAGTGTGATGATCTGCACAAGCTTTAGGGCATTGATTTCCTGCTTCAGCCTTTCAACCTCGTCCCTAAGCTCATGGATAAGCTCGTAATTGTGTTGGATGTTCCCGGTGTTCTCCTCCATGATTTTGCCTATGGAACCGACCTGCGAAACCTCTCCCCTTATCTGCTTGACCCATCCATCCATATTCTCTTTGAAAGCCAGCATTTCAGCATCCATGATAAACCTCTTTTTTCCCAGCCAAGTTAAATAGTAATATGGAGGCGCAGGGAAACGAACGCGAGAGTCTTTTTTTGTATTAGTGTCCTCTTTTTCGTTAGCCCCTAATTAAAGTGCCTCCATATTAGTATACCTTTTTGTATATTAGTAGTATTTAAAGGTTTCTGTTTGAGAGGGTATTAAAGAATATAGATTAGAGAAGATAAGTTTGGATAAAAATGACAGTTATTGATCCTTCAGGCCTGCTCCAGAAGCTTAACCACCTTGCCTTTCCCAAGAGCCAATATGAAGCTTGCCAGCTTAGGGCCTTTTTCTTTTCCAATCAATACAAGATAAGCTGCCTTGAAGAATTCTTTCGGGTCCAATCCTGCTTTTTCAGAGAGGGAATAAAACTCATTATGAAGCTCCTTCTCGTCCCAAGCCTTTCTTTCCAATGACTTCACAAGCTCTTTCAGCGCATTTCTCTGCTTCTCATCTATCCCATTTTTAATCTCAGCAGGCACTTTCTCCTGCACCTGGAATTTGTATTGCTCTGGAGCGTACTCTTTTACCCATTTAGCAGCAAAATGCATCCTCTCCTTGAGATAAGCCATATCCTCCTTGCTTAATTTCCCGGTGATATGCCCCATTTCCTTTAAGCGCTGGATGGCATTTTCCTCAGTAAATGTAGATTGTATCAGCACAGCAGCAAAACCAAGTGAAAGCTGCGGCGGCATATGCGCTGGAATTTTGCCTACATGAGCCAGCTCGTATATCCTCTTGTGGTTATGTACCTCATGCTCATTGCTTATCTCTTCTTTTCCGAAATAGATGCGCTCTGTCTTGTCAAATCGCTCATACAGGAGTATGAGGTCATTCTTGTTCACAGGGTCAAAGTCAATCACAGCATTCGGCCTTGTTGCAACAAGAAGATACCTGAGTATGGCAGCCGGAACATAAGTGGTAGCTTCTGCAAATCCCATGCCCTCTCCCTTGGAGGTGCTCATCTTTTTCCCGCCGACTGTAAAGAACTCATAGCCTTTGCCGATATTCTTCCCCGTTGAAGGGTAGGGCGGCGGATAATTGAATATTTCACTGCTTACTGCAACTGCCATTGAGCGTGCACCGCCCAAAGTGAAATGGTCCTTGCCAGCCAATTCGCATACAACTCCCACTGTCGGCCATTTTGCAGCCCATTCAATCTTCCATGGGAATTTG
>Ga0209541_10006024_pt1 | contig 20871 bp, 19 predicted proteins | sample RifCSPlowO2_01_FD_184027 | JGI IMG/M metagenome (GOLD analysis project Ga0209541, IMG submission 184027) | Groundwater microbial communities from Rifle, Colorado - Rifle CSP2_plank lowO2_0.1 (SPAdes) (version 2) | ecosystem: Environmental > Aquatic > Deep subsurface > Groundwater | place... | reverse complement strand
ACGTAAGCGTTCTTCGGTAATATTACTCCCCTTCTGTTTTATATTTTTATCAACAACAGCTTGCAGTCCGGCGAGTAATAAATGATGCGCAGTATGCAACTTAATGGTTTTTTCATTGTGATTCGCAAGCCCTCCTTTAAACATACCAACAGAAGCTGTTTGCGAAAGTTTCTGATGCTCCGCCATTTTTCTATTAAAATCTTCAAGGTCAACTAATTGTTTATTTTCATTTGCAAGTTCTAAGGTTAATTCAATTGGAAAACCATAGGTGGTAAATAGAATAAAAGCATCTTCACCAGATATTTTTTTATTTTGTTTTATAAATTTTTCAAATTGTTTTTTCCCTAATTCTAGTCTAACAAGAAATTTAGTCTCTTCAAGAGTTATGGTTTGGTCAATTTGAGAAATTTTTTCACTTAATTCATATTTAGTTTTTTTATATACTGGTATAATTGAATACACTAAACCACCTAACGCTTTATCATGCGCTCCAATGGAATTATAGTAATATCTAGCTCTACGCAATAGTCTTCTTAAAACATAACCACGTCCAGTATTGGACGGCATAACTCCATCAGTAATCATAAATGCTGCAGTACGAATATGGTCAGCAATAATTCTCTTTGCTTTTTCATCAGCTGAAGAAACATGTTTGTTAATTTCTGTAATTATTGGTATAAATAAATCTGTTTCAAATACCGTATTAACTTTTTGTAATACCATTGCAGTTCTTTCGAGACCCATTCCTGTATCAACATTATGCTTTTTTAGTTTTCCAATTATTTTTCCGTCTTTTTTTTCATATTCCATGAAAACATTATTCCAAATTTCTATAACTTTTCCTTCATCATCAGCTTTCACGAATTGGTCATGAGATAAATCGCCTAAGGGTTTTTCATTTATATCGTAAAACATTTCTGTATCAGAACCACAAGGACCATTGTCTCCGGCGCTCCACCAATTATTTTTTGCTGGTAGAAAATAAATGCGGTTTGGGGGTATATATTTTTGCCAAATTTTTGCCGTTTCTTCGTCACGAGGAGCATTTTCGTTTCCTTCAAAAATTGTTATATAAAGTCTGTTTTTATCCAAACCGAGTCCTTCTTTTTTTGAGGTTAAAAATTCAAAACTCCAACCAATAGCTTCTTCTTTAAAATAATCTCCGAGTGACCAATTGCCGAGCATTTCAAAAAAAGTAAGATGACGATTATCTCCAACTTCATCTATATCTACTGTCCTAACACATTTTTGCGCATCTACTAAACGATTCCCCATAGGATGTTTCTGCCCTAATAAATAAGGAACGAGCGGCTGCATACCGGCAGTCGTAAAAAGCACCGAAGGGTCATTTTCGGGAACCAAAGAAGAAGATGGTATTATTTTATGCCCGCGAGCCTCAAAAAATTTTAAAAATCTTGACCTAATTTCACTTGATTCCATATATAAATTAACTATTTCGTTCCTCTTTAATTAAATTCTCATCGGAGATTTTTCTTATTGGTTTCTCAATAATACCCAAAAGAATAAAAATTAAAAGCACTAAAACAGTTGAAACAATTGCAAGACTAAAAAGCCCAAACCCAGCAGCCATGCCTATACCGGCAGTAACCCAAAGCCCCCCAGCCGTGGTAAGACCTAGAAGCCTATTGCCCTGTAGAATTATTGAACCAGCGCCCAAGAAACCGATACCAACTATTATTTGTGCGGCAACCATTGTGGGATTGAATCCCGGAAGATTTATATATTTCTCCGCCATTGCTTCAGAAAATATTACAAAAAGAGCTGCGCCCATGGCAACAAGAGCATGTGTTTTCATTCCAGCCTCTTTGTGCACCCAAATACGCTCAACCCCAATAAGCATACCTAATATAATCGCTATAATTAATTTTAAAATTACATCTCCATTTTCTATAAAAAATTGTTCCATATATAGATTATATAACAACTCCTCCGCCTAGACAAATGTTCTTATCGTATATGACACAAGATTGACCGGAAGCGACCAGCACAGGTTTTTTAAAAATTATTTCTGCTTTTGTTTTATTAACTATTTTAATTTTACACGGTAAAAATTCGCTATGATAACGAATTTGGGCCGTGTATTGTTTATTTGGTTTTGGAGTTTCAAAAATCCAGTTTGTATTTTTTAGATTCAAATAGGAATTCAGAAGATTTTTTGAATTTCTATTTTCTAAATTTTTTAGATTTTTGTTTTGAGATACGTATAAAACATTCTTTTTTGTATCTTTGCCCGTTATATAATATGGCCCATCGTTTGGATTTTTTTTAGTAATAGTAAAACCATGTCGTTCCCCTAGTGTATGAAAAAAAACTCCATCATGATACCCTATTTCTTCTCCTTTTTCATTCAGTACTTTTCCTTTTTTTTCTTTAATATAGTGTTTTAAAAATTTCTTTAAATCCACTGCGCCTAAAAAACATATACCTTGGCTGTCTTTTTTTTCCGCAACCGGTAAATTGAATTTCTTGGCAAGTTTACGAACCTCAGTTTTTTTAAGATGGCCAATTGGAAATAAAATTTTCTTTAATTGTTCTTGCTTCAATGTCCAAAGAAAATAACTTTGATCTTTTGATGGATCATTTGCTTTAGAGAGCTCAACCTTGACCCTTCTGATTTTGAGCTTCCCGAGGGTCCCGCCTCTGTAATCAGAGGAAGGGCGCAGGGACGAAAAATCAGAAGGGTCAAGGTAAGAGCGAGTGTAATGCCCAGTCGCAACAAAATCGGCTCCCATAGAAAGGGCTTTTTTGAGAAATGCGCCAAATTTAACTTCTTTATTGCACATCACATCCGGATTAGGCGTTCTGCCAGCTTTATATTCCGCAATCATATAATCCGCAACTTCTTTTTTATATACTTCTTCTAGATTAAAAGTTAAAAATGGAATATCTAGATGAGCTGCTACACGCATAGCGTCTAGACGTTCTCCTTCTTCGTTGCATTCTAAAAAATCAGGATGCCAGGTGCGTATAAAAACTCCAATGACTTCATAGCCTTGTTTTTTTAATAACGCCGCAGAAACAGCGCTATCCACCCCTCCTGAAAGTCCTATAAAAACTACTTTTTTCTTATTCATATTTTTATTTATAAACTCAAATATAATATTTTTGCCGGTACGGATTTTTTGAAGCTTAAAAAATCCTGAAATTCTCGGCTCGTCAGCCTCGAAACCCCTTAAAAACATTATATTTGAGTTTATAATTCCATCAGCTTTTTGTAAAGTTCGAAAGTTGCGTAAGCGTCTGAGAGAGCGCTGTGCGGATGTTCATTTTTTATATCAAAATGTTTGCATAATTCACGCAGAGAAAAATGTGTGATACTTGGTTTTCTATGCAATTTAGCCCAAGCGATGGAAATCGTATCAAGTTTATGATAATACATGTTATTTTTAATTTTAGTTTTTGCAAAAGCATATTCCAAAAATCCAGAATCAAAAGACACATTTTGTCCAATCATTATACAATCTTTAACTTTTTTAGATAAAATTTTCATACTGTCATCTAATTTTTTGGCATTTTCCCAATCAATAGAATCGTAATGAATAACTTTAAGAGCCACAGGGTCGCCATTTTCTATATGCTCTGGTTTTATTTTTAATTCAAATTTTTCAATTATTTCAAGTTTGGGCGTGGTTATAACGCAACCGATTTCAATAATCTCGTGTTTTATCACATCAAGCCCGGTAGTTTCTATATCTATAAAAGCTAAATTATGTTTACGCATCCCAGTACTAAAATTTTATTAATAATCTTTATTCTTATGTCCCGTAATCAAAAATTTAGTACGGGACAAGTATTATTTCAAATATTTCCTTATGTTCATCTGATGCTCCGTAAAAGTTTTGGCATAATGAATATTTCCTTCTTTGTCATGTAAATAGTAAAGATAGCTCGAAATCTTGGGGTATATGGCGGCTTCTATAGCTTTTAAGCCAGGGTTAGAAATAGGATTTTCCGGTAATCCTTTTGTTTTATAGGTGCTGGGTTCCGCATCTACTTGAAGGGGAATACCTTTAGCAATTCTTTTCCATAAAATTCCTGAAATAAATTCTCTGTCAATATCCCCCTTTGACTCTTTCTCAATTATAGAAGCCATAATTATAATTTCTTTTTCAGTTTTACCGGATGATATTATTTGGGGACGAATAGGCGATATTTTTTTCTCAAAATTATCACTTATGGAGCGCAATACATCTTGTTCGCCGTCTGTGGTGAGAAAGAAATAAGTATCTGGAAAAAGGTATCCTTCTTTTTTTATTGCTTCCAACAAAAATATATTTTCATTGAAATTCGTTAATTTTAAATCAAAAGCTTTTGAAATATCAGACACATTAAAACCTTCTGGAATTGTCACTTTAATTGGTGCCAAATGTCGTTCACCCTTGGATAAACGCCTGGCAACTTCAAAAATAGAGAGTTTATCTTCAAATAAATAATCTCCTGTTGCTAAATATTTTTCACCGCCGAAAATTATTACAAAAGTTTCAAAAACAACTCTTGAACGAATTATATTATTTATTTCTAAATCTTTGGAAACAGACCTCAAACTTGCTCCTTCTTTTATATTTATAATAATTCCTATCGGAAAATTTTTTGGCGCGTTAAAAAACAAAAAAAATATTAACACCAAAAATGCGGTTATACTCAAGGCATAAAAAACAATTTTTTTTTGAAAAAAATCTAATTTAAAAGAATTATTGACCTCTAAAGCTGGATCATTCAACGGTGGTAAATTTTCCATAAATTATATAGGTAAATTGGTTGGTGGAGAGGCTTCTTTTGATTCTATACGTTCGAGAGTAGGAACTTTCAATATCTGACCAGGGAAATGCCATAAGGTAGCTAATTCTTCAGTGTTCATAACATTAGTGTGATGATGCATAAAATTGGGAAAGATAAATGGTGAAATTGGCCAAGGAAAGCGAATCTTGTGTCGCATGGGTGGATGAAAAAATTCTCGTTCTCTGTATTCTAAAAGCATTCTGTCTGATAAGCGCGTAATAGTAGCCCTGGTGGCAGGTATAAAAGAAGAGAGAGAGCGTTCTCCTGAAGCAAAAGCATCCGCCTGAGTGGAATTTATACGACTAAGTTCATTTGAGTACGGCGCAGCATACTGACGAAATATTAGACGTATATTTCTTCTATTACTCATATTAAACAGTTCCCTTTTAGCAACATAACAAATTCTGATTCCAGTATCAAAACCAACTTTTAAGAATTTTCTAGCCGCAGATTTTATCATTTCATCCATGAAAGCAGGAGCGCGGATTTCTTTTGAAAAAGTTCCTGGCTTAACTGGATTTGGGTTAAAACGTGTAAATTCTGCAAGAGCTTTTCTGACCATTAACTCCGACTCTTTTACCCAATCATGAGTCTTAGTAAATAATCCCGCATGTTCTGGGAATTTTTTCTTTGAAGGAGTGACAACAATTTGCATCCACATTTGTTCTCCTTTTCCTATTGAACCGAAAAGTTCTATCACTGGAGAAATTGGGTCAACTTTAAATTCTTCTTTCGGGTCCTTGTCTAAACCAAAATCAATATAAGTTTTTATAGGATATGCATCAGGTTTTGTAAATTTAAATTCACATCCCCATAAATTATATTTACTATCTAAGGTAATTTTATCAACTGCTAGAGTGTAATCTTCCACTTCCTTTACCTGCGCTTGAGGATATTGCGCATACATTTGAGTTTCAACCAAACCTTTCACACGCGAAGGGGTGCGAATATAAAAATGGACCTGTCCATCAATAGATACTATTTCTAAAGAAAACCAAAACCAAACTGCACCCTGCCAATATGATTCAATTCCACTTTTATAACTAAAATGATACAAAGCGCTGGTAAAGAAAAGTTCCATGGCCTTGGGAGACCTTAAAACATCTCGTGGAGGAACTATTTCAAGTAAAACCCATTCTATGCCGGAAATGAAATTGGCTTCTACGTAATGAAGCCAAAAAGCATGAGCAGTATAAGCAAGAACTGCCGTACCAAGAACAGGCAAAAGACCTAAGAATATTTTATAAACCCAAAAAGCCACTATATCAACTTTTAAAACAAAGTAACCCAGAATCAACAAAATAAGCAGAGGCCAAAACTGTTTAACTTCTTTAATAAAACTATCCATGCTTATATTTTAGTATAAAATATAAGTAAAGTAAATCTACGCTAGGACATAAAGACCATTCTTGTTTTTCTTAAAATATTTTGAATTTACGAGGTTTACCAGAATAGTATTCTTTTTAAAATACCTTTCTTTCATTACCCTTTCAACTATATCATCTTTTGAAAGAGGACCTTCTCTTTTTAAAATATCTGAGATAACTTCTCGAGCAATGCCGGTTTTATATCCCCATTCTGCCAATGCGTAAAGACCGCGGCCGACAAGAACAAATCTAGGGTCTTTTATAAGTTCATTATGGCAAGTGGCATAGTGTGTCTTTCGGTTAAAAGTTTTGGAAATAGCATCTGCAACTTCTTTAAAATGCATCGGCGAACCATGTTTTCTCATAACAAGAAAAGCGTAATCTTTTACTCCGCGAGTGCGAACATTTGGTGAACTTGATTTACCCCATTCACCTAGCGGATTTTTAGAAATAGTTTTAGACATAGAAAGCCATCTTCGAGCTATTTCTTCATTTCTATATTGCTCCGCTACTTCTTTCATTTGCTCAAGAAACTTTTTAATCATTTCCGTTTCTAATATAAGGTCTTCATCATTTAAACTTGCATAAAGCTTCTTTAAAGAATCATGAACTTTTCCAGCCATTTCATCATCAACACTCCAGCGAGTTTTAAAATGTTCGTCTTCACGATGTTTTTTAAAAAAGTCTCCTAACTCCAAATAAAAATGAATGTGATTTTGAGTATTTTTATCTTTTGATATGTGAGATAAAAAATCATGTTCGCCAACGATTGAACCCAAAGAATACATTAATTGTTTAAGTTCGTCAAAAACTGTCTGAGCTTCTTTATAAGCGCCAGACTTTTTAATCAAAATTAAGGCCGCATCTTCTATTTGGCGAACACGCTCTCTTGTAATATTGTATTTTTTACCAATTTCTTCGAGAGTTTTCTTTTCTGCGTCAACAGTCAAACCAAAGCGATTCATTATGACATCGCGTGTACGGTCTTGAAGATGAGAAGTTATATTTTTAGTTATTTGTTTGGGTTTGAAAGATATTGTTGACATAAATTTTGCGAAATAATTTGTTGGTCAGACATTAAATTTTATATTTATATAATACACCTATGTTAACTTAATGTCAACTATTTTTTCTTTGCGCTTTTACCCTATCAATTTCAGTCAAATATTTTTTACGAATTCTCACCGACTTTGGGGTAATTTCTAAATATTCATCACCGTTCATAACCTCAAGGCCTCGTTCGATACTTAAAACAAAAGCAGGGTTTAAATAAATTGCTTCGTCAGTGCCCGAAGCTCTCATATTGGTAAGTTGTTTTCCTTTGGTAGGATTTACCGACATATCGTCTCCTTTTAAAACATTGCCAACAACCATTCCTTCATATACTTCCGTACCATGCTCAATATACATTATACCACGTTCCTGTAAATTTGCAAGTGAAAAAGCCACGGCCTTACCTCCTACAATGGAAACCATAGAACCATATTCACGCTTTTTTATTTCGTTTGCATATTCCCTAAAACCCGTAACTCGTGAAGACATTATACCTTCCCCTTTTGTGTCTATTATAAATTCTCCACGATAGCCCAACAATCCGCGCGTTGGTATATCAAAAACGACCCTCGCTATATCTTCTTTCTCCATCATATCTTTCATTATGCCTTTTCGTTTACCAATTTTTTCTATAACTGCTCCAGAAAATTCCATCGGAACATCAATTACTAATTCTTCGTAAGGTTCTGTTTTAACACCATCTTTTTCTTTTATAATAACTTCCGGCTGAGAAACTTGCATTTCAAATCCCTCTCGACGCATATTTTCCAATAATATAGCAATATGAAGTTCCCCTCTTCCATAAATCTTAAAAAAACTTGGACCCATTTTGTCTCCTTGGTCTGGAGAAAAATCAACTTTTAATCCGACATTTATTTCTAATTCTTTTTCCAATCTTTCTTTAATTTGTCTAGAAGTGACGAACTTCCCTTCACGGCCCGCAAAAGGAGAATCATTTACCAAAAAATTAAGCGATAAAGTAGGTTCATCGATTGCAATATGAGGCAGTTGCTCAACACTTTCATCTTCACAAATAGTTTCACCAATATAGATATCCGGTATTCCCGCTAGAAGCACGATATCTCCGGATGTTGCAACAGAGGTTTCTTTTCTGTTTATTCCCTCAAAATTGAAAAGTTTTGTTATTTTACCTGCTCGACTTCCTTCTTCTCCTTTTACGTAAACCTGACTGGGAGATGTCATTTTCCCGGAATAAATTCTGGCTATCGCCATTCTGCCCAAATAATTATCATAAGCAAGATTAAAAACCTGAGCAGACATTTTTCCATTTTCATTCAAGAAAGCCGGTGGAACTTTTTCCAATATCACGTCTAAAAGTGGAGAAAGGTCAGAAGATTTGTCATCTAAATGTTTAAAAGCTTTTCCTTCGCGTCCTATCGCATAAACTGTTTCAAAATTTGCCTGTTCTTCATTGGCGCTCAATTCAAAAAATAAACTTAAAACTTCTTCATGCACTCTATGTGGGTCGGAAGCCGGTTTGTCTATCTTATTTATGACAACTATTGGTTTGATTCCCAACTCAAGAGATTTTTTTAAAACAAACCTGGTTTGTGGCATTGGTCCTTCAACCGCATCCACCAGCAAGAGAACTGAATCAACAGCTCGCAATACACGTTCCACTTCTGAGCCAAAATCCGCGTGACCGGGAGTATCCACTATGTTTATTTTTGTTCCTTTATAAGTTATAGAAGTATTTTTTGCATAAATAGTAATACCTCGTTCTTTTTCCAGAGCATTTGAATCCATTGATATTTCTTCATCTTGAAGTCCCCCATTTTGTCTCATCAAAGCATCCGTAAGCGTCGTTTTGCCGTGGTCAACATGGGCGATAATTGCTATATTCCTAATTTCCATAAAATAAAAAAGCCTTGAGGCCTAAATTTGACTACAATAATAACATGCTTTTCTGAAAATAGCAAAGCACTTTTTTATAAAAATAATTTAAGGAGTTGTAACTTAAACTTTTTTGACTTCGGTTCCCTCCCTGACTTTCTGTTTGGTCTTGAGACCGACTACTTTTCCGGCAGAAGCTTTTTCCACTTTCTCGTGGTCGATTTGAAGCGAGCCAACTTCCTGTTCAAAATCGGCACCATGACCTTCAAATTTTATTTTATCGCCAACCTTGAGAGTGGCTTTAAGCTCCACAATGGCAACTCCTAAATTGTCATAATAATGTGTAACTTTTCCGACCTTCATAATATATAATTGTAGCATAAAAAGTTATTTTGTGTTATTTTATATGAACGCGTCGGTGGTAGAGTGGTCAATTACAACAGACTGTAAATCTGTCGCCTTCGGGCTACGCAGGTTCGAATCCTGCCCGGCGCACAAAATTAAAAAGTTCAAGCTTTCGCTTGGATTTTTTAATTTATGTCTCGCCGTGAGGAAGCAAACTGCTTTGCTTCCGTGTAGGGTTCGAAAGGCTTTTTATTATTCGCTTTGCGAATTGAAAAGCACCCGCGCCTGTAGGGCGAGAAATTCCTGCCCGGCACACAATTGACAAATCAATATAAGTATGCTATCATATCATAGAATAGAAAATTGGCTTTATACCAATAACCTTGCCATGAAGTAATCATGGTATGTACATTTAAAGGAGATAACAATGGCAAAGCTCAGCATAGTAGTCTCACATCGTCTTTCACAGGACGAGGCACTCAAGCGCATTAAAACGCTCCTTAGCGAGGTGAAAATCCAGTTCGCTGACAAGATCAGCGATTTGCGTGAGGAGTGGAATGACAACACAGGCAAGTTCAGTTTCTCAGCAATGGGATTTGCCGTGTCCGGCATTCTGACTGTAAATCCGTCAGCGGTAGAACTCTCAGGCAACCTCCCTTTCGCAGTATCATTCTTCAAGGGAAAGATCGAATCCACGATCCGAGAGCGAGCGGAGACTCTGCTCAATTGATGAGTTCTTATCTTATTCACCAAAGGGCTCAACGTTCGCGTTGATCCCTTTTTTTTATTTTTTTTATGCTTTACTTGTAGAATTAGAGCGCATATGAATTGGGCTTTTTATTTTTACTTTTTTAGTTTCAATAAGAAGTTCATTGTTTTTAACAGAAACAAAAACCGTGTCCCCTTTCTTCACACCATTTGAAATAATATGCGAAGCAACGGGATTTAAAATTTTATTTTGAATCAGACGGTTTAATGGACGCGCGCCATAATGCGGATTATATCCTTCCTTCGCCAAATACGAGAGAGCTTCATCAGAAACCTTAAAATCTATATCTTTTGCAAGAAGTCTATCTTTTACTACTTTCATTCTCAAGTTAACTATTTCTTTAATAGCTTCTTCCGAGAGAATATCAAAAACAATAATCTCATCTAGACGATTTATAAATTCTGGTCGGAAATGGTCTTTCATTGCTTCCATAACTTTTTCTTTCATACTGCTGTAATCTTGTTTGTCAGAATTATTAGAAAATCCGATTGATTCCATTTTCTCCACGAACTGCGAACCGATATTTGAAGTGAGAATAATAATTGTATTCTTAAAATTAACTATTCTTCCCTTTCCATCTGTTAATCTTCCTTCATCAATAACTTGGAGTAGCATATTGAAAACTTCAGGATGAGCTTTTTCAATCTCATCAAAAAGTATTACAGAAAATGGGCGATGCCTAACAGACTCAGTGAGTTGTCCCGCTTCATCATAGCCAATATATCCCGGAGGTGAACCAATCAGTTTTGATATTGAATGCTTTTCCATATATTCAGACATATCTACTCGAATAAGCGCGCTGTCATCATTAAACATAAATTGCGCGAGTGCTTTGGTAAGTTCTGTCTTACCGACTCCTGTCGGACCCAAGAATATAAAAGAACCATTGGGCCTGTTGGGGTCTCCTATTCCTGCGCGTGAACGACGAATTACATCGGAAACACGTTTTATTGCTTCATCTTGACCTACTATTCTCTTCTTAAGTTCTTGTTCCATTCTTTGCAACTTTGCGCGGTCTTCTTCAAGCATTTTAGTAAGTGGAATACCGGTCCAGCGCGCTACGACTTCCGCTATATCTTCCGCAGTAACTTCTTCTTTCAAAATTCTTCGAGATTTCTGAAGTTTTTTCAAACGCAAAAGTTTTGATTCCAGGTCCTTTTTTAAAATAGGTATTTTACCATAACGTATTTCAGCAGCGCGGGATAAGTCTGACTTCATTTCAGCATCTTCAGCTAAAAGACGCATCACATCAAGTTCTTTTTTGATTGAACGAATTTCAACAACAGTTTCTTTTTCATTTTGCCATTTTAATTCAAGTTCTTTTGTTTTCTCATGTAAATTTGCTATTTCTTTATCTATTTCTTTTATTCTATTTTTTGTAATTTTGCCGTCTTTCGTGTCATTTTCAATTTCTTTTTTGAGCGCTTCTTTTTCAATTTCCAAACGCATTATTTTTCTATGCGCATCTTCTAAAACAGGAGGTTTGTTTTCAAGCGCAATTTTTAAAGAAGAAGAAGCTTCGTCAATAAGGTCAACTGCTTTGTCCGGCAAGAATCTATTTGTAATATAGCGAGTAGAAAGATTCACCGCTGAAATTATACTGTCATCGGTAATACGAATACCGTGGAAAAGTTCATATCTTTCTTTAAGACCGCGAAGTATGGTAATGGCATCTTCCACACTCGGTTCATCAATATAGACAGGTTGAAAACGACGAGCTAGAGCAGGGTCTTTTTCAATATGTTTCTGATATTCTTTAAGAGTTGTCGCTCCTATCGCTCGTAATTCTCCGCGAGACAATGCGGGCTTTAACATATTTGAAGCATCCATCGTGCCTTCCGAACCTCCTGCGCCAACGATGGTGTGAATTTCATCAATAAAAAGAATTACTTTTCCATCAGCTCTTTCTATTTCTTTCATTATGCCTTTTAATCTTTCCTCAAATTCTCCTCGATATTTTGTGCCGGCTATAAGCGAACCCAAATCAAGAGAAACAAGCTCCTTGTCTTTTAAAGATTCAGGAACATTGTTTTTTGCGATACGTTCTGCGAGACCTTCCACAACTGCCGTTTTTCCGGTTCCAGCTTCTCCTATTAAAATCGGGTTGTTTTTAGTTCTACGAGAAAGTATTTGTATAATGCGCATTATCTCATTGTCGCGTCCGATTACTGGGTCCAACTTGTCCTCTTTTGCCAATTTGGTTAAATTGCGGGTGTATTTTAAAAGTAATTTAAATTTCTTTGGTTCTGTCACATCGGTAATATTTTGACTGCGAAGTTCTTCCAATACTTTCATTACCGAGTCTTTTAGAATTCTAAAGCGCGCTAATATCTCACGCGCTTCCCCTGCAATTTCAAGCATAGCAATAAAAAGATGTTCGGTTGAAACAAAATCATCTTTCATGTATTCTGCCAATTTTACCGAATGCTCTATTACCTGCGCCAAATCAGGATTGAGATAAATTTGATATGCTGGAGAAAGAGTGCTATTAGATTCCGGTGATTCAATTGATTCTAAAATAGAGTCGGTTAAAAACACGGTATCTATTTCCAATTTATCTAAAATAGAATTCACCATGCTTTCTTCTTGTAATAAAAGCGCAGCAAGCAGATGAAGAGAAGAAACGTGATTCTGTCCACGTTCAATTGCAAGCTCGTGAGCTTTTTTAATTGCGTCTTTTGATTTGGTTGTAAATTTATGAAGTGGTGGCATATAAATAAGTTACAAAATTTAAATCTGTCTGCCGGTGGGCAGGATTATAAAATTATTTTTATGGTGTCGTTGTTTTAGGTGTTCCTAAGGCCTCAACAATAGAACTAATTGGCGCGAAAGATGCAGCATCACCAGATAAAGCTATGCCTAATGCTTCCCCGTCTAAATCAAGCACTAATCCTCCCGCATTTGATTTTGTGACACTAATTTTCATATCTTTATTCCCTTCAAAAATAAAAGAAGATATAGTGCTACCTAAAACTATAATTTTCTGTCCAATTTTTATTGTGCTTAAATCTCCAAAAGCTGGTAAGGTAAAAGCAATTTTATTTTTTTCATCAAGTGGCGCTCCTATCTTTAAAAGTGAAAAACCATTTTGAGAAGAAGAAAAATCTGCTCTAAACTTTCCGCTATCATTTTTTACATAATAAACACCACCTCCAAACACAAGTGAACCGTCAGCCACGATAATACCTTCCGTAGAAACCGCAAATCCTTGACCGGCAGAAACTTCGATGATTCTTCCATCTACATCTTGTGCATCTTTGGTTATAAAAAAAATAGCTGATTTGTTTTTAGCAAGAGCATCTACTACTAAATCCTCTTCCTTAACTACTACGGTTTGCACTGTGGTTTTACCCTCTACTTGCTGAATTTTTTCAACCGTTTGTTTAATAACACGATTGATAGGCACAGTCACTGAAGAAGGCGCTTGTTGCATTAAAGTCACTGTCGTAATGCCTGTCGCAATTGAAGTAATGAAGGAAAGCAATATTGCAAGCATTATGAGTTGTGGTTTATTTAAATCTTTTATGTCCATGCATCAATTATACCACTTTTTCAATTTAAGCAAAATTTTAGACAAAATCTTGACCGTATAGTCAATATCAGCTTTAGTCGTTTCTTTACCTAAGGAAAAACGCAATCCGCCAATTTCAATATTTGATTCAGGATGTATTGCCTTTATGACATATGAGCCTTCTGAGTGTGAACTTTTACAAGCGCTTTTTGAAGACGCCATTACACCTTTTGCTGAGAGTTCAATCACCAAAAGATCGCTCGGAATTTTAGGAAATGTAATATTGATATTATTTGGCAGTCTATTTTTTAAATCTCCATTTAAAATCATTCCGGCATTATTGAAAATGTCAGAACGCTTTAATTTATTTAAAAAATAATTTTGTAATCTTGTTAAACGTTTTACTTCTTTCCCTTTAGTTATTTCTACTGATTTTAACGCATGAGAGAATTTTGAAATCTCCGGTAAATTTTCTGTTCCTGGGCGCAATCCTAATTCTTGGTCTCCACCGCAGAATATTGCCGCAAGCGGCACAGATTTCTTTTTATAAAGCACTCCTACCCTCCCCGCTTTTTCTATTTTTGAACCAGATAAAGAAAGCAAATCCACCCCGAGTTTTTCCACATTAAGGTTTAAATAATTCGCCGCTTGCACAGCATCTGTATGGAGCAGAGGGAAAACTGAAAGGTTTTTGAATGGTCTGGCCGGGATAGGGACCCGGGAATCCGAGGACCTGAAAAAACCTTTCAGTTTTGCCGATTGCTTTTTATAATATCTGATTTCTTTGGCAATTTCATGGATAGGCTGCACTGTGCCAATTTCATTATTGGCATACATTACTGAAACTAATACTGTATTTTTCTTTATTTCTTTCTTGATTTTTTTAGGGTCAACTATTCCATCTTTTTCAACCAACACTATTGAAATATCTGCGAGTTTCCTCTTTTTAAGCATTTTAAAAGTTTCCAGTACTGAAGGATGTTCTATGTTGGTAGTAATAATATGAGGTAAATTTTTACCTTTCCAAGCTAGAACCACGCCTTGTATCGCAAGATTATTGCTTTCTGTGCCCCCGCTTGTGAAAATTATTTCTTCGGGTCGAGCTCCCAAAACAGTGGCGACTTCTTTGCGTGCATTTTGAAGTTTTGTTTTTGCTTTGACTCCAAGTATATGTATGGAACTTGGATTTGCTGATACTGAAGCTGCGTAATCCAAGTAAATTTTTCTTGATTTAGCCATCAAAATAGTATATATTGAAAACGTATGAATATAAAGCTCGAAGCCATTTTTATTGGAATAGTTATTCTCTTTATTCTCTTGAGCGCTTTTTGGACTTTTAGAACAGAAAGACGTTTGAAAAGATTTTTTTTCGGTAAAAAAGGAAAAGATTTGGAAGAAAGCATAGAAACTCTGGAAGATGGTATTTTAAAGTTAAAACTTGCGAAAGAAAAAACTGAGAAAGAACTTATAGAAATAAATAAAAAATTAAAGAAAAGCGTAAGAGGACTTGAAACCATACGCTTCAATCCTTTCCCCGACCAAGGTAGCAATCAAAGTTTTGCGGTTGGAATGGTGAATGAAGATGGAGACGGTGTAGTGTTTTCAAGTTTATATTCTCGAGAAAGAATGAGCGTATTTGCTAAGCCTGTTAAAAACGGAAAATCAGAGTATGAACTCACTACTGAAGAAAAGGAGGTGCTAAAAAAGGCTGAAGTAAAATAATATGGAAAAAAAGGAAGAAAATAACATAGAACGGCCACCCGTAGTGGTAATCATGGGTCATATTGACCACGGTAAGTCAACGCTTCTTGACTATATAAGAAAAACAAATGTGGCTGAAGGAGAAATAGGAGGTATAACTCAAAATATTTCCGCCTATGAAGTTATGCATACTCCGACAGGCTCGAAACAAGAAAAAAAGATAACTTTTATTGATACGCCCGGCCATGAATCTTTTTCAAAAATGCGTGAACGAGGAGCGCAAATTGCTGATATCGCCATTTTAATTGTTTCCGCTGAAGACGGAGTAAAGCCTCAAACAATCGAAGCGTGGAAAACGATAGTTAAAAATAAAATCCCATGTATTGTCGCAATAAATAAAATAGATAAACCAAACGCAAATATAGAAAAAACAAAAACAGAGTTGGCAGAAAATGAAATTTATCTTGAAAATTACGGCGGCAAAATTCCATTCGTTGAAATTTCAGCGAAAACCGGCAAAGGCATAGATGATTTATTGTCATTAATCAATATAATTTCCGAAATGGAAAACTTTATTGGTAATAAAGAAGAAAAAGCTTCCGGTTTTGTACTTGAGACAAATCTTGATTCCAAGCGCGGAATTCAAGCAACACTTGTCATAAAAAATGGTTCTCTTAAAAAAGGAATGGTGGTCGTAGTGGAAGATAGCATTTGTTCCACTAACATTATGGAAAATTTTAAAGGGGTAATGATAAATGAAGCAACTTTTTCTTCCCCCATACGTCTTGTGGGTTTTGGTAAAATGCCGCAAATAGGAGCAAAATTTGAATCCTTTGAAAAAAAGAAGGATGCGGAAATATATATGGAGCGATGGAAAAAAGAAAAAAATACCAATAAGAATCAAAAAAAGACGGAAGAAGAAACAAATAAGAAAATAATTCCGATAGTATTAAAGGCGGATATTTCAGGTTCAATAGAAGCTATTGAAAAGGAAATCGAAAAAATAAACTCTGGAACTGACGCTACAGTAAGCAAAAATGCGGAATTTAGAATTATACAAAAGGGCGTGGGACCCATTTCGGAATCAGATATAAAAACAATAAGCGGAGGTGAAAATATTCTTGTCATCGGATTCAATGTGAAAATAGACAAAAGCGCCATAGAACTTGCAAATAAACGAGGTATAACTATTTCTTTTTTTGATATTATTTATAAAATGACCGAGTGGCTTGAAACTGAAATGGAAAATAGAAGACCAAAAATTGAAACTGTGGAAACAACCGGCAGAACTAAAATCCTTAAAGTCTTCAGCCGCACCAAAGAACGACAAATATTAGGCGGCAGAGTTTTAAAAGGACGAATGATTTTAGATAAAATTGTGAAAATTATGCGCCGAGAGTTTGAAATCGGACGCGGGAGAATAGTGAACTTAGAAAAAAGTAAAATTAAAGTCAAAGAAGTTGAAGAGGGCGCGGAATTCGGCATGATGGTTGAATCAAAAACAGAGATTGTTGAAGGAGATATTATTGAATCGTTTAACATTACGCAAAAATAACCTGTCCCGTACTAAATTTTTGAGAAAAACAAATGGTCAATATTAATAACAATTTAAAATTTTAGTACCGGGATGGAAAGAAACGAAAAAGTGGCAAACCTCGTTAAAGAGTTGGGAGCTCAATTCTTGGAGCGTGAAAATAATAATACTTCTCTTATCACAGTGACTTCTTGCAATGTTTCTCCTGACTTAAAACGCGCAACCATTTTTATAACGGTGCTTCCTGATGAAAAAGAAAAGCTCGCCCTGGCATTTGTAAAAAGAAAACGTGGAGAGCTCCGCGCGTTTTTGAAAAAAAATATTCAAATTAAAATTATTCCTTTTATTGACATACAGATAGACCAAGGAGAAAAAAATAGGCAGAAAATTGACGAATTGCTCAGAAATGGTTAGACTTCTTTAAATAGCTCTTCTCGAAAAGCACACATAATTTTCTGCTGAAAATTTGCTTTGCTCGTCGTTCAAGAAAATAATAAATGGAGTACCATTTTTATTTTCTAAACTCCTGCGCAAGACTTTTCTCAAAGACTATTTTCAAGAAGTCATCTGGCCTGGTAGCCAAGTGGTAAGGCATTCCTCTGCAAAAGGAATATACGGCGGTTCAATTCCGCCCCAGGCCTCAATTGTAATTTGAAAATAAAAATATATAATAGATTAGTTGATTTCTAAAAATGCCCGAGTGGCGGAATTGGTATACGCGCACGACTTAAAATCGTGTCTCGTAAGGGATGTGGGTTCGATTCCCACCTCGGGCACATTGGATAATTTTTTAAAATCAAATTTTATTTTCCGCCCATAGCTGTTTTGGTAGGTCGAAAGATTAAGTGAGTTAATAAGGTTTAATGAAAGATAAAATTTATTTCCGCCCATAGCTCAGCTGGTAGAGCAGATCCCTCTTAAGGATAAGGTCGGGGGTTCGATCCCCTCTGGGCGGACACGCACAAGCAAGCAAATTTATTTGCTTGTGTGAGGGAATCGAAAGGCTTTTCCGTACGAATGAAATAAGATGGAAAAGCACCTGGCTATGTAATAGCCGATCCCCTCTGGGCGGACACAAAAGAATATTGCTGGGATGGCGGAATTGGTATACGCGCTAGTCTTAGGAACTAGTGGGGCAACCCTTGGGAGTTCGAGTCTCCCTCCCAGCACATCGGTTTAAGCACTTGACATTTATATTGAAAAGTGCTATACTTCAAGTATGAATAAAATAAATAGCAAATTAATACTTTCGGGCTTGGAAATATTAGTTATTTTAGCTTTTGGTTTAATAGTTCTTATACCAAACGAAACCAAGGCTGAAAGACCTTATTACATCCCCTATTATTACTTTAATCCTCAACCCGCAAATAATCCGATTACAAATTACTCAAACCCAGTTGCTTATTCAGCAACAATAGTAGGATGCGAAGGAAGAAATACAGGTTTCAGCACAGTTACAGGTCAATCTTGTGTTGGAAATTATATAAACAATCCAACTCCAACTACAGTAGTTAGAAACTACACATACAATACTACCAACACTACTGTTCCAGCAACAGTAAAAGAAATAGTAAACCAAGAACCATTGAAAGATAACGAAGTAACTGCTAAGGCCAATGATATTAATGAAAGTTACGGAAGTCTCACTGCTAATGCTTTGTTCGGGTCAGATAGTTTTATGCCTTCTGGTTTGCTTCAATGGATACTTTTTGTACTATTAGTTGTAGGAATAATCTTTTTGTGGAGATATATCCATCATTCTGAAGAAAAATATATGTCAGAACCGATGAAACATGCTTAAGATAGCTATTGATTTAGCATAAAAAAGTCAACCCAAAAGGTTGACTTTTTTAGTTTTATGTGATATACTTCACAGGTAATAAGCACTTTGACAATAGGTTAGGTTAGTTTGTTTATTTGAGTGGCTTCTCCCCTGTTATTATTTTGGCCTTTCAAGTAAACAAACTAAACTAACATTCATAATCAGAAAGAAAAATGTCATGAAGAATCTTCGTCATGTTTTCATAGCAGTTGTGATACTTGCTGCTATAGCAATATTTGCAATCAAGGAAACATTTTATTTTGTTTCCAGCTTGCTCGCGATACTTACAATACTTGCAAGCGCAATTGCAAAGGTACCAACTGCCCACTACGGAGTGGAAGTGGTATTTAACAAAAGAACAGGCAGGAAATTCAAAGAAGGGCTTCATTTGAAAACTCCCTTTTTTGGAGAGGTGTTGTTGTACCCTGCAAGCCTGGCAACTTACAGTTTGGCAGGTAATGATGCAGTAATAGCCATCTCTGCTGACAATATGGAGATGACTATAGAAGGGTCGGTGCAACTTCGTCCGGATTTCGACAAATTGGATAAATTTGTTGAGATTCCAGAAGAAACCATAAAGCATGGCATGGGAGATGCTATAGAAAGCGGTCTGGGTATCATTGCCGGAAGTGAGCAAGGAGAAGATTTCGTTGGGAGAAGAGAAGCGATAGAACATATCATTAATTGTTTGTTTCTTCTCAACAGAAGGCCGGATTTCTATGTAAACAAAGAAGACCCGGCAAAATTCATTTCAACCCCCCCAGACTCCTTCAAGCATTATATCGAAAGGTTGAAAGAAGCCAATGCGGATGACCAGCTGAGTTTGGAAAAAATCTCCCATCTGGAATCAGGTAACTGGGTGATTCCATTGAAGAAAGATAAGGACGGTAAAGACATTTTGGATGTTCTGTCGTTTTACAAACAAAATGTCGCAAGAGTTGAAACAATGTTGCAATTTGAAGGCTCTATGAAGGAGGCTTCAAAAGTTGAGGAGCTGTATGCCATCGATATTGCTGTGTTCAAGTTGTCAAAGGTAGCTTTCAGTAAGAAGACAACGGAGGCTCTGGAAAAAAAGAAACAAGCTGAAAAGGATCTCCAGGCAGTTACTTTGCGACAGCAAGAAAAGATGAAGATCATGGATGAGTTGATTGCAAGGGGAGTTCCTGCAGCTCAAGCCAGTAACGATGCAGATGCTGCTGTCGGTATCGCCCCCAAACAAACAATTTCGGGAGGCGTTCCTATTGTAAACATAGGAGGAAGATAAACAATGCATACAGCAGGTAAAACAGAAGGGATAGCAAAAAATAAGGTAATGATGGCGTTATTCTCTATCATCATTGCCGGAATTATTGTCATCCCTATGGTGTGTGGGAGTGAAGAAGAAAATGAGGATGTCTCTTCCACACTTCCGTCTGAGACGGGAGGAACAGTTTTGGAGTTGATGTTTGATAACTACACTCCATGTAGTCCAAGCATTAACTTCAAGTTCGAACTCGATACCCAGGGAGATTCTATTTCTCTGAAATTCCCAGGTGTCGAAAAACTGGTTCAGTATTCCGGGAAAGGAACAATCAAGGTTCCACCCAGAAAACCCGGACCTGTTGAAATCATCTCTCTAAATCCTACTCGGGAAGCCCGAGTCAGAATCTGGAGAGTCATCAAATAAAAATCGTTGTGCTAAAGGACGCAACGCAAAAGGCAGACCCGCAAGGATCTGCCTTTTCTTATTTCATATTTTATATTGAAATTACGGATTGTAGTTAGGTAACTGCACAGTTCCCTGTTGGGGATTTATTCCTTCTATATTGAAAGTCCTCATAATGATATTTAAGATTGTAAACACTCCCATCATTATGACTATTCCAATAATTCCCCAAATCATATGGCTTTTGCCTGTTGTCTTCTTCTCTTCATTTTCTTGATTTGAAATAAATTCAAATACACCATACAGAAAGTACACCACCGCTAAGGCAAAAAGAAGCATTATGAGTGGGTTTACGATTAGTCTGTTGACATTCGAAACGAAAGAATCAACACTCGCGTAAGCCACATTTGTTGTGAAGAATAAATCCATATTTATGCAACCCTAAACTAAAAACCAACTGTTGGGATAGG
>Ga0209541_10006023_pt1 | contig 20872 bp, 26 predicted proteins | sample RifCSPlowO2_01_FD_184027 | JGI IMG/M metagenome (GOLD analysis project Ga0209541, IMG submission 184027) | Groundwater microbial communities from Rifle, Colorado - Rifle CSP2_plank lowO2_0.1 (SPAdes) (version 2) | ecosystem: Environmental > Aquatic > Deep subsurface > Groundwater | place... | reverse complement strand
GTCTTATAATCCACTGTTTCTTTTCAAGGCTAAGCATTTGAATCACCAGATGGTAGAATTAGAGATTAACTTATAACTGTGAACTAATTATGGGACATCACAAAAAACTATTTTTCCCACAATATTTATATAGCTATTATTTTAGGAATCAAGGTATGCTAAAAAAAAGGAGAGCGCAGGGGCTCCCTGTAACAGTCATAATTGTTGCCGTTCTGGCTTTAATAGCTCTTGTTGTTGTAATGGCTATATTTACAGGAAATTATGGCAAATTCTCAAAAGACATCCAAAGCTGCGCCCTTAAAAGCGGCACTTGTAGGGCAGCTTGCGAATCCGGAGAGAGCCAGATAGATGCAGAATGCCAAAAAGAAAAGCCAAAATGCTGCATTAAACTGATAGAATGAAAATTTTCAAAAGCAAGAAGTCAGAAGGCAGTGAAGGCATTGGAATAGACAATATTGCAATCTATGCATTGGGATTTACTCTGGGGATCATGCTGCTGCTAGGCATATATTCAATATTAAGGCTTCAATAACATGCTGAGCAAAAAATCCCAGTTAAAAGTTTTAATGTACCTCTTTATAGCCACATTCTCTATATTTATAATATTGACATTATGGAACCAAGCCTTTTCCAAAGCTCCAGACAAAGCAGCTGAAGACATTTGTTTTGTTTTTAATGCCTGGAGGAACAAGTATAGCCTTGGAGAAAGTTTTAAGGTTACCCCAATTCCAATAGTATGCAAAAAAATAGAGAAAACAGTTCCTGATAAGCTCTATGACAAGACTAAGGAAGGGGCAATACAGCAGCTTAGCGATTTGACAGCAAAATGCTGGCGGATGTTTCTTGAAGGCAGAGTAACCCACGTGTTAGATGGGGCAGAGGCGAGGATTGCAACCGAAAGAAATAAGTGCTTTATCTGCTATCAATTTACTTTAGACAAAGACATAACACCTATATCTGCAAATGAATTCGATCTCAATGGTCTTGGTAAAACTTATAAGATAGGCGACACAAGCGACCAGTGCGCCGGAATTTTAGGCGGTTATTGGTATAAGGAACAAAACAGGCAATACTGCAGAAGCAATGCAGGTGGTAAAACAATCTGTATAGTAAAAGACCTTGTTGATAAAGATTTTGAATTGGTAAAAAAATCAGGAGACAAATTCTGCATACTTAACAAGAAAAACCAATGTTTAAACAAGGGCGGCACTTGCGGCCCTGCTGAAGACTCTACAAGGCTCCATAACGAGTGGAAATGTGAAAGCAACAAGTGTTATGTTAGTGAAAAGAATGTATTGACTTATAGGTCTTATATAGAAAAATATGGCGGCATCGGGCATATTCTTTTGCAAGAAGACCTTATATTAAATCCGAGCGGGGTATATGCAATTACTTTTGTAGATCATACCTTCGGTTATATAATCGGTCTTGGAAGACTAACTAAAGATATTTTAGGGCTAGAAAAAGAAGATCTAATAAAAGGTATAATGGTGACAGAGCTAGGAAGAGTTGCTAATGAATGCGCAATACAGTTAGGCACAGAAGTAAGCTAGGAGGCAAAAATGAATAAACAAGGAAAATATCCTTTGGGTATTCTACTGAGTTTGATACTTGTTGTAGCGCTTATTTTATGGTATATTTTCTTTAGCGGAGAGATTAGAGCACAAGTATTAGAAATCATGAAGAATTTTTTAAGATGAGAAACAAAAATGCAAAGATGACTTTAACGTGGATAGGAGCGCTTATACTCTTTGGAATAATTCTGTTTCTGCTGCTATTGTCCTACTTTGGAAAAGATATCGGGCTTTTTACATTTTTTACTGAAAAAGTCAAGGGAGCACAGTCAATGCTGCCAGGGAAAGGCCCGTTAAATATAAAGGAAACCCAGCAAACAGACAAATTTGATGCATTCTTTAACAGTTTTGTAGCAGCATTAAAGGATTCTAGGGATAAGGGAGACAAATGCATCGTTAAATATCCTAATATAAATAATTTTGGAGATTTTAGACTAGAGCTTCTAAATTCAGGGAATAATCTTGCGGTAAGGAAAAAAAATGAAATCGGGCAGGTTGGAGGCACCCAGGAAACCATAGAAAATTTAAACTTCTGCATCATAAAGCCAAAAGAATTTTTTGAGAATTATTTAACGCAAAGTCCAATAAAGCCAACTTACAAGACAGATTTTGAAGTTGGCAATAGAATGGAGATAGCTAAAATTTCTGATTATGCAAGCATCCTCTACAAGCCAACCAAAGACAAAATATGCTTCATAAAAATGTACTCAGACACAAATTATCTAACATCCGTAAAATGCGACAAGCCAGAAGGAAACACGCTGGATGATGACTGCATTGAGCCAATGCTATCAAAATTTAGGTTATGCAGCGCTGGCGATTCAAGCATCACACTAGGAACCGCAGTTTTTAATAACTTTGCAAGTTTTATGAAAAACACAGAGAAAAAAGCGAAAAATGGGGGATTCTGCCACATTACTTTTGATTTAAAAGATATGGAAAAAGAGCAGCATATAACAATAGCAAAAACAAATAATAACCTCAATTTATTTTTAAGAGTTTATAAAAATGACATTAACAGCGATGTAAGCGATGCGCAGATAATAAACCAGCTAATACCACCCATACCATATTCAGGCGCAAACCAGCCGCCATTGACATTAAGTGCGGTAAATACGCACTTTAATGATTATGACAATAAATTTAATAACTTTAAGGATTATGCAATCGCGCCATATATTTCAACTCAAATACCAGGCTACGAAACTATAAGATTTTCCAATAATTTTGGCGGCAGAGACACAAAAGCAATAATAATCCAAAAAGATGATAAATGGCTTATGACATCTTATCTGGCTGTGGCTGGAATCGCTGCTAAAGGGGAGCTAGGGGCATTATGCCAATTTGAAGAAAGCGAAATAATAACAGATCCAGCGGGAAGGATTATAGGGCCGAATTAAAATGAACAAAAAAGGCTTCGAGATGACGCTTGGGCTCGTGGTCACAGCAGTAATCTTGCTCATAACTGTTTTTGTTGTGATAGGCTCATTCACAAATATCTGGGCCAAAGGCACAGGAGAGATAAGAAGCAGTTTTGATGCAAATAAGGATGCTGATGGAGACGGCATAATAAATGCTTTTGACAAATGCCCCTGCGGCAGTGCAAGTGATCAGGAGAAATTCCAAGGCTGCTCATCAGAATCATCTATTCCTAAGACCCCGGAAACCATTAAAACAACCCAGAAGTGCTTAAATGAAAAAAAATAATAAAAAAGCAATAAGCTATGAATTTCTTTTGAGGCTTATTGTCGCAGTAATATTTGTCGGAGCAGCAGTTATAGTATTTATGCAGCTTTTTGGCAAGGATAATGCCATAACTAATGAGGCAAAAAATTCTTATGCAAAATTCCAAAAAATGATAGAAGAAATAGGCAATCCAGCAAATGTAGGCAGTAGCAAGAGCGTGCCTTTGGTGATGGATGATAGAACAGCAATCTACGCCTTCTCTAAAGAGTCTGATGCAATCAAAAGAGTATGGAGTATAGAAGACCTTAATGCGATATGCAAAGATGGGCCACCGTGCCTGGCTTTTATCAAGAGGCCAGAATCCTGCGAAAAAGGAAAATCTTGCTTGTGCTTTTGCCAGGATTTCGATACGCTTCAGGTATCAGCCTCAAAAAGAGAGATGAAATGCTCAGTAAAACCCGCATGCAAAAGCTATGAAAACCTGGACTTCTGGGATTTAACCCCTGCTATTGGTTTAACAGAAATAAAAGGAGACGGCAAAATAACAATAAGCAATCTTCTGTCAGGAGGTTTTATAGCCCATAGAAAATTATCACCTGGAGGTTTATTGACGCACCTAAAAGAATTGCCAAGAACTCAGCAGATAGAGCTGCAAAACTATAAAAATAAAGTTGTTGTTTGCAGAGACAAAGGGTGCTTAACCGAAGATATCAAGAAAATATACGAGGAAAACAGAAAAAAGCAGCAGGACCTCAAAGCAAAAGCTGAATTTGGCAGCTTAATACAATTTTTACAAAGCTGCACAGGAACCTGCGGAAAGAGGACCTTTACTGAAGGTTATAATGCCTACTATGTTTCATCAGGCTTTGCATCAAAAGACAGATGGCCTTTTGAGCATGGTATATATCTTACAATTGACAAATCGGAGCCAGAAGAAAAAGATGCCATAATCTCTGGTAAAATAAACTATATTAAGCTACTGTTATATTCCAAAGACAAAGAATTAGATACGGGATATTTATTCAAAAACAATGAAGCAGATTTTTTCTTCAGTAGAGATAAGATTATTGTCGGCTAACGAGTAAATAACTTCTACCAAAGATTTTTAAACAACAAAATTATGACAGACTGCATGAAAAAGAAGTCTCAGCTGACAGTTAAGGGATTATTCGAGCTTCTGGCAGTAGTGATTATAATTACAACTTTTATCTATCTTGGCAAGCAATTTGGCTCCGGAGAAGCATATTTCAAGATTAGATCCGCAAAGGAGTTGGCCTTGTTAGCTAATACTGTATGCGGATTGCCAGGCAACGTGCAGGCAACCTTTCCTGCCGATTTATCAAGATATAATATTGAGTCAGCTGATAACACAATCTATGTTTACTCTCCAGAATATCAGTCTAACACTGACCCTTCAAGAGGGCAATATAAGATAACCAAAGTCGGATGCATTGAAAATACGCTTATAAAAAAGCCTAAAAAGCTCGTTGTCAAAAAGGAAGGAAATTCGGTAAAGCTTATCTGAAACGCTCGAAAATTCCGATTGTACAATGTTATCGCTTTAGCGTGAATTAAGCAGGAATTTTCGGCGTGTTCGAAAACACGCCACGCATTAAACGCATGGTTTTTGACATGTTAAAACTAACTAAAAGCAAAAGGGGTGAAAAAGAATTTTGGGCCGCAGATACATGGATTTTTTATCTAATATCCTTTTTTTTGCTGAACCTATTCGTTTTAGGTTTTTTAGTGGTATTGAATAACGATGCCGCAGCTTCAACAGAAATACCAAAAAGCCTTGAGGAATTCACAATCAAAAATTTGCTCTCAGGCAGCTGTTTTTCATATACCGATGAAGGAATTTTAAGCAGCCGTATTATAGACCTAATTAAATTCACCAGTGACAACTTGGATAGATGTCTCAAACCAGGCAAGCCCCACAAGCTCACGCTTAAATTCAATTCTGAAGAGATATCAATAACAACACAAAATTGGATAAAAGGCAGGCAAGCAACGGAAAGGTTTCCTATAGAGGAGGTTCTCATTAATAATAAAAATGAAATATCAAAATCAGATTTAATCATAGAGGTACAATGAGAACAAAAAATGGCACAGCAATAGAAAGTTTATTTCCCTTACTTTTCCTGATGGTGATATCAATAATAGCCTTGATAATGTTTAGCAGCTGCTCAACCAAGGCAGAAATAAGCAAAGATGCGCAATCAAGGCTCTTTGAGCTGCAAACAGCCGAAAAACTTCTGCTTTATTACCTGGATTCGCCCATTTCAAACAACAAGAAAATCTCTGACTTGATAACAGAATCTGTTGCAAAAAATGACTACCCAGAACTTCAAAAAGAAACTTCAAAGATTCTGGAAGATTTTTTTCCAAATGTCCAGAAAGGAATAACAATAAGAGACCAAAGAGATGTAGAACTTATGACAATTGGAACTAAAATAATAAAACTGCAAATCCCGAAGATTAGCACCGCAATTCTGCCTATGCCTAAGAATACCGGGGGAATATCTTATGTCAAGATAGAGCTAAGAGTAGGTGATTGAACTAACATGAAAAAGAAAGGTTTGATATTGGATTATTTTATGATAGTTGCAATAGCGCTTGGTTTCGGGTTTTATTATGCAAGCAAAATAACTGGACATCCAGATTATCAAACAACATTTACCGGAGAAATGTCATTAGAAGTATTCAAAGTTGCTCAAAATGCAGAAAAAATTTTAGTTTATATAGGTCAATCAGCAAAACTATCAGCCCAGCAGTCAATATACGATCTGGCGGAAAAAGGCGGGATACAAGAGCCCAATATATGCGGTGATAACCTCGGATATAGCACCTGGATTCGCGCAAACCAATATGGGCCTATGGATGAATGTTATCCGAATAAGGCGCTAATTGAGGCAAATCTCAAAGTTTCAATAAGCCAATGGCTTGATGAATTTGCCTCACAGTATCCGCAATCGGCAATACCTCAAGGCAATTACTTATTTGAGCTAAAAAATAGCCTCGATATCATCGGGAGAGCAAAATCAGATATCACTATTCCAATAGGAAAAAAGGATAAGCCCTTTGGAACTTACTCTATAAACCCATCATTCAAAGTGCATGCTGATTATAATCTTGAAGACTACAGTAAGCTTGCGAAAAAAACCAAAAATCTGATGCAGGCATGCGAAGCCCAATCAAGCAAGGAGCCATGTATAGAGCTAAACAAAAGAGGCTTCTTTGAGGAATACGATTCATTCGGCAACACAGATTTCGAGGTTTTAGAGGTTTGTGAGACTGAGGAAAGGGCAAAATTTATGCAATTTCTTTGGTATTTTGATAACTGCTACACCTCAGAAAATAAAAACTGCGCCTGCAGGCAAAGGATGCCGGATAAAGGCAGATACAACATCATAAAAAAAGATCAAAATATCGAGATAACAGGAAGTATAAACAGCAAAAATTTCAAGCATACGCTGCAAAATGTCGCTATCAAATCAGATCTAGAAGACATCAGTAGCCAAAGGATATTGCACAGGGATAGCGAAGGATTGATAGTTTCCAGGGATTTTGCAGAGTCTTTGCTGAAGAAAGATGAAAAATATGAAGATAAGTTTCCGGTATGCTCATACAAGCCAAAAACAAAATTTAACTTTTGCGTCAGGAAGAAAAATAAACAGGTCTTGGCATATGAGGAAGATGATAAGTCAACCAATGCAAAGGATATAATCTACAAATTTTCTGTAGAGTTCAAAGAACCGATAGGCATTTTGCCGCAAGCAGCCCCATAAACTAAATGTCATAACAAAATATATAAACAACCTCACAACCGCAATAAAAACAATGCTAAAAATCCCTTATGATCAAATAATAGAGAAAATAAAGAAAGAAGCAGATATTTCTGAAGAGCAAATTGATGATAGGATAAATGCAAAAATGAAGCAACTATCTGGTTTGATAAGCAGAGAGGGAGCTGCTCATATCGTTGCAAATGAGCTCGGAATAAAGCTTTTTGACAATATAACTGGAAAACTGCAAATAAAAAACATAGTTCCTGGATTAAGGAATGTTGAGACTGTCGGCAAAATCATCCAAAAATATGAGTTGAAAGAATTTGTAACCAACAATAGGCAAGGCAAAATAGCATCTTTTTTAATGGGCGATGAAACAGGTAGCATAAGAGTCGTAATGTGGGGCAACCAGGCAGATAATATCTGCAATATAGGGGAAGGAACAATAGTTAAAATCATGGGAAGCTATGTCAAGGAGAATAATGGATATAATGAGCTGCATTTAAACGAAAAAAGCAAATTGATAATAAGCCCCGAAGGGGAAAAGGTAGAAATAAAGCCGCGGGCGGCAGCAGAGAGAAAACAAATATCCCAATTAAAAGAAAATGACAATGCCGCAGAGATCTTGGCTACTATAGTCCAGGTATTTGAACCAAGATTTTTTGAGATATGCCCCGAATGCAACAAAAGAGTAAAAGTTCAGGAAGACTCTTTTGTATGCCCCGAACACAACCAAGTGAATCCAGATTATTCTTATGTCCTTAACCTTATAGTAGATGACGGAACAGATAACATAAGAACTGTCTTTTTCAGGGAAAGCATGGAAAAGCTATTAAACTTAAACAGAGAAAAAATACTTCAATACAAGGATAATCCCGAGAGTTTTGAGGAGACGAAAACAGAGCTTCTCGGGAATATAGTCAAAATAAACGGCAGAGTTAAGAAGAATATTTTTTTTGATAGAATCGAACTCACTGCAAACAGCGTCACTCTGAATCCAAATCCAGAAGATGAAATCAAAAGGCTTGATGAAGAAATCAGACAAACAGAAAAGTAGTTTAAGCCGATTCCGCAATTACCTGTTAAAATGATGTATTATACCCATCTGGTTTTTGCATTATTGCTATCTTTATCGTATATTAAATTTTTTGCTATAGAACACAGATCCCTATTTGCTCTTGTTGCAGTAGTATCCTCATTATTTCCAGACATAGATGAAACAAAGTCAAAAATAGGCAGGAAAGCTAAAATATTATCAAATATCATCAATCTTTTCTTTGGTCACAGGGGCATATTCCATACCGTATATCCGCCAATAATTTTATTTGTAATCTCAAGCCTTTTCAAATCTGAAATTGCTATTGCTGTAGTAATTGGCTATTCTTCCCATCTATTTTTGGATTCATTAACTCCCGCTGGAATAAGGCCGTTATACCCAATAACAAATAAAAAAATAAATGGTCCCTTCAAAACAAACTCACTCTCAGAAAAAATCATGTTTTTGGCAATTATTTTTGTAGATATCTATATGATAACAAAATATATTTTCTAACATATATAATAAATAACCACTGGACAATACGAAACCCAGAAATTCTGGCCTTAGAAGCCACATAAGCAAAGAATCTTTGTTTTTGCGCCACTGGACATCTTCGAACAGGATATTTAAATGACCTTATACCATAATTTATTGCTGTGTGCAAAAGCATACGGCCCTCCATCCATGAGGCCCTAGATGCCTCTAAATAAATGGATGATGAAACAAAATCCGACAAGGAAGAGGTAAGTAAAATGAAACAGAATATAGAAACAGAAACCATAGGCAATTTGCCTGAAAGAAAATTTTCTACTGGAGCTTTAGTTGCTACAGTATGGCAAAACCAGGGAAAAGGCCAATCAGGGGAGGATGTAAGCTATAGGACAGTCTCCTTCCAAAGGCGCTATAAAGATGGGAATGGCTCTTGGCAGTCTACAAGCACTTTAAGAGTTAATGACCTGCCTAAAGCCTCTCTCGTATTGCAGAAAGCTTACGAATATCTGGTAATGAAAGAGATGCAGAATCCTGCATAGCTTTATTTTTTATTTTTTTAAATCTAAACTTAAACCAAAACAAAAAACTTTAAAAGGTGCTAAAATGAAACAAGTATTAATGGAACCAGAATCAATTCAAGACAATGAAAAAAAAGAAATAGAAAAAAAATTCAAATTAAAGCCATCAGTTGAAGAAAAAAAAGCGACAAAGGAGAAAGTGATATCAGACCTTCCGGGAGTTGGGCCAGCAACAGCTGAAAAGCTTGAAATTGTAGGCTATACAGATTTAATGTCAATAGCGGTAGGTACGCCTGGAGAAATAGTCGATGCAACAGGGTTGACAGCAGCAGCCGCAAAAAAGATAATAGCCGCAGCCCGCGCTTCTCTTGAGATGGGTTTTGAATCCGGAGAAGAAGTCCTTAAAAAAAGAGAGCAAGTACTGAAGCTAAGCACAGGCAGCAAAAGCTTTGATTTATTAATGGCTGGAGGCTTTGAAACCGGAGCAATAACTGAATGCTTCGGAGAATATGGCTCGGGAAAGACACAGATTGGGCATATCCTTGCAGTTAATGTGCAGAAGCAATATCCTGGCTCAGTAGCAGTATACATAGATACTGAGAATACATTCCGCCCGGAAAGGATTGAGCAGCTCGCAAAAGGCGCTGGCTTGGACCCGAAAGATGTCCTGAAAAATATCAGAGTAGCTCGTGCTTATAACTCAGATCACCAGACTCTTTTAGGTGAAAAAGTAGAAGACCTGATAAAAAAACAAGGTCTTGATGTAAGATTGGTAGTTATAGATTCATTGACAGCCCATTTCCGTGCAGAGTTCATAGGAAGAGGCACTTTAGCTGAGAGGCAGCAGAAAATAAACAGGCATATGAAGGATTTGGCAAAAATCGCGTACATGAATAACCTTTGTGTCTACGTCACCAACCAGGTAATGTCCAGGCCAGATGTCTTCTTCGGAGACCCGACAGTTGCAATTGGAGGCCATATTGTCGGTCATGCGTCAACATTCCGCATCTATCTGAGAAAAGGAAAGAAAGGCAGCAGGGTTGCAAAGCTAATTGATAGCCCAGACAAGCCAGAAGGCGAATGTTCTTTTTATGTTGAAACTAGCGGCCTTAAAGACATCTGATTTTTTGTCTTATTTTTTACCTTATCTGAAATTCCGCAAGGAATTTCTGATTTTTCTTTTAATATCCCCACTTTTTTGCATTTCTTTTATCGCTCTAAAAACATTTTTAAATGAAACTATGCCTTAATGACCAACTTTGATAGAAAATGAATTATCCAACTGAATTTGCAATATTGAAGCATATCGTAAGGCTATATATCCATAGAATTTGTGGTGCAGAAAATATACCCCAAGATAAATCCCTTATAGTAGCAGCAAACCACACCAGTTACATGGATATTTTTATCGTGCCCTATCTAATTATTAAATATACGGATAGGATGTTTAGTAGCCTTGTCAATTCCAGATTCTTCAAAAACCCGCTTTTTAGATATTTTTTGCATCGTTACCAAGCAATACCTATCTCTGTAAGCAAGGATACAGGCACTAAAAGTCGGAAAAGCAGTAATAAACAGGCATTTCAAAGAGCAAATAAAATGGCGGAGAAGAAGTTAAACATAATGATTTTTCCTGAAGGAAACCGCAGCCCTACAGGAAAGATACAAAAAGGCAGGACGGGAGTTGCAAAGCTAGCCTTGATGTTACGGGCTCCAGTTATTCCTATAGGTATTAGTGGAGCCTATGATATATTGCCAAAAGGAGCTATAATCCCTAAATTTAAAAGAGCAGATATTAATATTGGAAAGCCAATGCACTTTGAAAAATATTATGGCAAAAAAATAACCAAAAAGCTCTTAAGGACCATAACAGATCAGATAATGCGGGAGATAGCAAGGCTGTCAGGGCAGAGGTATGAAGCGTGAGACCATTTTCGTTTGCAAGATACATTTTTTCACTAATCCTCAAGCTATGGGTTCAGGAAATTAATGGATTGGAAAATCTTCCAAAAAATCAAGCTTTCATGCTATGTCCAAACCACTGCAGCTATATAGAGCATTTTATCATAGGAGCTATTACAATCCCATACCTAAATAAAAAGATACATATTCTGGCAAAGAAAGAGCACTATGATAGTTTTGTGCAAAGGACATGGCATAGATTATGGAATAGTTTTGTTTATCAAATACCGATAGACAGGAATAAAGGTGAAAAAGCGTTAAAAACAGCAGTGCATTACCTAAAAAGAGGAGCCGTGCTGGTCATATATCCGGAAGGCACAAGGAGTTTAACAGAAAAGATACAAAAAGGCAAGACAGGAGTAGCTAGGTTGTCGTTATGGGCAAAGGTTCCGGTAGTCCCTTTGGGTATTATTGGCACCTTTGGAATACTGCCCAAGGGAAAAATTATCCCAAAAATGAAAAAAGCCAAACTCAATTTTGGAAAGCCGATTTATTTTGACAAATACTATGACAAGCCGATAACTAAAAAAATGCTAAGAGCCATAACCACTAGAATAATGCTGGAGATAGCAAAATTATCAAATCAATCATACGATTACTAAAATGAGCAGAATCAATAAAATCTGCATTGTTGGGGCTGGTAGCTGGGGAACGGCATTAGCTATACTTCTTGGAGAAAAGGGCTATAAGGTTTCTATATTGGCAAGGAGAAAAGAAATTTCTGAGGAAATAAACAAAACAAGAAAAAACAGCCAATATCTTAAAAACATAAAAATACCTGGCAGAGTTATAGCCACAAATATACTGAAAAATGCTGTTAAAGATTCAGATATTATAATTTTTGCAATACCATCGGAATTTTTCAGGAAAACTGTACAATCCTTTTCAGGGTTAATAAAAAGAGATACAGTAATTGTCCACGTGGCAAAAGGAATTGAAGAGCATTCTGGAAGTCTGATGTCTCAAGTTTTGAAGGAGGAGTTAAAAAGAGATGATATAGTAGTATTATCTGGGCCGAATCATGCAGAAGAGGTCGCTAAAAAGCTGCCAACAGCAACAGTTGTAGCGTCAGAAAGCAAAAATGCGAGAGAGCTGGTAGCGCAGGTTTTTTACACTCCATATTTCAAGACTTACACCCACGATGATGTAACAGGAGTAGAGATATGCAGCGCAATAAAAAATATAGTTGCCATAGCCATAGGCGTATGCGATGGATTGAAGTTCGGGGATAATGCCAAAGCAAGCATTCTCACATTGGGACTTTCTGAAATGAGCATTATAGCCAGAAAATTTGGCGCTAAGAGGGAAACCTGCTACGGCCTTGCCGGAGTTGGAGACCTGGTCGCTACCTGCTACAGCCACTATAGCCGGAATAGGCTGGTGGGAGAGAAACTTGCAAATGGAGAAAGCATTAATCAAATAAATAAGGAAATGCACGGTATGATAGCAGAAGGCATCAAAAATACAAAAGCAATTTACAAGCTATGCGGGGCAAAAGGAATCGAAACACCGCTTGTGTTGTATTCCTACAAAGTTCTTTATGAAGGCATGAACTTGAGGCAGGCGATAAAGGAATTGCTTGATAAGGTTTAAGGCTAACCAGTTTAAACTATCTTATCATTCTTCAGTAAAATCCTCTACCTTTTCCTTAAATTCTTTATCGTTTTTTATTATTCCTCTGGCTTTTAAATACTCCCTGGCAAGTATCCAGAAAAACAAACCTAAACTCTTCTTTCCTTTATTATTCCCGGGAATAACAAGGTCTATATTATTTGACTGGTTATTTGTGTCGCAAAGTGCGATAACCGGAATCCCTATCTTCATTGAATCCATAACAGCATTCCTGTCAGGCCATAAATCTACAGCTAATAATATTTTTACTTCAATATAATTCTCCAAGCCCGGATTTGTCAGTATTCCTGGAGGATACCTGCCGGCATAAACTTTGGCTCCAATGACCTTTCCAAACATTGTTATTGGCTTCCATGCGCTTTCCCTTCTTCCTACTACTAATATATCCTCCGGATTGTATCTAGCCAAAAACTTGGCCGCTATACCTATCCGCTCATCTATTCTTTGCAGGTTCAATACAGAAAGTCCATCAGGCCTTGTTTTATAGATGAATTTTTCCATGTATCTAGTCTTGAATTTTGTTCCAATATGTATCCCTGACTTAAGGTACTCGTCCGTAGGCACTAAAAATTTCTCTCCGGTCATCTCAACTCCCAAAACTTAAACAGCTCAGAAACTGAACTGCAGTTTTTATTACCTCATGCAGTATTGCGCACTAAGAACAGCGCGCTTTGGTAATAAAGTTAAGAATTGAAGTTTCATTTAAAAAGCTTTCTATCGACCCATGGATTTTTGATTTCGGGTTAGCGGATAAATTTGCTATCAAACAGTTGACGCGCGAGCAAATGTGCGAAGTGCAAGTTGGTGAACAAAATATTTATAAATAGTAACAAATCAAGTCTTATCTATGGGCAACTTAAAAGAATATGTAATCCCCATTGCAGCTCTATTCTTAGTCGGTGTAGCAGCAAGAGACCCTGCACAAACACCAAAAAATTATGAACCACTTAATACAGCAAATATTCAACAGAAAAATGGAAAATATGTTCAAATGCAAGGAATCCCTTCAAGTTTTTATTACAACAATACCTTATATGGACCAAGGTTAAAGATTAAATTCCAAGAATCTGATATTATTGCTGAAACTAAATCATTTGAAAAACCATATTATTTAAGAATGATTAATGACCCTTCCAAAGAAAAGCAACAGGCTGCTTATGAAGCATTAGCTAATTTACGCAAAAAAACAACAGAAAATTCCATTACACTTAAAGGGAAGCTTGAAGGCAAAATTCTTGAGATGTACGCTATTGTTGTTGATGGTGTAGAATACTCTTTGTTGAAAGATACGGGTTTGTTAACCAATATTCAATCTGCCATCAAATCATTTTAATCTGAAATATTTAAATTCTATTCTGAAAATTGAAGTATTTGAGCAGCAAACTTGGTCATAATTTTCTTTATTCATATTTGGAAAACAAGAAATCAACTATTTACATTGGATTACATTTAAACTCTTCAACCAGCCCGTAGATTGGTCCCTGCCTAGTCAAAGCGCTTTTCATTAGCTTAAAACTATCCACAATAAATCTATCTCCATCAACTTTTATCTCTTTTAATCTGTTTAGAACTCTCTCTTTATCTTCCAAATATTTAACCCTGCCTAGGGTAATATGTGCCCTGAAATCTTTTTCTTTTTTAAACAGTTTTTCAAGCATTTCATCAATCTGCAACTTCAAATTTTCAATATACTCTTCCGGCTTTAGGCCAACCCAGATAATCCTTATATACTCTTCGCTGGGGAATACCCCAATAGAATCAAAGCTTACATCAAACCTATGAAATTTTATCTTTCTTAATCCTTCTTTTACCTTGTCTATTTCAGCTGGTCGTAAGTTCCCGAGAAACTTTAATGTCAAATGCATATTCTCTTTTTTTACCCATGTTACTTTAGCTAATCTATAATCCATGCTCTCTTTTACCGCAGCTAGGCGTTCTTTTGCATCCTCAGGAATTTCAATAGCTATGAAGAATCTCATAAATTATAACTCTAAATAACTCTATTTAAATTTAATTATAAAATAATAAAAAGAATACAGCTTATTTATCTTCTTCTAAATCCTCGCCAAAATTTTCTGTGTCCTCTGATGGGCTTTCAGATTCATCATTCGTAAACTGTTCTTCTTGGTTATCGGAAGTTCCTTTTTGCTGCTCTTCTGCGCCCCCTTCCTGATCAGCTTGTTCCGGTGAACCCTGAGAGTCTCCAACGACTTCTGCAAACCCCACATTTCTCAATACTCTTGTTACTTTAATCCTTACTTCATCCCCTTCTTTTGTGCTTGGCACAAAGAGAACAAAACCGTCTTTCTTCGCTATACCATCTCCCTTTTCTCCTACAGCTTCTATCTTAATATTTAATTCGTCTCCAACTTTTACTGGAGCAAATTTTTGCCTGAATCCTTGATTTCTGTCCATATTCAATTCATACCTCTCAAATTTTAAGTTGCTTAAAACATCTCAAGAATCATTTCTAAAGACACTTAAGACAATTTACCTTCTAGGAAATAATACCTGTTTATAAATCTATACGTTTTAGGATGTTACTATGCTATCCGGAAGCAATTTTCCTAGTAACAATATCAATCAAAAAACGTATGTGCATAGCACTAGAGAAGACTTCTCAGATCATTGAACAAATTTTTACCTTGCAATTTCCATGTAGCCAATAAACTCATGCGGCTTTAGAAAGCCAGGCCGCCATCAATATTCAGGACAGCGCCAGTTATGTATCTGGATTTCTCTGATGCCAAAAAAGCCACAATATCAGCTATATCCTGAGGTTCAGCCTCTTCTTTTAATGGGGTCATATAATTTATTGCTTTTTTTTTGATGAATGAAATGCCCCTGGTTATGCTAGTCTTAACAAATCCAGGAGCAACTGCGTTTACTGTTATATCATATTTTCCCAGCTCTTTTGCGAGAGACTTTGTAAATCCTATAATTCCGGCTTTTGAAGCTGCATAATTGCACTGGCCGAAATTTCCATATTGCCCTACAATGGAGGAGATATTAATGATCCTGCCGCCGTTAGGAATCAAAGGCAAAAGGAATTTAGTCACATAAAAAACTCCGTTAAGATTTGTATTAATCACTGCATGCCATTCATCCAGAGCCATGTTTTTCAATGTCCTGTCTCTTACTATCCCAGCATTATTAACAAGAATATCTACTTTTTTAAATTCTCTCTCTATTTCACTTATCATCCTCTTTACTTCATCAGCTTTGCTTACATCAGCCTGCACCGCTAAGCATTTGACCCCATATTTTTTTGCTTTATCTAGGACACTCAGCGCTTCATTCTTGTCACTATAATAATTAATGATCACATTGGCATTGTTTTTGGCAAATTCAATGGCAATTGCCTCTCCAATCCCTCTCGAAGCTCCAGTTATTAACGCGGTTTTTCCTTTTAGCATTTTTAATAGCCTACAAAGCCTTAACGGTAGTTATATAAATTGATTCCGAAGTAAAGTATTCGCCAGTTGCCATGGGGTTTGTTTCTTCAAGTTCCTTGAATAGCCCAAGTGCAGCAGCAGTAACTATGGCATCCCGGTCATTCACTTCCTCATCTGTGGGATCTTTACCCCCTATCTCCGGAAGTATTCCTGCCTGCAATGCCCTGACCCTTACAAACTTCATCCAATCAGTATACTTTACTCTTATGGTCTTGTAATATGAATCAAGCTGCTCGAATCCAGCGTTCTTAAGATCCTTTAAGTAAACTTCTAAAGGCTTTGTATCGGGAAACACAAATTTCCTAAAGTTTCTTGCTAATTCTATCTTTTTATCAATATCCGTCTTATAATCCTCAAATTTTTTATCTTCGCGTATTAAATCAATAGCAATTTCATGGATTCTCTTAATGCAGTCATCCATCATCAAAACTCCGGTTTTTCTCCCTTTTCTGTCTATGTTGCTGCTTTGGAACATAAAACTCCCCTTCTTTTTTAATGTTTCATTAATACCATTGAAGGTCTCTTTCAGATTAGGCACTAGGTGAATAGTATTTGCTGATAGAACATGGTCTGCTTTCCCCTTACCTACAGTCTCTGATAGTGTTGCGTATCTCTCTCCCGCCTTCCGTAATAAATAACATTTAACATTAGGATTTTCTTTGAAAATCTCATACGCTTTTCCCAGCCAGGATGGTGAATTATCAACAAGCCATAGCTTAAATTTGAACTTTATGCTCTTTAACAAAGCGATTGCAGAAACACCGGTTCCGGCTCCAAAGTCAACAACAACGTCATTCTCTTTTATTTTCCCTTTGGCAACTCTTGCTAGCTCTTCCAAACTTTCGGCATAGTAAGGAGCATTAACAACAGCATCGTGATAAGAAGATGCGCCACTGGAAGTAGGTTTGTCTGGTTTCCATGATTTTGGCTCTTCTTCCGATACCATGTAATTATTCATCCTTTTTTTGGGTTACTCTTACCGCTTTATAAATATTATCTTTAGGATGCTTAGACTCGCCCAGAAAATCAGGCTAGGCAACTACCAAGTGACAAACGCTCCATACTTAAATTGATCAGCAAATCGTTACATTTATTAACATTATGCTAATCCTCATACTGACCAAAGAATGGCAAAAAATAGCAGAATAAAAGCCGATTTAGCTGTAATTGGAGCGGGTCCCGGAGGCTATGTTGCAGCCATAAGAGCAGCCAAGCTTAAAAAGAAAGTAGTTCTAATAGAAAAGGAGAATAATCTAGGAGGAATTTGCCTTAATTATGGTTGCATTCCAAGCAAAGCAATGATTTATGCCTCTGATTTCCTAAACAGAATAAAAAATGCCAAGAATATGGGCGTAAGTGCTGAAAAAATAACCATGGATTTCTCCAAAATGCAGCAGTGGAAAGACGGCATAATAACAAATCTTAATAATGGCATAGAAACATTGTGCAAGGGCAATAAAATAGAGATTGTAAAAGGCACAGCATCTTTTGAATCTTCAGAAAGCCTAAAAATAATAAGCGAGGATAATATCTCTTATATTGACTTTGAGAAGGCAATAATCGCAACAGGCTCAATTCCGATAGAACTGCCTGCAATAAAATTTGATCGTGACAGAATAGTAAGTTCTACAGAAATTCTTTACCTCAAAGAAATACCAGGAAATCTTATCGTTATAGGCGGTGGTTACATCGGTATAGAGTTGGGAACGGTATATGCGAAGCTCGGAAGCAAGGTTTCTGTAATAGAAATGGAAGATCAGCTTCTGCCTGGATTTGATAAATCCGTAGTCAATGTAGTGCATAAAAGGCTTGAAAAACTGGGAGTCAATATACATTTAAACTCAAAAGCAGAAAGGTTTGATAATGGTAGAATATTTATCAACTCAAAAGGTAGCGGAGAAATCTCTCTTGAGGCTGATAAGGTGCTAGTTGCAATTGGCAGGGCTCCAAACACTGCAAATCTCGGTCTGGAAAATACTGAGGCAAAACTCGATAAAAATGGGTTTATAAAAGTCAATGAAAACTTAATGACAGATGACCAAAATATATATGCTATAGGCGACGTCTCTATAGGACCGATGCTTGCCCATAAGGCATCTTATCAGGGCAAATTTGTCGCTGAAATAATCGCCGGTCATAAGGAAAGATATGAGGATTCCGTTGTTCCATCAGTTATTTTTACAGATCCGGAAATAGCCATAGTTGGGCTTTCTGAAGAGGAGGCAAAAAATAACAGCATAAAAACAAAAATAGGAAAATTCCCGTTTAGCATTTCAAGCAGGGCAATGACAAAATCAGAGACAGAGGGATTCGTCAAAATCATTGCAAATGAGGAAGATGATATGATTATAGGGGCAGAGATAGTGGGTGCAGACGCATCAGACCTTATAAGCGAAGTGTCTTTGGCAATAAAGATGAAAGCCAAATTAGAAGATTTGGCATTGACAATACATCCACACCCAACCTTAAGTGAGAGTTTGATGGAAGCAGCAGAAGCAACGATGGGCAAAGCAATACATATCCTAAATCCGAAATCATAGGCAAAAATGGACAGCAGAATAATATTCAAAACAGAAGATCGAGTAGGAAAACTTATTTTTAATAACCCATCAAAGCTCAATTCTTTCGATTTTGAGATGATTCAAGAGCTAAATAAAATACTTGACAGAATCAAAAATAGCAGTTTAAAAGCTGTAGTCATAACCGGAACCGGGCATTCGTTCTGTACTGGAGGTGATATTTCTTGGGAGTTGGAGGCTGGAAAAATCCCAAAAGCGGAAGCAAAGAAGCAAATCAACTTTGTGCAAAAGACCTTCTCCAAAATAGAATCACTGCCTCAGATTATTATTGCACTGATCAACGGCTATGCCATTGGTGGCGGCAATGAATTGGCAATGGCCTGTGATATAAGGATAGCCTTGGAGTCAGCAAAATTTGTGCATCCGGAGACATCTTTAGGCACAGTAGCTCCACTAGGTGCAACTAAAAGGCTTCCAAGGCTGATAGGGCTGGGGAGAGCCAAATATATGCTAGTTACAGGAAAAACTATAGATTCAAATAAAGCGCTGGAATGGGGCCTTGTGGATTTTGTCGTTCCAGAAAAAAAAGCAAATTCCTTCATAAATTCATTATTGGCTGATATAACCAAAAAACCAGGAAAAGCCCTTGAACTGACAAAAAAATCAGTGAACCGGAGTTATTTGAAAGACCTTGTGGACAATTTCGAAGTCGAATCATACTTAGAATGCTCAAGAAGCAAAGAAAACAAGAAAATATTAGAAGAATTCCTTAAAAGGAAAAGATTGTTTTAATATTTTTTAGGGTTTAATTTCCAACCCTTTAGGCTTTTAGAGAAAACCATAAATCTATACGTTTTAGGATGTTAGTATGCTATCCGTAAGCAATTTTCCTAGTAACGATATATCCAAACCAAAACATTTAAATCTGAAATTAAAGCTCTCCTATCCGAAATGTACAATCAGCCAAATTATGAACCTTTTAGTTTAGTATCAAGAAGAAGAATTATCCAAGCAGCAACTGGAAGCTTAGCCGCTTTAGTCTTAAGCCCTTCTTTAGCGCTTGCGGAAAGCTTAAGGGTAGAAGAACATAGAACTAAACTTACAGTTACCCACAATAATAAAGACTTAACATTTATGCATCCAGCTTACGGCCCAGGAACTTATGCAGATGTAAAATCAGCAATAGAACAAGACAAATTAAAGGGGCCAACAATGGCAGAAACTGTTTCTTTAGTATATTCCGCTTTTGATTCAAGCACTAATAGATACAGCACTGAAATCAAGGAGATTATGGCTAAAGAATTGCTCTGGGCATTTACCGGAACATTATACGTTCCAAATAAAGGAGCTTATATCCAGGATGATCCGGAAATAAAGAATGGAATGCCTTTTATGGAAGAGTCCGGATTAATAAAAAAACTGGAAGCAAGAGATTCTAGCGTAAGATTTGTGCGTTTTGGCTACCAAGTTGGAGAAATGAGTCCTTTGCAGCTGGCAAAGAATCCCTATGTTATTGCTTTTGCAGGGGAAGAAGGAGCTGAAAAGCTGGCAGAAGTTTCCGATAAGTACAAATACAAGTCTTTCTTATGGAGCTTTGAGTCAGTAGATGAAATTACAACAAGAGTTTCCGCTCTTGATTTTGACTTGGGTCGCAGGCTTAGTGTCGATAGCGGCCTCCATGGCGACTACAGGAACGGTCGCGCTTTTGGGGTATTTGAAAAGACTCAAAAATAGTCGAGCAAACAAATAAAATATTTATTTTTCCTTTTTTGATTATAGCAAATGACCCAATTTTTTATACAATAAACCCGTCATTTGCTTACACACGAAAATGCATGGCATTTTCGGTGCACGAACGAAGTTCGGCACAGAGCTTCGCTCTTGTGTCCTGAAAATCCAGAAGATTTTCATGATTACGAACGGACAACTATTGGTTTGAATTTATGAAAACTCCGAAAATCTCTGATTTTCATTGCTCAATAGATTTTGTCCGTGAGTATAGACAAATAAAATCAAGATGCTTATTCCTTGTTGTTTTAATTCAAATTCTTTAATATATGGACCGCAGCCATTGTGCCTACACCGCCGATATTTTGCGCGAGCCCATATCTTACCTTGTCTATCTGCCTTTTGCCAGCCTGTTTTCTCATCTGCTTTACTATCTCATAAATCTGTGAAACTCCGGTAGCGCTTATAGGGTGGCCTTT
>Ga0209541_10006022_pt1 | contig 20876 bp, 27 predicted proteins | sample RifCSPlowO2_01_FD_184027 | JGI IMG/M metagenome (GOLD analysis project Ga0209541, IMG submission 184027) | Groundwater microbial communities from Rifle, Colorado - Rifle CSP2_plank lowO2_0.1 (SPAdes) (version 2) | ecosystem: Environmental > Aquatic > Deep subsurface > Groundwater | place... | reverse complement strand
GCGCCTGACCGATTACGAACGGCGGGCAATGGCTTTGATGTCACTCGGACTTAATCCATACAACACATTGGGAGAAAATTATATTGAAAAAATCGCCAACAGTTTTGACGGCGCGCAATTCGGCGAGGTAAACCTGGATAACGATGATATTTTCGCGCTAATTGTCTTATTTAACGCCGGTTATGGTCCGGGGGATGAGATGATAAAAAAGAGTGTGGAATTTGTGCTGGGCCGGCAGAGAGAAAACGGCTCCTGGGATGAAAGTATAGACATGACCGGCGCGGCATTGGTGGCCCTGGCACAGGCAGAGGCAAACGAGATTCTCCAAAATGCTATAACAAAGGCAAAAATTTTCCTGCAGGAGACACAGAGCAAAAGAAACGACGGCAGTTGGGCTGATAGCGTCTCTTCCACCGCCTGGGCGCTGGAGGGCATTATGGCGCTCGGCGAAAAACAGGAGGACTGGGCCAGAAGCGACAACACTCCCGTGGATTACCTGGCGACGATGCAAGATACGGACGGTGGAATAAAAAACGAAAACTTAAACAGTAGAATCTGGGAAACCGCTTATGTGGTTTCCACCCTGTCCGGTAAAACTTGGAATGAAGTTTTGCAAAAATTTGAAAAAAGAGAAATCCCAAAAACTATCCCGAAACCTAAAACACCGCAAAAAACAAAAAAAATTGAACCGAAGATAGAAAAAGAAATTTCGGCAACAGTCATAGAAGAAGTTCCGGAACCACCGAAGGGTTGGTTTAAAAAATTATTGGAAAATATTTTTGGATTCTAAAACAAAACTAGAACCCAGGGAGTTGGTATTCCCAAAAGCATCAAGAGGGCTCCTAATAATGCGAGATTTTTGTAGAAATTGACATGCTCCCCCATCCGCGCCATCGGATCAGCCACTTCCCAGTAACGATGCATCTTAAACAAAGTCGCCAATAAAAATAAAACTAGCAAAAAGACGGCAACATCCACATAAACTCCGAGCAAAATACCAAGCCCGCCCAAAAGCATCATCAAGCCGGTAATGATTACAGATGCTTTTGGCATCGGAACACCTTTGGATTGCGCGTAGCCGGTTAGACCTTCCACATTCTTAAAATGATTGTAGGCGTTTTGAATAAAATAACCCCCCAATAATATTCTGCCTAAAAGAAAAAGATACAGCATAATTTTTATATTAATAATTAATAATAGACCATTATTATACTCCTATTTGTCATTTTTCCCACTCTACGATTTTACCCGCCTTAATTTCGATTTTATCCGCTCGGCGTAATTTCCAAAGAGTTCTCCTTGGTAAAATATTATAATGTTTTATTGTATCTAATTTTTTATCAATTTGCCATAAATGTTTTTCGGAAATCGGCCAATCTTTTTTAAAATTATTTAAATTTAAAAGCGCGGAGTATTGGCGTAAAGTTTTTTTGCCATTGTCTAAAAAATATTCGTGAAAATAAGACAAGACCAGTTCGCGGATATTTTTATAAACCGGCTCACGATAACGCAAAACCGAGTGATTGGTTTTGGACAAAGCGCCCCAAAATTTCCCCACTTTGAACGGCGCGATAACATGGTCATAATCACCTTTATCCGCCTTCAAATACATCAAAAGGGGCTTAAAACCATGCTGGGAGAGGATGTAAGCCCCTAGCAACGCTCCTTCAAAGCAATGCGCGCTCTTATGCCTTAGGGAAAAAAGAGGGCTCCAGAGGGTCTCTCCGCCTTTTTCAAAATTAAACCTCAAGCTGTTTAAAAAATCCTGCATCTTCGCCGGAGTGTTTAATTTTTTAATCAGTTTTCTTTCTTTTCCAGTAAAAGATAGCATTTTATTCAAATTCTGTTGTGGCCGGGGGTTTGGGGGTCCAGTCAAAGAGAACGCGGACAATCTTTGGATGTCGAACGAGGGCGCTGGTAATCTCGTCGCAGATTTCTTTGCTCAAGTAGAATCCTTTGACCGTCATAAAATCCGCTGTCTCCACAGTACGGACCACCAGAGAGTAGCCATAAGCGCGCCCATCGCCTTTGACACCCACGGTATTCACGCCCAAAAGCGCAACAATGGTTTGCGAAATTTTATCATATACCCCGCGCTGCTTAAGAATTTCTGCAACCTCGTGGTCCGCCGCGCGCACTATCTCCAAAAGCTCGGCGGTAACCGGCACACCGATAATTCGTAGGAACAATCCCGGACCCGGAAAGGGTTGCCGTTCGGTTAAAAGTTCTGCTAAGCCAAAATCCCGCGCCAGCGCGCGAATTTCAAATTTAAAAAAATCCGACAGAGGTATTATTTCCTTGAGCCCGAGATTAAGCCCTACATTGTGGTGTGTTTTGATCAATGCGGAATTGCCGGCACTACCGGATTCTATCAGGTCAGTCGCCAATGTGCCTTGAAGCATGTGCGTTGCCCCGCAAGCTCGCGCCATTTCTTTGAAAATTTCTCCATACACTTCCCGAAAGTATGCACGTTTTTTCTCTGCATCAATGCTCTGCCCGATGCGTTCAATAAATTTATTTTTATAGCCATCAATAATTTCCAACTTTATCCCGGCTTTTTCCGCGATTTTTTTTACGCGTGCTACTTCGTTCTGACGCATACCACCGGTGTCAATCATAAAGGCCTTCAATTTTTCTCCCAGCGCCGGCGCCAGGATAGCCGCCAGCGTGGTGGAATCCACGCCACCGGAAACCCCAATAATGGCCATCCCATCTCCGAGTTCTTTTTTTGTCTTTTCCCTTATTTCTGCTATGACATCACGTTGGTTGTAATCCGACTTCGCTTCGCAAATATTTCTTACAAAGTTGTTCAATATCATATTGTTGTCTTCCGTTTGCTCCACCTCCGGATGAAATTGCACCGCCCAGATCTTTTTCTCTGGATATTCAATGGCTTCAATCACCTTCCCGCTTTTGGAAGTAGCCACAATTTTAAAATTCTTTGGCGCACGCCGGACCGAGTCGCCGTGACTGGACCAAGCTATGATTTTTTCCGGCAATTTTTCAAAAAGCAAACTTTTTCCAAAACTCACTTCTACTGGCCCATAGGACTTACCCTCTTTAACCGCGACAACTGCGTCTTTATCTTTTATGAAAGCGAGCCATTGCATGCCGAGACACACGCCCAAGACCGGCACGTCTAAGTTTAAAATTTCTTCCGGAATTTTCGGCGCATCGGCATCGTAAACACTGGCACTACCGCCCGATAGAATTATGCCTTTGAGATTTTTATTCTCTTTAGCCCAAGCGATTGATTTTTCGGGTGCAAGAATAACGGAACGAAAACCCAAATAGCGCAAGTTGCGCCTGATAATTTCCGTATATTGGGAACCTAGGTCAACAATTAAAATTTGAGGTTGGCCGTCTAACATTAAGGAATTATAACACGGCAACCACTATATTTCTTTCCGATAAAAATGAGCAACGGCCAGCAAAGTGAGCAAAGCGAAGAAAGCCGTAAGCGCCATCATCGGGATGGAAATATAGCCGCCGAACTCTGACACTAAACGCTGGTAGCAGGACACACCGGTCGCGTCACATGGTAAATCGGAATTTGCGCCAAAATAATAGAAGAAGTTCTGGTAAAGTGAAACCAAAAACCCGATGGAGGCCAAAGGCAACGCGTAACGTATTACCCGCCGGTCTTTGTCCCAAAGCGCGACCGCAAAAATAAATAGCATCGGCACCATAAATACTCTCTGCCACCAGCATAGCGCGCAGGGCAGAAAACCAATAATCTCGGAATAAACCAAGGGAAAAACGGAAGAAAAAAGAGCGATAAAAAAACTTAAAACCAAAAAATGCCGGTCAATAAAATCCAGGTAGGCACTGCGATTATTCTTGGAACGGCCGAATAAAATCAACAGCGCCACTACGGAAAAAACTTGCAGGGCAATCGTGCCCGAGCCCAGGAACAAGTTTAGATAATGCACCGTGGTTGGATTCATACTATTCCGGTTGGGCTGCAGCTGGCAAGGGGCAGGAGGTTTTCTCTGCCAATTGCTCAAAGGACACCACTCCGTTCAACCGGGAACCGTCGGCAAACTCCCACAAGGGATAGCCGGTGATGCCTTTTTCTTGACAGAAAGGCAGTTGGCTACGGCCGTCGGCGGTGGAGCATTCTTCGTAAGGCAGAAGTTTCTGCGACGCGCCGAACATTTTTTTCTGCGCATTGCAATACTTGCACCAGAAAGCGCCGTAGAAAACCGCGCCTTTGTCTTTCAGACAGATAGCAAACTCATCATACTGCCCAGGAACACCGACCACCGGGGCACTGGACCGGAGAGATATTGTCAGCACCACCCCAAGGATTAAAATAACTATTACCCCGATAAATATTTTCGCGTTGGTTGTCATAACTAGGATGATAACAATTTTAAAACTTTTGGCAAGAAAATAATAAGGCCGACAATAGCGGCAGTGAACACGGAAAATAATACAGCAGCAGCAGCGACATCCTTAGTATCGCGGGCATAAGGATGATATTCCGGAGAAGTTAAATCCATGTCTATTTCCATCGCAGTGTTAAACGCCTCCGCGACAAATACTAAGCCGATTGCAAACACAAGCGCGACCCATTCCAGCGCGGATACTTGAAAATAAAATCCAAAAATCATGACTGCCAGCGCGGACAGGATATGGATATAAATATGCCGAGTGGCTTTGCAGACCACATACATCCCGCGGAAAGCATTTTTAAACCGCTCCCGATATTTCACTTCCCGCCACGCTTTTTGTTCTTGTGGAGATTCCATGTCTATTTTTTCGCTCAAAATCTATTCATATATGCATTATGCAACTCCTTAAATCTTTTTTGACGCTCGCTAAGCGGCGTTTCTTCTCTTTCACATGCTTCTAATTCTTTCCGCAATACGCTAAGCTCAACTGGCGAATATTCTAGAATATTGGTGCATTCCGGTATCTGAGCACCTTTCAAACTCTCATTAAAACCCAGGCGAGTTTGTTTGGGTTCTTCTTCTTTTATTTTTGGTTTTTCTATGCGTCTCATTTTTTTATTATATCAAAATCTTACTGATATTGTATATATATCGGTCGAGGATTTAATTTTAGAAGCTCTTCTGGGGTAAAAATGGATGTGCCGGGTTCTAGGGTGTCATTTTTATAAAATAATTTGAAACCGGTAAACTGCACCGGTTCGGGATAGATGAATTGTTTGTAGGTATTTATTTTTTTCGCCTTGATTCCCCACCCGTCCATATGCATCACGATTTGCACTTCGGGTAATGGAGTAATTTTTTGATAATTGGTAACCATTTTTTGGGTGTAGCGGTGAATCACTAAAATTTTCGGCGGAAGATTATTTTCTTTCACTAGTTTCGCAAGATATTCGGCGGCAAAATTTATATCAGTCGCGTCCACGGTGCCGACAATTTTACCCGGCGGAATTCCCGACTTCATGGAAAATTCCGGGTCGATGCCCAAATGCACATTCGGTAACTTTAAATATTTTTCCAACAAAGGAACTTCTTTTTCCACGGTGGAAAAACCGACTTGTATATCCAAGAACACAATCGCATTGATTTTTTCCGCCATTACTAAAACTTTCTCAATCTCCGACGATGGCATTCGAGCTCTATATTTTCCATCACTCCCGGCGCTACCTTGGGCGACAACCGCAATATAGTGAAGGGCCGGCAAAACCGGCGTTTGCGGGTCTGTCATTTCCCATTTTTTCACCTCAATCGCCAGACGGGACAGCATTTCTTCTTCCGGGTACTGCCCGAGCGCGCCCATTTTGGTTGAATATAAATTTCCATAATAAGCGACAATGCGCTTGAAAGGTAAAATCGCTCCGTCTCGCGGGTAATCTGTTTTAACCGGCCCGCCCGCATCGCCTTGCGAAGCATGGCGGGCGGGCCATAAATAAGTTGGCGCGGGTTTTTCCACCACCACCGTTTCTTCTTCGCCAGTTTCAGGATTTTTCACAATTTTTGTTTCCGATGGCGGGGCCTCGCCCGTAGAGCTATAGCCGAGGGGCGGAGGGTTATTAGCGAGTATTTGGAGTTTTTGGTCATAAATTTCTCTGTCCAGTGGTGGAATCACGGGGGACTTTTTCTCTTTGGAGATGATTTCCTTCGGTCCGCTGTTTCGACTGTAAGTGATAGCCCCAAACAAATCCGGGAAAAAAGAAAAAGCCGCCGCCAGCAAAAAAATCACGCTCGCAAAAAATATACTTTTTTTCATCCGCTTTATTATAGCAGAACCTTGAAAAATCCGCCTTTTGGGGTTATTCTAAGATAATGCAAACACCTCTTGCGGAACGCACCCATCACGAAATGCAGACCGCCTTGATGGCTCCCGAGGCCCGGGGGCCGGACGTGCATTATTACATGATCCGTGGCGGAAAAGAGAAGGGCAATATCACCATCTGGCAAAGCGGCACGGTCGGCGATGAATATATCAAGACCTATGGGCACTACCACGTGAGTGATTTTATCGAGACTTACACCGTGCTGTCGGGTTCTGGAATTTTACTTTTGCAGAGCCGAAAAACAGATAAAAACGGGCAACCCCTGGATAACCAGGTCGAATACGTGAAAGCTGTTTTTCTAAAACCTGGTTCGTCTTTTGCCATACCGACGCGCGCGGGGCATCTCATGGTCAACATTGGCAAATCTTGGCTAGTGACATTGGACGACAGCCCAGTTAACTTAAGCCACAGCCAGGAGTCCGCCTGGCCGGAACACGCAGATTATGAACCGATAAAAAAAATGCGTGGTTTTGCCTACTACGTCGTGGAAAAAAACGGTAAGCCCAGTTTCGTGAAAAATCTGAACTATCAGAATACACCGGAGATCGTAATCGAAACTGTCTAATAGAATTACGTAATATGTTACGTAATGTGTTACGTACTCGCCGGCATAAATTTTTTAACGATTAAGAATCTCTGTCAGAGAAAATGAGAAGAAGCACCAGGATGTAAATTATATGGTCATCAATAATCGGATTATTTTCTGGTAAAAGGAGAGATAAATACATTAAAAATAACATTCCTGAACCGGCAACGCATCCCCATTTTACAAATTTATTAAACACTAAGGTAAGCCCGACAAACAACAAACCCAGCATAAAAAACCAATCCACCATCGGGACATTGGCTAAGCTGTGGAAAATATCCGCGAAAGGTCCCCGAACTGCATTAGAAAGAAATCCGGCAGTGGGAGAACCGCCCCGAATCCACGCATTCTCCGACATCGTAGCGAAACCCAAACCGAATGTCTTGTCAAAAAAAGCCCAAAGGAAAACGAAACCCAACGCCCAGCGCAAAATAGCAATTATTTTTCGTTTATTCATTTTTTAATTATACCAAACCGGGCCGATTTATGGCAAGGTAAGTTTGATTAAAAAGGTATTTTGTATTATTGTAAGAAAAGTTATATTGGGAGACCGTCCCTCGGCCGTAGCCCAGGCTCCGGCCTATGGGCGAGGCTAATGGTGGGACACATTGATATAAAAATTAAATAGTATTGGGAGATCGTCCCTCGGCCGTAGCCCAGGCTCCGGCCTATGGGCGAGGCTAATGGTGGGACACATTGATATAAAAATTAAATAGTATTGGGAGATCGTCTAATGGTAGGACTCGTCCCTCTGGAGGACGCTATCTTGGTTCGAATCCAAGTCTCCCAGCACTTCGACAGGCTCAGTACTTTGCGCCAGAGAATCTGAAATAAAAGGATGGTCTTCCGCAAAGAAACGGGCATTAATAAACAGCGATAGAGAATTGCTCGTAAAATTAAGCAAAAGTAGCTGAGTTTGTAGAAGTGCTGTAAAATGTAATGGTGAGCTTGTCGAACCAGTCTCCCAGCAGATAAAGTAGATAAAATATATGAAAAAGAAAATCCAGGTATTAGTAATCCATGGCGGAATGACTTTCAAAAACGAGAGAGATTTTCTTCGCTATATCTTGAAAGAGAGGAAAGTAAAAACGGGCAATAAGATTGATTGGAGCAAGGAATGGCTTCAAAAAAGTTTAGGGAACAAGTTTGAAGTAACAAACCCAAGGATGCCTCTCCAAGATTATTCTCAGTATAAATATTGGAAACCATACTTTGAGCGCTTTCTTCCCTTACTTGGTAAAGATTTTATTCTTATCGGAGAATCTTTAGGGTCTATATTCCTTGTAAAATATCTCTCTGAAAATAAATTAAAAAATAAGGCATTGTCTACTTATCTTATGTGCACGCCTTTTGACAATACTTTACCCCACGAAGATTTAGTAGGAGGCTTTAAACTTGGAAAAGATTTGTCGTTGTTGGAAAAGAACACAAAGAACTTACACTTCCTATTCTCCAAAGATGATGATGTGGTGCCTGTTTCTCATGCAGAAAAATACCGAAGGAAACTTACCAATAAAGCTAATTTCATGATTCTGAAAGGCAAAAAAGGTCACTTTAATGTTTCAAAACTCCCTGAAATAGTGAAGCTTATTAAGGCGGATATTAAAGGTCTCTAAGAGCTAAAAAGGTTTCAACTTCGCGCCAAATAGTCAGCGCTTATTTCTGCTATAATATTATCATTATGAAAAAACCATTTTTACATGCATTAGCGGCAGCTCTCTATATTGTTATTGTCGTTCTTTCCATAGATACTGTGACTTCTATTTTACAGAAAGAAACCATAATTATTCCAATGGTTATGCTGGGATTATTTGTATTGTCCGCTGCAGTTATGGGATTTTTATTTTTATCTGAACCGTTACAACTATTAATTGAAAAACGAAAACAAGAAGCTATGGCTTTCTTTGCCAAAGTTGTGGGAATTTTCGCTTGTTTTGTAGTTGTTTTTATAATCTTACTTTTCTTTAGCTTATGAGGACCAAGAAAACGGAGGAGAGGTACCGGCGATATCAAAAAACCCACTTTAGGTTGGGCCAATGTACGCTTTGCGATAGAAAAAAAGTAAAACCTAGAAAAGTGTTTCACTATTGGAAAATCATAAACAACTGGTTCCCGTGGGACTTGATTGCAAAAACCCATCACCTGATTATCCCAAAAAGGCACGTTGCTTACGATAAGCTCAATCGCAAAGAAAAGAGCGAGCTAGAAAAATTAAAATTGGGATACATCAACAACCATTACGGAATCATCGCAGAGGCCACCCATCGCAAGAAATCCATTCCGGACCACTTTCATCTCCATCTGATAACCCCAAAATAAAACATTACTTCCGGGCGCGGATACTTGCCCGAATAAAGGCGGTAAAAAGCGGATGCGGGGTAAGTGGGCGACCTAAAAATTCAGGATGAAATTGCGTTCCTAGATAAAATGGATGCTGGCTTTTGGGAAGTTCGGCGATTTCCATTAATTGCCCGTCCGGAGAAGTACCGGAAAAAACAAGTCCGGCTTTTTCCAAGACCTGAATATAAGAATTATTAACTTCGTAGCGATGACGATGACGTTCACTGATATTTTTTTTATCATAAGCCCCGGCGGCAATCGTGCCTTCTTTTAAAACGCAAGGATAAGCACCTAGGCGCATTGTGGCTCCATAATTTTTGTTTTTAATTTTTTCAATTTGATCTTCCATCGTCGCGATAACCGGATCCGGAGTCCCAGGGTCGTTCTCGGTAGAGTTGGCATTTTTCAGGTTCAAAACATCGCGAGCAAACGCAATTACCAGCATCTGCATACCGTAACACAATCCAAAATATGGAATCTTCTTTGCCCGCGCATAATTAGCCGTTAAAACCATACCCTCGGTCCCCCGCTTGCCGAAACCGCCCGGAACTATTATGCCCGCTAGGTCATCAAGTTCGCGTAGTTTAGATTTATCCTTTTCAAATTTTTCCGTATCAATCCAAAAAATATCCGGCTTATAGCCCTCTGCCCAGGCGGCGTGATTGACCGATTCAATCACGGAAATATAAGTGTCCTTGCAAGATTTGAAATTGAAATATTTGCCGACGATGCCAATTTTCACTTCTTTTTTTATCTTCTTAATTTTGGCCGCCAGCGCTGTCCATTCTTTTAAATCTTTCCGCTTAACCGGCAAACCGATAGTTTTCAGCAAGGTGGCGCCAAAATTTTCCTTTTCGAAGTTAACCGGCACATCATAAATGGAATATACGTCCGGCGCGGAAATTATCCGCTCCACCGGCAAACTGCAGACATTAGAAATCGTGCGCTTGATATCCGGTGTGGCCGGATGGTCCGCCCGGCAGATTACGAAATCCGGACTTAACCCAACGGAAAAAAGATCGGTAATCGCGTGCTGGGTCGGCTTGGACTTCTGCTCTCCGAGTAAAGTCGGCGTCGGCAGGTAGCTAATCAAAACGACAAAAACGTCTTTTGGGGTTTTAGATTTCATCATCCGCGCCGCTTCTAAAAACGGCAGCAACTGATATTCCCCCACCGTGCCGCCATATTCAATAATTATGATTTCCGAATCGTTTTTCTCCTGACAAACCTTGATGCGCCGAATTATTTCTTTCGGGATATCCGGATACACTTCCACGTCTTCGCCGTCGTACTCCAAATTGCGTTCGCGACGGATAACCTCCGCATAGATCTGGCCGGTGGTAATGTAATTCTCCCGAGTGCTGGTCTGGCCGGTAAAACGCTCATAGTTGCCTAAATCCTGATCGGCTTCAATACCGTCATCACCAACAAAAACCTCGCCGTGTTCGGCGGGACGTATAGTGCCCGCGTCTAAATTAACATACATATCGGCCTTGAGATTGGCAACCCGGTAGCCACGGGATTGCAAAATCTTTCCGATGGAAGAGGCAGCGATACCTTTGCCGACGGAAGACATCACTCCGCCTACCACAAAAATATACTTTGTCTTTTTTTTCTGCATCTATTTATTCAAATATTTTCTCGCCGCCAGGAAACTGGAAATTATGCCGAGGACCACACCCGAGAGCAGAAGAATAGCAAAAATCTGGAAAAAATTTGCAAGATAATAGTCATACATATTGATGCCAAGAAATAAAGTCATATTGCGACCGAGCCAGAAAGTGGCCGGCAGGAAGAGAAAAAGAGTTATTAGCGTCGCGATAATTCCGTAAATCGCCCCCTCAATCATAAACGGGCCGCGCACGTGCATTTTGGAAGCACCCACCAGGCGCATCACCCCGATTTCCTCCTTGGAAATGAAAATGGTCAGCCGAATGGTATTGAAAGTAATTACAATGGAAATAAGCACTAAAAGCAATGTGATGAGAAAACCAAGTTTCTGGGCGCCGGCAATCAAGCCGTTCAAGCGGTCGATAATCAACTTGTTCTGGTAATAATTTATTTTGTAAATGTAGGTGGGTGAGCCCAAAACTGCCTGCCCATCGGTTTTAAGGAAGCTCGCGATGTTCTCGTATTGGGAAACTTCCCGGGCTCTGATACCCAAATTCGCGGGCAAAGGATTGTCTCCCAGCTCGTCCAAGGCCTGAATGGTGGGATAATCGCTCGCGTGCCGCTCGCGAAACAGCCGCAGTTCTTCGTCCGCGCTGGTGTAAGCGACTTCTGTCACTTCCGGTAGCTGCTCCAGCGACGATTTGAGCTGTAAAATGTTTTCTTCCGGCGCACTATCGGTAAAATAGATTTTTACATCTACTTTATCTTTGATCTGGGAAAGGGAAAAGTGTAAAACCGCTTGAAAAAGGATTAGGGCAGTGATGACCGAAAGAGTAATGGTCACCACCAACACCGCCGCCCAGGAAACCAGCCCACTCCTTTTGAAATTGAGCACCCCAGCCCGAATGATTCTTTTGAGGATGGTCAGAGCCATGGCTTTAGTATAACACAATTATTTAGGATGCTTATTTTCTTTGGTATCCCTGATAATTTTCCCTTTTTCCATGGTAATCACCCTCTTGTCAACGGACTCGATGACCCCGCGATTGTGGGTTGCGAGAATGACAGTGGTACCAAGGTCGTTAATGCGCTTCAAAATCTGAACGATCTCGTGAGTATTTACCGGATCCAGGTTGCCAGTCGGCTCATCGGCGATAATCAGTTCCGGCTGGTTGATGATGGCGCGGGCAATCGCCAGACGCTGCTGCTCACCGCCGGACATCTGATGGGGAAAATGGGAAAGCCGATGGGTTAAATCCACCAATTCTAAAACGTGCGGGACGTCGCTCTGTATCTCTTCGTCCGTTTTTCCGACGGCCTCCATCGCGAAGGCAATGTTCTCATAAGCTGTTTTATTCGGAAGCAATTTAAAATCCTGAAAGACCATGCCGATGCGCCGGCGGAGCTTAGTCAACTCGTCACCCCTAAGTTTGTGCACATTAAGGGACTCGAAAAAGACCGTGCCTTCGGTTGGCGCTTCTTCAGACAAAATGAGTTTGGTAAGGGTCGTTTTACCGGCTCCGGAATGCCCAACAATGGAAACGAATTCGCCCGGTTCTACCGTAAAAGTTACATCCACCAGCGCCGTCGCGTCAGTATAAACCTTGGAAACATTATTGAAGTAAATCACTCTCTTATCTTATCATGGTTCGGCTTTTCTCACCATGATCCTGAGTGTTGATTTCTCGAAGGATCACAAATTTTTCTCCGCTTCAATAAATTCCTCCAGTTCAAAGTTAAGATACTATAGTTATAAATTTTTCTTTTATTTCCTCAACGAGGAGCATGGGTGCACGCTCGATAAATTTGAACTCCCTTGCGTTATAATCGATTGCCCGCGCTTGATCTATAAGCGCAAAGCCTCGAATTTGTCCAACCTCAACAAAAACTTCAAATGGATAAAATTTCTGTTTAGAAGTAATCGGACAAACCACAGCTAAGCCACTTGATTCATTGAACATGGCTCGGCTTATGACTATAGCGGGACGAACCCCTTTTTGCTCACGACCAACTGTCGGCGAAAAATTGAAATAAATTATGTCACCCTGATCCGGCGTGTAGGCGCTTTTTACCATATTTCTTTACCCATCGGCTTGCCCCAATCATATTCCTTATGGCGATTTTTCTTAGTTATGCCCTTCACCATGTCTTCAAGGGTATATTTCGGCTTGGTCTTGGTGATGATAATTTCGTTCTTTGTTTGTTTAAAACCGACAACAGAGCCGTCTTTTAAATCAAGATTCTCCGCAAATTCATCCGGAATTCTTACCGCAAGGCTATTGCCCCATTTTTTAACCTTTGTAGTCATATTATAAGTATATACAATGTATCTACAAAGTCAAGCTAAGGCAGGCATTGCTGGTACATAGATGTTACATTTACTCCGTCTATATCAAAGTAAAGTGTCGCCCAATCCGTAATATTCTCAACTCCGCCTATCCCCTGTTGTACTAATGATTTGTTGCTATTAATAACATTTTGCACATAAATCATATAAACTCCCGTATTTTCCAAAACGTCAGGCGTCGTCTCGTTCCCGTCTGGACCGGCTCCGCACAGATAAGTTTTCGTACCTGTCGTCACGGTAAGATTCGCAATGCTAGGATTCTTATTAATGAAGAAATCTGTTACTCCCGGCAAAAAATCAGGGTTGTGCTCCAATATATCCACGGCCAAATTCCACTGGTTGACACCTTCAGCCTTTATTGATTTTATGGCCCCAGGCTGGATTCTTTCAAATATTGCTTGAAGAGGAATTTCTTTATTTGAAAAATTTTCTTTTGGATTCCGGTAAGAATAATAGGTAGCAATTATAACAATTCCTAAAACCAGCAGTGCTATTAAAACCTTTGAAATTTTATTCATCTCAATATTATATTACAAACCCTTCTCCGCTTCAACAAAAAGTTCCAAATCGCCATTCAAAACCGCATCCACTTGGGAAGTTTCCGCGCCGGTGCGGTGGTCTTTGACCATTTTATAGGGATGCAGAACATAGGAACGGATTTGATTACCCCATTCTATTTCCGTGTTTTTGGTGGCTTGCATGCTTTCTTCTATACTCTTTTTTTCTGCCATCGCTTTTTTGAAAATTTTTGCCCGCAGAATGGCCAAGGCTAGCTCGCGATTTTGCTCCTGGGAGCGTTCGGTCGCCGCGTGCACAGAAATATTTGTTGGGATGTGCACAATGCGAACCGCGGTGTCCCTTTTATTGACATTTTGCCCGCCGGGACCACTGGCGCGGGAAAATTCTATTTTCAGGTCTTGAGACGGGATAATGATGTTTTTTTCTTCCAACTTGGAAAACTTTGGCAAAACTTCCACCAGCGAAAAGGAGGTGTGCCGCAGTTTTTTGGCGTTAAAAGGCGAAATACGCACTAGTCGGTGCACCCCAGATTCGTTTTTCAAGGTCCCATAGGGACCTTGTCCTGAGCCAGTCGAAGGATTCCCCACGATTTCAAAAGAAATATTGCGGTAGCCGCCGTGGTCATTTTTATTTTCGTGAATAAAATTTATCTCCCAGCCCTTCCGGTTCGTGAACTTCAAATACATTTCGAAAAGCATCCGAGAAAAATCTTCCGCGTCATCCCCGCCGGCGCCAGCAATGATGGAAACAATAGCACTGCCCCGGTCGTATTTTCCCAATCCTTCTTTTTGGGCTTTAAGTTCTGCCAGTTCTTTGAGTGTGGCTTGCGCCTTATTTTTATCACTCCAAAAATCAGGCATTTGCATCTGCGCCTCAAGATTTTCTATTGCCTTTTCTACATCATTTGTATCTTTCATGAGCCACCTCTCGGGATTGAACCGAGGGCCCCCACTTTACGAAAGTGGTGCTCTACCAACTGAGCTAAGGTGGCAAAAATAAACTGCTTTATTTTTGCCCCAATCCGGCGGAGCCGGAATTACCGTTGTGAGCAAAGCGAACAGGTAATCGGGGCAAAATGCAGTGAGCCGTTGGACAGATTTGCACTGTCGACCTACGCCTTACCATGGCGTTGCTCTACTGCCTGAGCTACAACGGCAATATAAATATACTAGTTTATTTCAACTAATTTTGCAAAAAATAATTTTATTTTATGCGACTTGGTAGGTAAGTTGAGAATTATAATATTATCCACTAATCACTTTTACTAATAAATAAAACATTACACCACATAAACCCCAAAGAGGAATAGACAACAAACTTGTATACCCACGCACAGAATATCTGTGATATGTCCACAATCTTTGACCTACAATAATTTGATACGAATAACCAATACAATATTCCAATACTGTTCCAAAAACTGCAAAGATTAAAAAACTTTTTATAATAGAAATACCAACAATATTGGTCATAAAAAGTATTGCGAACATTGGAACAGAAATTAAAAACACATATCTTGAAAATTTAAAATGCACTAATTTATGCTTCTTTTTGACTCCATTTTCTTTAAAATATATTTTAGATAAAAATACTTCTATGCCAATCCCAAAAACAATAATCGCTAAAAATATTATTAAATTAAAATACGGATTCATGAAATTTATTATAGCAGTTTTAAGTCCAATCAGTATATAAAAAACAGCCTTTGTAAATTAAGGTCCAAATCTATGCGCGGACTAGTGAGCGAAGTGGGAACTGCTATTCGTAACCATAATGGTTATATTTATATACCAAACCTTACTAAACCTCTAACTCAATAATCTCTCCGTCCCCTAGCTTTTCAGGTATGGGCTGTCCAAGATGTCCGAGTATCTGTTTTATAGGACCTCCGTGCGATACAACGGCTATTGTATTATAACCCTTAGTCAGAAGAAGGGATTGAAAAGTCGTAATAACTCTTTCCTTGAAATTATCAAAACTTTCTCCTTCTGGGTCAGTGTTCAGTGGATTTTTATGTGCTTCTACAACATCAGGATATTTCTCAAGAGCTTCGGCTTGAGTAAGACCTCCCAAAACTCCATAGTTTCTTTCCTGTAAACCAGAGACAACCTCAACAGGGCAATTTATTTTACTGTTAATAATCTCTGTTGCTTCTTGTGTTCGTATGAGTGGACTGGTAAATATAATCTCTATATTCTTACCAACTAACCTCTCTGCTGTCTCCTCAAGTTGTCTTTTACCTAAATCAGTTAGATGGTCATCATAACTTCCACCATATCTATCTTCTATATCTCCCGTAGTTTCTCCGTGTCGTATAAAAAGTATTTTCATATATTTTTACCAATAAATCTAATCAATGTTTTGATGTCTTTATAATATACTTCTCCTTTGTTATCTATCACAATAACTTCAAATAAATCTTTAGTGAAGTTTTGCATAGATTTTATAGAAAAATATCTCTTAACAATATCTTTCTTGGTGTTTTTATAAAAATCTGGCTCTAGCTCTACATAGTCGCTGGCTTCCTTTTCTGGGTCATCCATAGTATTTGTCATTGTTGCAAAAATACCATTAGATTTTAGAACCCGATGAATGTCTTTGAAAATTTTAGCTGTAGTTTGTCTATCAAAATAATGCAGAGCCATCTGAGAATAAACCACATCAAAATTTTTATCTTCAAATGGTAAACCCTGTGAGGTATCTAAATTAACAAATTTTATATCCTTGAAACTTTCTTTTGCTATTTTTAGGGCTTCGGCAGAAAAATCTGTAGCAACAACCTCATAACCTAGAGATTGAAAAAAGTTAGCATCTCCACCCTTGCCTGTTCCGATTTCTAAAATCTTTCCTGTTTTAGGAAAAAAATTTACTGCATATTCAGCAAATTGACTTGGCTTACTAGCCCAATCACCATCAAATTTACCTGTATGAAGTTTATCCCAATACTTTTGAGTCATAAAATCTTTCTAACCTTTTCTAACAAATCTGGAAAAATTGTATATCCTGCTTTTTTATTAAAATGACCAGCGTTTGGAATAAATGAAAGTTCAACTCCTAATTCTTTGGCTAGTTGTTCTCCATTACCTATAGATACATAGGGGTCATTATCTGATTGATAAACTGTGAAATGTTTGGAATTAGATTGAATAGTGGACCAGCTGAAATCAAAACCACTGAAACTACTATCTCGGTCATAATTTGCAATCGGTTTTACTCCTATGGGTGTTCCAACTAAAAAGACCGCCCTGATAGAATGCTTTAGCTGTTCTAACACCCGCAAGGCAAAAACACCACCTAAGCTATGCCCAATAAAAATAGTATTTTCATCAATGTGCTGTTCATAGTTCTTCAACACTTCAAACCACTCTGAAATCTTTGAAGGCACTGCTGGCGGTGAAGGAAATTGTGGCACAAAGACCTTACAACCTTTTGCTTCAAGTTCTCCCTTTAGCCAAGGAAACCAGTTCTCTTGTGGATGTCCTTCTGTTCCGTGAAATATGAATACACTTGATTGCATAAAGTCATTTTAGCATTTTTAGTAATAAAACAAAAAACTCCCAAAATGGAAGTTCTTTGTTAGCTAAATTCGATGCGCGGACTAGTGGATGATGTTAGAACTAGTTTTAGCTACTAAGAATGGTCTCGACTGTGGCATCAGCGAATATCTTCATAGTATCGAAGATTTTGATAGTAGAATGTTGAGGAATAAGCAATTGCAAATCTGTACAAGCTAAAATAACGCAATCTAGGTTTTTATCCTCGAAATCATTGATTATATTTAGGAGTTCCTCACGGTCTTGGTTTTTTTGTCTTCCTGTGACGAGATTTATAATAAATTTACCCATTTTTGCTTGCTGAAATTCATTAGGGGCAACATATTCTATGTTGTTTTTTGCGAAAGCATTTTCGTATAGTTTATTTTTTATCGTGGCAGAAGTCGAAACAATACCAACTCTATGCATAGAGTTATCTTTAAGAAACTTGACCGTTTCTTCCACAATACTTAGTACTGGCACAGAAACTGCCTTCCTTATTTCTTCAATAAAAACGTGGAGCGAGTTACAAGGCATAACGATAAAGTCTGCCCCAGCTTTTTCTAGCCTCTTTGCTTCAGTTAGTAAAAAAGGAGAGATTCTTTCAATTCCGATATTTTTCTCGATAGCATCTTCCTCTATCTGATACGGCATAGGAACGCTTGAAATTAGAATTGGCGGTCTAGCTGTTCTATCCTTTTTCTGGCACGAGAAAACAATATCCAAATAAAATTCGGAGGTCGTTTCAGGTCCTAATCCACCTATAATACCTACTGTCTTCATAAAACGAGTTTATCACGTTAGAACTAAAAAATCACTATCGTTAATAGTTATAACGGAAAAATTTTACTATGCGCAATTTAGTGGACGATGTTAGAACTGTAATTATTTAGATATTATATTCCAATAAATGTTATCTGAATATAAATTAATAAGTAAAAAGTTACAATAGACAATACGGCCGCTATAATCCATTTGATCCATTTTGATAAAACCATTTTATGAATTACCCCCAACCAAATCAAGAAAAAACCAATAAAAAGGAAAATCAATCCAAACGGGAAAGCTGGTCCCTTAATAATATAAAGATTAGTCACTAAACCAAGAACCACAGCCACCGCTCCATAAATTATTTTTTTCATATCAAAATCATACCACAGTTCAAGTCCCCTGTACCATACGATACAGGGCAAGCATACATCATACGACAGAGAGTTTTATCTGTGAATTATAGAGTTGAAAACTCAAGCATCGTTTTTAAAGAAGTTTTGCCTTTTGATGTCTTAAAATACATTTCTCTACGTTTTGCGTCTTTTGAAGATTTATATGCTTCATAAAAAATGAGCTCAAAAGGTCGCCGTGGTTTAGTAGATCTCACTAAGCCTTTCTGATGCTCAGAAAAACGCTTCTTTAAATTTGAAGAATAGCCAATATAAAAATTATTATCTTTTTTAGATTTTAAAATATAAACGTAATACATATTTACATTCTATCACGTACTATTCAATACATGACAAGACATACGATTTTGGGCGCCCCGCACCATTCGATGCGGGACAGCCCTGAACCGTATGGTTCAGGGCGCGACCGAGCGGATTTGAACCGCCAACCTCTCGCGTGACAGGCGAGTGCTCTAACCAGTTGAGCTACGATCGCAATTTAATTTTTAAAAGAACAACTGTGTCGGCGGGAAGAATCGAACTTCCGACCTTGGGCTTATGAGTCCCACGCTCTAACCGGCTGAGCTACGCCGACAAAAAGCAAACTGCTTTGCTTTTTGTCGATGGCGCTGCCATCCAAGTAAAGCATGGCGGCGATGCGAGGCCCTGGGCCGAGCAGCCGCTTTAAGCAATTGCTACTTTCGGCTTAGGACATAAGTTTGGCATGTCACTTGCCGAAGTGTTGCGGGGCCACGAATCGAACGTGGGTCTTAAGGTTATGAGCCTTACGAGATGCCTCTTCTCCACCCCGCTATTTAATAATACACCAAAAAATGCCTTTCTAGGCACTAGACTAATTTTACCTTAATTTTACTAAAAAGCAAACTTATTATATATACCCGTAAGCGTGGAAAATCTGCTCATAGACAGCGATGATTCTCTTGGCCTCGTGGTGCGATAGCTCGAAAGCCAAACCTTCGTGTGCAATCCGGTTCCGGACGGTATGCACTTCCCAGGCAGTGGTAAGTTGGGGAAAGTTTTCCTGGTTAGCTGATTTCAGCCGGTCGCCCACCGTCTCACCCTGGAAACCCAAGTCCTTGAGTAAATTTTCCAGGATGGTATCCGCCTCGATGATTGCGAGTTTCCAGTCGCTGGAATGCTGGGAAAAAATATAGTTCAGGGTCTTGCTCCAGCGGGGATTCTTGGAACCGCCGGCTTCCTCGCGCAACCGCTTATCCTGCTCGGCTTTATTTTTTGCGTATTCTTTTATCTCCTGATGTAGATGTTTGTGTTCCTTGTGTCTGATTTCCAGCATCCGGATCACCACGTAACAGATGATGGTCAGGAAAAACATCGCGAAGAAAAATAGAACAGCTTTCGTCAAATTCAAATTGCGCTGGGTCAAGGCAAGCTCCGAAAACTTCTGCCAGTAAAACGCGCCCCGCTCGAACAAATAGCTGGGATTAAGATATTGAGAGCCTAAGAAAGAATCGTTAAAAATCTTATTCTGGGTCAGGTCCATACTAAAAGTATAACATATTTCTACTCGCTCTCTCGTATCGCCTCAAACTCTTTTCCGACCGCAAAAAGCGCGTTTTCACAAAAATGAGGCGCCATAAACTGGATTGAAAGCGGAAGGCCGTTTTTGGTTTTTCCAGAAGGCAAAGCGATGGACGGAACTCCGGACATATTGGCTGGCGCGGAAAAAATATCGCACAGATACATCGCGACCGGATCATCCAGTTTCTCCCCGATTTTAAAGGCGGGCATCGGGGCGGTCGGCGTGGCGATAAGATCGACTGTTTCAAACGTTTTAGCAATCTCCATTTTTATTTTTTCGCGAAGCTTGATCGCGCGATTGTAATAGGCATCGTAGTAACCATGGGAAAGCACATAGGTGCCGAGAAGGATTCGTCGGCGAGCTTCCTGGCCAAATCCCTTTCCCCGACTCTTCATATATATTTCCTTCAAATTTTTTATTTCTTTATTCCCCTGTTCGCTGTAGCCATAACGGATGCCATCAAAACGCGCCAGATTGGTGGAAACCTCCGCCGGCATAATAATGTAATAGGCCTCCAGGGAGTATTTAGAGAACGGCAATTCTATCTCTTTAATTTCATAACCGGCTTTTTCAAATTTTTCCACGGACTGTTTAAAATTATCCATCACTTCTGGGTCCATTCCTTTTTCAAACAGATGCCAGGGCACGCCGATCGTTTTTGACTTGTCGGACGTTGGACGTCCGCTTCGGACATCCAACGTCCGTAGCGCATTGGGAACCGAGGTGCTGTCTTCTGGATCAAATTTTGATAAAAAATTAAAAATAATTTCAGTGTCCCGAACATTTTTCCCAAACGGCGAAACTTGGTCAAGCGAATTTCCCATCGCGATAATGCCATTACGTGAAACAGCTCCATAGGTCGGTTTCAAGCCCACCAATCCGCAAAAAGCCGCCGGCTCTCGCACCGAGCCGCAAGTTTCCGTCCCAAGAGATACCAAAGACAGATCG
>Ga0209541_10006016_pt1 | contig 20894 bp, 16 predicted proteins | sample RifCSPlowO2_01_FD_184027 | JGI IMG/M metagenome (GOLD analysis project Ga0209541, IMG submission 184027) | Groundwater microbial communities from Rifle, Colorado - Rifle CSP2_plank lowO2_0.1 (SPAdes) (version 2) | ecosystem: Environmental > Aquatic > Deep subsurface > Groundwater | place... | reverse complement strand
GCCGGCAAGCACGGACATGCTCATAAGGATGGTAAAGCACGTTTCCGACAATGAAAGCCTCAGGAAGCGCATGGAATCCTCAAAAAAGGTTTATGGCAGCAATGTAGGCAAAAAATTCATTTCCGTGATTTCCGGGCTTATTGAAAAGAATGACAAGCCATTCAAGTGGGCCCATGACACCTTGAAATTGTGGAGAGACAATGAAAAAGGAATTGATTACCTATAAGCTAAAAAGCTTTGCAAAAAGCCATTTTTACATTTTTATGCTTCTTCTGTTGAGTTTGGTATTTTTTTCATCAATCTTAAGCTCTTCAAAAATCTTGGACAACATACACTACGTTAATGACATGACTTTCCAGTCCGAGAACATAAGGAATTGGTTATTTGAGTCTGCAGGATTTCCTCTCTGGACCCCATATTTCTATGCTGGCCAGCCATTCATAGCGATACCGGAGCATTACATATTTGACCTGAACTTCATTTATATACTGCTATTCAGAAACATTTTCTTTTCAATGAATCTTGCTGTAATAAGCTATTTTTTCCTTGCTGGGCTTGGGATGTATTTTCTAGCATATAAAGTTGCCGGGAATAGGAATGCTGCCTTTATCGCTGCTATAGTGTTCATGTTCAATGGGTTAATGCACAGCTTCATACTGAGCGGGCACCTTAATATACTGGAGAGCTATGCTTTGATGCCGTTTGTTTTTTTGTTTGCTTATAAGGCCATGGACAGCGGGGAATGGTTGCGGAATTCAATTATTGCTGCCCTGTTCTTCTCGATGATGGTTTATGCCGGAGGGATTATTTTCTTCCTGTATACTGGCCTTGTAATAGGGCTCTATATGGCCTGGAACCTGATCGGAAAAGATTTTAGGAAAAGGTTCATAAAAACAGCTTATGTTGGATTTGTTATAGGGATATTATTAATGGGCTTGTCTGCATTAAAGCTTTTTCCCATGCTGGAATTTACGAAGCTGTCCAACAGGAGCGCAGGAGTAAATTACCAGGAATTTCTTGGAGAGCCAATAGCCTTAAGCAACTTTTGGAATTCCTTGGTCAGTATTCCGGATACAGGCTTTTCCGGTTCAATCGGAATATTCTCATTTATCTTGTTATTATTCGGTTTAATTTCATTCAGGAAAAAGGTTGTTTTTTTCTCTGTTTTACTGGCTATATTATCAGTCTTGCTTGCCTCAGGGACATTTGTCGCAAATCTCTTTTATCAGTTGCCTGGTTTCAGCCAGATGAGGCACATTGAGCGCGCAATAGTAATGTTTGTTTTTATAGCGCCATTAATCGTGGCCTTTGGATACAATAATCTAATAGATATGATAAAAAGGTATAATAGAAATATAAAGGAATGGGTTATTTTTTTGATTATAGTGCTGGTTTTGACTGTTGAATTGGTTTTACTGCAAAGATTCCCTGTTTCTGCAGAGATTACAAGGCCTCTTGACATTCCTATCCTCAATGAAATAAGCAAGGATAAAAGCGATTTCAGGATTGCAACGCATGCTTTATCAACGCCAATAGGAGCTTCCGGATACAATTACTATATACAGCTTGGCATTCCTGAAATAAAAGGCGGAGGCGGTATTTGGGTAAATGATTATGTACAATACCTGGCAATTGCGCAGCAGGCAGCTCCATCCAAAATGTTTGGCATCTTAAACGGGAAGTACATAGTCTCCGATAGGCAACTGGACGATTCCGGCTTAACGCTAAAAGGCACTTTTGAGAAATGTGATGAATGTAAAATAGTGGAAGCATACGGGCCCTATCTTTATGAAAATAAGAATGTGGTTCCAAGGGCTTTAGTTGTTGATAATGCTATCCTGCTTTTAGGGAATGACGAGGATGCAATGGAATTGTCCTACAGCATGGTAATAAACAACCTAAACCTGTTATCATCTGTATTAATACGGGACAAGAGCGATGTAGCTAATTATAAAATTGATGAGCTGAAAAAATTCAATGCTCTGATACTGCTCAGCAACTCTGTTGTGCAAAATGATATTTGGGCTTTGCAGCAATATGCAAATAATGGCGGAACCATGCTTCCTAACATTCTCGAAGGCAAAAACTACATTGCTCAGGAGAATATTAATAGTCTATTTGATAATCTGGCTGGCCCTGAAACTTCCAAAAAAGAGCTGGAATTAAGGCAAAAATCTGTAAATGAATATTATATTAATCTTAATGGAGAAAGAGGGTGGTTGGTCATAAGCGAGAAGTTTGCTCATTTTCCAGCATGGAAAGCCACATTAAACGGAAAAGAATTAAAGATTTATAAAGCAAACATTGTTGTAAGCGCTGTTTATCTGGATGGGGGGAAAGGTGAATTAATATTTAAGTATGCTCCTTCATCTTTCAGGATAGGAAAAACTATAACATCTATAGCAATCTTAATAATGATAGCATATTTAGTTTATATCACTTATTCAAGGATAAAAAATGAGGGATAAAATGCTTGGGGAATTTTTTATTATAAAAAAAAGGGTATTAGCCTTGTTGAAAGATAGATTCAAGAACTCCGATACTATTCTTGATATTGGCTGCGGAAAAAAGCCGTATTATCACCAAAGCATAAAAGCAAAGATAGTATGTGCAGATATAGAATATACAAAAAAAACCCATATTGTCTGTGATGCCCTATCCCTCCCATTAAAGAAATGCAAATTCGATGGGATAGTATGCATAAATTCATTATATTATTACAATAACCCTTTCATTGCTATAAAAGAGTTTTCTTATGTATTAAAGAAAAATGGGAAGCTAATAATTATAATGCCTTTTATCTATCCAATACATGACGCTCCGGATGATAAGTATAGATTTACTGAGTATGGCATAAAGGAACTTCTAAAAAATTATTTTGACATAAAAGAAATAAAGACGATTGGGGGCATTTTTAATATTCCAGCAGTATTTTTTCATTCTTTGATTAAAGGGCTCCCTCTATTGGTACCAAAGAGCTTGAGAAACCTTGTGGGCTTTTTATCAATTGTAGTTTTATATCCATTTTATATTTTGGCTCAATTAGTAAGTTTGCTGGATATTTTAGATAAATCGGGAAGATGGCCTGCATATTACTTCACAATAGCGATTAAGAAATAATTATTTAGATACAATGAAAATTGGAATAGAAAAAATACTGCTGCTTGCTTTCTTCACAGCGATGCTTTCCTTAGGTCCTGGAATATTATTTGACCACAAGATAAAGCACGATTTCCCTTTTGCTTATGGGGCTTCAGATGCATTCCAGCACCAGGTAAGGGCAGATGCCATTAAGGACATCGGAAACAGGTTTGAGGCCCCTTACATTGTGAAAGGATTTAAGGATTTTGTGATAATCTATCCTCCGGTAATGTACCAATTGGCAATCATGCTCTCCTACTCTTCCGGCCTCGAGGTTTATGATGCTATCTACTTTGTTGTTGTATTTTTTGCTGTAATTGCAGCACTTATCATGTATTTTGTTATCAGGGAATTTAACAAAACTGTTGCTATCTTGTCGCTGCCCCTCTCAATTCTTATCTTCTCATTTCCTGCATCAACAGGACTCTTGTGGGGGCACTGGCCTTCTGTCTTGTCCCAGTCATTCGTAGTTCTGGTCTTTTGGTCCATTTTCAGAAGGGAAATAAGGTATTCATTTGTATTAATAGCCCTAGCCATGTCTGCAACAGCGCTGACCCATACTTCAGAAACAATTTTTGTAATAATGTTCCTGGTAATATTCTTTGGTCTGAGTCTGGTATTCAAAAAATTAACCAAGCAGGAATTCATGAACATGGCTTTAGCCGGGATTGCATTCCTTATAATCTCGTCCTATTACCTAGTCATATTTATAAATACATGGGCAGTAAAGCAGCCCTTTGTTTTTGCAGTGCAGCCATTATGGGATGGAAATCCCGGATTCTATATAGCGGATTTCGGGCTGCTGCTTATTCCTATGGCAATCGGTATTATTTTTTCCATAGCCAGAATAAAGGAATTGCATGTTGCTATTATTGCCTCCATTGTAATGCTTATCGGAAGCTATATGAATTATATCGGTTTTGAAGTCAGGTCATTTCAGCTGAGGTTTTTCTGGCCGATATACCTATCATTTTTTCTGGGATTTGGCATTTATACCATATCCAAATTCGCCATAAAGAGATGGAATTTGATGTATGCTTCGGCTTCATTTATAATTCTGCTTGTGCTGTTTTCAGGAATAGTAAAATTACCTTATATTCCTTACCTCAATAGGGAAACAAGCCCTGGATTAATGAACCCATTTAATTGGGAAGCGCTTTCCTGGATCATGGGCAATACTCCAGAGGATGCAACGGTGTATTTTTTTTATGGAGATATATACAGCCAGGATGCTATCTTAAGAAACACTAAAAGGGTACACCAGCAAGTTGATCCAGAAGATTTCGTAAAAGCCTTGCAGGAAAGAAAGATAAAGAAAGAGTATATAACAGAGTTTCCGGGAGATACGGCAGGCTCATTTTATCAAAGGCAGTCATTCTTCCATTTTACAAGCCCGGATTTGCCTTATGGCTTTAATTTTGGGTTAAAAAATATATGCAATTTTGATTATTATGTATTTGACAAAGTTTCCAGACAGAATGTGCTGGCCCAGTATAATCTATTGATAGCAAATGAAATGTTAAAAAAAGGTGCTGAAGTTGTTTTTGAAAATGAGGCAGTTGTGGTATTGAAAAGCAATAATGTTGGAGGAGATTGCATTGAAGAGGGAAATTTTTGATCTAAAAGAGATGAAATATCTCGGAATTTTATTTTTATTGGCTTTAATAGCCTTTAAAATTGCATTTTTTAGGGAAAATTCGATTGTATTGCTTAGAAGCGTAGTTGCCCTATTTTGGCTGTTTGTAGTTCCAGGCTACTTCATAATGCTTTATTGGAAAAATAAGCTGGATTTTATCGAAAGGGCGGTTGCCGGGATTGGCATATCGGCTGCAATAATAGGCATATTGAGTTATTACATCAGCTTGGCTGGATTAAATCTTAGGTTTCATGCCGTAATATTGCCTCTTATCATAATATTTGTGGGGTTTGTTATAAATTTAAAAAAATATAATGTAACCTAATTCTTCCTCACCCTTACCACAATATAATGCGCATGATTTATGTCAATTCTTGCAAACAAGCCTGCTAATAATGGGGGGAAAGGGTAATATCCGAAGCCATAGCTTTTTTCTACGACAAAACCTGCTTTTCTCAGGTTTTTTATAAGCTCCTTGTAAGTCATTACAACCAAATGCCTTAAGTAGTCCTTGCTCTCCTCCGTGCTTTTCAGCAGGTTCTTTATCTTGTGCTTGTCCATTTCATTGACTGACTTTATATCGTGGTCTGAGACTCCTATATGCGGCCCTGAAAACGGCTGCATACCGAGAAATAAAGCAAACACATTATGCCAACTCGCAAGGTTGGGCGTAGCAATTACGGTATACCCGTTTTTTTTCAGCACCCTGTAAATCTCGCTTATAAAAAGCTCTGTTTGCGTCAGATGCTCTATAACATGGTTTGCCGCAACAACGTCCATAGAATTGTCCTTAAATGGAAACCAGTCATTCAGATTTGAAAGTCTTACTTTAATCCCTTTCTTAGAGGCAATCTTGGCTTTGCTTTTCTCAATATCTATACCAAAAAGATGTTTTGCATTGGCTTTCTTTCCGTACTTAATGGTATTTGCCCCATCCCAGCACCCAAGATCAAGTAGCGAATCTGCAGTTCCGTCCAGCAACTCCATAAATTTCTTTCTGGACGAAGAAACCACATCACCATACAAATATTTAAAATAATGTTCAAGCATGTTTTTTCCCCATATAACTTCTTATTAAAAAGCCGGTTATGATCAGTATGATAAAAGATATTGCTATAGCTATCTTAAAGGAGATGAATAGGCCTATCCAGTACACCAATGACGGGAATATTCCCACTTCGATGAAGAAAGAATAAACCAGTTTCTCATCCTCCTCCAAGCCAAAGTTGCCCAATATGAAATACATTGGCGCAATAAACAATAAGAAAATGCCTAAAACAGACATCATTCCATCTAAACCAAGTATGAAGTAGAAGAATGCCATTGCCACAATTAAAACAATTCCTATAACTTTATACTTCTCCATCTCAGCCTTCATACTTATACACCCTTACATTACCCTTATTGTAAAGCAGCTTGTGGCTTCCCATGTTTTGCTTCTCAAATTCTAGCCATTTCTCAACCAAGCTCCTGTCGGATAATAATGCAATATCTGAATAGTCAAAAACAATATAATCGTTAAGCAGATGGTATTTTATCGTTTCCTCCCTGTTTTCCTTAAATGTCTTCCATGTTAAGAATCCTTCAAAAAAGAAGCTTGTCCTGTGGGAAATAGATGACATCCACCATACCTTCTGCATTATTTCGGAAGGGGGCCCTACAATAGAAACATTTTGATTTTCATTTAAATTATCCTTAAGCCACTGGCTTACCTCAAGCTGTGCAGGATTAAGCCTTATTAACGGGGAATTATAAGCAGATTCCAGCGTAGAATGCGCTTGCGGAAAATTATACGCAAAGGCCAGCGTAATAACCAAAATTGCAGCTCCATATTTTAGAAATTTGCCGTAGTTGTTTGGAAGTCTGATTAATGTTGCGATAGACAACGCCCCTATGACGGTTATAGGCACAAAAATATGCGCAGTAGCGGATAAAGACCTGTGCAAAAAGAAAAACTTCCCAATAAAGTCCCTGTGCAGGATCAGGTACAGGCTGACCAGCCATGCTAATAAAAAGATATCCCTATTTTCCCTTCTTATAACTAAGAGTAGTACCCCTATAAGCAAAAACGGCAGCGTCCACAAGCCGTGCATGTCCCTAAATGAAAAATAAGATTCTGGGACAGAGCCTACAAAATCCTTGGGGTCAGGAGCCCAATGGAATAATCTAGACAGGGAAGGGTATTCATGCTCTCTTTTTGAGTCTTGTGTAAAAGACTTTATCACATTACCTGACTGGTAAGGGAAAATAGCAAATAAAATCAAAAATATAACTGCTGTTATCCCGATATGCTTCCAGTTTAAAGGCAATTTTCTTGTTTTTATCAGCAAAGCTATTCCTAAAACAAAAATGCCCACAAGGGAATGGAAAAATGAGAGGGGGTGTATCATCAGCTGTATAGCCAATAAAATTCCGGTTACATAGAGGTACAGCGGTTTGCTGTTCTCTTTGGCATAGGTTGTATAATAAGCATAAAATCCATATAATATCAGTGGTATGAAAGCGTATCCGAATCTTTCAGGCCACTGCCCCCAAAGGTAAGGCATTATGTCCCTCATGGAAAATCCAAGCAGCAATGATGATAGTATAGCGGGAAGAAAACCATACAATCTTCTGATGATAAAGAAAATGGAGATTGTTATAGCACTTGCAAATATCGCATTTGTCAAAAAAATCGGGACAACCCTTCCAGGCGCGAAAGCTGAGATTATTGCCAAATCTGTATGGAAAGGCGGATGGTACCATAATGTATGAGGCTTGAACTGGTTATCCTCCCCATAAGAATAGTCAAGGAATGGAGGTAAGTAAATAAAAGTCCTGTCAAGCTGCTCAATAAAGTCTGCAAGCTCCCAATGGGATATAGCGTCAAATTCTCCATAAGGCACTTGATTGTCCTGGAAAGGCAGCGTCCATAGGTACAATACAAAGAGATAGACTGCAATAAATGCGCCTGCTTCGAGATATCTCTTATTTATTTTCATATTCCTATTGCAATTAACAGGATTTTATAAATATTTACTTATAGCAATAAGAAAAGCTTTAAAATGCAATATCGATTATTTGAAGCAATGGACATATTAGTAATAAAGCTGGGTGCAATAGGGGACGTAATCAGGACTACCTCCATTCTTCCAGGACTCAAAGAAAAATACAAAGATTGCAAAATAGACTGGCTCACAAAAAAAAAGTCATTTGACGTTCTAAAAAATAACAGTTTTATTAATAAAATATTTTTGATCGATAATAATATTGAAAAAATAAAAAGTCATGGATATGATTTAGTAATTAATTTGGATGATGATAATGAAGCATGCAAGCTTGCTTCTGAAATCAACCATAAAGAGATTATTGGCGCTTATTTAGACAATGAAAAAAAAACATATACAAAAAACTCTTCCTTGTGGTTTGACATGGGCTTAATCTCGAAGTTTGGAAAACAAAAAGCAGACGAATTTAAAGCCAAAAACAATAAAACATACCAGGAGATTATGTATAATATTCTGAATTTAGAGTACAATAAGCAGGAGCCAATATTAAATTTAAATAATGGGGGATTAAAATTCGGTAAAAATTTTGCCAAAAAAAATAAGATAAAAGAAAATGACTCGGTTATTGGAATAAATACTGGTGCGGGTGGCAGGTGGCAGGATAAAAAATTAAGCATAGAAGAAACAGCTTTGTTAATTGATAAGTTAAATAATGAAATTCCAAATGTAAAACTCTTATTGTTTGGCGGCCCAGAGGAAAAAGAAAGAAATGAAAAAATAAAAAAAACAATAAAAAGTAAGATTATAGATGCTGGCTGCGATAACTCATTGATGGAATTTGCCTCTTTGGTCAATTTATGCAATATCTTAATAACATCAGACAGCCTGGCTTTGCATATTGGGACTGCTTTGAAGAAAAAGATCGTTGCATTTTTTTATAGCACTTCGGCCGCTGAAATCGAGCTGTACGATAGGGGAGTAAAAGTTATTGGTAAAGGGAAAGATTACTGCTCATACAAGGCAAAATGCAATTACCCGCCAGAATGGGATATGGATGAAATATTTGAGGGTGTCATAAATTTGGAAAATCATCAAAACTTTGAGTTAAAAAACCCATAATAAAAGAAACTGCCTAAAGAAACTATTGCAATAACTAGTAAAATTCCTAATAACTTATTTGCTTCTCCTTTAACTTCGCTAACAGCCATTCCGGTTATCTGGTTAGTTTTAGTTTCATTGGGCCCAGTTCTTCTTTTAGCCTCTTCTGCTTCACTAATTTCTGTTTTACTAGTTTCTTGTTTTTGACCAACTTCGCATTTTTTAGCCCTTTGCGGAACATTATCTATCGAAGCGCATATTTCACTTGATGTATGCTGAGACACCTTAACAAAAGAGCATTCTCTTGTCTCCCATCCGTTTTCACATTCTGACCATGAGGTGCAGCTCCAGTCCATGTTGCAGACATAAGATAATCCCGAACCTCCGCCACCGCCTCCTCCGCCGCCACCATTATTCGATGAACTATCGCCTGAAGAAGGTTTCGTATAATCTAATTGCTTTGCTCCAGAGTGCTTTAATCCGCTTATTGCATATAAATTGCTTGAAGAGTTATAAGTGCAGATGTATCCATTTTGGGAACTTCCATCGCATTCGATCTTAAATTCATTATTACCGTTACAAGAGTCGGTTATATTATCAATCCATTCAATTTCCTCATCTTTAATACATATTCCATTGATTCCTGCATCAACTTTTTCCATGTATGCGGTTTTTGTAAAACCAAGATTTGATAAATCCACCCCAGATACAACTAGACTTCCTAATGAGGAGTTAGATGTATTTAAAATTGATACATTAGTCAAGTCCAGCATTGAATTATTGGAAAAATCGAAATCGAATTCCAGTAATTTCTTTTTTCCATTATAGAACTTAATCTTTTTGGTTCCATTAAAAAGCTTAGAGATATTCTCATCTTCCTCTATTCTCATGCTTACGTTGATAAAGTCGCTATTTACATTGCTTAAATTGCCCCTCAATGGGTCAAAATTATCATCAATCCCATCATTGTCCAGATCATTATCGTCATAATCAGGTATGCCATCATTGTCTGTATCTTTTAAAGCGGTCGTGAAATTCCAGGCATAATCCTGCTCTAAAGTGTTGTCAGCCAAGCCTTTAATATTTTTATTTATGGTAACGATATAAGTCGCGTTATATTTAAGCAGAATTGGGTCAAAGACTAGTTGTTTTATTGTGCTATTATAGAATAGTATGCCCTTAACATTCTCTCCAGTTAAATCTTTTACACTTACGCCTTTGTTAGAATATTTACCTATGCTATGGCTAAAATTAGCCTTAATACTTTCTTTAACGCTTACATTCACGCTGCCATTTGCAGGAAAATTTGATTCTACACTAAGTTTATTCGCAACAGTGAATTTAAGGTAATAACTAAATGTTTTTCCAATGGAATCTTTGCAGGCTATATCAATAGAATGTTCTCCACTTTCTAAATTATTTAATTCTTTTTCGTATTTATTTTCTGTTTTTTGTGTAGTTATATAGACTAATGCTTCTCTTTGTTTTTTAGGGTATTCTATCTTTAATGTTGCTGGCTCGTTTAAAGGAGTGCTATGAGTTATGAATGCGCCGTAGCTTGTGTAGGCATAAGTAATATTGGCTTCGCTATCGGGCGTTCTTGTGCTAATAGCTGTTCCGCCTTGTCCAGATGTGTATGCTGATACTGTAGTAAATGCAACTTTGCTGTTTGAATCGGAGGTTATGTTGACAACAAAGTCTGTTGCCTGCAAAGTTTCTACATTGTCTAGCGATGTACTCCCTTCCCTGCTGTTGTCTGGTGTCTTAAAGGAAACGATAACACCATTTGATACGTTAGTCATTGAAGTGTTAAGTATTCCAATTTCTGCTCCATACCCTGTTGTTATATTTATTGGGTTGTAGTTTGTGCTGCTGGAACCTGCAATCTTTTGGGCAGTAGTTATTGAACCACTTGCGTCCTGGTCCATTAGGATGCTAAAGTCATTGGATTTAATTGATGACGCATTATAGACTCTAAAATCTGCACCACCAATTTTTAGGGTAGCTAAGTATCCGCCTACATCTCCCGTTCCAGTATCTAAGGAAAGTGCTTGCGAATAAGTCTGCTCTATTGTCTCTCCGCTTCCAAGATTTTTAAACTTTATTACAGGGCTATCAGCAGTTATTTTATCGGCTCCTTTATACTGCAATACGTAGGTTTTCCTTTTTCCCCTCTGTTGAGAGCTGTCAGTTACGATAATATAATCGTCTTTGGCTATAGTTCTGTTTTCCTGGTTAATCAATGCCTTGTCTTTTTCTCCAAACTCTAGTGCTGAATCAGCAACAGCCTCTACTAATGGAAGATCTACTTCATTGCCATCCCCATCCTTAAACTTTAATTTGTATCTCTTATTGCCGCTTGTTTGTATCCTTATTTCCTCTAGTGGCTGTTCTACAAGTCCCTTGTATTCAATATCCCAGTTATTGGTAAACAGAACTGCAGGTTGGCCTAAGCTGGGATTCTGGCTTAACTTTCCTCCGGCAGGCACATAAAAGTCGTCATCTGCCGTCATATTAACTCGTATCCTATTTATCTTAAATGTTACATTATTATCGCTTCCTTCAATAATCACATATGCATCATCTATTGGATCATCGTCTACTTTAAGGTTGTTAGTTGGGGCTGCATCTTTAATGTTGGTATCCTTTAATTCCATCTTGCCCTTACCTAAATAAAATGTAGCGCTATGTACCCCTCCAGCATAATCCTGGTACAATATTTTGGAAATTACCACTATAATTCCATCTGAAAGCTTATCACTTTCTCCTTTCAATAAGTCTCTTATTGATTGTCCATTTACTGCCAACTTAGCGCTATCTGAGTCAACATAGCCAAGAGTAACTTCATAATCTTTGCCATCAACTGTATAAGTTTTTGTAGCCCCCTCCAATAGTGTATCAGATACAGCTTTCTCCATTAATGCCAGATTTATCTGATCAACCTTGCCTCCATTCCTTGTCGCTTGGATTATAGTATACTCTTTCCCAAGCATTGTTAATTTTACACCTTCAAAATCAGTAAGGTAGTCTCCTGTTACTGTTGCTGTCCCTGTGCTGTCATCAACATCAGACTGCAATGCAGTTGTAAATTCAAGCAAATATCTGCCAATTTCCTGCCCTGACTTAAAGTATAGGAAATCTGCTGTAACATCGTTATCATCTTCAGCGTATATAACATAGCCAGATGATACTCCAGTGCCAAGCCCCAATAAATAGAAATATTGATTATATGGCGCATCCCCTTTGGAATTTGAAATAGTGCCAGATGCTAATGCATTACTTAATTCGCTATTATCAATAAAAGTTGTAATATTCCTTAGTGTTTCAGTATTGCTTCCAGAATTGAGGCTCTCGCTTAGTTCTAAAATCTTTGTACTTGTGCCTACTCTCCATGCATCGCCGAAACCTGTAACTTTTCTGTCTAAAAAGTTATATGCTGTTTCATCAAGGCTATACTTGCATATCGCATAGCCATCTGTAGATATATTAAGATTGACTGAGCTTGTATTGAGGATAGAATTGTTTAATGGGGAATGGATGGTTATTGTTAGATTAAAAGTATTGCTTGTGTTTCCTCCACTGCCGCCTCCGCCGCCGCTAGATCCAGGCTGAGGAAAAGCAACATAAAATATCACTAATTTTGTATTCGAATTTCCAGAATTGTCTTCGCAATCCAAAGTTGCATCATAAGTGAAATTATTTTTGGGGTTTGTTATATTTTGTAAATGGGAAAATCCATTTGTTGTAGACAAATTTTTTGTAGCAAATTCGTCACATTCTGTTAGTTGAGGTTGATTTGTAGGGCATCCGTCTGCTTGGAATCTGCAAACAGCGCTCTCATTAGTCGTTACATTTAACCATGTTGAATTAGTTGTTATTGTTGAGCCATTTATTGGGTGAATGACAGTCATGTTAGGCGGTGTTGTATCATTTGTATTGGTGGGGGTGTTGTTATAATTAATTTTTATTAGCCAAAAATCAGTGGTAGATATTTGAGGAGACGCTCCAAATCCACCTGCAATAAATCCGTCATTTGTTAGTTGAATCGATTTTAAAGTGATCACAAAATTGTCATTATAAAAAGTGCGTGACCATTCCTGATTTCCATTTGAATCTGTTTTTATAATTGTGTTAGCAGGTCCAGCTATTATGTACCCGCCATCAGATGTTTCCTTGACTGAAGAACCAAAATTAATACCACCTGGATTCGAAAAGGTTCTGTTCCATTCGTGATTCCCTAACGAGTCTGTTTTAATAAGCCAAACATCTGCATTTCCAGAGCCAAATGAATCCGTTTGTCCTGCTAAAATATAGCCATCATCAGTTGTTTGTTGGACTGAATAAGCTTGGTCATGATTAGATCCTCCAAAAGTCTTATTCCATTGTGGAATTCCAGATGAATCGGTTTTTATCAACCATGCATCCGTTGCACCTTGACCAGACGATCGAGTATATCCTACTAAAATAAAGCCATTATCAGAAGTAATTTGAACTTCATGGGCAAAATCCTCACCCCCACCATCAAAAGTTTTATTCCATTGAGGGTTGCCTGAAGCATCGGTTTTGATAAGCCAAAAATCGTAATCATTTAAACTTCCAAGAGTGATATAACCCCAATCGTTAGTCTGCTTAACTGACATTGCAATATCTGAGCCACTATCAAACGTTTTATTCCATTGTTGATTGCCTGAAGCATCAGTTTTGATAAGCCAGAAATCATATGAATTCAAAAATATTCTTCCAGCAACAATATACCCCCCATCAGAAGTCTGTTGCAAGGAACTGGAAGAACTAAAATAATCTTCATTAAATGTTTTATTCCATAGATGGTTGCCATTAGAATCAGTTTTAACAATCCATACGGTGGATTCAGCATTATTAGCGCTTCTTGTGCTACCTGCTAAGATATAACCATTATCTGAAGTATGCCAAACGGAGTAAGATATATCGTTTAAGAGATTTCTATCAAATGTCTTGTTCCATTCTACTTCTGGCGCTAAACTAAACCCCATAGGCAAAAGTATGAGAAATAGGAAATGAATATTGACTGTTTGATTTTTATCCCCAATTAATATAAAAACAGCCTAATATTTTTAAAGCTTTCTTGATTATTCTAGAAAAGATAATAAAAAGTAGATTTATAAATGTCCTGCAACCACAAACTATTATGAAACCCTTTATAATGATCCCAACCTACAACGAAAGTGAGAACATCAAGGCTTTAATAGATAAAATTCTAAATTTAAGGATAAAAAACCTACATATTGTAGTGGCAGATGACAACAGCCCTGACGAGACATGGAAAATAGTGCAGCAAATTGCAAAGAAAAGCAAAAATGTCCATCTTCTATTAAGAAAAACTCACAAGGGAAGAGGTAGTGCAGGAAGAGACGGATTTATTTACTGCTTAAAAAATAATGCAGATATTGTTGTAGAAATGGATGCTGACATGTCCCATGACCCCAAATACATTCCTGCTTTAATTGCTGGATTGAAAGATGCTGATTTAGTCCTTGGTTCAAGGAGATTAAAGGGCAGCAAGGAAATAGGAAGAGGATTAATTAGGCAATTTATAACTTGGGGAGCAAACTTTTACATAACCCTAATGCTTGGCATAAGGGTAAAAGACTGCAACTCAGGATATAGGTGCTTCAAAAGAAAAGTATTGGAAAAGATAAAGCTAGAGAAACTGGAGTCAAAAGGCCCGTCAATAGTCCAAGAGGTCCTGTTCAAGGCTCATTTAAACAAATTCAGAATCAAAGAGATTCCAATCACATTCGTAAACAGGACAAAAGGAAAGTCAAAATTAGGGTTAAAGCAGCTTGCTAATGGATATTTTATGGTTTTGAAATTGAAGATACAACATTTATTCGGATTGATATGAACCAAAAGTTCAAACCAAAATATTTAAATATATGCTGTTGGATAAATAAAGCGAGTTAATACTTTGTGCTAGCGGGGATATTATCATACCCCATTGGTTGATAAAAGGGGAGTTTAGTAAATGGAAAAAAAGGGTGTTGATGGCTTTTTAGATTCCAAAGAAGCTAAGGTAAGTAAATTGCTCTTATTCTCATATTTGGAAGAACAAGATTTAAAAAAGATCGTCTCTTACCCCTTGTCTAAGAGGGGTGGTGATTTGGTACTAAAATGAGAATAGCAATACTTACACCCACATTTAATCATTATAGTGGTATTGATAGAGTAGCTCAAGATAGAGCAGAACAACTTTCAAAGAAAGGTCATAAAGTAACGGTTTTTGCGTTTGAAGCCAAAATTAAACCAAATGGCTACAAAATTATTGAATTAGGAAGACCTAAATCACTATTTTTAGAAAGATTTTATAGATTATTCCCTTTTTTCTACTTTAATAAAAATGTGATTAAGAAACTTAAAGAGTTTGACCGAACAATATCACTTAACGAACCATTGGATTTTCTTGCAGTTCAAGCAAAAAAAAGATATAAAATAGAATATATTGCTTGGTTTAGTGGCTTTTATGCGCGTGGTGAAAATCTGTTAGAGAAAATGTATATGAGTATTTTTAGATATTTTTACCTTAAGCACCTCAAACAAGCTGATAAAATTACATGCGTGAGCAATTATGTTCGTAATAAATTAATTGAGAAATCTGGCATTGATATAAGTAAAACTGATGTGAGGTATAATACAATTGATAAGAAAAGGTTCAATATGAATGTAAAAAAATTAAATTTGAGCAAAGTGAATCAAATAATAAGGAAATATAATCTGCAAAACAAAAAAGTGTTCTTATACGTAGGTAGACTTGCCACTAGCAAAAGAGTAGATTTATTAATTAAGATGTTCAAAATGGAAAAACATCCAAACTCAAAGCTTATTGTAGTCGGGAAACCGACATTTAAAAGACATTTTGAAAAGAAATTATTGAGAATGGCTGATGAGGATATAGTGTTTACTGGTTTTGTAGACGATAAAGATTTACCAGCATATTATGCAGTCTGTGACGTTTATGTAACTGCATCTTCAGATGAAGGTTTTAATTTGCCTGCTGTAGAAGCTCAAGCTTGTGGGAAGCCAGTAGTTGCTTTTGATGTTGGAGTTCATAAAGAATTATTTAAAGAATTTATTAAAAAAGGTGCTTTAGTTCCAGAAGGAGATACGCAAGGTTTTGCTAATGCCATGTTTAAATATGCGGGTTCTGCTTGATTATATAAAGAAAACCTTAATAAGTTAATAGAATTCTTCAATTCAAATTATGAAAATAAAAACCCTTGACAAGTACACAAAACTCGCAATAATAGTCATGATAATAGGGATCCTGATAAGATTTTCCCTGGCTTCAATGCACCATATCTCAGGAGATGCGTGCTGGCAGGCCTCAAATGCAATTTACATGGCAGAAAACCTCCAGTTTCCTTTATTCGAGCAGTTTGGAAGGGATGAGCCTTTTTGGGCTCCTCCTTTTTTCCATATTCTTACAGCATCAATATACAAAATATTTTCAGCCTTTGGTAGGGACATTGCCGGCTTTGCAATCAAGATGATTACTCCGGTACTTGGCTCTTTTACCCTCATAATATTTTTCCTTATCTCAAAGATATTGTTTGACAAAAAGATAGCATTCTATGCCCTGCTCTTCTTCACATTTATACCATTAAACATAGATTATAGCGTATTCAGCTATGTGGATGGAATGATAACTTTTCTTGCCGTCCTAAGCGTGTACTTTGCCTTGAAAAACAGAATAATGCTTTCTGCAATAGCAGCAGGATTAACAATACTAACAAAATATAACGGCTTTTTCATTATGCCTGTTTTGCTATTCATAGTCTATAAAAACAATAAAGGAAAAAAGAATCTTTGGAAAAATGCATTGATTATTTCCATTGTGCCTGTATTGATTGGCTCCATTTGGTTCATAAGGAACTGGATTTACCTTGACAATCCGGTGTGGCCGTTTATGAATACCATTTTCAATGGCTATGAAGCCAAGACTTTTGCAGAAACAGGGGTAGGAGCAATAAAGCCCTCAAACATTCTCAGCCTTTCTGGTTTAGCGTCATTTTATTTGGGGATTTTTGGGGTTCCAGACGGAAACATAAATACGCTGTCATTCCTGCAATTGCCCTACTTAAATGTTTTATTTGGAATTTGGTTATTAAGCACTTTTATTTTCTTTATGCCATTAGTAGCAGGTGTTGCATCAAAGAAACTCAATTATAAGGGCATCCTCTACATATGGATTGGATCTTATCTTATTTTAATACTCCTTTATGTAATAAATTCCAGCTGGTCTGTGACAAGGTTCATGCTTCCTGCGGTCCCGGCAATAGCCTTAATCTGGGCCCACGGGCTGGAAAAAATAAAGCAAGGAAAAATAAAGAAGTTATTTATAATTCTGTTATTGGCAATTATTGCAGGCTTTGTATTTATATCATTCGTAAAAATGTTCATAGCAGCAAAAGCTTGGGATTTCTATAATGACGATTTTGAATGGGTAAAATCAAATACAGCAAAAAGCGACATTTTCATAGTATCCGGCCAATGCATTTCCTACAACATAGAAAGGCAGACGCTCAGCCCTGAAACAGCGAATCTAAAAAATGCCGATTACGTATGGGTAAACCAGGATTTTAGGTTGGAAAGTATGTCCATATTAAGCCAGGATTTCATCAAGGAATTGGATAAAATGGATGCAGAGCTAGTGTATGAAAATAAAGAAACTAAAACTAAGATATATAAAATTAAGGAGTAAGCCTGTTTTTTATCATCGTCCATAACGCAACTATGCCATCCTTCCAGTTTATCTTTTTGCCTTCCTCAAATCTCCTTGGGCTATATCTAATGGGAAGCTGCACTATCTTATGCCCTTTCTTTACAAGCTTGCACATCAGCTCTATGTCATACTCAAACCTGTTTGTCTTTACATCAATACTTTTCAAAACATTGCTTCTAAACAGCTTATAGCACGGCTCCACATCTGTTAGTTTAGTGCCATAAAGAAAATTAAATGCTAATGTAAGCACTTTATTCCCAATCCAATGTGTGGAATGCATTGTCCTGCTCTTTCCTAAAAGCTTAAGTTCCTGGCCAACAAACCTTGTTCCAAATGATATATTTATCTTTTTGTCAAGTAGAGGCTTAAGAAGATTCTTGTAATCATTAGGGTCGTACTCTAGATCAGCATCCTGGAAGATAATAAAGTCTCCTGTAGCAGCTTTAATTCCTGCTTTTAATGCAGCCCCTTTTCCCATATTCCTTGGCTGGAACACCTTAGTGTACTTTTTGTCCAGTTTTTCAATAACCTTCCTTGAGCCGTCAGTAGAAAAATCATCAATAAGTATTATCTCCTTCTTAATTTTACCGAGGTTAACCTTGCTTATTCTTCTCAAAAGCTCGTTTATGGTCTTTGATTCGTTATATACTGGGATTATAATAGAGAGTTTCATAGCCTTACCTCAACTTCCTTGCCGCGGTTATCCAAAGATTTTTGGGCATGTTCTAGAATTTTAATTGTAATTAATGCCTCTTTTCCCCCAGTTAATGGCTCTTTATTGTTCCTTACACAATCCAAAAAGTGCTTCAGCTCTACAGTCAAAGGCTTTGTTTCGTCAATATTAGGGGAAGTATAGCCTTGCTCATCAGCTGAGATGTTTTTGCCTTTTATCTTAGGAACATTATCATAATATCTTAGTTTTTCTTTTTTTGCATAATCATCAAATGCCGCAATCAATTTTGACCCTGAAACGACTAGCTCCATTCTTTTGTAAGGGTACAGCCAGCTTCCCGTTGCAGCAACAAAAGCCCCATTTTCATATTTTATATTTACATTTACAACATCTTCAACTTTTTCCTGTAAAAAGCAGGCGCCATTTGCACTAATCCACATTGGAATTTCATCAAAAATGTAATTGCATATCGTCAATGTGTGCGGGAAAAAGTCCCATAATGCGTTAATATCTGTTCTTACAGGGCCATTGCCAAGATGAGTATAATGTATAAAATTTATTTTTCCGAATTTTCCTGAGTCTATGTCTTCTTTCAGCTTTTGTATTCCCTGGTTATATCTGTGTATATGTGCTGCCATAAACACCTTATTCTTCCCTTTGGATATGCTTATAAGATCCTCGCATTCTTTTGAAGAGGTAGTTACAGGCTTTTCAACAATAACATGTTTTCCTGCCAGCAAAGCTTCTTTGGCAATCTTATAGTGGGTTGTCGCTGGGGTCGTAATAGCTACTGCATCAATATCCTTGTCTATTAAAATATCCCTATAATCTGCAGTTACCTTTACGCTTAAATCCAGCTCATTTTTTGCCCGATCTAAAGTGCTACTGCTTCTGGAACAAATCCAAGAAACTTCAGCGTCATTCAGCTTATTAAATGTTTTAAAGTAATTAGTTCCAAACCTTCCAATGCCTATAATCCCAATATTTATCCCCATATCCTTATCCTCATTTTAAGGCCATTGATGGATTCTTAGAATGATTTATAAATTATATGCTTATCCCGACTGCAATGAAATGCAGAATCTGCAAAGGCAGCTTAATAAAATTCCTTTCTTTAGGCAGCATGCCATTAGCAAACAGCTTTCTTTCAGAGGAAGATCTTGATAAGGAAGAAAAAACCTTCCCATTAGAAGCATGCTTTTGCAATAAATGCAAGCTTGTTCAATTAAGCTATGTTGTCGACCCTAAAATAATGTTTAGGAATTATGTATATGTGAGTTCAACCACAAAGACCTTGCAGCTTCACTTCAAGAAAATGGCAGAGGAGATAGCAAAAGAGTTGGGATTTAATAAAGATTCTTTGGCAGTCGATATTGGCTCCAATGACGGGGTTTTATTAAAGCCGTTCAAGGATTTAGGCATGCAGGCAATAGGCGTCGAGCCTGCTACCAATATAGCAAAAATAGCTGAGCAGAATGGAATTGAGACAATAAACGACTTCTTCAGCAGTAAGGCAATAAAGCAGATTATTGAAAATAAAGGCCATGCCGACATTATTACCGCGACAAATGTTTTTGCCCATATAAGCGATATAGGCGGCGTAGTGGAAAATGTAAAAGCCCTGCTGAAAAAAGACGGCATTTTTGTCATAGAAATACAATATTTTATGGACACTATTGAAAAAATGACCTTCGACAATATATATCACGAGCATCTTTACTATTATACCTTAACTTCTTTGATACATTTCTTCAAAAAGCATGGCATGGAGGCGTTTGATGTTAAAAGAGTGGATACACACGGAGGCTCGCTGAGGGTTTTTATAAAAAGGCAGGGAGACGGGCATGAAATAAAAGGCAGCATCAATAAAATTTTAGGCTATGAAAAAAAAATGGGCGTGGAAAGCATAGACCTCTACAAAAAATTCGCAGATAATGTTTATTCAGTCAAAGAAAAGCTTGTATCTCATATAATGGGCATAAAAAAGCGGGGCAAAAACATAGCGGCTTATGGAGCGCCTGCAAAGGGCAACACATTGCTTAACTTCTGCAGCATAGGCGCGGATTACATAGATTACATTGTTGAAGACAATGATCTAAAAATAGGGCTATACACCCCTGGAACCCGCATTCCAGTTGTAAGTTTTAAAATGCTTGACGAAGAAATGCCTGATTACATATTAATACTTGCATGGAACTTTGCAAAGGAAATACTGGAAAAGACGAAAAAATACGCTGACAAGGGAGTTAAGTTTATAGTTCCGTTGCCTGAACCAAGAATGATATGATGGTAAAGAAACATTTATAATGATGCATTCTATCCACGATTGAAAATAGGATATGAAATATGACTAATGAAATAGTTAAAAAAATAAAGCCGGCTTTCGAAGACGAGCGCGGCACGATAAGCAACATACTGGAAGAGCCAATAACTCACGTAGCAATAATAACCTCAAAGAAAGGTTCTATTCGCGCTAATCATTACCACCCTGACCAGACCCAATATGAATATTTGATAAGCGGTAAATATGAGAGCTACTCGAAAGACCTTGCCAAAAAGGATGCAAAGGTTGAAAAGATAGTAATAGAGCCGGGGAGCCTG
>Ga0209541_10006015_pt1 | contig 20896 bp, 18 predicted proteins | sample RifCSPlowO2_01_FD_184027 | JGI IMG/M metagenome (GOLD analysis project Ga0209541, IMG submission 184027) | Groundwater microbial communities from Rifle, Colorado - Rifle CSP2_plank lowO2_0.1 (SPAdes) (version 2) | ecosystem: Environmental > Aquatic > Deep subsurface > Groundwater | place... | reverse complement strand
AAAAATGGAAATAACAAAGCAGCCTGTATTGAATGTTGGCATAGTGGGGCATATAGACCATGGCAAAACTACATTGCTGTATAAATTAAGCGGAAAATGGACAGATACTCATTCTGAAGAACTGAAAAGGGGTATAACGATAAAGCTTGGGTATGCAGATGTGGTGATAAGGAAATGCCCAAAGTGCAATGAATACACAAGAGAGGAAAAATGCAAATGCGGCGAGAAGTCAGAGCCTATAAAATACATAAGTTTTGTTGATGCCCCTGGACATGAGATGCTTATGGCAACTATGCTTTCAGGGGCAACAATAATTGATGCTGCAGTCCTTGTGATAGCAGCAAACGAGCAGTGCCCAAGACCCCAGACAAAAGAGCATCTTGTTGCATTGGAAGCAAAAGGAATACAGCAGATAATCATAGTCCAGAACAAGGTTGATTTGGTAAGCAAAGAGGAGGCAATAAAAAGCTATAATGACATAAAAAATTTTGTCAAAGGCACAATTGCTGAAAATTCGCCTATAATACCCTGCTCGGCACAACAGGAAGTCAATCTTGGGGAAATATTCGCAGCAATTGACAGATTAAAAGTTCCTGAAAGAGAAAAAAATGGCAAGCCTATATTTTTTGTTGCAAGGTCATTTGATATAAACAGGCCAGGCACAAAGGTTCATGACTTGAAAGGCGGCGTTCTTGGGGGAGTATTAAAACAGGGAACTCTGAAAGTTGGTGACAGGATAGAAATAAAACCCGGCTTGGTGATAAAAAGGCATAATATCAATGAATACAAGACAATAAAAACAAAGATAATTGCATTGTATTCTGGCAACAATCCACTGGAAGAGGTTATTCCATCTGGGAATCTTGCAATACAGACAGAGCTCGACCCAATCCTTACAAAAGCAGATGCCTTGTCTGGATGTGTTGCCAGCGGGGAAAATGAACTTCCTGAAATTCAGAATAAAATCAGGATAAATATGCAGCTGTTCAAGAATGTCATAGGAGAGGAGCAGGAAAAATCTGTTGAGGGCATCAAGGTTACTGAAACCCTTCTTTTAAGCGTGAATACAACAACCAGTGTGGGAAATGTGACAAAACTCAAGGGAAACGAGGCAGAAATTGTCCTGAAGATTCCGATTGTGCCCATAGGGGGGAATAAAATCGGGATAGCAAGAAACATGCAGGGGCACTGGAGATTAATAGGGTGGGGAGAACTGATTTAATTTTTCTAAGGGAGATTATGCTTAATGGTTGTTATATATAATAGAATTTAATTTTCTCTTGATTCTTCAGTCGACTGATTATTGTAATCGCTACCAGAAACCCACTTTGATTTCTTGATTTTATTGATTCTTTCGATGTATTTTTTTATATTACTATACATTGTCCATATCAAAACAAAACCTAATCCTATCTTTACCCTAATATCTTTAATGTAATAAATTAGAGCTCCTAACATAAGAATGGAAAATCCATCCTCACTCCAATAATTTTCTAACTCATATTTTAGTAATGTCCATTTTTTATTATATTTTAAAAGTGTTTCTCTTAATCTTCTTTTAAACATCCATTCAAGTGTGCCTAAATTATCTGGCCACAGATATATACATGGTATCCGATTTTTATGATATACTGCCATTTTTTGTTTGTATCTCATTTTATGTTCGGGATTATTCCATTGGCCTAAAAATTCAAGATATACCTTATATTCAGGCAGATAGAAATCTGGCTTTCTAAAAAATTTGTTGTCTTCTATTAATTTTGGTAATTCTGGATATCTCTTAAACTCAATTCCTTTTTCTTCTAAGAAATCTGCTATAAAGTCTTCACTTGCACTCTCTTCATTTTTTTCCATAATTACTTATTTTTTTATAAACTATATAAAGGTTTCTTGCTCGATGCTTCTAGAAAGATTTTTAATTTATTCTTCTGTCTTTTCTTCGTCAAAGTTATTTGCCTTGACGAGGTCTGTGACACTGTCACCTTCATGCAGCTTGATTATCCTTACACCCTGCGTATTCCTGCTCATAACCCTTATGTCCTTCACTTTAGTTCTTATCACCATTCCCTTTGCTGTTGTTACAATAATGCTGTCCTCATCTGCTACTGAGACGGTTGTCACAACTGTCCCCATTGCGCGCTTGTCACTATCAAGATTTATGTTTATAACACCCTTGCAATCCCTTCCTGTTTTCCTGTAATCGTCAATCTCACTTCTCTTTCCAAAGCCAGTTGTTGTTATTGTGAGCACAGACATCTTCTTTCTTTCCTCTTCTGCCTCAGGCAGAAGTTCAAGGGAAACAACATAATCCCCTTTCGCGAGTTTTATGCCTCCAACACCATAGGACGCCCTTCCCATTGCCCTTACCTCATCTGCAGAAAATCTTATTGCCTGTCCATGCGTAGTAACAAGAATAACCTCCTGATTTTCCTTTATCCTCTGAACATCAACCAATAAGTCAGAATTGTCAGGAGGCAGATTAATTGCCCTTAGCCCCATCTTCCGCGGCTTGCTTAGAACTGCCAATGGCAATTTCTTAACCTGCCCTAATTTAGTAACCATCAGCAGATAATCCTCAAACTTACTTACAGGAATAACAGATGTTACCTGCTCTTCTTTTAGATTGAGAAGATTCATAATTGCCTTGCCCTTCCCATACCTCTCTGATTCAGGCAATTCATATGCCTTTAACAAATAAACCTTGCCCCTGTTAGTAAAGAACATAAGATAATCATGGGTATTGCATGTAATAAGCTGCTTGACAAAATCACCTGTTGCCAAATCCGCTCCTATAACTCCCTTGCCGCCCCTTCTCTGCTCATGATAAACCTTCTCGCCAATTCTCTTCACATAACCCTTCTCAGTTATTGTAATAACAACATTCTTCTTCTCTGTCAAGTCCTTCTCGCTTATTTCAGTAACTCTTTGGAGCAATGTTGTTCTGCGAGTGTCGCCATAATTTCTTTTTAATTCAGAAAGGTCTTTTTTTATTATATCAAACATCTCCTGTTCAGAGCCTAAAATCTTCTTGAATTCCTTAATCCTTTCATCTAACTTTTTATCCTCATCCTTTAGCTTGTCCTGCTCCAATGCTGTCAATTGCTGCAGCTTTGTTTCAAGAACTGCCTGTGCCTGCTTTAACGTAAGAGAAAATTTGCTTACTAACGCCTCTGATGCTTCACTAACATTCTTGCTTTTCCTGATTGTTTCGATGACAGAATCAAGATTTTTCAATGCAACAAGCAATCCCTCTACAATATGCTTTCTTGCCTCTGCCTGTTCCAAATCAAATTTTGTTCTCTTCTTTATTATATTAACACGATAATCAACATAAACCTTGATGATCTCTTTAAGGCTCAATACCTTCGGCTCGCCGTTTACTAACGCGAGCATTATTGCATCAAATCTTGTCTGCAGTTCAGTATACTGATAAAGGCGGTTGATTGTGAATTTTGAATCTGCTCCTTTCCTTAATTCCACCACAATCCTTACTTTGCCTCTTGATGACTCGTCCCTTAAATCAGAAACATCGGGCAGTTTCTTATTTTCAACAAGAGAGGCAATCTTCTCGATAAGATTTGTCTTGTTTATCTGATAGGGAATTTCGGTTATTACGATGCTTTCCCTTCCCTTATGCTCTTCTGTTGTCAATCTGCCTCTTACAGTCAAGGATGCCCTTCCTGTTTTGTAAAGATTAGGAATTTCAGATGATACAATATATCCTCCTGTTGGAAAGTCAGGTCCTTCAATTGTCTCAATCAACTTTTCTATTTCTATTGCAGGCTTGTTTATGTAAGAGACTATAGAATCACACACATTCACAAGATTATGGGGGGGCATATTTGTTGCCATGCCTACTGCAATGCCTGTTGCCCCATTGAGAAGAAGATTAGGCAGTCTTGCAGGCAATAGCGAGGGTTCTTTCAGCGAATTATCAAAATTGGGAACAAATTCAACTGTTTCCTTGTCTATATCCTCAAGCAGCTCGCTGGCCATCTTGTTAAGCCTTGCTTCAGTATACCTCATTGCAGCGGGTGGATCCCCATCCAAGGAACCAAAGTTTCCCTGCCCCTCAATCAAGGGATATCTTAACGAGAAATCCTGCGCCATTCTTACCAATGCATCATAAACAGCCATATCCCCATGAGGATGAAACTTGCCAAGAACCTCCCCAACAACTCTTGCTGTCTTTCTTGTCTGCTTTGTTGAGTCAAGCCCCATTGCGTCCATTGCATACAGAATTCTCCTCTGGACTGGCTTTAATCCGTCCTCAGCAGCAGGCAGAGCCCTTGAAACAATAACAGACATTGCATAATCTATGTATGCCCTCTGCATTTCATTAGTTATCTCTGCATCTATCTGCCTTTCCTTTTGCTCTTCAACTTCCTCTTCTTCATCAGAAACCTTTTTCTCGGTTTCCGATACCTTCCTGTTATTTTCTTCTTCTGCCATTTTTATTTCCTGTAAAAGTGCAAGTGCATTATGCCATTGCTTTTCATTGTGTCTATATTATAACTGCTGAATGGGTTATGGGCTTTGTCATAAACCTTTCTTACATTCGCCAAAAGCCCGTTAAGATTCCCGCAGTTTTCTTTTGTTACTTCTATCACAAAATTTTCCCTATTAATTGATTCTGCTTTTTTAACCTGGCTTATTACTTCTTTGAGTGTTGTCATTTTTAACTTTTCGTAATGCATTTCTGACATTAAACATCAAGCACAGCATCCTTTGCATGCTCTTCAATAAATGCTCTTCTCGGCTCAACCTCATCACCCATCAAGATGCTGAATATCCTGTCTGCCTCAACAGCATCCTCTATTGTAACCCTTTTCAGCATTCTTGTATTTGGGTTCATTGTTGTTTCCCATAACTGCTGCGGGTTCATTTCACCAAGTCCCTTGAACCTCTGGACATTGACATTCTTTCCCTGCCCAAGATGGACTAATGCCCTCTTCAAGCCAATATCTGAATAAACATAATGGTCTCTATGCTTTCTTATCTTGTATAATGGAGAAACAGCAACGAACACCTTGCCATTCTCAATAAGCTGGTTCATATACCTAAAAAATAATGTCAATAGCAGTGTCTTGATATGCTGCCCGTCAACATCTGCATCAGTCATTATTATTACCTTTGAATATCTTATTTTCTCTATATTAAACTCCTCCCCCACGCTTGTTCCAATTGCTGTAATCAGGTTTACTATTTCCTCGCTTGAAAGAACCTTGACTGGAGCAGCTTTTTCAACATTCAGAATCTTTCCCTTTAACGGCAATACCGCCTGAAATTCCTTATTGCGGGCTTGTTTTGCACTTCCTCCAGCGGACTCGCCCTCAACAATGAAAAGCTCTGTATCCTCTGATTTCTTGTTTGAGCAATCTGCCAATTTTCCGGGCAATCCTGACAATCCAAATGCATTTTTTCTTCTTACCAAGTCCCTTGCCTTCTTTGCCTCCTCTCTTGCCTTTGCCGCCTCACTTACCTTTGCCGCAATCACCTTTGCAATTGATGGGTTTTCTTCAAAGAACTCTGACAAATGTGTTGTGACAATTGAATCAACAAATCCCTTGACTTCTGAATTGCCAAGCTTTGTTTTTGTCTGCCCCTCAAACTGCGGCTCCCTTATTTTTATGTTGACTATTGCAGTCAACCCTTCTCTTACATCATCCCCCGTCAATGTCTCATCCTTTATTATCTTGTTTTTCTGTGCATAATTGTTTATTACCCTTGTCAATGCTGTCTTAAAGCCAGCTATATGAGTTCCTCCTTCAACTGTATTTATAGTATTCACAAAGCCAAATATGTTATCGAGATACGAATTATTATACTGAACTGCCACCTCTACAACAGTATGGTCCATCTCTTTCTTGAAATAGATTGGCTTATGCAGGGTTTCTTTTGACTTGTTCAGCCATTTAACGAATTCAACCAAGCCGCCAGCGGCAAAGAATTCCTCCTGTTTTTGCTTCTCCTCATCTTTTAAAATAATCTTCAGCCCGGGATTTAGGAATGCAAGCTCTCTCATTCTTGTTGTAACTACAGAAAAATCAAATTGCAATGTTGAAAATATCTCCTCATCGGGGTAGAATGTTACAGTTGTTCCTGTTGAATCTGACTTTCCTACAACCCTCAAATCGCCCTGTGGTTTGCCTCTTTTGTATTTCTGCTCATAAACCTTGCCGTCCCTTTTTACCTGGACAATAAGCTCTTTTGAGAGCGCATTAACAACAGAAACTCCCACACCATGCAAACCGCCAGAGATAACATATGCCTTGTGGTCAAACTTGCCTCCTGCATGCAGCATAGTCATGACAGTTTCCAATGCAGACTTCTTTGTCTGTTTATGCTCCTCTACTGGTATGCCTCTTCCATCATCCTCTACTGTCACAGAGCCATCTTTGTTAAACTGCACTATAATCTTTGTGCACACTCCAGCCAATGCCTCGTCAACAGAATTATCGACTACCTCATAGACGAGATGATGCAGCCCTTCCTTGCCAGTTGAGCCAATGTACATACTCGGACGACGGCGGACTCCATCTAATCCATCCAAAACTTTTATCTGTTCTGCAGTATACTCTGATTTATTGCTCATTTTTTTCTCCAATTTTATATTTCATAGAATTTGGCACAAATGGTTTTATAATACTGATTAATTTTTTAGAATCGTCCTGCTTAAATCTTAAAAAGTAATATTTTTTATCTCTAAAACCGATAGTTGGGTCTAATCCGAATTTTTCTTTAAAAAATTCCTTAATTAGTTTATGCTCATCTAAATTATAAGCATTCGTACACAAAACAATATATCTTTGTGTGTTATCATAACTACCATCGTCACAAATCCAGTAAGCTAAATTTCTTGGGTTTATTTGGTTAAGAATATTTCTGCTTATTGCTTTTCTATTATTTTTATAAAAAAGATTTCTGTAATAATTAAAGAGTGGGTGAGTATCTGTTGAGAAATCAATAGCATGAATGAAGCTATCCCTTATTTTTCTTTTAACTTCCCTGAATTCTGAAATATCAAAATTAAATAGCAAGTTTTTCTTAAACTCAGAGTAACTTTTTTGTGAGATTGAATGACTAAATCTGAAACAAGAGTTTTTTTCTCTTTGCCTTATACTTGAATCTCCTAATAAACTTTCAATAATCAAATCGTGTTCTTCTTGGCTAACAATCAAAAGAGGATTTTCTTGAATTTCTTTGTTCCATTCTCTGACCAGCTTAATCAATTTTCTTGCAGAAATCTTATAAATATTATATTTTTGAGCAAATAACTTAATTTCTCTATCTGTTCTTAATCTTGCTAAAATTCCACATTTACTTTTTTGGATATTGGGCAAAATAGTCAATATTCTCCCTTCATCAACAGCCGAATTAAGTATCCTTGGCCTAATTTTTAATTCTTTAGATAACAGCAGTATGTCTCCTTTTTTTCTTATTTTTTGGGATAATTCAATTACATCAAAGCGTTTCCTTACTCCCTCAAGCCCGTCAAGGACTTTTATTTCCTCTGCAGTGTATTTTTCAGCCATTTTTGAGTATTCCCTTTTTATCTGCCTAGTTGGTTCTCCAAATAAGTCATAATCTTCCTCTTTTGATTTTTCAAAGCTCTAAGAAGGGCTCTGAAGGCCTAAAAAACAGGCCTAAAATATGAATTATAATAGAAAAAATGAACTGGTATTTAAAAACCTTTCTGCCAAATTTTTGCCTTTTTAAGGCTTGTAAAGGCAAAATTTTATTTTTGATTTTTTGTTTAACCGAGGAAAAAGGCTATTTTCCCATCCAAAACTTTATTAATGCCCTGCAATAAATCTCTTCATGAGATTAGCAATCATACACAAGGAAAAATGCCTGCCTGAAAAATGCGGCAATCTATGCATGAAATTATGCCCTGTAAACAGAAAGGGTGAAAAATGCATTGGGATAAACGCAAAGGCGTCTATTGAAGAGAGTTCCTGCATTGGATGCGGCATATGCCAAAACAGATGCCCCTTTGAGGCAATAAGCATAACAAATCTGCCCTCGCAAACAGACAAGAATATAGTGTACAGATACGGCAAGAATGGATTCAGTTTATATGGCTTGCCAATACCGCGAGAGGGCGTTCTTGGCCTGCTTGGAAAAAATGGAATAGGAAAAACAACAGCATTGCAGATACTTTCGGGAAAGATTAACATGAATTTAGGCAAGGAGAATATTTCTGACAAGGAAGTCAGAGAATTCCTGCAGGGTTCTGAATTATTGAAATATTTTGATGACATCAAGAATATCTCAGTTGCAAGCAAGCCCCAGAATCTTGCCGAGATATCAAGATATGACATGAATGCGATGGATTTGCTTAAGAAATTTGCAAAAGAAAGCGAGATAAAAAGAGTAGCGGAAAGATTGAACCTGAATTTTCTTGACAGGAAATTAAATCAGCTTTCGGGGGGTGAATTGCAGAAGGTAGCAATTGCAGTTTGCAGTTTGAAAAAAGCAGACTTATATTTATTTGACGAGCCGTCTGCATATCTTGACATTTACGAAAGATTAAGGATTTGCGAGTTTATATCAGAACTTGCGACGAATAAAAGGGTAATCATGGTGGAGCATGACTTGCTGATGCTTGATTACATAACTGATTTCATAAATGTGTTTTACGGCAAACCAAGCTGCTATGGCATTGTTTCGGGCGTTAAATCATCAAGAAGGGCTATAAATGACTATCTTGAGGGATTTCTGCCAGAGGAAAATGTGAGATTCCGGGATAAGAAAATAAGTTTCAGGTTCATAAATGCAAGAGAGGAAAAAAAGGAGAAAATTGCCTCTTGGCAGAAATTCACAAAAACATTTGAGAGTTTCAGGATGGAAGCAGAAACAGGAGACATTCCATTCAAGGGTATTATTGGAATAGTCGGAAAAAATGGCATAGGAAAAACAACATTTGTCAAATGCATTGCAGGCATTGAGCCAGTAGACAACGGGAAGATTGATTTGGGAATGAAAATTTCATACAAGCCGCAGTATATACAAGGTGATGACAAGACAGTCGCAGAAGTAATAAAGGAAGGGCGTATAAACAAAAAGATCGTCTCTGCCTTCGCACTTGAAGAGCTTATGCTCAAAAAGACAAAAAATCTTTCTGGGGGGGAATTGCAAAGGCTTGCAATTGCATCATGCCTCTCAAAAGAAGCGGAATTGTACTTGTTGGATGAGCCATCCGCATATCTCGATATAGAAGAAAGAATTCAGGTTACAAAGCTTATAATTGATATAATAGAAGAAAGGGAGAAAGCGGCATTTATTGTTGACCATGATTTGTTATTCCTAAGTTATCTTGCCGACTCATTGATTGTTTTTTCAGGGGAATCGTCAAAATACGGCAGGGCATCCTCTCCAAAGAATTTCAGCGAGGGTTTAAATGACCTGTTAAAAGAGCTTGGGATAACTATAAGGAAAGACAAGGATTCTGGAAGGCCAAGGATAAACAAAAAGGGCTCGGTTCTTGACAGAGAGCAAAAGGAAAAAGGGAAATATGTTGAACTCTAAATAAGAAATAACCCTTATGTCAATCTCCTTGTCTTACTTACACTTCTTCATAACTAATAATACTTACCGAACAATCACCAACACCTATATCACACCCGTCGTTATTATAAACTTTAAATTTTTGTTGTGTGTTCGCACCAACATCAAAAACCTCTGTTCTTTGATAGTCAGTACCATACCAGTTAGAGTATATTCTATAAGTAACATTTACAGAAATTTTCTTTTGTAGATTATTCTTTATGATTACTTCAGTATTAGAAGAGGTAACAACTACATTTTGAGAAGGAGCGGGATTAGAGATTATTTGTTTATTTATCTGATTATTATTTGGTTTATCATGATTAAAATAAGAATTTAATTGCCAAAGTCCCAAAAGAACAATAATAAGAATAATACCTCTTTTTCTCGCTCTTCTTTTTCTTTTTTGATTGTATATTTCCTCTCTTCTTTCAGAATAATAGTCATAAGAAGGAGAATATTCTTTCTTTATCTCTAACAAAGAAGTCTGTCCTTTTGCTCTTCTGCTTCTTAAGAAGTAATCAATTTCAGAAGAATTAGCAAATTTTTTCAGTCTCTCTTTCTGTTTATTGTGTATTGCATTATGTTCTTCTTTAGTGCAGATATATAGATTTTCAGGAGTATCATTAAGTGTTTCTCCATTTATGTGATGCACTTTATACTTTCCAAAAGGCAAGGGATATTTATCTCTGTTCCTATCGTAAACATACTTCTTAGCAATCTCTCTACTTTGTTGTCTCCCTTCTTCAGTTATAATGTATTCATGATTGGGATTATTCTCCCATGTTTTTAAAAATGATTTCTTTTTCTTAGCCACCATAACCTATAAATAGATAACAAGTTTATAAAATTGTCTTTTGCATAAACTTTATTAACATCTTTTTTCTTTTCTATTTATGTTTGAAGACACTATAGCAGAGTTGATTGGCCAGATAAAAGAGGTTCATTTAAGCAAGCAGGAGATTCTTGATAAAATTGAAATTCCCTCTCAAAGTGATTTGGGGGATATCGCCTTTCCGTGCTTTTTTCTTGCTTCAAAATTGAAAAGAAATCCTGCTGAAATAGCAAAAGAGTTGGCAGAAAAAATAAGCAAGAAAAAACCATCTGAGATAGAAAAGGTTGAGGTGAAAGGCTCTTATATCAATTTTTTCATAAACAAGAAGATACTTGCGGAAAATATCGTGAAAGATATCCTGAAGCAAAAAGATGATTATGGTGGGGAAAAAATTGGAAAGGGACAGAAGATTGTGATTGATTTTTCTGGCCCGAATGTCGGAAAGCCAATGCACATAGGGCATATAAGGTCAACAATTCTTGGTGATTCTCTGGTAAGAATTTTTGGTTGCAAGGGATATGATGTTGTTGGGATAAACTATCTGGGGGATATCGGGCTGCATATAGGTAAGTTAATAGTTGCATATGAACTATGGCTTGACAAAGAGGCGTTAAAAAAAGACCCTACAAAAGAGCTTCTAAGATTATACATCAAGTTCTGCGAGAATGAAAAAACCGAATATCAGGAGGGTTTGGAGGAGGAATTCCAAGAAGACGAGTGGACAAACAAGGCAAAGGAGAAGCTTCTGCTTCTTGAAAAAGGAGACGAGAAAACACATAAAATATGGCAGGAAATATTGAAATCATCAAAAAAGGGTTTTGATAAGGTGTATGAAATACTGAATGTTAATTTTCACGAAACAACAGGACAGAGCTTATTTTCGGAAAAGGGCAAAAAAGTGATAGCAGAGGCGCTAAAAAAAGGGCTTGCAAAAATTGAAGATGATGGCGCAGTTTATGTGGAATTTGACAGCCTGCCTAAGAAATATGTGCTAAGACGAAATGGAACTGCTTCTTATATAACGCAAGATATAGGGGCGGCAATAGAAAGATACAAGGAATATAAGTTTGACAGGATGATTTATGTGACTGATTTCAGGCAAGAACTGCATTTCAAACAGCTTTTTGCGATAATAGAAAAATTTGGTTATGAATTTGCAGAAAAGCTTGCCCATTTAGGGTTTGGAACAGTTAATTTTGGAAGCGAGATAATCTCAACAAGGAAAGGCAAGGTAATATTGCTTGAAGATGTCCTCAAAAAGACAGTAGAAAAGGCAGAAGAAGAGATTAAAAAAAGAAAAACAAAGGGTGATGCCGAAAAAATTGGCGTTGGCGCAATTAAATATGCCTTCTTAAGAAATGAGCCCAAGAAGGATGTAATGTTCTCGTGGGAGCAGGCATTGAATTTCGAGGGCAGTACAGGCCCTTACCTGCAATATTCTTATGCAAGGGCATCAAGCATTTTAAGGAAGTCAAAGAAAAAACCAAAAACAGAAATCAAGCATACCCCTGAGAATTATGAGATTGAATTGCTCAAGAAACTTGCACAATTTTCCAAAGAGGTAAGCAATGCAAGCCAGCAACTTAATCCATCAATCCTAGCAAACTACTCAATTGAATTGGCGCAGATTTTCAGCGAGTTTTATCATTATTGCCCTGTCATAAACTCTGGGCAGGAAGAATTCAGGCTCGCATTAGTCGAGGCATTCAGGATTGTAATAAAGCAGTCATTATTTTTGCTTGGAATTGAAGTCATGGAGGAGATGTAATGGAACAGCAACAAAAATTCAAGCTTTATGTTTTATCATTATTTCTATTTATAGGGATTATAACTATCCTTGAGATATTTAATGAAAACTTATTTGCAGAATTCTTTATGAAAATAAATAATCATGTTGCGTGGATTCTTGGGCTCACCGTTGGTATGGTTGTGCCAAATATCCTTTTAAGAATAAAGTCGCATGCCTTTGGCAGACGCCTTTCTAATGTGCAAATTAATGAGCGATTTATTATCTTTCTTGCTAATGCCTCAATTCTCGCATTTATTGTTTCATTGGCAAGAGGGATTGTTCTAGTATTCCTCACAGAATACTTTGAATTCTTTCATATAATCATAACTCAATGGCTTGTTCTTATTTACATATGGTTTAAGGGAGTGAACGGATTCAGGATATCCGCACGATATATAATATCAACAGAAATTATACTTGTCATATTCACTGCAATCCTTCTTTTTGCAATAAAATAAATTTATCAACCAAAAAAAATTTCTGCAAAAAACCAGAATAATAAAAAGATTGCCCTATTCTTACATATTAACCTTGCTTAATGGCTTAAGGCAGTCCCAAGTGGTATCGAACATCTTTTCCACTGCATTGGCAAAGAAGTCAGTATTCACCCAAACGCCAGCATCATAGCTTGGATGAACCTTTTCATCATCAAGTATCATAAACATCAATTCATTGCTGTCTACAATGCAGAATCTTGCCCTGGGATTTTCAAGATGCCTGACCTCTGCAACTTTGTTTATATCCTTTGCTATCTTTATGTTTTCCTTGGTTATAGGTGCTGCAATCCTTATCTTGACGCCTCTCTTCCTTGCTTTTTCAATAGTAGGCATTAATGCCTCAAATTTCCTGTTAAGCCCATTAGCTGTTGTAACCAAAGTTATGTTTTTTTCTGCTCCCCTCATCATCATATCAAGATGATTGTGTATATTATGCCTGCCTTTCAAAGAGCCGGACATATCAGCTGGCTCAACAAACTTTACACCTTGTGTGAATAAAAGGTTCAATTCCTTCAAAATATCCTCTCCTTTAAGCTGCTCAAGGCGCTGTGATTTTTCCCTTGCCTCAACATGCAGATTTCTTTTCACTCTTTCAAGGACCTCTTCTGGCTTTAATGCGACAAACTTTATTGGCTTGCCTATCTTCATAACAATAAATCCCTTTTTCTCAAGTGACTCAAGAATATCATAAGTTCTGCTTCTTGGAACATCGCTTATTGTGCTTAATTCACCTGCAGTTGACACCCCCCTGGAAAGCAATGCGGCCCAAACCTTAACCTCATAAAGATTTAAATCAAAAATCTTGCGGAGCCTGCCCAAAAATTCTTCCTTTACAATCATTTTTTTCTTTTGTCCCTCTTAGAAAGTTAGTAAATTAACGAGGCAATAGTATTTAAACTTTTCTTTTCAAAAATGTATTATTACCTTGCGCCCTTTGATTGCTGTTTCTGAACAGTTGCTCGCTTCAGCGACTTTGTCGTCGATATTTTTAATGCCAATTTTTGAGGCACCCACCTTTTTTTTGATTGATTCAACATGATTTTTAATTAAATTATGCAATTCATCATCCATCTGCAGTAGTAAATTTATCTTTTGCTCCTTATTGAGCCCTGCTTTCTTCCGCGCATCCTGTATGCATCTTGAAATTTCCCTTGCAAATCCCTCTGCTTCAAGTTCGGGTGTGATTTTTGTGTCAAGCTGGACTTTTTCTTCTTTTGATGTCTTAATTTCCAGAGATTTTACATTCACTTGGGATTTTATTATGTCCTGCATTCTTTGCAAAGACTCCTTATCTTCATCCTTTGTATAAACTGCCGCTTTTGCAAGAGGCCATCTGATTCCTATTCCTGCAGCTGCTCTTTCTGCAAGTATTTTTTCAATTATATTCTGCGAGATAATCATATCCTGCTCAAGTTTTTTGTCTATTTTTTTCTTGTCAGCTTCGGGCCAGCTTGACAAATGCACGGAATTTTGGGAGAATCGCGAGTAAATATGCTCGCTTATGTATGGGGCAAATGGAGCCAGAATCAACGCAACTTTCATCAAAACTTCTTTTAATATAGATTTTGTTTTTCTTTCTCTCGTCATCTTAATGTATCCTCTGGATAGATCATTAACAACAAATCCCGATATTTCTGCATAGGCATTATTAATATCAAATTTTTCCAAGAAAGAGGTCACATTGCTGATTGTCGAATTTAATCTTGATAGAATCCACTTGTCTTCTATTTCAATTTTTTCTTCATCATCAGCCAATCCGGCATAATATTTGCCTACATTGGTTAAAATAGTCAAGAATGGCATTACAGTCTCGTTAACTAAATTAGCCGAAAATCTTTTTTGATTGCCTGCATCGCTTGTGCAAAACTGCAGTCTTGCTGCATCGATGCCTACTTTGTCAAATATTTCTTTTGGAGAAATTATATTCCCTTTGCTTTTTGACATCTTTTCCCCCTTCTCATCAACAATATGCCCTGCGCAGATTACGTTTTTGTAAGCTTCTTTGCCAAAAAGGATTGTTCCAATAGCATGCAAGGTGTAGAACCACCCTCTTGTTTGGTCTATTGCCTCTGCAATGAAATCATAAGGATACCTTTTCTTGAAGTATTCCCTGTTCTCAAAGGGATAATGAAATTGCGCAAAACTTGCACAGCCAGAGTCATACCAGCAATCAATCACTTCTGAAACCCTAGTCATTTCCTTGCCGCATTTGCACTTAAGCTTTACATTCTCCACCCAGGGTTTATGCAAATCAATCTCTTTTTCTGCAAGTTTCTTTGCAGAATTCTTTTTTAATTCTTCAATACTCCCAATAATGACCTCATTCCCGCAATCACATCTCCAAACGGGCAAAGGGGTTCCCCAGAATTTGTTTCTTGACAAGGCCCAATCTTTAATATTTTCCAGCCAATCCCCAAACCTGCCTTCTTTGATGTAAGAGGGAGTCCAATTAATCTTTTCATTCAGTTCAATCATCTCCTCTTTAACTTTTGAAACTCTGATAAACCACGACTTGATTGCATAATACATCAAAGGAGAGTCGCATCTCCAACAGTAAGGATAATCATGCTCATAAGAAATCTTTGCAAATAACTTCCCTTCATTGTCCAGCTTTTCGGTTATCTTTGCATCGGATGCTTTGATAAAAATGCCTTCTAGTTCTGGAATCTCGTGACTGAATTTTCCATTAGTATTAAGAGGGTTCACAAAATCAATTCCCTGCTCCCTGCATGCTTCAAAATCAGCTTCTCCAAAAGCAGGGGCCATATGGACAATTCCAGTGCCTTCTGTCAGTTCAACAAAATCTCCTTCAATTATTCTAAATGAATTTTTTAGATTCTTATAATATGGAAGCAAGGGCTCATATTTTTTCCCAACCAATTCTTTGCCCTTAAATGTTCTGATTATCTTTGGCTCTGAAAAGAAGTTTTTAACAAGCTCTTTGGCCAGAATATATTTTTTCCCTTCCTTTTCAACAACAGCATAATCTATATTTGGATTAACAGCCAGAGCTAAATTTGAGGGCAATGTCCAAGGAGTTGTTGTCCAAGCCAGTATGCACTCTCCAGATTCCAACCTGAACTTTGCCACAATTGTTTCCTCTCTTAATTTTTTATAACCCTGAGCAACTTCGTGGCTTGACAATGGTGTTTCGCATCTGGGGCAAAAAGGCACAACCTTCTTGTCTTCATATAGAAGTTTTCTGTTATACAGCTCTTTTAAGCTCCACCAGACACTCTCAATATAATCATTGTCTAAAGTTCTGTAGGGATTTTCCAAATCAATCCAGTAATCCAGTTCTTCTGTTGATTTTTCCCAGTCCTTAATATAAGAAAAAACACTTTCCTTGCACTCTTTTATAAATTTCTCAACGCCATGCTTTTCAATGTCTTTTTTGGAGTTTAAGTTCAGTTTTTTTTCAATCTGGACTTCCACAGGCAAACCGTGGCAATCCCATCCACCTTTCCTCGGAACAGAAAAGCCCTGCATAAACTTAAACTTGCATATCAAATCCTTGTAAGTTCTAACTTCAAGATGGTGCAAACCGGGCGGGGCGTTAGCAGTTGGGGGTCCCTCCAAGAAAGAAAATAATTTTCCCTTTCTGTCTTGAACAGCTTTATCTGCCTCTTTTTTATGTTTCTTCCAAATTTCCCTTACCTGCATCTCAGTCTCTTTAAAATTATACATGCAAGATTAAACTTACTCCTGTTTTTAAATTTTAACTTATGGAATCCAGATTCGAAAGCTATTTAATCTTTTCATTATGGGAATAGACATGCCAAGAAAGAAGGTAGTTGTCATAGGCGGCGGCACAGGAAGCTACAACCTCCTCAGGGGGCTTAAAAAATATGTTTTAAGGGGGGATGAAGACGAAAGCATTGAGCTGACTGCAATTGTCACTACAATGGACTCTGGAGGCAGTTCAGGGGTTTTAAGGGATGAATATGGGGTTTTACCACCAGGTGATTTGAGAAGATGCCTGATTGCATTGTCTGATGAAACAGAAATCCTGAAAAAATTATTCCAGTACAGATTTGAAGCTGGAAAATCCGAAGCGCTGAACGGGCATAACTTCGGGAATCTCTTTCTGACTGCACTTAAGAATATCCTTAGGAGCGAGGAAAAGGCTATTGAGGAGGCTCATAAGATCCTGAAAGTCAGGGGCAGGATACTGCCAATAACACTTGAAAGCTCCAACCTATGCGCGGAACTTGAGGATGGAACAATAATAAAGGGGGAGACATTTATTGATTTGCCGCGAAGCACGTCTCATTTAAGGATAAGAAGGGTTTATCTCGAGCCAAAGGTCAGTGTCAATAAGAGAGTAATTGATGCTATAAATGAAGCAGATGCCATAGTGATAGGCCCTGGAGATTTATTTACGAGCATAATCCCTAATCTTCTTTTTGAGGATGTTGTAAGGGCTATAATAAACTCAAAGGCAATAAAAGTCTATAATTGCAATATAATGACAAAATATGGCGAGACAAATAATCTCTCTGTTGCAGAGCATTTTAATGTGATAGAAGAATACACAGAAAAGAATGCAATCAATGTTGTAACATACAACAGCAAGAAGGCATCTCAAAAAGTTCTTGAGGAATACAAAAAAGAGAATGCAGAGCAAGTGCAGTTCAATGAGAATGAGTTTCACAATAAGAAAGCAATGGTAATAGGCAGGGACTTGATGACAGAACCCAATATAATACGACACGACCCCGACAAGATAGGCTATCTGATAATGGAAATCGTATTCAAACATGTTTGATATTGTTCTTGAACTGACTAAGAAGATTCCTAAGGGAAATGTTGCTAGTTACAAAGAAATAGCCCGCAAATTAAGAATTCATCCCAGAAGTGTTGCAAGGGCTCTTGCATGCAACAAGCATCCAATAATAATTCCATGCCATCGTGTTGTGCATGCTGACGGCAGGATAGGCGGTTACACGCCAAGAGGACAAAAAGCGAAGATAAGATTGCTGAAAAAAGAGGGTGTAAAAATGATAGACGGAAGAATACCAAAAGAATACTTTTATCGCTTTACTTAGCAACACCTTCAAGCATTTCTGCTTCCATAAAATGCAATGCTGAAGGGATAATAAGGCACGCAGGTTTCTGGAATTTTTTCTTTGCCAGTTCATCAATCCTGCCTTTTGTTATTTTTGCTTTTTCTGTTCCTAGTTTTGAGCATGCTATTATCATCAAAGACGAGATATCATCTTTTCTTTTTGATGCTATTTCTTTTATGCAAGAAATTGCTTCATTCACCCCTAATCCTATATCGAGAAGGAACAGCGTATGCGCCTTAATTGCCTGATTTTCCCTGAAGGTATCATAGAAGCTTTCTGGTTTGAAATTATCCTGCCATTTTGGGATGCTTGCAATCTTGCCGAACTTGTAAAGCTGAAGCCCTGTATCTGCTATTGTGGTGATTATTGAAGAATTATGCATTATCCTTGTCTTAACCCCTGCTTTTTTTGCCCTTAATACCAAGTCTGTATGCGTTGTTGCTGAAAGAGGGTCTCCGTAAATCAGAAGCGCAATGTCCTGCTTTTTTGCATTTTCTATCAATATCTCAGGGTTATTCTCAATAATCTCCCTGCTCGCGGGAATAATCTTTTTTTTGATGATTTTTTCAAGTTCTCTTGTCTTGTATGGAAATTCTATAGTATATGATTCAAGATAAACCTGCCTGCATTTCTTTATTATTTTAATTGCCTTGAAAGAAATGTCCCCAACATCCAAGCCCAATCCAATAAGATAAAGCATTTTACCTTTTCTTCTTTATTTTTTTCAATTTTCTTTTTTTCTTTGCAGCCGCTTTTTTAGGGGTTATTTTGCAGGGCGCATAAGATTTCTTTAGGGAGATGCAGGCTATTATTGAAATCGAAAGCATCCCCGTTGTTATAAATAGTTTTTCCTGATTGGAGAATCCCAAAAATAAAGAGGCAAGAATGATAACAAGCGAAGCAATAATTATTGCAATGAATGCCCTTCTTCCTTCCCTTAACTCCTCTCTTGTTGCCTTTGCAAGCAGCAAGCCAGCTGGAAATGCAAGCAATATCACAAGCATCAAGAGTATTATTTGTATGATGTCCATTTGATTTATAATAAAATCTGTTTTAAATCTTTATCGGAAGACCGAAAAATTCAACTGCATTTTTTGCGGTTGTTTCCCAAACCTCGTCAAAACCCAATTTTTTTGTTTCTGCAATCTTTTCTGCCACTAACCTCACTGATAAGGGAGTGTTCCTTTTTCCAAAACCAAACCAGGGCGAGTCTGTCTCAAGCATTATCTTATCCAGTGGCATATCCCTTGCTATTCTCTTTATATCCTTTGACATCGTAATTGAAGGCCCGATTGAGATGCTCCATCTGTTGTCAATAATCCTTTTTATATGCTTTTTTGATGAGAAGAGGTGCATTAATACCTTCTTGTTTTTCATTCCATTGCTCTCAAGGATATTTATGCAGTCGTCAAATGCATCCCTGCAGTGAATAACAGGGGGTTTCTTTAATTCATTCGCAAGTTCAATGAATTGTTTGAGCATATCCTGCTGTCTTGACCTTAATTTTTCGTCCTTTACATGATAATAGTCCAGCCCTGTCTCGCCTATTGCCGAAATATCCTGCTTGTTTTCCTTGATAAAAGAGATTGCCTTTTCAATATCTAAATGAGACACCTCCTCTATATATATGGGGTGTACTGCCAGGGCAATAAACACAAAATCAGGGTACTTCTTATGCAATTCAACTGCCTTCATAAAATGGGGGTAGTAAGGGGATGAATTCACAACTGCCTTTAGTCCAGCCATGCATTTCTTAATGACTTCGTCTCTGTCTCGGTCATAATCCTTCTGCTCGAGATGGCAGTGAACATCTATCATAAACATCCCTTGCAGGCGTGATTTAAATATGTTTTTTGCTGTAATTCCTATTTGTAACCACTATATAGTAATATAAAATAGAAAGGTTTAAATACAAATCTAGACTATATAATAAGGTGATCAAATATGGACAAAGGAATTTTGGACCTTGAAGACGAGGTAACTGAATTAAGAATGAAATTAGGAAAAGAAGGCAAACTTAAAGAGCTGGAAGAATTGACTAAACGGCTTTGCAATTTGTATGATGAAGTGGATACAAGATACCCCATGTTCCCAACATTCAAAAGCACTGGGGAGATAATCCCAATGGATGCGTTCAAGGATAAGGGTGATAGTTACTTTAAAGATTACCTGCCATTGAGGAATACATGCAAAAGGAATATGAGAAGATGATACAAGATTACACACCCTTCCTGAAAGAATAAACAGGACAGAAAAATTAATATATTCTCTTGAATTATCTAATCGATGTCTCGCATGCTATACAAAAGACTGCGTGAGGGCCTAAAAAGAGTTGAGAATGATTTAGGACCACAATGCAGAAAGAAAGTAAGGCATTTGTTAGATGGCATAGAATCGCATTTAGGAGACCTTTATTCTATGGTTATAAATGACCCCAAAACAGGCGTTTACAACAGCAAATTCTTTGATACTATACTGGATTTGGAAATCGAAAAGGCAAAGAGAGGCCATAGTCTTTCACTTCTAGTCACAGATATAGATGATTTCAAATTAGTAAATGACAGATTTGGGCATAAGAAGGGTGATGCTATCTTGAAGCACGTTGTAGGAATTATAAAGAAGAATGTGCGAAAGATTGATGTAATTGGAAGATTTGGCGGAGAAGAGTTTACAGTTTTACTGCCTTTCACAAACTATGAAAAGGCGGAGATTGTTGCAGAAAGAATAAGAAAGAGCATCTTTAAAAGCAAATACCTTTTGAGGTATAAAGTGACGGTTAGCATAGGCCTTGCCACTTATGAAAATGACGACACAGCCCAAAAACTCTTTAACAAGGCTGATTCTGCCCTGATGTTTGCAAAGAATAACGGCAAGAATAAAACTATCTTTTACAAAGACCTTCCTTCCCTTATCAGCAGATGAGAGATTAAATTTATAATATTGCACTTCTGGGTTTAAGAAGGCTTCAGAGGTATACCAAATAAATTTATAAATAATTAAAGACTCAGTCAGTAATGGGATTAAAGAGGTCTATTCTTAATTACAAGGAATTCTGGGAGATTGCAGAAGTCGGTGGCATTGCAAGAAGGTATTTTGCCATAAATATGTTTGATGCGATATTGACTATAATAGGCATCTTGATAGCTAGTTTTTTTGC
>Ga0209541_10006014_pt1 | contig 20901 bp, 27 predicted proteins | sample RifCSPlowO2_01_FD_184027 | JGI IMG/M metagenome (GOLD analysis project Ga0209541, IMG submission 184027) | Groundwater microbial communities from Rifle, Colorado - Rifle CSP2_plank lowO2_0.1 (SPAdes) (version 2) | ecosystem: Environmental > Aquatic > Deep subsurface > Groundwater | place... | reverse complement strand
GTAGCTGGGTGCGAATTAATAGGCACAAAAATAAGAGTCGTAGATGCTACCAATAAAAGTTTGATAGGTCTTGAAGGAAAGGTAATAGATGAAACAAGAAATACCATATTAATTGAAAGTGAGCATAAAGAAATAAACCTAATTAAGAAGCAGATCACTATGGAGTTCAAATATAAAGATCAAAAGATAAGAATAAACGGTAAAATTTTGGTCGCAAGACCAGAAGATAGGCTGAAATTAAAACTAAAATAAAATGAAAAAAACAAAAACTATTGGAATAGACATAAAGTATCCTAATCAAGAGTGTAAGGATAAAAAATGCCCCTTCCACGGTAATCTAAGGCTTAGGGGAAGACTGCTAGTTGGGAGAGTAATCACAGCAAGAGCGCATAAAACAGTAAAAGTAGAATTTCCAAGATTGAATTACTTGCCAAAATATGAAAGATTTGAAAAAAGAAGAACAAGAATACACGCACATAATCCTACTTGCATAAATGCAGTTGAAGGCGATAATGTAAAGTTGATGGAGTGCAGGCCATTGTCAAAAATGAAAAATTTTGTTTTAATCGAGGTAATAAAAGATGAAAGCAGTAAAAGCTAGGATTGTAAAATCGCTAAACCATATGGCTCAAATAGGCGTATGTGATAATTCGGGCGCTAAAGTAATTAGATTAATCTCTGTTATAGGCCATAAAACAGTAAAAGGAAGAATACAAGCAGCAGGAATTGGTGATCTTATAAAAGCATCTGTGGTTAAAGGGATACCAAGTATGAGAAAACAGGTAGTAGATGCAATAATTGTTAGACAAAAAAAAGAATATAGGAGACCTGATGGCACAAGAATAAAATTTGAAGATAATGCCGCGGTGGTATTAAAGGACGAAAAGGGAAATCCAAAAGGTACAATCCTGAAAGGTCCAATAGCAAAAGAGGCTACTGAAAGGTGGCCGGGAATAGCAAAATTAGCTGGTATTGTGGTGTAAAATGAAAACAGAATTTTCAACAGCATGGAAATCAAGTAAAAATCCTAGAAAGCAAAGGAAGTACCAGTATAATGCTCCTCTACATATAAAACAGAAATTTGTAAAAGCCCATCTAGCAAAAGAACTCAAACTAAGATATAAAAAACGAAGTTTAAGGGTAAGAAAAGGAGATACTATAAAAATAATGAGGGGGCAATTTAAGAAAAAGACTGGAAAGGTAGAGAGGGTTGATGTAAAGCATGCAAGGATATATGTAACCGGTATCGCAATAACAAAAAAAGACGGATCAAAAAGACCTCACGCACTACATCCATCTAATCTCTTAATTACAGAATTAAATTTAGAAGATAAAAAAAGACAGAAGGGGTTGACAGGAAAATAAAATGGTACAGAACCACTTATTAAGATTAGTAGCGCCAAAATCTTGGCCAATGACAAAGCGGAAGGGTATAAGATTTATAACTAGACCTAGGGCTGGACCACATAAACTTATTGAATCAATACCTCTTAATTTATTGCTTAAGGACGTCTTAAATCATGCCTCAACTACAAGAGAAGTTAAGTCTATCCTAAACAAAGGAAAAGTATTAATTAATAATAGGGTAGTAAAAGATTATAAGTGCCCTGTTGGGATAATGGACATCGTATCAATCCCTTCTACCAACGAGTATTATATAGTCTTGATTGGAGAAAATGGAAAATTTAGTCTAAATAGAATACCTAAAGAAAAAGCTAATTTAAAATTGTGTAAAATAATTAATAAAACCCTGCTAAGGAAGAATAAATTACAGCTAAACTTCTCAGATGGCAGAAATCAACTTACTAATAATAAAGAATACAAGGTTGGAGATACGCTAGTATTAAATCTTGATAAAAATGAGGTTAAAGGCCACCTGGAATTTAAAAAAGGAGCCTCAGTTTATTTAATTAATGGGAAACACAAGGGGGAAACAGCAATCTTAGATGAAATTAGCTTTTCTAAAGGGAACAGGCCTAATAGGATAAAACTAAAAAAAGGTAACGAAGTATTTGAAACGCTGGAGGATTACACATTTGTCGTGGACAAATCAATATTATAAAATGAACCCTATGAAAGAAATAAGAATAGAAAAAGTGACGCTTAATATAGGTACAGGGGCATCACCAGATAAAGCTAATAAAGGGATGAAATTATTGCAAGTCCTATCAGAATCAAAACCGGTTAAGACTATAACGCAGAAAAGAATACCAACTCTTGGTGTTAGACCAGGTTTAGTAGTGGGATGTAAGGTAACCTTAAGAGGCATAAAAGCTGAAGAATTGTTAGTAAGATTATTGCGAGCTAGAGGAAGTATCTTATCTCCGGGTAATTTTGACAACCAAGGTAATTTTTCTTTTGGTATCAAGGAGTATCTAGATATTCCAAATGCAAGGTATGATGCAGAAATAGGAATAATTGGATTAAGCGTAGCTGTAACATTAGAGAGATATGGATCCAGGGTAAAGAAAAGAAAGATCCAGGCTAGAGGGCTCCCTACCAGACATAAAATACCAACGCAAGATGCAATAAATTTTGTAAAAGATAAGTTTGGAATAAAGGTGGAAGAATAAAATGACTGCAAAGGACTATAGAAAAGTTTTCAAGCAATTAGAAGTAAAGCCTGCTAAATTGAACAAGTTCATTAAACATAATTCTCCTAAAAAACGAGAATTCGGTTTAGGTTCCAGGACATGTAGTCGGTGTGGGAGGCATGGAGCCCATATAAGAAAATATGGCCTTGATTTCTGCAGGCAGTGTTTTAGGGATATAGCAAAAAACCTGGGGTTTAAGAAATATAGTTAAAATGACACTAAACGATACATTATCAAACGCTTTGTCGCAGATAGTAAATTGCGAAAAGATTGGAAGGAAGGAATGCCTAATCAAACCGGCATCCAAAATAATTTTAGAAGTACTCAATATACTAAACAAGAGAGGTTACATAGGATCTTTCAAAATTGTAGCAGATGGCAATAAAAGATGTATTGTGCTAAATCTTCTGGGATCTGTTAACAAATGTGGTTCTATAAAGCCAAGGTATGGCGTTAAAAAAGGCGATTTCGAAAAATTTGAAGCCAGATATTTACCCGCTAAAGGTTTTGGCTTTTTAATAGTATCAACGTCAAAAGGTATTATGACCTATAATGAAGCAATAGAGAATGGAATAGGCGGAAAACTTCTAGCTTATTGTTATTGAAGATGAAAAGGAAAAAATCTGAACTTAAAAGAGAAGCAGAAATCCCTCAAGGGGTAGAAGTTAAAGTAGAGACCGGAATAATCTATATGAAAAGCGGAAAAGGGGAATTATCTAAAAATATATTGGATAAATGGGTAAAAATAGAGGCCTCTAATAATAAAATAATTTTATCATCAAAAAGAATCTCTAAAAATGAAAAAAGAGTAATGACATCTCTTATAGCCTCTATAAAAAATATGTTAAAAGGATTATCTGAAGGATTTAAATATAAATTAAAAATCTGCTCAGGGCATTTTCCTATGAGTGTTAATGTGGAAGGTAGTAAACTCAAAATTAAGAATTTCTTAGGAGAAAAAATCCCAAGAGAGGCAGTCTTACTAAGCGGTGTCAAGGTGGAGGTTAAGGGAAATGAAATCTCGTTAGAAGGATCAGATATAGAGAAACTTGGTCAAACAGCAAGCAATATTGAACAATCAACTAGGATAACAAATAGAGATAGAAGAGTTTTCCAGGATGGAATTTACATAGTGGAGAAAGCTAAGGCATAAAAAATGGGAAAAAACACTATACAAAGAAGGAAGAAACCAGCCTTTATAAGGCAAGGAGGAAAGCGGTATACAAGGTTAGCCAAAGTCTGGAGAAGACCTAGAGGCGTCCATTCTAAATCAAGAACAAAATTTGAAGGTCATGAAAAACAGCCGTCCATAGGATATGGTTCAAACAAAGCTATAAGGGGATTAAATAGGGCAGGATTAAAAGAAGTGCTAGTAAAAACTCTATTAGATCTAAATAAAATAGAGAAGAAATCAGAAGTTGGCATCCTCCATCGTAGATTAGGGATGAGAAAAAAAGCATTGATACTCAAAAAAGCTAAGGAACTAAACTTGTCTATAGGTAATGTTAAGAATATTGATGATTCTCTTAAAAAAATTGAAGAAAACCTTTCTCAAAGGAGAATAGAAACGAAGAAAAAATTAGAAGAAAGGAAACAAGCAAAAGAAAAAGCAGTAAAAGTGGCTGAAGAGAAAAAGACTAAAGAAGAGAAAAATGAAGGAACTAAGAAAGAAGAGACTAAAAAAGCTATCGAAGGTTTAGACGAAAAAACTGAACAAAAATCTGACGAAAAGCAGATTAAACAAGTTTCTAAAGACGTAACCAAAGGTTTACAGCGGAGGATAGCTTCAACTTAAAATGGATTTAAAAGTTCAAAAAAGAATAGCTGCGTCTGTGCTTGATGTCAGCCCAAAGAGAATTTGGTTTGATACTAATAGATTAGATGAAATAAAGGAGTCTATAACCAAGACAGACATAAGGTCTTTAATTAGAGATAAGGCTATCCAAAAAAAACAGAAAAGAGGAATCTCAGGATTTAGATCAAAAAAGATAAAGATTCAAAAGAGTAAGGGGAGAAGAAAAGGAAAAGGCTCTAAGAAAGGTACAAAGGGAGCTAGATTAAACCCAAAACAAGAATGGATGATCAAAGTCAGGCTCCAAAGGGCATTCTTAAGGGAATTGAAAGATAAGAAAATGTTAACCAGCCAAGATTATAGACCCCTATTTAAGAAAGTTAAGGGAGGATTTTTTAGAAGTAAAAGACATATAAAATTATACCTGGATGAACAGAGGTTAGTTAATAAAGATGACAAGAAGACATAGGAATTATAGAAGGAAAGAAGAAGGGAAAACAGATTATGCCAGAAGATTGGAGTTACTTAAATCTGGAAAGCCTAGGGTGGTTATTAGAAAGAAATTAAACAATATAATTATCCAGTTTATAGAGTATGCTGATGATGGAGACAAGACTATAGCTACTTTTACTAAAAAGAATATCATACAATTAGGCTGGAAAGCACATGGAGGGAGTAGAGCGTCAGCATATTTAATAGGTTTACTGGCTGGATTAAAGACAAAATCAAAAGTTAAGGACTGTATACTGGACATTGGGTTACAAAAAAGCGTAGCTGGTTCATCAATATATGCCGCCTTAAAAGGAGTTTTAGATGGTGGTATAAAGGTAGCTCATTCAGATACTATTCTGCCAAAAGAAGAGTTAATAAAAGGTTCAAATATCAAAGCCTATGCGGAACAACTTTCTCAAAATAAAGAAAAATATGGAAGGCAGTTCTCAAACTATATAAAAAACAATCTGAAGCCAGAAGAATTTGAAAAGCATTTTGAGGAGATAAAGAATAAAATCTTAGCCATCTAAAATGGAAAAATCTGAAGAAAAGATAGAAGTATTGGAAGAAGCTGTTAAAGCGCCTGAAGAAGAGACTGGTATAAAAAAGACACAAAGAGAATCTTGGAAACCAAAAACTGCTTTAGGCAAGAGAGTTAATACTGCAGAAATAAAAAATATAAGCGAGATATTGGATAAGGGTATTAAGATTTTAGAAACTGAGATAATAGACATCCTATTACCAAACTTAGAACTCGCTCTATTGGAAGTAGGTCAATCAAAAGGTAAGTTTGGTGGTGGTAAGAGGAGTATCTGGAGGCAAACTCAGAAAAAGACAAGAGAAGGTAACAAGCCAAAATTCGCTACGATGGTTGCTGTTGGGAATAAAGATGGTTATGTTGGAATAGGTTTTGGAAAAGCAAAAGAAACAGTTCCAGCTAGAGAAAAAGCAATCAGGCTTGCTAAATTAAATGTGATTAAGATAAGGCGGGGTTGTGGATCACGGCACTGTTCATGTAGATCTTCTCATTCTATACCATTCCAAGTTGAGGGGAAGGTAGGGAGTTCAAAAATAAAATTAATGCCGGCACCAAGAGGTACTGGTTTATGTGTGCAAGATGAATGTAAAAAGATCTTGGAGTTGGCGGGGATAACAGATATTTATTCAAGGACTAAAGGAAAAACAGTCACAAGGATTAATCTTTTAGGAGCCTGTTTTGAGGCCCTTAAGCAATTAACGAAAATAAAAATAAAACCTGAGCATATTGAGAGGGGCGGAATTTTAGAAGGAAGTTCAAAATGAGCAAGATAGCAGTAATCAGAATTAGTGGAAAAAACGACCTTAAAAAGGAAATAAAAGATACTTTCAAAATGTTAAGGGCATACAAGAAAAATAGTTGCATCATATTAGATAATACTCCATCAAACTTAGGTATGGTAAACAGGCTTAAAGACCATGTAACTTGGGGAGAAATAGATCAGGAAACCTTTAAATTACTCCTAGAGAAAAGAGCTAAGCTTGTTACAAAGAAAATAACCATAAACGATTTCATAAAGCAAAAATTAAATACAGATCTAAATACATTTGCGAAAGATTTTTTTGAATCCAAAAGGAAACTTAGAGATATTCCAGGAATGAAATTATTCTTTGGCTTACACCCTCCTATAAAAGGTTATGAAAGAAAAGGAACCAAAGTCCCATTTTCCCTAGGAGGGGTGTTGGGTTATAGGAAAGATAAAATAAATGATCTGATCAAGAGGATGCTATAAAATGTCAATCAATAAAAGAACTAAGAGATCAAGGCAGAGAGGATCCCATACTCATGGGTGGGGGGCAAAAAAGAAACATAGGGGAGCTGGTAATAGGGGCGGTAGAGGTATGGCTGGCACTGGTAAGAGAGCGGATCAAAAAAAACCCACTATAATAAATTTATATGGAAATGAATACTTTGGAAAGAGAGGATTTAAATTACCACAAAAAAAGCAAAAAATAATTAAAATAATAAACCTAGAAGATTTAGAACAAAAAGCAAGCTCTCTTTTAGTAAAAGGCTTAGCAAAAAAAACCAGCGAATTTATAGAAATTGACTTAACAAAACTAGGCTATAATAAGCTGTTAGGAAAAGGGTTAATAACTAAGAAATTTAAGATTAGTGTTGAATCAGCATCTAAAAAAGCTATAGAAAAAATTAAAAAAGTAGGGGGAGAGATAATAGCTCTAAATTTGGAATAAAATGTCCGTGATTAAAACATTCCTTTCTAATATGCCGGAAGTTCGTGGTCCGGTTAATAAGTACTTGGGTTTTAAAATAAAATTAAAATGGACTTTGCTAATCTTAGTCGCATTCTTTATCTTGAGTGTAGTTCCTTTATACGGTCTGGGGGAAAATGCCCTGCAGCAGTTTGAATATTTGTCCTTAATCTTAGGAGCAAGCTTCGGCTCTATAGTGTCTCTAGGTATAGGGCCAATCGTAACAGCTTCCATCATCTTGCAGCTGTTAGTTGGGTCAGGAATCTTAAAATTAGATTTAACAACAGCTGAAGGTAAAAAGAGATTTCAAGGGATTCAGAAGTTTCTTGCACTATTCTTTATTGTATTTGAAGCCATAATCTATGTTTTTCTTGGAGGTTTATCCCCAAGTCCTAACTTAACAGGCGGAGCTTATTTGGGAATGCAGTGGATACTTATTATACAACTGATTATAGGAGGGGTTTTAATATTATTTATGGATGAAGTTGTACAAAAATGGGGATTTGGATCAGGAGTCAGCTTATTTATCGCAGCAGGCGTATCTGCACAAATATTCATAAGAGCCTTCTCCCCATTAACATCAGCAGGAACTTTGGCGTTAGGAACAGGACAAGCTCCAACAGGAGTTATATTTGTTTTGATCAATTCTTTAACTTCAGGAAATACCATCGGAGCTTCATTAGCACTGGCAGCTATTGTCTCAACTATCGTAGTTTTCCTGATAGCTGTTTATGCACAAGCAATGAAAGTAGAAATTCCTTTAAGTTTTGGAAGGATTAGGGGGCATGGGATAAGATGGCCACTGAAATTTATTTATACATCCAACATCCCAGTTATTTTAATAGCAGCTTTATTAGCAAATATACAATTGTGGGCTAGGCTATTAGAAAGCTGGGGGCATCCTTGGTTAGGAACCTTTGCAGGAAATGTTCCCGTATCAGGTCTAGTAGCATGGGTTTATTCTCCCAATATAGTACAAAATATAATTACAGGATCTGCTACAGCGACTGTATTCCTACAAGCATTAGTTTATATAGCCTTATTAATGGGCGGTTCGGTTTTGTTCTCTATTTTTTGGGTCCAAACAGCTGGAATGGATGCTGGATCTCAGGCAAAGCAAATAATGGCATCAGGATTGCAAGTGCCTGGATTTAGAAGAGATCAAAGAGTTTTAGAAAAAATACTTAGTAGATATATCTTCCCTTTAACTGTTATGGGCGCATTAACAGTAGGATTCTTAGCAGCTATAGCAGATTTATCAGGCGCCTTAACAAATGGGACAGGCTTATTGCTTGCTGTTATGATAATCTACCAGCTTTATGAAGAGATTGCTCAAAAACATATGATGGATATGAATCCAGCTTTAAGAAAAGTCATGGGTGGTGGTTAAATGCCAATCAACGAAACCATAAATAATCTGACTATTGAAGGTAATCTGATGTTAGCCAATGGGGGCGGAGGATTCTTTAGTTTCTTAAATAAATCTCTCAACTTTATATTTGGAGATCTAGTAATATGGAATCCTTTAATTGGTTTGATAGTCGTATCATTCATTTTAACCTTATTAATCACATTCGCTTATAAATTTTTAACAAAGCAACATTTAATGAAAGAATGGAAAGACACTTTAAAGGATTACCAAAAACAAATAAAAGAGAATAAGCATGATACTCAAAAAGTATTAGCGCTTCAAAAACCAATGATGGAAGTGCAGATGAAGTATATGATGCACTCTTTTAGGCCATTACTCTTCACATTTTTACCTTTAATCTTAGTATTTAACTGGCTAAGGACAGTTTTCCAAGGAATAGATTTAAATTTCTTGTGGTTTATAGATGGTTGGATATGGGTATATATCATCGTGTCTATTATATTTAGCATAATTATAAGAAAGATATTCAAGGTGCATTAAAATGGTACGAGGAAGATATAAATCGAGAACCTTCAGAAGAGTATACAAAAGACTTCCAGGAGGCAAGACTAAATTATTTCACTTAAAAAGAAAGCCCTCTAAACATCAATGTGGAAATTGTGGGGCTGTATTAAAAGGAGTTTTAAGAGAAAGACCTTATATGATGAGGAATACTGCTAAAACCAAAAAAGTGCCGTCAAGAGCATTTGCAGGGAATTTATGTTCTAATTGTATGAGACAAACACTAAAACAAAGAGTAAGGTTGATGTAAAATGGTATTAGACATTGGAAGGGTTTGCATGAAAATAGCTGGGAGAGATAGCAATAAGATAGCAGTAGTTATAAAAAAATTAGATGACAACCATGTTCTAATAGAAGGTAATGTTAGAAGGAAAAAATGTAATATAAAGCATTTAGAACCTCTAAATAAAATTCTAAATATAAAAGAAGAAGAAACTGGAGATAAAATTAGGGAATTACTGGAAAAAGAGGGGTTTAAAATGGATAAGAGGGGCCAAAAAAAGGAGAAAAAACAGATTTCTAAAAAATAAACATGGCAGAGGAAGAATTACAGAGGAAATATATGGAGCTGCAGACAAAAGAGTACCAGCTGCAAAAAATTAATGAGCAATTAACTAATATCTTGCACCACATAAGGGAATTGAAAGTGGTGGAAGATACTTTGAACGAAGTAGAAAAGACAAAAGAAGGAACAGAAATCTTAGTTCCATTGGGAAGTGGAATCTTTGCAAAAGCAGATTTAAAAGATAATAAGAAACTTAATATTAGTGTTGGTTCTAAAGTGAATATTGTTAAGAGTATAGGCGAGACAAAAGACCTTGTTAGTAAGCAAATAAAGAACATGGGAGATCTGGCTTTGGAAGTAGAGCATAATATGCATGAAGTTTCTAAAGATATGCAAAATATCCAGCAAGAACTTCTAAATAGTATGCCGGAAGTAGAGAAGAACTAGTTCTTTTTTATATCAAAAACAATTTTACCTATTTAGAGGGATTATGCTATTTAGTTTAGCATAAACTTCCCTATTGAGTTTTACCCAAGCCAGATATTCTATACACAAACTATATAAATATTCTTCTCTTTTAAGCAAAAATGGGGGTTAATTACTTAGAGTATTATTCCAGAAGAGATATACAAAAAGCTTTAGTAGAGTCTGCTGTAAATAGGGAAGTTGCAGTAATGTTTGGTGCTGAAACCTTTGGGAGAAGGCCTGATGTTTTGCAATTTGAAGGCGATGTCCTGACATTGGCTAGACAAGGGGCTACAAGCTTCCACTTTTCTGTAGAGCAATGGTCAGATCCATTAAGACTAAAAAGTGGGATGACTCAAAGAGAGTTAGACGACTTAAGAATAGGCTGGAGTTTGATTCTGGATTTAGATACAAAATTCTTAGAATATGCAAAAGAAGCAGCCCTGCTTTTAGTAGAAGCTTTAAAATTCCACGATATAAACAATATTTCTATTAAATATTCTGGCTCTAATGGTTTTCATATAGGGATTCCATCAAAAGCATTCCCAGAAACTATATTTAACAAAAAAACAAAATTATTATTTCCTGAAGGTGTTAAAGTTATAGGCTCTTACTTGAAAGATCTAATAAAATCGCATTTATCAGAAAAAATATTATCCTTAACATCTTTAAGAGAGATAGCAAATGCTACAAACAAGCCTGAAGGAACATTAATTAAAGATAAACAATTTGACCCTTATTCAGTTCTTAGTATAGATCCAGCATTAATCTCCAGCAGGCATATGATAAGAGCGCCTTATTCTATTAATGAAAAAAAAGGGCTAGTATCAATCCCATTAACAGAATCAGAACTAAAAAATTTTAAGATTGCTAAAGCAAAACCTGAAAACGTTTCATATGGACTAAAATTCTTAGATGAATCTAAGCTAAAAGAACCAGAAGCCTCCAGTTTAATAATACAGGCATATGACTGGATATCAAAAACTAAAAAAGAAGAGCCGTTAAAATTGAACCAAGGTAGATATGCCCTGCCAAAAATAGCAATAAAAGATGAGAAATACTTTCCTAATTGTATTAAATTGATATTAGAAGGCGTTAAATCCGATGGGAGAAAAAGAGCAGTTTTCATCCTTATTAACTTCCTGCAAAGCTTAGGCTGGAATATTGATGAGATTGAGAGCTTCTTACTGGAATGGAACAAAAAAAATTATGAGCATTTAAGAGATGGTTATATCAAAGCACAGGTTGGATGGCACAAAAGGCAAAATAAAGCAATAATGCCCCCGAATTGTAGTAATGAAATGTACTATGCTGGTCTAGGTGTTAAATGCCCTGAAAATATCTGCAGTAAAGTAAAAAATCCTGTAAATTATGCTATGAGGTTATTAAAACAAAAAGACGAGCCTGTTAAAAAACCTAAAAAAAGACGAGCCAAACAATCAAATTAGCTTCAAAATTTTGTTAAAACTCTTATTATCAAGATTTTTCTTATAATTCCTTAGTAAGTCTATAAGATCATCCTCTTTAGCTCTAATTAATTTCATCCTTAATAGAAATTGACAAAACTGAGTAACATTCTTAGGTTTGTTGCTTTTGTAACACCTTTCAAAATCTAATAAAACAACTTTCTTGCCGATTATGATGTGCTTTAGAGGCTTGTGCATCTCTTTTTTATTTATTCTTAACCTATCCATAATCCTAAGTTGCCTAAAAACTTCTTTTATAATCTTATCTCTATCTTTTTTACTAGCCCCTTTAAAAAAGTCCAGTATATGCTTGCCCTCTACAAACTCATAAACTAAAGCTTTATTCTTAAAAAAAACAACCTTTGGTCCTATATTATAGGAATTTAACTTTTTCAACCAAAAATATTCCTTTTCTATAGCGTTCTCAGCCTTGCTTGCAGGCCTCTTTACTTTAATAGCAACCTTTTTCCCTTTATATATGCCTGTATAGATTATCCCCCTTCTTCCTTTAGCAAAGGATTCTATATCCTTAATTGGTAAATTAAGCATGAATATAGAAAAGCTTTTATATCAATATATAAACTTTATTCTCAAACCTAGAGGTTAATTACTATGTATAAAAAAAGAGGGATTTTGTTAATACTTTTGATATCAATTCTACTTTTAGCAATAAATGTCCTAGCGCAAGAACAATCTATAGCAGGAAAGGGGTTTCAATGGCTTAATTCTAAAGCTGTAGATGGCTCCTGGAATAGTAATGTTCTTGATACATCGATAGCTGTAATTGCTTTACAAGAGGCTGGGTTAAGCTTAAATGCTGAAGAAGGTGCTAATTGGCTATTAGAGCAGCAAGACGCTTTAGGATGCTTTCCTAAGGGGGATTGTAAAGTAAAAGAAACTGCTTTTGCTGCTTATGCTTTAGATATAACAAAGAAGGATAGTTCTAAGGCAGTTGATTGGTTATTAAATACAGCGCAGACACCAACACCAACTGTAGGAAAATGGTGGTTACAAATAGCAACAACAGCAGATGGTTCTTGTTCATTGACTTACCAAGAAGCTAACGTCACATTTATTGAGAATATAACTATCCAAAATAATAGGATTACAAACTGCAACAATAATCCCTGGTTTGATCTAAGATCCTGCATCACAAATAATCCTTTAGCTAGCAATCCCTCCTTATCCTTCAATGTAGATTGTAATTCATTATTAGGGTCACCAATCATTTCCTTGATATATAATAAAGGTGCTTCTTATTATATCATACAAGAAGACCATAAATCATCCGCATTAATAGATGTGGATAGCGGATGCTGGGGTATAACAAAAAGAGCAAATTGTGATTATGAGACATCCTTATATGCAACTTATGCTCTAAACAAAATTGGAGTTTTACCTGGGTCTATCATCTGGTTAAGGGATAATTATCAATCTTCAATCTCCTTACATAACTCAATACTAGCTTTAACAACTGGAAAACAAAATTATATTGATGCCTTAGTTCAATCGCAGGAAACTGATGGCTCATGGAACAAAAATGTATACCAGACTTCATTTTCAACTTTAGCATTAAAAGAATCTCAACAAAGCGAACAATTAGCAAAAGCAATCGGATTCTTAAAATCACAGCAAAGAGAAGATGGATCTTGGAACAACGATGTTGTTGATACCTCTCTAGCATTATTGGCAGGATTCACAGAAGAAAGAGGTTCTTGCGGAGATGATCTTTGTGATAAGGGAGAAGAATTAACTTGTCCGCAAGATTGTAAAGTGATAGCAGGAGGAGGTCAATTAGAAATATGCTTTAATAGTGTAGATGACGATGGCGATGCATATATAGATTGCGATGACCCAGATTGTGAGGGAGATATATCTTGTGAAGAAGTAGAAATATGTGATGATGAAATAGATAATGACTTCAATGGTTTAATAGATTGCGATGACTCTGACTGTATAAGAAGTCTAGCCTGCGAAAAAATAGAGATATGTAATGACGGATTAGATAATGATGAGGATGGATTAGCAGATTGTGATGACTTAGATTGCGAATTCGAGGAATCATGTCAAGTACAAAAAGAAAAAGCAAGTTTGTTGTGGCTATGGATACTATTAATACTCTTGGCAGTCGGAGGAATATCATTTTATCTATACAAAAAGAAACCATGGAATAATCTCTTCAAGAAAAAGCCGCCTATAAAACCCCAGCTTCCATATAACTATCCACAAAGACCTTACCAACCTCAACAACCAAGATATCCGCAATATCAAAGAAGAACAAAAACCGAAGATGAATTATCAAAATCTCTCCAAGAAGCAAAAAAGCTTCTCTCAAAGAAATAGAGACTTAGTTTTAATAACTTTAATGTTTCTATTACTTTTACCTTCAATAAATGCGCAAGAAGATATTAAGTTAAAAATTAGCAAATCAAGCTATGAAGCAGGAGAGACAATACAGGCAGAGTTAATATTCTCTAAAGCGCCAATAAGAAATTTTGATATTGCTTTAGTTAAGGATAATATAAAAATACCTATAGGCGCGATAGTTATAAAATTAACAGACAAAAGAAACTTTCTTTACTTTGATATCCCATCTAACGTAGAAAAAGGAAATTATGACCTAAAAATAGATAATGTTATTTTTCTAATTGATAATAATCTTGTAGAGGCTTCTGCATCAGAAAAGATATTTATTAATAATATAAATCCAGCTTTTTACTGGCTAAAAGAACAAAAGAAAGATACTTTAGAAGCTATTCTTTATTCCACATCATCTTTAGCTAAGACCGGTTTAAACCCTTTATCTTCCCAATTATTAGAGCAGCAAGACGCTTTAGGATGCTTTCCTAAAGGGGATTGTAAAGTAAAAGAAACTGCTTTAGGCTTAATTGCCCTAAACTCTCTGAATTTAGAAACAACAAAAACATTAAACTGGTTATATGGAGCTCAAAATGATGTTTCTTTAGGAACTTTTAAGGTTGTGATAATATCTGGAGCCAATGCTTGTCAAGTAAATCAAAATGCTGTCAATATTGAACAAGGGGTTGGGGAAGTAAGTGTAAGTGGAGAAATTCCACTAAATGTAAATTGTTCTTCACAGCCATCAAATATAAAATTAGTTCATACCTATCTTGGGAATTCATATGAATTAGCTTCAACTAATGAAAAAGAAATAACCTTTAATATAGATAAGAATGGATGTTTTGGAATTTCATATAAATCAGATTGTGATTATGAAGCTTCTTTATATGCAACTTATGCCCTAAAAAAACTAAATAAAGATACCCAAAAAGCCTTATCTTGGTTGCAACAAAATTCTGATGAATTCACCACATTGCATCACGCATTCTTGCTATTAATTAGTGATTTTCAATATTCAAGAGAATGGTTAATAAATAATCAAAAAAATAATGGCGCCTGGAGTAAAAAAGCATTATCTATAGATAACACAGAAGATTCATTCATAACCTCAATTGCAGCACAAGCTTTGAAATCAACTGCATATGGAGAAAACGGGTTAATTTGGCTAAAAGATAAAGAAAATCTAAACAATTGGGATAATAATCTATTGCTTACATCAAGAATATTATTCTTTGCCTTCCAAGATGATAGAGTAGAAACCTCTTTATCACTAAATCCAGGGGTGTTAGCAGTATTCAAAGACCAAAAAGATCCAGTAAGATTAACCTTATCTAATAAAGGAAATATTCCAATAAAGGTATTTGTAAAATATCCTGAAGAGATAACTGTTGATAAGAATAGCCTGACTTTAGATGCTTTAGAAACAAAGAGCCTGTTTTTAACAATAGATACAGGGGTTGTAAAAGAAAGCGCTATAGAACTGTCTTATGGGAATAAATCATATATCCTGCCGGTTTTAGTAAGTGATGAGCTTTTATCTTATGTAACCAATCCATTGAGATTTATTTCAGAAAAATCCTCAGTTACCTTTTCAATAAAATCTAAAGAAACAAAAGAGGGAGATATAAAACTCAAAAACTTTGGAGAGGATATCTTAACAGATGTAAAATTAGAGCTTTCTGGTGATTTAGTGGATATAATCACCTTAGATACAGAATCCTTCTCAAAAATAGATGTAAATGAAACTAAAGAAGTATTTACAAGAATAAACAAAAACCAAGATGCCCAATTAAGCCGATATATTGGAAACTTGACGCTTACAGCAAAAGAGGGCTATTCCTCTACATTAACCATGGAAGTTGTAATAACAGATTTTGGAGAGGCTTCTATAATACCAACCTATCAAGAATTAGAAGGATTTGAAACTGAAGTTGCTGAAGAAGAAGAGACTAATGAAACTGAAACAGCCTTAACAGAGATTACACCAAGAAAATCTGCATTACCCACAATCTTAATAATAATCTTTATCCTGATAGTAGTTTTAGTAATCTGCTTAATCATCAGAAAAAAGAGGAAGAAAAAACCAGTGAAAGTAGAAGTTACTTATCCAAGACCTACAGAGAGTGAAAGGTTTAAAGAACATCTAAGAAAGTTAGAGGAATTAAAGAAATAATTATTTCTTATCCCCTTTAAATTTGTCCAATTCTCTTTGTAGTAAAATAGTCTTTGCATTAACATTTTTCAAGGCCATGTCATACCTATGTAATTGGGCTAATAAATCATTTAGGAAACTACTAAGTTTACCTACATCCAGATTAAGATTTTCAGGTTCCAAAATCTCAACTGAGGAAGGCATGAAGTCAAAGCAGAAATTTAACAGCCTCATAACATTGCTAAATTCAATTTCCAGTTCAACAAAAGCAGAATATAGGTTTTTCACTTCTCCTAATTCCATGTTCTCGGCAGAACCTATCTCTTGATTGATTATTTTAATGCCTTTTTCATCTTTTATTTTATCAAGAACAGTCTTTAATGTATTATCGACATGCTCTTTTGGAGCCCCAACTATTTCTAGGATTATGCCAGCGAGAACCTTTTGGTCTTCCATAATAACTTTAAAAAGATTCACCTTAAAAATGTTTCTATAGAATTCTTCTTATAAGCAATTGTATTATTACCAATATTAAAACAAAATTAAAAAACAGCATAGCGCTTCTTTGGGCCTTTAATCCGCTGGAAGTGTATAAAACAGAATCATTTTCATAAGCAATATCTAAGTTATCACTTGCATCAACTATGCTATTGCCTACAATCTTAATAGATTTTGTTAGATCTTCAGTAGTTTTTCTATCCTCCTTTTTTACCTTAACTTTTAAGTTATATTCTCCTTCATGGTATACAATATTTCTAAGTGTTAGGGTAGCGCTACTTTTCCCAGGAATATCTATAACCTGTTTATTTCCTTCCCTTTCACCACTATAGCTCTTTCTTCCACTGTAAACATAACTCCAGGCTTCATATTTTTTGCTTCCTTCATCATGATTCCTAATAAGAATAGATGTTATCGCAGGCTCACCAGCTAATACTTCATCAGATGATGACAATAAGTCATAATCTACGCTTTTTGTTTTCTCTGTTTGAATTTTTATAGTATCACATAACGACTTTGTTATGTCACCTACTTCAATTTCATATCTATCTATAGCATCTAACCCTTCTATTACAACATTATATAAGCCGTCTTTAAACTCGCTGTTGCAGTTAGGAAATAATTGCAAAGGAACAGTAAAGGTATTGTTAGTATATCCTTCATCGACATTAAATTTTGTTTTCTTGCTTATATCCCCCTTATCATTTTCTATCCACAAACTTATGCTTGTTTTTGAAGAATTCCCCTTATACACAGCAACCTTTACTCTCAGATTGTCACCGAATTTCGCTTTGTTATCGTTTCCTAGATAAACATTCTCTATCTTTAGTACAGAATTTGAAAAAGTTTTATCATAGATATTATCTTCGTCAGGAGAAGGTATTGTCTGGTACCAGTTATCTTCGATTTTAGCCCAGCTACTTCCTTCAATAGAATTACTATAACTAATTTCATCTATCAGATTGTTATTAAAACCAAAAAGCCTTACTCTTTCATAGCCATCGTTGTTCAAGAACCCACTGCTGTATCTTGGATATATCACCAAGTAATCTTTACTTTTTATCAGAGTACTGCCTAATATGTTTGTATCAGAGATAAAAACTTGGTGGCTATCAAAATCATCTTTGAAATAAAAATTAAGCAAATCAATGTCTTCATCACCTTCATTATAAAGCTCTATAAATTCTCCATTTGGTTTGTCTTCGTCATCATATCCGTTAGGATCAGGTAGAAATTCATTAATCTTAATAACAGAATAATCATTGTTGGAAATTTCGTTATTCTCATTACTCCTTCCAGCTGTTGCGTTGCTTTCCTGCCAAATATCCTTGATTAGTGCCCAAGTATTTCCTCCACTTATACTAGCATAAGTTATATTATCTATAGTATAATTACTAGCGTCGTAAAGAGTTATCTTTTCACCATTATCATTTAATCCATTTCCAAGGGCATCATTCCCAACCCACAGCCAGATGGTATTTTCTCCGACATTAAAATTATGGAAAACTCTGCTATCCTCATCTACAATCAAAGCAAAACTCTTGCCAGGAATGAATATATCTATACTGCCTGAAGAGCTTTCTAGACTATCATTTGAATTATTATCTGATATAGTCCATCCAGAAATATTTACAGAGTTCGTACCATCATTATACAATTCTATCCACTCGCAGATAGAATCAGGACAACTAGGATTAGCCATAATCTCATTTATTCTAATCTCAGCAGAAACCTTGCCAGAGAATATTAATAAATAGGCTAGTAATAAAAAAAATAGACTAGCCCTCATCTTTATCAATTAAGCTGTCTAGGTCTATAAGATAAATACATTCCCTTTCACAAAATACATCGTTAGGCAGGCAATATATAAGTTTTTTGTCATCTATGTAAACCGTGATTCGTTCACGATCTTCAGCTATACTGCTCTCTATATTCATAAAATAATAGGGTTTGTCTAAATATGACTTGCTACAATGCAGATTACTATTTTCAGCTAGATTGCATATTTTAGTATACAACTCTTCAGCTTGTTCACCTCCACCTTGAATAATCACGCCCCCTATACCTCCGCCAACTACCTTTCTAAACCTGTAAGCACAAGCTAAAGCCTCTTCAGCTATTTCTTCTAATAGAATATCTTTAGAATCCATACAAAAATAATTAACTATAATCACTTCTATATAAACTTTAAGATAATATAAAATATACTCTGTAAAGAACTAGTTTATCTAAACTTACCTATCAATTCGTTGAACACCAATCCTTTCCCATTAACTAGTTTTAAAGAAACTGCATAATTTCCGCCTCTGCTTTTTTCCAGGTCGTCAGGATTTAAAAAAAACCAGTCTAAGTTATCATACCTCATTCCAACCCAAGGTTCAGCCCCAAATTTTCTGGCAAATTCTTTTAATTCTTTAATCTGCTGATTATCGATATATCTCTTGCCTTTCTTACCAGACTTGCATTCGATAGCCAAAACTCTACTTCCATTTCCAGCTATCAAATCAGGACAGGGCATTGGTGTAGAGCCTGATCCTGCACACCTCAAAGTTGCAAACCCTGCTTGCCAAAGCATATGGAACAACTCTCTCTCAGTTCTGCTTCCTTTGCTCTTCATAAGAAAACTTAAATACCTACTTCAATAAATACTTATCTATGGAAAATGCTCTAATTGTAATCTTATCGATAATAGGAGTTTTAGTAATATATTATGTTTTGTTTGGAAGAAAATTCTATAAAAAGCATGATCTATAATTCATTAAGCAACTTTATTACCTTTTCTTTACCTAAGGCTAAAATAAAATTAGCTAATTTCGGTCCTTTTTTCTTTCCAATTAAAGCTAAATAAGCCCCTTCAAAAAAATCAGTATTTTTTACTCCAGACTCTTCACAAATACTATAAAACTCATTAAATAGGCTTTGGTTATCATAAATATTTTTCTCTAGTTTTCCTTTTAAAAGATTTAAAGCTCCTTTCTGTTTACTGCTAAGCATATCTTTAATCTCATCACTTATCTTAATATGAACCTTAAACTTCATATCTTCTGGGGCGTATTTTTGTATCCAATTGTAAGCGCATTGTGCTCTGGTTTTAACCGCCTTGTCATTATAGCCTTTCGTAGCCTTGACTAGATCTCCCCCATATATTTGTGCCAACACAGTTAAATGTCTAAATCCAGGTTGTTCAGGGAATTTCTTAGGAATATCTATACAAGAAAGCTCGTAGATTCTTTTTTGATTTAACTTCTCTTTTTCATTACCAACAGCTTGCTCATCAAAATAAATCCTTTCGCATTCATCAAAATCTTCATATAGCTGTAAAACGTCTAAATCAAAACTTATAGAAAATTCCTTTCCAGGTTTTGTTCCAGCAAATAACCATCTCAACACCCTAGGCTCATATATTTCCAAGACCTCTTTTGGTGTTGTTATAACGCCTTCAGAGCTTGAAAATTGTCCACCGCCTTTAATGCTTATCCATTCATAAAGCTGATAAGTTGGCGCATCCCTATTCCAGATTGCTTTGATTATTTGTTTTCCAGTATCATAGCTCCCGCCAGGAGTAGAATGATCCTTTCCACCTGGCTCAAAATCTACCTTTTCATAATTCCATCTCATAGGCCAGTCCAATCTCCATGGTAACTTTACTATGCCTCTTTTGCTGAAGTCAATTTCATCAGAATAACCGCAATCACACTCATATTTTACCTTAAAATCTCCGTCGTAATTCAAAACCTTCGTATTATCTTTGCCACATTTTTCACAGTAAACTGTTAAAGGAATCCAGTCTTCTTTTAACGGCTCTTTTCTATATTTATTTAGTATCTTTATAGCCTTGTCTTTATTATTTAATGCCTTCCTAATCTCACTAGCGTACTTACAACCGCTATACATCTCACTTTGCCTTATATATCCTACATCAAAGCCTAAACATTCTATACTCTTCTCTAATTCTTTCTCAAAATGTAAAGCATAACTTTCATGGCAATTAAAAGGATCAGGAACTTTTGAAGGAGGCATTCCTATGTAATCTTCCCATTTTTTGTCTACATTAGAAGGTATCTTTCTAAGCCTATCAAAATCATCCCAGGAATAAAGAAACTTAACTTTCTTCCCTTTTTTTTGTAATGCCTTAACAATTAGATCTGTGGTTATTATTTCTCTAAGGTTGCCAACATGTATTGTTCCTGAAGGGGTTATGCCAGAAGCGCAAACATAACTAGATTTATTACCCTTTTCTTTTATCACTCTTTCAGCAGCTTTATCAGCCCAGTGCATATCCATCTTTATAACAGATTTTTATAACTTATTTAAGCCTTTCTCAAGTAGCAGTATATATTGATTTCTGTCTTTAAACTTAAGTTCTATCTTTTCTATTAATCTAAAATTATAC
>Ga0209541_10006013_pt1 | contig 20904 bp, 19 predicted proteins | sample RifCSPlowO2_01_FD_184027 | JGI IMG/M metagenome (GOLD analysis project Ga0209541, IMG submission 184027) | Groundwater microbial communities from Rifle, Colorado - Rifle CSP2_plank lowO2_0.1 (SPAdes) (version 2) | ecosystem: Environmental > Aquatic > Deep subsurface > Groundwater | place... | reverse complement strand
ACTTTTCCATCGAGATAGTCAAATAATACGGCTATAAACATCAAAAAAGCAGCGTATCTGAAATTATTGTTTATAGAGTATATAATGCTTACAAGCGCAAGCGCTACATTTGTCAATGTAAAAATATCAGCAAATTTCAAAAGCCTGTAAATCTTGAATTCATCCAAATCCGTCTTTCGCTTTATTAGCCTAAACTCAGACTTCATAAGCGCATATGCCCCTGAAACCACTGTCAAAACCAATGCAGAGACCATTACATACCAGTCAACTTGCTGATTGATCATTGGCTGCATCATGGCCATAAGCTGAAAAAAGTAGCTGAGTTTGCCCAAAAATGTAGGCTTTAACTCGCTTCTTACATTTCTAAATATGAGAATAGCGCCTACAATTATAGTCAGCATATCCCTGGCAAGTATTATAAGGGTTGCCCAAATTGGGATTATTCCTTTAAGTGTCAGTATTATTGCTGTCAAATTAATAAGCATCTTATCAGCAAAGAAATCAATCAGTGAGCGCAATTGAGAAGGGTATTTTTTTCCCAGAAAGTTTTCGAAAAATCCAACAAGCGCAGTAAGTATAAAAATAAATAATGCAATATTCTTCCTATTTACAATTAGCGATATTGCCACTACAAATGACAGTATCAGCCTTAGCCATGTTATCGTAAAAAATATTTTTTCCCTTTTAATTTTTAGTTTCATTTGGTTACTTCCCACATACATAAAGTAGAGAAGGCGGTATATTAAAAGGCACAAATTTCATAGAACTATTTGAAAAATAATTTGATAGTTTTCTTTCAAAATTCGGCACATACCTGCAAAATATAAATTTGCCGTTATCACTTAAAGCCTTTTTAGTTTCTTTCATAATAGCATGCTTTTTTTCTTTGCCCAAAGTGAAAAATGACAGCACAGCTATGACATAGTCAGCTTCAGGAATTTTATATTTCCCCATATACCTTGCAATATTTTCTGCGCCATCATTAACTATAATTAACCGCTTATCCTTTAAACTTCTTTTTAGATGATTGTACAAATTTTTATTAGTCTCAAAGCATAGGATTTTTGCATCGCTTCTTGCCCTCTTTAGGATTTCTTTAGTTATACATCCCGTACCTGAGCCATATTCTACTATATACTTAGAGCTTTTGAAGTCAATATTCTTTAAAATCTCTTTTACCAAAAAATTTGAGCTTGGAATGACGGAGCCTATTTCTTTTGGTTTCTTCATAAATAACGAAAAAAACAATACTTTTTCATTCATACTTCTCATCTCAAAACATTTTTCCCCCCTAATTTATTAATTTTTTGATTATAGCCTATATTAAAAATAGATTAACTTATAGATTTTAAAAACTATTACAGGATAATATAAGCCGCTATAAATCCAAACCCAGCCGGGCCTATACCCAAACCATGAATCAATAAAGGTAAGCAGCCCTTTCCTATGCCTTATATACTGCCTTTGGCACCAAAAATAAAACTGATATGCTCCTACAATAAGCACAACACTTAGAATAACAACAACAAGGTAGTCTAAAGATAGAAATTGCATAATATACCACTTATTCTATAGATTTTTGTTTTCCACCTTAATCTGCTATTATAGTTTCTCCAGCTTTAATATTTTTTTGATTCAACTTAACTTTTAAGCTCATACTTTTTGGAATTACAAGCGATGTCTGGCTTCCCAATGCAATCATGCCAATTTTCTGGCCTTTATTAACTTTTTGATTTTTTGTGACATGGCACATTATTCTTCTGGCCAAAAATCCAGCTATCTGTATAACTTTAACCTTTACGCCCTTGTTTACTATTAATATCTCATTTTTTTCATTCTCGAACGACTTTTCTAAATCGTAAGCTTTAAAGAATTTTCCTTTAGTATGCCTTGTGTACTTCACAATCCCGCTGATTGGTGACCTGTTTATGTGAACGTCTAAAGGAGACATAAATATAGAAATAACATAGCATTCCTTAGCAACATCTTTTGTAAACAAATCTATTTTTCCAATTATTTCCTTCCTAATTTTAATGCGGCCTTTTGATGTATCCAGCATGCTTATTATTTTTCCATCTGCTGGCGCCACTATATTGCTGCCTTCTGGAATCTCCCTTTCTGGATCCCTATAAAAATTAAGCAGAAAGAGGATTAAAATGAAAAGTACAAAAATCACAGTTGCTAAGAACCATAAAAACCACATCATATACTAGTGGCTTGGTCTGGCCAATATAAATTTTTGCAATAGAATTTAAAACCCCAACAAGGCTTTTTACAAAGCCCTGCTAGGGAAAAAGAGGTGATATTAAAGATGTGATTTCAATCTCTTATGTTACTACTGTATAATAGAACTAGTATATAAATCTTTCGGTTGTTTTTATTTTAAAGTGGTAAAAAAGAAAAAGTTTAGTCAAGAATATTGCTGAGGATATTAAAGAGCTAAATGCAGATGGAATAGTGATATACATGGCAAATGAGGGAAGAAAAGCAAGGGGCAAAGACGCCAAACCAGCATTCTCATATGATGTTTTAAAAATAAAATATCCGAAGCCGCAGCTAAGTTAGTTTTATATACTATCTTCCTTATTCAGCCTTATGCCAAGAGGTTCTTCGCAAAAAAGGGAAAAGTTCAAGACAATGCATCATGTCTTTGACGAGTTTACTAACCGCACATTATTTAAACTCATCTCAAGGGGGTATTTTGAAGGCCTAGAAAGCCCTGTATCAACTGGAAAGGAAAGCAATGTATTCTCTGCTATAAGAAAAGATGGAACAAAGGCCATAGTAAAGATTTACAGGCTCGAAACCTGCGATTTCAACAGAATGTATGACTATATCAAAGATGACCCCAGATTCTTAAATTTAAAGAGGGGCAAGAGGAATATTATATTCTCATGGGTTCAAAGAGAGTATAGAAATCTCCTAAAAGCAAGGGAAGCTAATGTCAGCGTGCCGACGCCATTGGTATTCATTAATAATACCATAGTGCTGGAGTTTATAGGCGACAGCAGCTTTATCGCGCCAAAACTTAAGGATGCCGCGCCAAAAAACCCGAAAGAATTTTTTGAAAAGATTATCTTAAATATTAAAAAGCTATACAAGGCAAGACTTGTCCATGGAGATTTGTCAGCATTTAATATCCTAAACTATAGGGAAAATCCTGTTTTTATTGACTTTTCTCAATGCACAACTTTAGACTGCTCCAGAGCACAAGAATTTCTAGAAAGGGATGTGAGGAACGTGTGCAATTTCTTTAAAAAAATAGGGTTGAGCGTAAATGAAGCCAAAGCTGAAGAAGAGATTACAAAAAATTAAAACGAGCTAAAAAACGATAGATTTAAAAATTTAGGTGAAAAATTTTAATTGAAGATTAAAATTTTTTTATTAAAATGGCAGAATATTCTTATGAGTTAAAAGTTCCAAAAAACCGCGTAGCTGTTGTTATAGGAAAAGAAGGCAGCATAAAGAAATGGATAGAAGAGGCCACAAAAATAAAGCTTAATATAGACTCAAAAGAGGGGGATATATTCTTGACAGGGGAAGATGCCCTTGGGCTGTATACTGCAAGAGAGATAATCAAGGCCATAGGCCGCGGCTTTAATCCGGATGTTGCAAAGCTCCTGCTAAAGCTCGATTATATTTTTGAGGTCGTAGATGTAAGCGAGTTTGCGAATAAATCCAAAGATGCCATAATCCGCTTAAAAGGAAGGGTAATTGGCAAAGACGGCAAATCAAGAAAATTAATAGAAGAGCTTACAGAGTGCAACGTATCAGTTTTTGGAAAAACTATAAGCATAATTGGCCTTCCAGAATCAGCCGCAAGCGCTCGGCAGGCGATTGAGTCGTTATTAAGAGGCTCAACACACGCAAACGTGTACAAATGGCTGGAAAAAAGGAGAAGGGAGCTAAAGAAGAGATCAATAATAGGGATGTAAAATGGCAAAGGAGATTGAAGCAGAAACAAAAGAAACTCCGATAGCATATGAGCTGGCCAAAAGGCAGAAGGAGATTTCAGTAGCTGAATTCTTCACAAAAAACAGGCATTTGCTGGGGTTTGACAATAAAAGAAAAGCGCTTCTCATGGCTGTTAAAGAGGCTGTTGACAACAGCTTGGATGCCTGCGAGGAAGCAAGAGTTCCTCCAGAGATAAGCGTTGAAATAATCGAGATGGCAGAATTCAAATATAAGATTATCGTAGAAGATAACGGTCCAGGAATTGTTAAAAAGCAGATTCCAAATATTTTTGCAAAGCTGCTCTACGGAAGCAAGTTCCATACCTTAAAGCAGGCAAGGGGCCAGCAAGGCATTGGAATAAGCGCTGCTGTTTTGTATGCGCAACTAACAACTGGAAAGCCCGTTAAAATCACATCAAGGGTATCAAAAAAAGAGCCTGCACTTTATTATGAGCTTAATATTGACACGCAAAATAACAAGCCAGTTATCGCAAAAGAAGAGACAATTGAGTGGGCTAAAGAGCATGGAACAAAAGTGGAGCTTGATTTAGAGGCTGAATATGTAAAAGGCAGCCAGTCTGTTGATGAGTACTTGAAGCAGACTGCAGTCATCAATCCGCATGTCACAATAATATACACGAATCCAAAATCAGAGCAGATAATATACGCGCGTGCGACTGACAAGCTTCCAGACGAGGCAAAAGAAATCAAGCCTCACCCTTACGGGATAGAGCTCGGCATGCTGATAGATAAGCTGAGATGGACGGAATCGCGAACATTGCAAAGCTTTTTGACGTCGGAGTTTTCAAGAGTAGGCCCTGGAACTGCAAAAGAGATTTGCGAGTATGCTGCAGTTCTTCCAAATACGAATCCAAGCCAAGTAAGCAGGGACATGGCTGAGAAGATTTTGCAGGGCATACAAAAAACAAAGATTATTGCTCCTCCAACAGACTGCCTAAGCCCAATTGGCAATGAATTGCTTGAAAAAGGGCTAAGGAAAGAGATTAAGGCAGAATTCTACTGCACAACATCAAGGCCGCCTGCTGTTTATAGAGGTAACCCTTTTGTGATAGAGGTGGGCGTAGCATTTGGAGGTGAAATTCCAAAAGAGGAAAAAGTAAACATCCTGAGATTCGCAAACAGGGTTCCGCTACTGTATCAAGAAGGGGCTTGCGGAATGGCAAAAGCAATAATGGAAACAAACTGGAAGCCTTATGGACTTCAGCAAAGTAATGACTCAATACCTTATGGGCATGCCGTGATTGTCGTGCACATGTCCTCTGTATGGGTTCCTTTCACAAGCGAGAGCAAAGAAGCCATAGCCCATTATGCTGAAATAATAAAAGAAATAAAATTAGCACTGCAGGAATGCGGCAGATTGCTTGGGTATTATGTCAGGAAAAAAATCAGGATTACAGAGCAGATTGAAAGGGCCAACATGTTTGAGAAGTACATTCCAGAGGTTGCTGAGTCATTGGCAGTTCTAGCAAATGAAAATAAAGAGAAAATTTTGCAGGCTCTGCAGAAAATGCTCGTCAAGCCCGAGATAAAAAAAGAGATTGTTGAAGATGACTCCGATGACAAATTGTACAGAATGGAGTTTGCAAAGAAAAATGGAGAAGAAAGACAAGAAGCCGCTTAAAGAATTGGAAGAGTTCGGAAAAAAGCTCGTTGGAGACGTTGAAAAAGGCAGAAACCCGACTATAGAGTTTAGCCTAAGGACATTGTCAAATGTGGTCTATGATACAAAAACAAAAACCCTCGGCTTGGGAGAAAAGCAGCAGCAGAGAACTTTCTTTAATGTAGGCCATGCAAAGAAATTCTTACAATCCCTCGAAGTTGCAAAAGTAAGCAAAAATCTCCTTGTTGCTGGAAAGCACGCAAGCTTGAGAGACGTGTTTTACATGGCCAAGAGGACTATTCCTCAATCAAACATTAATATTGTCGACGATCAGGTAGAAAGCGACAAGGCGATAGAGGACTTGGAGATTATAACAGACTGCTCAAGAGAGCAGCTTAACATTAACGCAAACAAGATGGGCTCTGTCGCTGGCAATGTTGTGATTGAAGATTCTGGCGACACAATAAATTGGGCAAAGCTTGGAAGCGGCGGATGGAGCATCCCGTCAAATGTCGAAGACATAGAGCTGAAAAGCGTTAAAGCCAAGTATGTAATTTACATGGAGAAGCAGGCAGTATGGGAAAGGCTGCATGAGGACAAGTTCTGGGAAAAACAGAACTGCATTATCGTGACATCGCAAGGCCAAACAACGAGGGGAATAAGAAGGCTGCTCCAGCGATTGTCTCAGGAGCACAGCCTGCCAATATATGTCTTGGCTGATTTTGACCCGTGGGGTTTTTATATCTACTCTGTCCTGAAGTTTGGCTCTATAAACCTAGCGCACATGTCGGGCTCAATGACTCTGCAAAATGCGCGATTCTTGGGAATTAGCGCGGATGATGCCACTAATTACGACTTGAAAAAGCATTTTATCAAATTCAAGGATGTTGATTCGACGCGGTTAAAGCAGATTTCAGATTATGACTGGTTCAAGAAAAACAAGGAATGGCAAAGGCAATTTAAAATGATGAAAGACTTTGGCGCAAAGCTGGAAATACAGGCATTGTCATCAAAAGGGATAACATTTATATCTGACAAGTATTTACCGGAGAAAATAAAGAAAGGGGAATTTTTAGATTAGTTGAATAAAATTTTTTAACTCTTGAAGTTAAAAAATTTTCATAAGTAAAATGGTTAGAATTAAAGACTTACCAGCAGAGCAGAGGCCTAGAGAAAAGCTTCTTAAGGATGGCGCAGAAACTTTATCTGATGCCGAATTATTAGCTATCTTAATTGGAAGCGGAAGTGAAGGCAAATCTGCTGTTGATTTGGCCAATGAAATTATGCAAAAGTATGGCTCTTATAAAGGGCTGGCTGGCAGAGAAATAGAAGAATTAAAACAATTAAAAGGATTGAAAGAAGCAAAGATTTTAAATATCGCTGCGGCATTTGAAATAGCGAGGAGGATAGTTGAAGAGGTTCAAAAGTATGGGTAAAATTACAGACCCTTTTAAAGCTACACGATACACAGAAAGAACTGTCAATCAAATTCTTGTTGAATGGATAAACAAGTTTATAGAAGAATTAAATTTGCCTTTAGGAAAAGCAAAGCAAGAGATGATTTTGGCTGACCAAAAACAGCCAGATATTCTAATTTTTGATAAAGACAACAAAAGAGTGATTTGCCTGATAGAGCTTAAAATTCCATCTTGGGACATTTATGATAGTGGCCTAGTTCATGATGCTTACAGAAAGTCAAACAGAGTTAATGCTGCATATTTTGCTACATGGAATATCAACAGGCTAGTATTCTTCTCAGTTAAGAAATATGAAGAAGTAAAAGACAGCAACAAGTCCATTTCTGAAGCAATAATACAAAACTACATTTTTAACAATATTAAAACTCTTGAGCAAATTGAAGAGCCTGAGCATAAGGCAAATCTTCAAGAGAATATAAAAAAATTCTTAAAGGATTTGGTGAATATAGCAATACAGAAAAAAGCATTTCCAAAAATTGCTGTTGATGAATTCTTTAAACTGAGGCTTAAAGCAACAGTAGATACTTTGGAATTATCGTTCAAAAGTTTAGTTATAAATAAGTGCAGCAAGGATGCAAAATTCTTAAAAGAAGTCAGAAAATGGTTTATTGAGCAGGCATGGTCGTTTTCTCAGGCTGAAGAAGACTATGAAAAATTGGCTAGACAATCTGCGTATTTATTAGTTAATAAGCTTGTATTTTATGGTGCATTGCAGGAAAAGCTTGGTTTGGATCCTTTGGAAATTCCGCAAAGTTTGACAAGCGGAGAAAGACTGCAAAAAATCCTCAAAGCATATTTTGATGATATTTTAAAAATAGACTATGAAACAATTTTTACAACAGACTTTATTGATGAAATAGCCTTCCCTCAAGATAAACATGCAATAGATTCTGTAAAAGATGTTGTTGCGGAAATAAATAGGCACAAATTATCCTCTCTTGGATATGACGTGTTAGGTGATATTTTTCAAAAGCTAATACCAATTGAGGAAAGGCATCTGCTTGGCCAGTATTTTACTAACTCTGATATTGTTGACTTTATATTAAAGTTTTGCTTAAAGGATGAGAAAGATTTTGTTATTGACCCGGGTTGTGGAGCAGGAACTTTTTTAGTTAGGGCTTACCAGCATAAGAAGCTAATCAATCCAAGGCTTGAGCATAATGACATTTTGCCAACATTGTGGGGTATAGACATTTCAAAATTTGCATCTCATCTAAGCACAATAAACCTTGCTATCAATGATTTGGGAAGCACAAATAATTATCCTCGCATTATTCATAAGGATTTTTTTGAAGTAAATCCTTTAGGAATTGGCTTTAGCAAACCTACAAAAGTGAAAGGGCTTGACAAAATTGAGAAAGAAGTTGAGCATCCAAAGAACTTTGATGTTGTTGTTGGCAATCCCCCTTATACGAGGCAGGAAGAGATTGAGGATTTAAGTGCAGACGGATATAAGGAAAGTTTGATTGACAAGGCTTTGCATGAGACAGGAGCTAATATAAGCAAAAGAGCAGGAATACATGCTTATTTCTTTGTTCATGGCACAAAGTTTTTAAAAGATTCTGGAAGATTTGGATTTATTGTTTCCAATTCATGGCTTGATGTTGATTATGGCAAAGGATTGCAGGAGTTCTTTTTGAAGAATTACAAGATAACAGCTATAATTGAAAGCAAGGTTGAGAGATGGTTTGAAGACGCTGATATTAATACGTGCATAACTATTCTTGAGAAATGCACTGATAAAAAAGAAAGAGAAGAGAACTACGTCAGATTTGTTCAGTTGAAGAAAAAGCTAAGATATTTTATCCCACTAGCTCAAAGCATCTGGGAAAAGGAAATCAAAAGATTGGATGAAATTGACAAGCTGATTAAATTAATTCTTGGGCATAAAGAATCTTATGAAAATGAAGATATTAAGATTTATCCAGTAAAGCAGATTGACTTATGGAATGAAGGATTTAACGCAAGAGAAGGGTACATAGGCTCAAAGTGGGGAAAGTATATCCGAGCACCGGAGATATTTTTTAAGATTGTTGAGAAAGGAAAGGATTTGTTTGTGTCTTTAAATAAAGATATTGAAGTTATAGGTGGAATGATTACCGGAAATAACGACTTCTTCTATCTAAAAGATGATGAAATTAAACTATACGACATAGAGAATATATATTTAGTTCCAGCACTTAAAAGTCCTCGAGAAATAAATGGAATACTTGTCAAAAAGGAAAAACTAGAATACAAAATTCTATTCATTAAAGATTATAAAGCTAAATTAAAAAGTACTAACGTATTAAAATATATTGAAAAAGCTGAATCTGAGTTGATTCATGAAGCAGAAACTTTTAGAACAAGAAAAATTTGGTTTCAGTTACCTGCTTTAAAGTATGCACCATTGTTATGGGTAGATTTAAGAGGTGATAAACATTTATGTCATTTTAATACAGATAAGGTGCCTTTTGAGCATAATTTCTATGGCTTAAAACCTCTTGATAAGGATTTAGGGATAGCATACTGTTCCTATTTAAACAGTTCGCTTTGTTGGTTGTTTATAGAGATAATTGGCAGAACAGGGTTAGGCGGGGGCGCAATAAGATTAGTAGGTAAGGACTTAAATCTATTCCCAGTAATTGATTTTAAAGAAATAAGAAAAAATGTTACTCAAAAACTAGAGCAATCCTTCAACAAACTCTGCCAGCATGAAATCGGCTCTGTTTTCGAAGAAATTGGCGCAAACTCTCCTGAAGAAGTTTCTTTAGACAAAGTAAAGCCTGACAGAAGAGAGCTTGACAAAATAATAATGGGCGAAATTCTTGGACTAAGTGAAAAAGAGCAATTGGAAGTCTATAAAGCAGTTATTGATTTGGTTAAATCACGGATAGAAAAGGCAAAAAGCTTGAGCAATAAAAACAAAGTAAAAAAAGGAATAGATGTCAATAAAGCAGTTGAAATTATGCTAAATTCTATAGGACATACTACTTTCATAAACTTTTATAAAGCCAATATACTTACCCAAAAAGCAGATACTATCACAATACCAAGATTTAAAGAATCAATAAAAATATTAAGGACATTAAAAGGCTACTGCATTACTGACAAAAAAAGAAGAAGGATAGCTGATAAAAAGGAAGGAGTCGACTGCAAAACGTACGAAGAGGCCAAGTATATAGCAATATTGGCAACTATTGGCATGGAAAAAATTGCTATTCCAAGAGATGAGGCATATTTAAAACAGATATTGCCAAAGCTCGAAAAAACTACAGATATGATAAAAGAAGAGCTAGAAAATTATTGCGCCTCTATTGTTGATAAAAAATTGCAAATGGAAATTAAGCAAAAGGCCATGGGAGCAATTATAAATGGCGTTAAGTAATTAAAAATCAAATTTTTCAATTAAAATGACAGAAGAAAAAATACAAGAGGAAAAACAAAAAAAATCTAACGCTCCGCCTTGTTGTGCTGGCTGCGTTCGCTGGGAGAAGTTTGGAAAGCGATGCTTTTATTATTGGGAAGGCAAAAAGCACTGCACAATGTGGGTTGGCTCTTGGAATGAAGTCATAGCACAATAAAATTTTTCACAATCAATAATAAGATATTTAAGGCACAGACTATTAAAACACTTATGGCCTATATTGTCGCTCTTCAAAAATGTAATTCTTATAACCAAAATGAAGTTGATAAATCAGTTAGGGCGCTTATTGCCACTTTAGGCGGAATTCAAAAATTTGTTAAGAAAGGCCAAAAAGTCCTTCTAAAGCCCAATATTGTTAAAGGGATGAAGCCTGAAGAATGTGGGACAACACACCCCGTGATTATTGAAGCAGTTATAAAAATTCTAAAAGAGCAGAAATGCGAGGTTCTTGTAGGTGATTGCCCTTTTTCTGACAATGCGCTAAAGGCGATGAAGATTTGCGGAATTTACGATGTCTGCAAAAAGCATGATGCTGGGATAGTATTTTTTAACAAAAAGGCAAATAACTATTATAATGATGGCCTTGTTGTCAAGGAATTTCCGCTTGCCAATTATTTTAAAGAAGCTGATGCCATTATCAACCTTCCTAAGCTAAAAACCCATTCGCAGTTGTATTTCACAGGCGCTGTAAAAAATCTCTACAGCATTATGCCTGGCCCAAGGCGCGGATTTTATCACCTAAAATATTCAAACATGGAGTATTTTGCCAATATGCTTCTCGACCTTTACGCGCTCATAAGAAATAAGGTTACATTAAACATAATGGATGGGGTTTATGGCATGGAAGGGGATGGGCCATGCGATGGCAAGCCAAAGTTTGCAGGAGCACTGACAGCATCCACTGATGCAGTTGCCTTAGATTTCGCAATGTGCAAGCTGGCTGGATTAGATATTGACAAACTTCCAACTATCCATTACGCCAAAAAAAGAAGGGATTATTTTTTCAATCAAAACAATATAAAAATTGTTGGAGAAAAAATTGACAATATTAAAATAGAGCCATTTTTAGAGGCTGATTACAGTGCATTAAACATGATGCCTAAGTTTGTCAGTAAATTTCAGAGTTATATATTAATGCATAAAGACGAGCTAGCTTATTGATTTTTCAATTGATTAGATTTATAAATAATTAAAATTGCCTTTTTAGTATGGGCCAGTAGCTCAGCTTGGAGAATCTGGCGAGTGGTTAACTCGCAGTTTCGCGTAAATAGAGCGGCAGCCTTCTAAGCTGTAGGCCGGGGGTTCGAATCGCGAGTTAAATGCCCGCGCGCAAGTCCTCCCTGGCCCGTTTTTATTTTCCAAAACAGGATATCATTTAGTCTTAGATACCCTTATCAAATTCAAGAAATAATATTCATCTCCTAAGTCTAACTTTATGTTTGCTCTCTCAGCAGGAGTTCTCCATTTCTTTTCCCCTTTCAATCTTATTTTATCTATGTAGTTATCATACAAATCAAAGAAGTCCAGAATTGTATTTGCAGATCTTATTTTCTTAAACTCTATCATAGAATGATATCTTTGCTTGATAGATATTCCAAACCTTAACTCTGCAATTGTTCTAAAGAATTGATATAGCATAACCTATTTATATAGGTATCGGAGATTAAATATTATCGTGCCTTACAAACATTTATATAGTGGTTTAGTTTACTATACTCTGCCCGTCACGAGAGTACCCAATGGAGCTCACGATAAATTCAAGCAATGAGCTTGGGAGTTAGTGTCACGGGCTACAAAACCTAATAAATTAAAAAGCATTAGAGCAAGTTCATTATCATCATGATTATTAAGTACAAAAGTGTTTATATTTAATTCATGTTCAAAAAATAAAAGTATGATTAAATTTTTTGAGGATGAGAAACTTGTTCTAAGCGCTTAAAAACAGGGAAGCTATCATGTTTACCAATTTAGTATTAGCCATTCGTTGCATCTGGTAGACAGCTTCTTCTTAAACCGAGGAGGGATTAATATGGGTAAGATAAGCCCCGTATCAGCAAAATATATTATTCATGCGAATATAGACATTGAGGGAGTGGTTGACAGGCCAGATGTTATTGGCGCAATATTCGGGCAGACAGAAGGGCTTTTAGGAGCTGACCTTGAGTTAAGGGAGCTTCAGAAATCAGGCAGGATAGGCCGAATTGAAGTAAATACTGAGACAAGGACAGGAAAAACAAAGGGCACAATTATCATTCCATCTTCTCTAGATAAAGCTGAAACCTCCATAGTTGGAGCAGCTTTGGAAATCATACAAAGGATAGGGCCTTGTGATGCAAAGATAGAAGTTACGAACATTGAAGATGTAAGGATAAGCAAAAGAAGCATGGTAATTGAAAGGGCAAAACAATTGCTTAAGAGAATGATGGAAAACGTGATGCCAGACTCGCAGGAGATAGCAGATGAAGTGTCTGCTTCTGTAAGAGTCATGGAGATTGTTGAATATGGGAGAGACAGGCTTCCAGCAGGGCCTGCCATTGATGAGAGCGACGAAGTTATAATTGTTGAGGGTCGCGCAGATGTATTAAACCTTCTAAAGCATGGCTTTAAGAATGCTATTGCAATTAACGGAACTTCTATTCCAGAGACTATCGTAGATTTATGCCAAAAAAAAGTTGTAACTGCTTTTGTTGACGGCGATCGAGGAGGAAACTTAATAATCAAGGAGCTGACATCAATCGCAGACATAGACTTTGTTACAAAAGCTCCTGACGGCAAAGAGGTTGAGGAAATAACAAAAAAAGAGATTCACAAAGCCTTAAGAAGCAGGATTTCAGGAGAGCAGGCAAAGCTTGAGCTTTCCAAAGAGCCGGAAAGAACTTCGATGGAGCTTGTTAAAAGGCAGACTCATCAGCAATTCCAGAGGCCGATGCAGAGGCCATACCATCAGCAGCCTTTCGTAAACACTAGAAAAGTGCAAATTTCTAGTGAAGAGAAGTCTTCATTTAAATCCATGCTTGAGGACTTGATTGGCACAAGAGGCGCTGAAATACTTGATAGCAAGCTTTCAGTTTTAGGGAAAGTCCCTATAAGCGAGATACAGAGTGCATTGAAGAGTATAAGCAATGCTCATGCTGTTGTAGTTGATGGAAGTATTGAGAGGGATACTGTGAAAGCTGCTGAGGAATCAAATGTCAAATTCTTGATTGGTATGGACTCCAAAGTCAAGCAGAATGAGACAAGAGTTAATTTAGTGACTGTGAACGAGCTTTGAATCAAAATTCAAATCTTTAAACTAAAGCTGCCTAAATTAAATTCTTTGACAGGCTTTTCTCGCATTCTGCTAGCTTATTCATCCTGCAGAAATTGTTTTTTATTGTCTCTGCTGTCTGCACTCCGCTAAACTTTACCCTGTTATTGACTAAAAACGTAGGAAAGCTTTTAATGCCCAACTCTTCTGTAATTTTGTCATTGGCGAAATGCTTCTCAAACTTTACATCCTTAAATGCTTCCAAGAATTCTTTTAGATTCTTTTCAGCTTTTGAGTCAGAGGTATCGGAAGAGACAAATAATTCCAGCTTGTTTGGCATGCTTTCCCTACTAAGATAAAATGTTGGAGCAGCAGCGGCATCGCTTAATACATAGTTACTGCCTTTTTTGACAAAGGCTTGCTTGAACTGCTCAAAATTCTGCTCTTTTTCTATACTTTCTTCCAAAATATAAGCAGGCAGCATTTTTGCGTTAATCTTGTCAGCCAAGCTTTCTCCTTGATTTGTTGCATAATCAATCTCCTTGGCGTTTAATGTGCCGAACCAGCTTTCCAGTATGCTTAAAATTCTAGCGCTGTCGCAGTTAAAGCAGTCTTTTCTGCCGTTTAATATGATCACATTGTTTTTTGGCATTTCCTTGAGATCGCATTTCGCGTTTGTGGCAGCGGGATTCAAGCAAAAACCCACATATCCTTCTTTTTTGCAGTCATTGTCCGAGTTACATACAGCAACAAATTTTGCGCCATTTGGCATTTCTTCCGTGCCCTTGGTGCTTTTTAATAGCGAGTAAGATAAAAACACTACAATCACTAAGACAACCAGGATAACAGCATACTTTGTAAATTTACTTTTGCTTTTTGGGCTTTGAAGCTCAGTTTCTGTTTTTTGCGGCTCTTCCTCCTTAGAAGGCTCTTTAGTCTCTTCTTTTTGAGTTTCTACACTCTCTACCTCTTGTATAACCTTTAATTTGATGCTATTTTCTTCCCTGCTTTCTATTGCTTCGTCTATTTCTGCCTCTTTTGCTGCTTCTTCAGCTTTTACCTGCTCTTCTTTTGGCACATCACTTTTTTCTTGCTCGTTTCTTTTATTTTCTGAGCCTTGAATTTCCTTGAGCTTTCTTTCAATCCTCTGCTTTCCTTTCTCATACTCTTCTTGGCTTATGACCTCGGCATCGAAGCTTTCCTTGAGGAACATCAGCTCCTGCTCTAGCCTTTCCTTTTGCGATTTATCATCCATAAAAATCCTATTCAAGCGCAATCGTGGTAATAAATAAACCTTTCTAATAAAAATAAGAATTTTTATTACTTATAAGTTTCACTAAAAGCATTTATAATGTTTTTTACATTAAAATTTGTTATGTATGATATTATCATAGGCAGAAGCGAGGCTGACAAGGAAAAGTACGGAACTCAAGGCACAATATTCCTTGGCAGGCATTATGTGAAGATGGGCCAAACAACTTCTTTGTCAAACAATGTGTATGTTGATGTTTCTAATTCTCATGTAGTTTTTGTTGTCGGAAAACGCGGAAGCGGGAAATGCCTGCATGGAGATACTTTAATAACTCTAAGGAGCGGTTTAGAAGTGCCAATAAAGCATCTTTTTGATGATAATGAGCAGGTAATTGCATTAAATCATCAGCTTAAGCTTGCAAGCTCAAAGAAAAGCGGATTCTACATTAGGCAGGTTGGCAGGTTGCTGCATATAAAATTGAGGAGCGGAAAAGAAATAAAACTAACGCCAGAGCATCCTCTATTGACCGTAAAAGGCTGGATTAAAGCAGAGAATTTGCAGATTGGCAGCAGAATAGCAACACCGAGAGCCTTAAATTTTTTTGGGAATGTTGTTCTGCCAGAGCATGAGATAAAAATTTTAGCTTATCTTATAGCAGAAGGCCATATAAAAAAAGGCATGTTTTTTACGAATTATGATGATGCTATAGTAAAGGATTTAAGAAATTCATTGAAGTTATTAGCTAAAGGTACTACAATAAAGCATGAAAAGACGAAGATAAGGGATTTTCTTGAAAGCCATAACCTTTACAGCTTGTTGTCTAAGGAGAAGTTTGTGCCGGAAATACTGCTTAAATCAACAAAAAATAATATTGCATCGTTTATTAATCGGCTATTTAGCTGTGATGGGAGCATCTATAAGCCACAAAAAAATTTGCCTTATTGGGAAATCTCCTATAGCTCTTCGTCACAGAAATTGGCAAGGCAGATACATAGCTTATTGTTGCGTTTTGGTATTTTGTCTAAACAAAGAATTAAAAAATCCAGTATAAACAAAAAATCATTTTTATCGTATGAGTTGGTAATTGATGGCGAAAATGTATTGAAGTTCATAAATGAGATTGGATTCTTTGGAGAGAAGGAGATAAAACAGAGCATTGCGCTTAAGGAAATGTCTCAATTAAAAAGAAATTCGAATGTTGACAGAGAGTTGAATTATAAGAGTCCTAAATCTCTCAGGAGCAGTGTAATCTATGCTCCCTCAAGGCAAAAATTACTGCAAATTGCCTTAGCAGACAATGATTATAGGACTAAACTAATTGCAGAATCTGACATATTTTGGGATGAAGTTATAGCTGTTGAAAACTTATTAGGCAATTTTGAGGTTTATGATATTGCCGTCCCAGAGCTTCATAATTTTGTTGCTAACAATATAATAGTGCATAATAGCTATACAATGGGGGTTATTGCAGAAGGCATTTATGATTTGCCTGATGAGATTAAGAACAATCTTGCAGTTGTAATGCTCGATACAATGGGCATTTACTGGACTATGAAATACCCAAACAACAAAGACAAGGAATTGATAGAGTCTTGGGGGGTTGAAAGCAAAGGCCTTAATGTGCAAATTTTTTCCCCTATTGGATTTTATGACGAGTATAAGGAGAAAGGAATTCCCACTGATTTTCCATTTTCAATTAAGACCAGCGAAATTACCGCGGATGACTGGTGCATGATTTTCAATGTTTCAATAACAGAGCCGATAGGGATCCTTATAGAGCGGGTTATAAACAACATGAAAGATGAAGGCATTGATTACTCAATTAAGGACATACTAAAGGCTCTTGAATCTGATGACAGGTCCGAAAAAAGCGTGAAGGATGCTGTTGAAAACAGGTTTCTTGTTGCTGAAAAGTGGGGGCTGTTTAGCAAGGAAGGGACTTTGATAGAGGATTTGGTTATGGCAGGACAGATAACTGTTTTGGATGTGAGCCCATACGCTACGACTAGCGGGGCCGAAAATCTTAGAGGATTGGTTATTGGGCTAGTTGCTCAAAAGCTTTTTAACCAAAGAATGGTGGCCAGAAAGGCAGAGGAGGAAGAGGCAATAAAGAAAGAAATACACTTTTTTGAAGAAGAAGTGGAAAAGAAGAGAGAGCCAATGGTTTGGCTTATAATTGACGAGGCGCATGAGTTCTTGCCAAATAAGGGCAAAACACCGGCAACAGCGCCTTTGATTACCGTACTTAGAGAAGGCAGGCAGCCCGGCATCTCGCTGGTTTTAGCTTCACAGCAGCCTGGAAAGATACATACTGATGTCTTCACTCAATCAGATATAGTGATTGCCCACAGAGTGACTGCCAACATAGATGTTCAGGCTCTGGGCAATATAATGCAGAGCTATATGCGAGAGGGCCTTGACAAGCAGCTCAATCTGCTTCCGTCTGAAATGGGGGCCGCAATAGTTTTTGACGATGCAAACGAGAAGCTCTATCCTATAAGGGTAAGGCCAAGATACACTTGGCACGGCGGCTCGGCCCCGACTGCATTGCCGAAGGAGAAGAAAGAGTTTGGATTTTAAAGAGTTTATTTGAACATATCAGAAAGCTCTCTTCTCCGGGTGTTTATTTTCTCTATATTGGTTCAAATTAGTTATTTTTTATCTATACTAACCATATACAATATTCCTTTAAGAATATTTATTTCAATAAATTATTAATATGAATACACAATTGAATATGTAGGGATATATAGTAATATACAGGAATATGCAAATTGCTATAGGAGGTTGATTTAATTCACAAAATATTTAAAATATGATTACACATATAATAATACGCCAATTTACAGGTATTTGCATGATTACGACTTAGTTTTGATAGGGGCAATGCACAATATCCCTGCCAGTAAAGTCGAAAATCCTGAAAAAAAGCTGCAGAGATTTATGTCTGAGCTTTTAGGATGTGGGCATTTAATATTGGAAGGCACTAGGTCGTCTACCTTTAGAGAAATCCATCCAGATAAACTGGATTTTGCAGCTATAGCAACTAATTATTTCAAAGGAAAAACCTATTTATTGGAAGGGTGCGTAAATAATTTTTCAGCGATTGCAGAGGGATACGAGCTAAGAAAAGATTTGATTGGACTGTATACAATTATTCGCGGCCTGAGCAGGATAGATGCCAACCCTAAGGGATTTTCTAAAGAAACTCAAGAATTCTTATCCCGCTATTTAAAAGAAATGAAAAATTATTTAGGTCTAAGCAATATGGGGGTGAAAGATTCTTTTGAAAAATTTGATAAGCTAATGCATGACTTTGGCGAGCCGCTAAACCTATTTTCAAGCATAGGTATTGCATTTACATGGTACATTGCAGAGATTAGGGAATATGAAATATTGTGCCCCAGAACAATGGAGTTAGTTCCAAAATTAAATGACAAGAAAAGGGAAATTGTCGGCCCTTGCCATATTGACGGCATAGAGCAGTGCTTGAAAGGCGAGGAATTGGAAGCGCCCAAAAAATGGCCCCAGTTTATAGGAGGATTAGGCCAGCAAACTAGGGATTTTATAAGATTAATCGAAGATAAACTGTTTAGATAAATTTGAAAAAATCGCTTTTCTTAAAAAAGTGATTTTTTCATTTACAACTTCTTAAAAAACTCTACTTTGTTCAAATGCAGTATCATTAAAATCAAAACAGCAGAAATTGCCGTCATTAAATAGTAGCCTAAGCCGATTGCCAATCCAACTGCTGAAACTGCCCATATTGAAGCAGCTGTTGTAAGGCCATGCACCTCGCTTTTTGCTTTAAATATCGTGCCTGCTCCAAGAAACCCAATGCCTGTCGCAATTCCAGCTATGATTTTTGCCGCTTCGTCGGGAAGCGATTCAATTGCTATAAGAACAAACAAAGCAGAGCCTAAGCAAACCAGCATGTGCGTCCTTATGCCAGCTGGCTTATGGACAACCTCTCTTTCAAGGCCAATAAACCCTCCAGCAACAACCGCAAGAATTAATCTTAGGAATACTTCTGTGTTTGCTATCATTTTAAACTTTCTTTCTGTCCATTTTTAGAGGCCAATCACTTGAAGAATAAGTCATTGATATTACTGCAGCGATAAACATTAGCGTAAAGAACAGCACAAATGTAAATCCCCATTTTCTTGAGATTGGAAGTATGTAAAAAGCAGAAATCAAGAAGCCGACCATGCTTGTAATCGTATACCCTCCAGATAAAGGAGCTATGTTAAAATCTTTCTGCATGCCAACACCTTAAACTATTAAGCACTATCTTTATGTATACTGGTAACTTATGCTGCCATCATCATCAATGTAAATATAAACATTTTTTTGGTAATCATCTAAATAGTTAACCTTTGCTACAGGAGTCATTTGCTCATCATTTACCCAGTAAACAACACCGCTTGCATCTACATAATAATTTCCTGTTGCTAAGACTCCTAGAGAATTAATATCCCTATATGCAGTTAAACTAGGCTTCGTAGCCGCTTCATTTTTTTTAGCAGAAGTTGCAAAGCCAGTTAGCTTATTATTCTCGCTTATAAATGCTATAGCAGATATGCCGATAGTTAGTAATACCAGCATAATCCCAAAATTAAAGCTTTCGCCAGACCTCTTTTTTGCTAGTTTCTTGACCATAATCCTCTCTTTTGATGCATAATTACATTACTATTATTTAAACTTAACGAAATTTAGCTTGTCTATATGCTGCCTTGCCTGCTCAATGCCCTTTACAAAATTGTCCATGAAGTATTCTATTTTGATGCATGCAATCTCCTTTAGCTCTCCGCTTGTCATTTTGCCTGATTTGTATTCTTGGTAAATCTTATCCAATTCTTTGTCGTCTTCAACAAGGTGCTGCTTCATCATCTCAAAGGCCATGTCTTTTTCTACAATAGCGCCTAGCTTCCTATGCTCTTCCAAGGTGTCTCTGCCGCCTGACAGCGCATTCTTAATCTTCCTCTTGACAGATTTTATATCTTCTGGCAGCTCTATGCAGCTCTCGGGCATTGACTTGCTCATTTTAAGGCCGCCTTCTAGCGAGGGAGTATACTTATGGTAAAGTGAAGATGGCAAAAAGAATTTCTTATCTTTTAATCTTCTTACAATATCTCTTGTTAGCCTAATATGCGGATCCTGATCAATTCCTACGGGTATTATCCCGGGCTTTCTGTCCTTGAATTGAGGATACAAAATATCGGCAACTTGGGCCATCGCAGCCATTATTTTGCCCGGGTCTGCACTGCCGTATATGGCCTCAAACTCATTCAGAGTAATCTTTTTTGCAAACTCGTATGCATTATTCATTACTTCCCTGTTTTCCGATTGAAAATAAAAAGTGGTTTTCTTGGCATCAAGCCCCAGGGATACATACGCAGGAATATGGAACTTAAGAGCCCTCTGCCTTGCTTCCTCTAGGCTGATGCCGCGTGTGGAAGCAGCCTCTAAATCAGCAACCAATATATAAGCTTCCGCGCCATGCTCTTGAAAATACCGTATGTTCTCGACAACCATTTTAGTGCCAAAATGTATCTTTTCGTTTGAAGGCATTATGCCGCTGAGCACATAATACTTTTTTTTGTTTTTGATTGCATCAGCGATTGTTTTTAAGTCCCTGCCGGCAAAAACTACATTGCGCCTCATTAGCCTATTGGGATTTGGAAGAATTCCTTTCTCAAAAACATCCAGCCCAAAATCTTTGATGATCCTTTCGTAGTCTTCCGGCAGCTCAGAGCCCCATGGGTCTATAATTTTTTGCTTCATTGTCATGTAAAAAAATTTCAATGTTTGGCATTGAAATTTTTTCCTCACGCCTTGCTTATATAGTGGCGGAAGTAAATAATTGAGCATAAATAATCCGCCGCTATATCAGTCGGACACAACTATTTTTGATTAATTATTTGTGTCCGACATTATATAAACTTTT
>Ga0209541_10006012_pt1 | contig 20906 bp, 21 predicted proteins | sample RifCSPlowO2_01_FD_184027 | JGI IMG/M metagenome (GOLD analysis project Ga0209541, IMG submission 184027) | Groundwater microbial communities from Rifle, Colorado - Rifle CSP2_plank lowO2_0.1 (SPAdes) (version 2) | ecosystem: Environmental > Aquatic > Deep subsurface > Groundwater | place... | reverse complement strand
GCAGAAAGAACTGGCTGCAACAATGTATCAGCCGCCGCGAACACGCAGGTGATTCTACTATTTTACTTTTTTCGGGCTTAGGCCTTGCGGCGATACTTTGGGAAAATCTCTGGCGGGGACTCGACTTTACTTCATTGCCTGCGGCTGGTTGGAGCTCCGGCATGTTTTACTACGCGCCAGCAACGTTCTATTTGGGAAGGCTTCTGGAATTTTCGCTTCTTTACGGCTTTGGCTATGCGGCCTTTTTTCTGCCCGCGAAAGCAATCAACGAACAAATTCAGGCCGTAAAAATCGTTTCGACGGTTTTAATGCTATTTTATGTTTTCTGGGGAAATTATCAATCCCGCTATATCCTCTCCTCGATCCCGTTTCTTTTGGTTTTAGCGGCTTATGTCGTTCAACTGACAATGACCAAAATTTTTCAACAATCGCCGGCTATCCGGCGTAACGCGCTTTTGGCGCTTCTTGTTTTCGTCATTATTTACGCGTTCGTCAAGACAAGCTATATCAACGCAAGCCTGAGCTTCCCCAACGACCTCTGCTATTTTTAAAATCATTCTTTCAAAAGCGGGATGTCTTCCAGGAGCCGTTGCGTCATGGTCGACCAATAGTATTTTTTGATGATGCGCAGGCATTCTTGCGACATGCGTGCGGCCAAAGTGTCATCAGCTAGAATGCGAATGCACCCTCGCGCGAGCGCCCCGGCGTCACCCAGCGGTACCAGCAACCCCGCCTTATCCGTTTCGATAATTAATCGGCGATCGCCGATATCCGAAGTGACAACCGGCACGCCCAAAGCCATGCTTTCAAAAACCTTCAAAGGGCTTCGGCCCTTATTGGCCAATTCGTCTTTGACAGGATCAACGCTCAAATGCGCGAGCTTGATATAAAGCGGGATCTGCCCCGGGTCCACCTTGCCGACGAAGATCACAGCGTGGCGCCATTGCGTATCCACCTGGGACTTGAGAAGATCAATGTCCTCTCCCCCGCCGACCAGCAATAACACCGCATCAGGGATCTCTTTGTGGACGATTGCAAACGCCTTCAGCAACAGATCGATCGCGTGACCGGATTTTAAGCTCATCGAACCGCAGTAAAGGATGACTTTTTTGCCCTCCAAATGCAAGCGCCTGCGCAGGTCGTCGACTTTTTCAGCGGCGATATTTGCGAAGCGCTGCACATCGACTCCATTGGGCAATAAAACAAATTTCTCCGGCGGGAACCCCAGGCGCACATAACGTTCTTTCAGGAACATCGTATGAAAAGTCACCTTTCGCGCAACCCGCGGCAAATGATTTTCGAACAAAACAAATATTTTTTTTTGAAACCTGTTCAACCGGTTCAATGCCGCCTCATAATCATCGCAATCCAGAAGAAGCGGTTTGCGCTGGATGAATTGGGCGACCAAGGCCGCAAATCCATTGATCGGCTGGGGTTTGAAGCAATACAATAAATCGGACTTAAGCGAAAGCGCGGTTCGGATCATATTCACGGTCGAACTTAATATGACCTGCGACAGCTGCCAAGCGTTAAAATAGAATTTCCTATCTCCCTTTTTAAGGACATGCATCTGTCCGACAAAATACACATCAATACCGTCCCGGGCGATCTTGCGCGCGGGCAAAGACTGAAGATCAGGGTGCAGTGCCAGATAATTGATATGGAACCCGTGTCTCACCAATTCCTTCCCCAGCGGAAGATAGCGGCCCACCGCGCTGGGTTCTTCCAATCCGCCGCACGTAAAAAATGTGATCGTTTTCACCATTTTATTTCTTATTCTTTTTCCCCAGGCACAATAAAGCCAACCCCGCGACAAGAAAATATCCCAGAACGCGGATGATCCCGCAGGCCAATACGCCTTCTCCTAAAGTCAACCCCATGACATGAGCAAGCCCGCCGTAAAGAAGCTCCATCACGCCGATGTTATTGGGCGTGATGTTGACAACACTGCTGAGCAAAATAACAACCGTAAAAAGCAAACTTGCTTCGGCGTTTAAATGGACCCCGATGCCTGCAAAGGCAATGTAAACGGCCAGCGCATAAAAAATGAACGAAATAACGCTCAATAGAAACAGGCGCCTGAGCAGTACGTGGTCGCGAACGCTTTCTTTGGCATACGCGGCCATTTCCAAACATTTGTCATGCAGCCAGCGCAGACGCGGTGTCCGCACGTCCAGTCGCTTGAAGATAGCATAAATTGCCATCGGGGCCACGATCAAAGCGAGCAACACCATGGGCAACAGGAAAACCAGGTCGAGTCTACTGATCTTCCAATGACTGCCGGCAAATGCAAACGCGATCCAGGCCAAAAAGAATATAAAAACGACATCGACCCAGGCAAAAATCAGCATGACACTGATGGATTTAGTATACGAAAAATCGTAATCTTTTTTGAGCAAAATACTGCGATATACATTCGCGCCCTGGGTGAGGTGAAAATTAATGAACCGGGACACCGTGAATATCCGCAACCATTCCATGCAAGTAATTGCCCGCAGACCCAGCTGCTTCAATATCAACAAAACCTTATAACCGATCAACAGGTGGATCGTGAAGCTCAAGGCAAGAATACCAATAATGTGGGCGGCGCCAAGGTTGGCGATCTTGCGGAATTCATCAAAATGACGAAGAAAGTAGCTGCTGATAAATGCGATGCTCAAAAAGGCGACGGCGAACTCCAGCCACTTTCGTTTCACGGGCGACATAGGGCTTACGCAGTTTTTTGAAAAACGATAATTCCGTTCCAGAACGTTGGATGCGCGTTGCAACGCGTTTTTTGATCGAGCAAGACCGCGTATTTGCCGGCCCGGCGAGCGATGAAATCCATCGTCGCCCGATGCACGGCCTCGATGTTCGTATCATCGACCAGGACAACGCAACCCGGAGCAAAAAATGGCTCGGCGACTTCCAGACCTTTCATCTGATTTTCGTAACTATGGTTCCCGTCGTAAATATAAAACCCGATCGGGCCGCTATGCTTCTCTTGGAAATATCGCCGGTAATCCATTTCATAAAATTCATGGCTGGAACTTTTATATTCATCGAACAGCCGCATAAACGCATCTTTAGGCCCTGTGAACTCGCTAAAATTATCGACACCCACGCATCGCTTCTGCGGATTGTTAAGCACACCCGACAAAAATGTAAAGCCGTGCCAAACACCAACATTAACAAACGCATGATCAGGCTTTAACTGGGCCGTTATAAAATTAACGATACTTCCAATGGCATATGTTGACATTTTGGGAATTGTGCAAAGGTTTTGTAAGGCTTTTTTTCGTTCTGGTTCAAGCGCAAGATTGGTGTTGCGAATCTCAATCCACGCTTCCGAACGCACCAAAAACTTTGTCAAAATGCTGGTTGGCGATGTCCCTAAACCCCATAGAATACGAAAAGGCATTTGCGGCTGAATAAATCGGAAGAAAATATTCTTAAGGAATCCCCGGATCTCCATTCCTGCTGGCGAACCATTCATGCTAATATCTCCTTATATCTGGCGGCGGCGCGTTGTGCGCTAAAACGTGCGGCGACATAGGCACGCGCTTGAGATTTTACCTGTTCCCTAAGGGATTGATCTTGCAACACCTCAATGGTTTTCCCGGCAATGGCCTGGCTGTCCAGAGACCGAACGCAAAAACCGGTTTTACCCTCCACGATGATGTCGGCAATGCCCGGCAGGTCCGAAGCGATAACCGGGCAGCCGCAGGCCATGGCCTCAACAAAAACAAGCCCAAAGCCCTCACGCACCGAAGGGCCGATCAACACATCCGCCGTCGCGTAATAATCGGCCAGCGACAAATGCGCGACAGGCCCCACGAAAACCACATTGGCCGCAATGCCGGTATTCTCCACCAATACCCTTAACTGATTTTCCAAAGGACCGCTTCCGACAATGAGTAACTTCGCGGCGGGAAACCGCCCGAGAATCTCCGGCATGGCCTTAATCAGATATTCGATACCCTTCTCTTCGCTCAAGCGTCCGACAAAAAGCAGAAGCTCCCCCCGGACCCCGTGTTTTTCCTTTATGGCATCGGAATAATGATCCGGCGTAAAGTGCGCGAGATCGACTCCCATGGGCAACACCTCTACCGGGATATTATCCACCGCCAAGCGCCGGATCTCATCTTCCAGCGCGTGGCTGACCACGGTCAGACGGTCGATTTCGCGCAGGGCCAGTCGTTTTAACCATCGTAAAAACGGGCTTTTAAGGGCCAAAAGATCACTCCCGTGGGCCGTACAAACGATCTTCATGCGCGGGTTAAACATCCTTTTATAAAACGCGGCGACCAGGCCCTGCGGCAGAACCCAATGCGCGTGGAGGGTCTTGATCTGTTCGGCCTTAACAATCCGCCGTATCGCCCATAACTGAAAAAACAAAAAAAACGGGATCCCTAAATAGTTGAATTTATTGGCCCGCAGCTTGGAGAGAATACCGCCGTCATACGTAAGCCCTTCCAACATCTCGGGCAGATATTGATACCGAAAGATCTTTAGTCCGTCCACCACTTCAAATTTCCTGGCGCCGCGCGCATGTGGTGCCAGAACAACGACGTTGAGCCCTTGCTCTCTGAGGCGCTGACACAACTCATAAACAAATGGCGATCCCGCGTCATTGGGCCAGCGCGGGAATGTTGAGGTTGTAACCAGCACATTCATTTAAAGGTCCCTGATCCCGCCTTGTTGTTGTGAATAACCACCAGATCTTCTCCGACCCGAAAAGGAATAATTTGACGGGAATAATTTCCGCGGAAAACAAGATCTAATTCATTGACGGACCAGCGATGGACATGGAACAAATGCCTTTTGCTGGCAGCGGTTAGGGGCGCCACGATAAAAACGCCGTTAGGGCACAGACAACCCTTGATATTGTCCAAGGCGGATAAAAGCTTCTCCCGATTCACGACGTGCTGGATAACGTCCATCATGACAATAAAATCATATTGGCCCTCCAGCGAATCGGCCGTAACATCTTTTCGCACAAAATTGTAGGCCGGGAACTTCGCCCGCAATGGCCCGAAGAGCACGTCCGTGATATCGATCCCCGTGTAGTTCCGCGCACCATTTTGCCGCAGATAATCCGTGTAAAAACCATTGCCGCAGCCGATCTCCAGAATATTGATCTGATCGAACCGGATGTTTTGCGTGCGACAAGCCGCATCAAAGATCTTGATCGCCTGTTCTCTGGCGCGCAGATTATCCTCTTCGCTTAAACCTTCACAGCCGACCCCTTTCATCGCCGTTGAATATCTCTGGAAACGATCCTTCCAGTAGCCAGCGGCATTATAATTCTGTCCCCGGCCGTACTTTATCGGGAGAACAAAGATCTTCAGGAAAGCGCGTTTGACCGAGCCGCAGGGATCTTTCAATAATCTCAATAGAAAATCGCTCATCGCCTCAATTGATTGAGATTATTTTTTCAATTCCATTTTCTTTGTGCGATAAAGGGCGTCTTCGAGCAACCGCCGGTTGGCCGAGATCAGATCGGACACAAGGCCCACGATCATAACTTGAAAGCCGATCAGGATAAGGACAGCGGTAAGGATCAAAGATTGGATTTTCCCGGTGCCGCCGGTCAGAAAATAATAGAACAAGAACCTGCACCCGACCAGAAGGCCCAAAAACAATATGATGGCTCCCGCCCGCATGAAGATCTGGAAGGGGTTGAACATCGCGTACACACGGATAATCGTGATCATCGAGCGCTTCAGATACTCGGGGATACTCCGGAAAAGACGTGATTGACGCCGCACGTCATTGGTCGAAATCATTATATTGTGGATCGCCAAACCTTTGTGCTCGGCCTGGATGATACTTTCCAGTGTGTACGTATAATCAGAAATGATATTCAGCTTTAAAGCCGCCTCACTATTATAGGCGCGAAACCCGGTCGTGGCGTCACTGATCGTCGATCCGGTAAGCTGACGGACGACCCAGCTGCCGAGGCGCTGCAGGCGTTTTTTTATCCAGGAGAATTGCTGGACGTTCTCAATATCGCGATTGCCGATGACGATGTCGGCCTTGCCTTCCAAAATCGGCTGAACGAGTCGAGGAATATCTTCTCCCTTGTACTGTCCATCGGCATCCGTATTGACAATGATATCGGCCCCGGCTTTGAGCGAGGCGTCGAGTCCTGCATAAAACGCCCGGGCCAGCCCTTTGCGCTTTGTAAAACGCACGATATGCTGCACGCCATTGCGGCGGGCCACTTCCGAGGTCCGGTCCGTGCTCCCGTCGTCAACGATAAGGACTTCGATCCGGTCGATCCCGTGGATCTGTTTAGGCAGATCGTCCAGGGTTTTGGGAAGACTTGCTTCTTCATTAAGACATGGAATCTGGACAATCAGTTTCATGAGTTCACCTTGTAATATTTTTCCCCGATCTGAATTTTCTCCTTACCTTGCTGCAGACGAAATAAATTCGTATCACGCAGCGAATAAACACAACCGCAATATTCCTGCTGATAAAATTCTTCCTGTTTGGAAAGTTCGTACATTCGCTGGGAGCCGCCCATTTTGCGCCAATTATACGTCCAATAGATCATATTCGGATAACGACTGGCCGCGCGCATCCCGCTTTCGTTGACTTGGTCCATATTCTTCCAGCGCGTTATCCCCAGGCTGCTGGTAAACACTTTAAAACCATGCTCATGGGCATACAGGGCCGTGCGCTCAAATCGCATATCGAAACACATGGTGCAGCGTTTGCCCCGCTCCGGCTCCCGCTCCAGCCCTTTGACGCGGCCGAACCAGCTCTCCCGGTCATAATCGGCATCGATAATCGGGATGCGACATTGACCGGCAAAACGGATGTTTTCTTCCTTGCGGATTTCATATTCCTCACGAGGGTGGATGTTGGGATTGTAGAAAAAAATTGTCAGGTCGATGCCGGATTCAACCATCGTCGCCATCACGTCACAGGAACACGGCGCGCAACAGGAATGCAAAAGCACACGCTTCTCGCTGTTGGGCGTTTCGACATGTGGTCGTGACGGTAAACTTTGCATAGCCGGTTTAGTTGATAGGTGATGGGTATTAGGTGATAGTGGCGATACTATCACCTATCACCTATCACCTTTAAAGCGTTTGGGATCTCTTCAATGATGTCCGAAGCGATCATGGAAGCCCTGGTCTTGGCCTGCGCCGCCAGATCTCCCGCTTTTCCGTGCCAATACGCGCCGAATTTGGCCGCTTCGAACCCCGTCAATCCCTGGCCAACCAGCGCGGCGATCATTCCGGTCAAAACATCGCCGCTGCCGGCAGTCGCCATACCGGCATTACCGGTTGTATTGATATAGACCTTTCCTTGCGGCGAAGCCACCACCGTGCGATGACCTTTCAACAATAAAACGCAACCATATTTTCGGGCGAATTCGAGCGCCGTTTGCCGACGATTCTTTTCAACATAATCTCGTGATCGTTTGATCAATCGCGCCATCTCTGCGGGATGCGGCGTCAAAATCTTTAAGGTATCCGTTTTGTGCAAGATTTCGGCGTGTCCGGCCAAAGCGTAAAGGGCGTCAGCATCGCTTACCAACGGTTTGGATAAAGTGCCAGTAATTTTTAAGACTAGCCGCTGCGTTGAAGGATGCCGCGACAATCCCGGCCCAATGACAAAAACGTCGAATTGATCACTGATCCGGCGGATCTGGGCAAACGCATCGACAGAAACCGTCTGCGCCTTCGTTTCCTTCAACGGCAATGTCATGACGACATTGCTGATCTTTTTGTGCGCCGCCGCGTTGAGGCTCGCGGGAACGGCTGCCGTCACCAGCCCCGCGCCGGCACGCATCGCGGCCAAACTGGTCAACGCCGCCGCCCCCAACATCCTTCCGGAACCCGCGATAACGCACACATGGCCGAATTGATTCTTATAAGCGTCCGGATCGCGGCGGGTTAGCGGTGTTGGCACTTTCATATCATTTGGTAACAACGGCACTGGCGACCGCGTAATTGCGCGTGTGCGAAATCGAAATAAGAATTTTATTAACGAACTTTCGGTCGTTTAAAACACAATACGGTTTTCCGTTCGGGTCATTGAGGATCTTAATGTCCTTCCAGCCCAGATTCTTGTTGTCCCCGATCGCTTTATAGATAGCCTCTTTCGCGGCAAACCGGCCGGCAAAATGCGGCGCGGAAAATTTGTATTTCCGCGCATACTCGATCTCTTCTTTGTTAAAAACGTGGGACAGGAACCCGTCGCCCCAGCGCTGGATGGCCTTATCGATCCTGTCGATCTCAATGATATCCGTCCCAATACCCAAAACCATAAATTTCCCTTATCGTTTTATCCGGCCGATCATTTCTCGTACCGCTGTTTCCAGCCCAACAAATACGGCACGGGAAATGATCGAATGTCCGATATTTAATTCAGCAACGCCGGGAATCCGCGCGATCGCCCGGACGTTATCATATTTTAAGCCGTGCCCCGCGTTGACCGTCATCCCCATCTTTCGGGCAAACGCGGTCATTGTCTTGATCTTATTAAGTTCACGTGCGATCTGTTGCGACGTTTTGGCGTTGGCGTAAGCGCCGGTGTGGAGCTCCACGATGTTCGCGCCCGATTCTTTGGTCCTGACGATTTGTGCCGCGACGGGATCGATAAAAAGACTGACTTTGATCCCCGCTTTTTTTAATGCCGCGGCCGCCAATTTGATCCGCCGGAAATGCTTAACAACGTCCAGGCCGCCCTCGGTGGTGATCTCCGCGCGCTTTTCCGGAACGATGGTCGCCACATCCGGGCGGACGGAACAAACGATGGCAACAATTTTATCATCCAGTGACATCTCGAGGTTCAACCGCGTGGCAATACTCTTGCGCAAAGCACGGATATCTTTGTCCTGGATATGGCGTCGGTCTTCACGCAAATGCGCGACGATGCCCTCCGCGCCGGCTTCTTCACAACACCGCGCGGCGGCGATGGGGTCGGGGTCGTATTCTCGCCGTGCCTGGCGCAGAGTAGCTACATGATCGATATTAACACCAAGCTTGGGCATTTTTCAGTCGTCAGACTTCAGACTTCAGACTTCAGTCGCTATCTGACGACTGATGACTGACGTCTGAAGACTTTTCAATTATCGCATCAGCTCGCGGTTGACATAGATCCACGTGATAATCGCCAAACCCAGCGCGACGAGCTTTAACGACAAATTGCAGGTAAACCATTTCTTCATTTTTGCTCAATTCATGCCGTACGCTACTGGCAGGCCGGAAATTATTTTTTCTTCTTTACTTCACTGACCAGCAGATCTTTTAAAATACCGGCCAGCCGCTCCCGATTGTCAATCGAGATAAATCGTCCATCAGCAGCCACGGAAACTTCTCCACTTTGTTCGGAGACCATCACGACAACGGCATCCGTATGCTCGGTGATACCAATGGCCGCGCGGTGACGCGTCCCAACGATCTTGCTGAAACTGGGATTATCCGACAGCGGAAAAAGACACGACGCGGACATAATGCGGTTTCCCCGGGTGATAATTCCCCCGTCGTGCAACGGGGAAGGCAGTAAAAAAATACTCTGGATCAATTCCGCTGATATTTTGGCATCAACTTCCAGCCCGCTTTCAATGTAGATCTTTAACCGAGTCTCGCGTTCCACAGCGATTAAGCATCCGACCTTTTGCCGGGCCAGCTTGTATACCGCGGTGGCAACTTCCTCAATAATGGCAACAATTTCAGATTCCTCCAGGGCGATGTTAAACAGATGTTGTTGTCCTAGCCTGGCAAGTCCCTGGCGAAGTTCCGGCTGGAAGATGATCAAAAGGGCGATAATAGAAATAGCAAAAAATTTTGTCAGAAGCCAGTTAATGATATCCAGGCCGAGGATCTGGGCTCCAAGAAACATGATCAAAAGATAACTTATCCCGCGAAAAACCTGGAACGCGCGCGTCCCTTCAAAAAAAACGAGCACATGGTAGAATACGATCCACAAAATGATAATTTCGGAAACCGGTTTAACGAAATCCCAAATCCAGAAAAATGACATGTTATCTCCCGTTCATAACAGCATCGATCATGGCCGCGGCTTCCTTCGTCGGCGCGACATCGTGCGCGCGGATAATATGCGCCCCGTTAAGAATACTGGCACACGCCACCGCCAGCGAACCGTTCAACCGTCCGGAAACGTCTTTTCCCAACACTTTGCCAATAAATGATTTGCGCGACAATCCGACAAGCACAGGCCGTCGTAAAATCTCGAATCGTCGCAAATGGTAAATGATCTCCAGGTTATGGTCGGCGGTCTTCGCGAACCCGATTCCTGGATCCACCATGATTTTATCCGATTTGATGCCAATTTCCAAGCAATTTCCAATAGATTTCTTCAGAGAATCGGTAATTTCAGAAACAACATTTTTGTAATGAATATTTCGCTGCATGGTCCACGGGGTCCCGCGCATATGCATCAACACGATGGCGGCATTATATTGACGGATCATCCGAAGGAAACTTTTCGCTATCTTTGTCCCCATAATATTATTGACGATACTCGCCCCTTCATCCAGGGCATGCCGGGCCACCAGCGGTTTATACGTATCGACTGAAATAGGGATCTTGATTTTTCGCGCCAAAATACGAACGGCAGGAATAATACGCCGAAGTTCTTCGTCAACGGAAACCTTCTGCGATCCCGGGCGGCTGGACTCACCACCGACGTCAATAATGTCGGCACCTTCGTCGACAAAACGTCGTGCGAGTTTTAAGGCTTTATCGACTGGATTCTTTGACCCCGCGAAGCAGCCATCCCCGCTAAAGGAATCCGGCGTCATATTCAAAATTCCCATGATATGCGTGTGTGTTCCTAGATACAGGGTGTGGGGCCCCGCGGTAACGATATACGACTTTCGGGGATGGATGGAATGGGGCAAAGCGGCGTTCACAAATGGATATGTTTTTGCTATACGGATTCCAGGTTCTTCGGAATATCTTGCGCAGCAGGTTCTGCCGTGACAGGGATGATTTTCGCATCGGGCATACCGAGTAACTGCCGCGCTTCATCGATATCAATAACCTCTTTTTCAATTAACCGGCGGGCCATGAGTTCCAGTTTATCACGATGTTCCACCAACAATTTCTTCCCCCGGTCGTGGGATTGCTGGACCAAACGGCGGACCTCTTCGTCGATCTTTTGGGCGGTTAGATCGCTATACTCCTTATTTTCCAAAATGTCCCGGCCAAGAAAATGCATATGGTCCCGTTGTCCGTACGACAATGTCCCCAAGGCTTCGCTCATCCCGTAGACACAAACCATATGACGCGCGATCTGGCTCACCTTTTCCAGGTCATTGGAAACCCCAGTGGAAGTATCCCCGGCATGGATCTCCTCGGCGATCAGCCCGCCCAAAAGCACCGTCATTTGTCCCAGCAATTCTTTCTTGTTCAGATAATGTTTATCCTCCGTTGGAGGAGTCAATGTGTAGCCGCCTGCCATCCCCCGCGGGATGATGGAAACTTTTGTGAACGTGTCCACTTCATCGATGAGAAGTGACAACAACGCGTGTCCGGCTTCGTGGTAAGCGGTGGTCTCTTTCTCCCGCCGGGAGATTGCGCGACTTTTCTTCTCGGGTCCCATCGTAACTCGCTCCACCGCGGCAAAAAATTCTTCCATACCCACGGCCTCTTTATTTTTGCGCGCCGCTAGGAGGGCCGCTTCATTGCAGACATTCGCCAGATCCGCGCCGGAGAAATAAACCGTTTGCTGGGCAATTTTTCGCAAATTAATCTCCAGAGCCAGCTTAATCCCCTTGCTGTGAACTTTCAGGATACCTTCCCGCCCATTAATATCCGGCAATCCCACAACGACCTGCCGGTCAAATCGTCCGGGGCGCAAAAGAGCCGGGTCCAGCGTGTCGGGTCTGTTAGTGGCCGCGATCATGATCAAACCGCTTTGGTTGGTGAACCCATCCATTTCCACCAGAAGCGCGTTGAGCGTTTGCTCGCGCTCATCGTTGCCGCCGCCGATACCGGCAAAGCGCAGCCTTCCGACGGCATCGATCTCATCGATAAAAATAATGGCGCCTTTTCCAGAACTCATGGAAGCTTTGCGTCCCTGCTCAAAAAGATCCCGCACGCGTGAGGCCCCCACCCCAACGAACATTTCGACGAAATCCGATCCGCTTAACGAAAGAAACGGTACGTCAGCTTCCCCCGCAACCGCTTTGGCCAATAACGTTTTTCCAGTTCCCGGAGGACCGATCAGCAAGACGCCTTTGGGGATCTTGCCTCCCAAACGCTCAAATCTTTTGGGATCTTTCAGGAATTCAATAACTTCCTGCAACTCCTCCTTCGCTTCATCGACACCGGCGACGTCCTGAAAAGTCACGTGCCCTTTCCCTTTGCTCATCTTGGCCCGGGATTTTCCGAACGACCAGATCTTGTTGCCCATTTGCGCGCCACGATGGGAAAGAAACCAGATGAACATGATAATAAGAAGTATCGGCATGAACGAGAAGAACATCTGGCTCCAGAAGATCTGCGGGGCAACAACTTTGAAGTTAAGGACATTCTCGCGTATGACCTTAAATAACTCGGTATCGTCACGGGGGATATTCAAGGCAAACTCCGTCCCGTCACTGAAAGTCCCGTGCAACTTGTTTTCCGTGCTTTCAACAAGCTCCAAACTCCGGATCTTGCCGGTTTCTTTGTTGGTCAAGAGGATGTTATAAAACTCGCTGTAGCTTAATTCCCTGGGGGCGCGCAGCGAGGTCACGGGTTCGTTCTGGCTCATGAAAATCAGGAATATAAACAGTAAAACCACCCAGAACAGCCAATTGCCGTTATCCGGCCGGGGACGGGGCTTATGTGCGGGGTAACCTTTACGCAGTTTTTTAAATTGCGGTCGATTAAAATCGATGCCGCTTTGTCCGTCTTGTTTAGCCATCGAATCTCCGTTGACATTAAATACAGATGTGTTATTGTAGCGAATTCACGACGGAAATCAAGTCTTTTATTCCGGCAAATTGCCCGCCCTGCTTATATCCAGACAGCTTTCGCCAACGCACGCCCGGAGATGTCCCGGAAAATGGATGATGGAACCAACATTCCTCCGCGAAAGCATATCCTCGATTTCGCGCATATGCGCCAGCGTCAGCCGGTTCATATTGCCCTGCACGCGTTCAACCGCCAAGCGGACAAGCATGCGTTTGATCGCTTCGGGCTGGCGCATAAATGCCTTGCGGTTGAGGCGCACGGCTTTATTATCGGGGACATATTTCGCCATTCGTCCAAAAACTTTCCTTGCCTCCACTTCCAGGTAATCATAGTCCACGTAAACAGTATCAGCAAGGTTCGCCAAAGCCGTCCGGATGCCGGAATTGTAGTTTTTTTCCAAAAAGGGCAAAAGCTCCAGCCGGACCCTGTTACGGAAAAAACGTGCCCGTTGATTGGTCGGGTCTTGACGGTAACGGATCCTGTTACGCTTGAGATACGCCAAGATATCCCGCTTCCTGATACCTAACAACGGGCGGATCAGAACAATTCCCTGGATCTGCCGATGCGCCAACATACCCCGCATGCCCTGCAACCCGCTTCCGCGTAAAATATGCATGAGAACGGTCTCGACGAGATCATCCTGCGTATGGCCGAGGATAATGGCCCGGGCATTAATCTTCTTTGCCAAGCGTTCAAAGAATTGCAACCGCTGCGCGCGACCGCGTTCTTCCAGCGCCGAGGCTGCTTTGACGAGACGCCCGGACCTACGCGCGCACGAACAGGACAATCCCCATTCGCTGGCGAGCCGGCGGACAAAATATTCATCCGTTTTGGCGCTTTTTCGCCACCCGTGATTGAAGTGTGCCACATGCAGGGACAATCCCAGTTCATGACGTAATGAGGAAAGGATATGCAGGAGAGCTACTGAATCTGGACCGCCGGAAACACCAGCAATAACCGTATCCCCGCAAGATAATGCTCCCGAGGCGTTGACGATTTTTTTGACATTCCGAAGGATGACTTCCGCAGTTTTATTCATCTATTCCGTGGCTGTAGACACGGCCCTCGCGATACGCGTCGCGTAACTGCTGTGCGTATTTAAGGTTGGGTGCCTGGATCTGCAGGTCGGCGAATCCGCGCTCAAGGATCCGTGCGTTAACGAAGGTGTTGCCATCGATCAAAAAAACATACGCCAGGGTTTTGTATTCGGCGTCTTTTTGTACCGCGTCGAATTCCAGGCGGACGTGTTTGCCCTTGAGCAATTCCTGCACGAATTCCTGCGCCTGCTCCTCCACGGGAACTTCCCAGTCCACCTTTTCCTTAACAACAAACCCGTATTCGTCGCGAGATAATTTTTTCTTACGCACCGGATTACCAAAGGCGCGCATCCCGATCAACTTGACGGTTTCCCCGCTTTCAAGCCGAATCGTATCGGCACGCACAACTTCCTGGACCACCACATCGCGATACTTATCGATATTTTGGCCCAATTCCGACAAATCCGTCTCGCCGTAAACATGCGAAGCGCGCAAACAGATCAACAGGCCTGATATTGCGATCAATAATTGATAATGTAAGAAACAGGTCGTGGATTTCATTGGAAAATTCTGTCGAAATCTATCAGAGGAATCTCGCCAAATGGTAGCGAGGGGCGGGATCGAACCGCCGACAGCGGAGGTATGAGCTCCGTGCTCTAACCAGCTGAGCTACCTCGCCGTTATATTTTGTAGCGCCCGATCAGGAAAAGCCTAGCTATAGAAAATGATGTATAAAAGCTGGAGGACAATGAGGCCGGCCACAATATAAAAATCATTAAAATAAAGGAAGTCCTTCACTCTCTCCGCGGTCGTATAGGCGATCGGATGGTCCTCCCGCACGACGTGACCGCTGTTACGCAGCGTCGTGACCTCGCTCCTTTTCAACCGCAAGAATTTATCGGCGATGCGATAAGCATGCAATTTCTTTTCCTCAATGAGATCCATGACCTTTTTTTCGGAAATACCCATAATCTGGGATGTTTCGCGCACCGAAATGAATTGTGTCGTCGTCATGGTCTAAAACACCCTCGCCTTTAAGAAATTCTGCCTGAAGATGCCCAATGGTCAATTTGAGAACGCTGGAACTTCCAGCTGTTTCCCTCACGCCTTCCGGGAATCTTGCCGGAATTCGCCAAAGCCTCAATCTCCTTCATCTCGATCTCAAGATATCGCGATACCTCGGCAATGTCCAGCACGTCTTCGAGCATCTGGCAATTTCCCTGAAAAACCGCGCCTTCCACGATGTTCAGTTGCGGGGCTGCGATATTGCCGTAAACGACCGCCGTCGGCATCAGGACAAGCAACTTGTGGGCGATGATGTCCCCCCGGACCCGTCCGGAAACGATCACGTTGTCCCCGCGGATATTAGCTTCGAGCTCGGCATGCTCCCCTACTGTCAACATGCCGCAAAATTCCAGCGTTCCCTTAAAATGGGCGTTCATGTGCACGTCCACCGTCTCCTTGAAAACAACGTTTCCCTGCATGGCCGTATTGATCTCGATCTTGTTTTGATCGTTAAATCCCCTGGTTACCCGGCGAACAACCAACCCCATTTCCCCTTCCTCCTTTAATTATCTGTTGTTATGATGATTACTTTTTAACTTTTGCGCAAGCTTCATCTCGAAAGACCGCAAAACGACAAGAACAAAAAAAACAATGGCCGAGACCGCAACAGCGGCCATGTAATGCCCTGCGCCAACGGCGATCCCGACCCCGGAAACGATCCACAGGACGGCCGCCGAAGTCAACCCTATGACACGGGATTCCGCTTGAATAATGGTCCCCGCGCAAAGAAACCCGATACCGGTCACGATACCGCTGATCATGCGCGTCGGATCGAAAATAGCAATGTCTCTATATGTATCAAAAATATAAATGGAAGTCAATACGATCAGCGTCGAACCCAATCCGACCAGGATATGAGTCCGCAATCCCGCTCCCTTTTGGCGGAATTCCCGCTCGATTCCGATCAGCCCGCTTAAGACAACTGACAGAACAATACGTCCCAACGTTTCCCAATCACCAAGCATTGTTCTCCCTCCTCCAATGAGTGCGTCCTTGACAAAATGGACATTTTGTCAAGGACGCGTACGAATTTAATTCAAAGAATGAAACCCCAGGCCGGCGATCATCGCGGCATTGTCCATACACAGCGCCGTCGCCGGAAAATAGACCTTGATCCCCTTCTTGTGCGCTTCTCCCGATAAATGCTGCCGCAGAGCTGAATTGGCCGCGACACCGCCGCCGACCAAAAGCGTTTGCACCTTCAATTTCCGGCACGCCGCAAGCGCTTTGATAACCAGGATCTCGACAACACTTTCCTGAAACGCGCGGGCGACCGCGGCAACCGGATAATGATTCTTGTTCCCGTATTTTTGCCGGTGATACAAAACGGCCGTCTTGACGCCGCTGAAACTAAAATCCAGAGTCCCTTCCAACGCGGCATACTTAAACGACACCGTTGTCTCCGGGACGCTTTTCGCCAAACGGTCAATGACCGGCCCCCCGGGATACCCCAGTCCCAGGACGCGGGCCACCTTGTCAAAGGCTTCCCCGGCGGCATCATCGCGCGTTTTCCCGATCCGTCTGAAAGTCCGGAAGTCCCGCACACCGTACAGATCCGTGTGTCCACCGGAAACGACCATCCCGACCGCTGGTAACCGTGGCTGCTCCTCCGCCAAAAAATTGGCATACACATGCGCCTTAACGTGGTCGATCTCAACTAATGGTTTGTCCAGCGCGGCGCTCAATGCCCGGGCAAACGATATGCCGACTAAAAGCGAACCGATCAATCCCGGCTCTTTCGTTACGGCGAGCGCGTCAATGTCCGCTGACGTAAGGCCTGCCTGCTCCAGGGATTCATCGACAACCGGCTGGATAAATTCCAGCTGTCGTCGGGAAGCGACCTCAGGGACGACACCGCCGTAACGCTGATGTTCCTTGAGGCTCGAGGCGACCACATTGGAAAGTATTTTCCGTCCGTCACGGACAACGGCCGCGGCGGTTTCATCACACGAAGTTTCAATACCCAGGATATTCATATGAATAAAAAATTCCTGTCATTTTTGAGGAACGGCTTCTGCCGGTTGAACATCAGCGCCCGCGTCGGTTGCCGCATCAGTAACCGGGGCAAGGGTTCCCTGCGCAAAATTCGCGTAAACCTTGATCCCCTTCAAAACGCTGATCGCGCTTTGGACCTGATTATCACCGAGCAGCCGTTCGCGGATCTGTGCTTCTTTGCCATCCTGCTTTAACTTTTCCGGGTCCGGCGCGTCCTGGTTCTCAACACCTTCAAAGATCTCCTCCACTTTTTTCTCTTTTTCATCTTCGGCGTCTTCGGGCGGCAGCTGCAGCTCGACAACAATATCGGGCTCGATACCGATGCCGTGGATGGAGCGTCCGGAAGGCGTGAAATATTTACTGGTTGTCAAACGCAACCCCGAACCGTCCGGCAATGGAATGACCGACTGCACCGACCCTTTCCCGAATGATTTTGTTCCCAAAATAATCGCCCGCTTGTTGTCCTGCAGGGCGCCGGCTAAAATTTCACTGCCCGAGGCGCTTCCTTCGTTGATAAGAACGACCATCGGCCAGCTGACCAGATGCGACTTGTTGGTGGACCGCGTGATCGTATTTTGCGAAAGGCGTCGCCCTCTAGTAGAAACGACCGTTTTGCCTTGAGCCAAAAATTCTTCGGTGATATTGATCGCCACGTTCAGCAACCCGCCGGGATTGTTGCGCAGATCCAGGATCAGGCTGTCGGCCCCTTGTTGCGTCAGATCCTCCAATGCCTTGCGAAAGGCCGTTGCCGAATCTTCCCGGAATTCCGCCAATCGGATGTACCCGATATGGTCCTGCAAAATTTGCGTGTTCTTCACGTCCTGGATCTGGATGATCTCCCGGACGATCGTAAAATCGATAAGTTTATCCGCGCCCTCGCGCAAAACAGTTATCTTGACCTCGGTACCGGGCTTGCCGCGCAATTTCTTGACGGCGTCATCGAGCGTCAAGTCGCGGGTCAATTCATCCTCGATCTTCACGATATGATCACCCGCTTTGATACCGGCGCGCCAGGCCGGGGTGTCTTCAAGGGGGGTAATGATCGTCAAAAGCCCGTCACGTATCGAGATCTCGATGCCAAGCCCGCCGAACTTCCCCTGGGTTTCAGTCTTGAGCTCTTTATATTCATCCGGGTCAAGGAACTGGCTGTGCGGGTCCAGCGAACTTAACATTCCGCGCAACGATCCGTAAATAAGGTCTTGGGGAGTCTTTTCCTCAACATAATCGGCCTGGATGGTCGTCAGGGCGTAACTATAAAGTTCTATCTGCGCGTAGAGGTCGTCTTTGACTTTCCGGTCGATCTGGCAAATGGCCACGGTGGCTATCGATAAAAACACCAGAATGCCGCCTGTGACAAGCAATAATCGTTTAGCCATTCAAGTCCTCCTTAAGCGTCACTTTTAGCCGACAGTTTACGTTGTATAATCTCACCGATCATTTTCGGATTCGCTTTTCCCTGACTCTTGCGCATGGCCTGCCCGACCAAAAATCCGATGGCGCTCGCCTTGCCTTCGCGGATCTGACCAACGACATTTTGATGTTCACGGATCAGTTCATCGACGATTCCCTCCAACGCCGAGCTGTCGGAGACCTGCGCCAGTCCCGCGTCGCGGATGACCGCGGCCACGTCTTTACCGGTATCTAGAACCTGTTTTAACGTTTCTTTGGCCGTGAGATTACTCAACACGTTCTCATCGACCTTGCGGATGATGGCGATGAAATCTTCCGGTTTTATCTTGATATCGCTAAATCCCATTTTACGCACGTTGAGTTCCTGAAGCAACGGCCCATTAAGCCAATTGGATATCTTTTTCGTGTCCACGTAAAGCTTGGTGCACGCCTCAAAAAAATGCGCGATGTGTTGGTCCGCCACGATGATCCGCGCGTCGTATTCCGAAAGCCCGTACTCGCCCACAAAACGCTCGAATTTCTGCCGGGGCAGTTCGGGAATCGACCGGCGGACTTCCTCGATGAGCGCATCGTCAATATCAAATGGGACCAGATCCGGTTCCGGAAAATAGCGGTAATCGTGCGCTTCTTCCTTGCTGCGCATCGTGACGGTGGTCCCTTTTTCCTCGCTCCACAACCTCGTTTCCTGGATGATCCGCCCGCCGGAGGATACCACCTCGCGCTGACGCTTTTCCTCGAACTCCAGCGCGGTACGCACCGCTTTGAATGAGTTCATATTTTTTAACTCCGTCTTGGTCCCAAAAATTTTTTGACCCGCCCCGCGTATCGAAACATTGGCGTCGCAGCGCAGGCTCCCTTTTTCCATGTCGCAATCGGAAACGTGAAGATATTCCAGCGTCAGTTTAAGCGCCTGCAAATAATCATAAACTTCCTGGGGCGAACGCAAATCTGGCTCGGAGACAATCTCCACTAACGGCGTACCGGTACGATTATAATCTACCAGACTGCTATTGGAACGGTCATCGTGGATCAGTTTGCCCGCGTCTTCTTCCAAATGCGCCCGCTTGATATTAATTTTCCTGGTTTGACCGTCCACCGTCGTCATCCACACGTGCCCGTCATAGGCGACCGGCTTGTCGTATTGGGAGATCTGATATCCCTTGGGCAGATCCGGATAATAATAATTTTTCCGGTCGAATTTGATCAATGGATTGATCTGGCAATTCAAAGCCATGGCGATCTTCAGGGCATACTCCAGGGCCATTTTGTTCAAGACCGGCAGTGTTCCCGGCAATCCAAGACATACCGGACAGGTTTGCGTGTTGGGGTCACGGCCGAACACGTTGGCGCAACCGCAAAAAATCTTGGTGCGCGTGCTCAATTGGAGGTGGACTTCCAGCCCGATGACGGTTTCGTATTTTTGCCCAAGGGGTTGATTCATAACGGTGTCCGCTCTTTGTGCCACGGGGTGTTCTGTTCATACGCGTAAGCGATCCGAAAAAGCATCGCTTCATCAAAAGGTTTGGCCAGAATTTGTAATCCGATGGGCATCCGCTCTTTAGAAAATCCACAGGGAATCGAGATCGCCGGAATTCCGCTCAAATTGGCCGAGATCGTATAAATATCCGAAAGATACATGCTCAAAGGATCATCGGTTTTCTCACCGATCTTGAAAGCCGTGGTTGGCGCTGTCGGCGTGATGATCGCATCGAGTTTTTGGAACGCCTTGTCGAAATCCTGTTTGATCAGGGTGCGGACCTTCAATCCCTTCAAGTAATAATCGTCGTAATAGCCGGACGAAAGTGAATAAGTTCCCAACATGATCCGCCGCTTGGCTTCGCTGCCAAAACCGGCATCGCGCGTTTCTTCATACATATCGATGAGCGGCGTTTTGCGCGTGTCGACCGGCTGGCGGCGAAGTCCGTACTGAACGCCGTCGTAACGCGCCAGATTCGAGCTGGCCTCCGCGGTCGCCACAATATAATATGTCGCTGTCGCATATTCGGTATGCGGAAGCGAAATTTCATAAAACGTCGCTCCGCGTTTTTTAAGAACATCGATTGCCGCGTTGATCGCTTCGCGCACCTGCGGGTCGATCCCTTCCACAAAATATTCCTTAGGGATCCCCACTTTAAGTCCCTTGACGTCATTGACCAGCGCTTTGGTGTAATCCGGCACGGGCAGATCCGCCGAAGTGGAATCACGTTCATCGTAACCGGCAATGATGCCCAAAAGCAGCGCGCAATCCTCCACGTCCTTGGCGATCGGCCCGATCTGGTCTAAGCTCGAGGCAAACGCGATCAGTCCGTAACGGGACACCCGGCCGTAGGTGGGTTTAAGCCCGACCACGCCGCAAAATGACGCCGGCTGGCGGATCGACCCGCCGGTGTCCGAGCCCAGCGCCCAGATCGCTTCGTGGCCGGCCACAGCCGCGGCCGTACCGCCGCTGGAACCGCCGGGGACGCGATCGCGG
>Ga0209541_10006008_pt1 | contig 20913 bp, 22 predicted proteins | sample RifCSPlowO2_01_FD_184027 | JGI IMG/M metagenome (GOLD analysis project Ga0209541, IMG submission 184027) | Groundwater microbial communities from Rifle, Colorado - Rifle CSP2_plank lowO2_0.1 (SPAdes) (version 2) | ecosystem: Environmental > Aquatic > Deep subsurface > Groundwater | place... | reverse complement strand
AGTTCTCAGTTCAGACAGGTGCTGAAATTCTCTTAAATTCATTCCGAGCATAAATCTCATCCTATGATTGAATAAGGTTGTATATTGTGCAACTTCGTCTGAACTCATATTTTTAACATCATGATAAAGAGAAGACATCATGTCAACAATTTCTTTTGTTTCGGATTCTAAGCCAATAATTCCCATTTCTGGAGGCATTATAAATCCTAAATCTACAGATAGCATCTGTCTTAGTTGTGTAAGCATTCTATGTCTTTCCAAGTCTCTATATTCTGCAAATCCTCCAACTAAATCAAACACTAAAGGATACCCTGCTTCTAAACCTCTTCCTGTTCTGTCTCTTCTTGTTTCTCTCTTTCCTTTGTAAGCATTTAAGATATCGAGCTTTTTTTCTTCAGGTAGAAGTTCGACTACATCTAATATTTGTTGCAGAGAGATCTTTGAGTACGGGAATAAAGCTGAAGAAACAACTTCATCAATATACTCCCCTCTTCTTACTAAAGTCACCCTATCATCTCTTGGAGTTATGTCTTTAAAGAGTTCAGCTGATAAATTTCTCATGTTTCTGTTTATTGTGGCGTACTCACTAATTTCTCTATTTCTTTTTACATATGTGGGAATTACTTTCTGAAGTTCTTCTTCAAGTTGTTGTCCTCTGATCCTCGATTCTTCTAAATCTTGACTTTTTAAGAAAGTTATAAGATTAGTATAAAATCTTCCGTTTGAGGCCTGTCCTAAACCTAAGTGTGTCAGAGTTGAAGAAGGAAGGACGCACCTTCCAACGTCTAAAGCTGCGCATCTTATTGTGAAATTATAACCATTTCTAAAAGCTCTTCTTTCATCGTCATTTATCAAATCTTTTTCTTTTGCAGAGACGGACTTTCCATCTCTTTCAACTTTTATTTCAAATTTTTCCTTTGGAAATTCACCCCCAAAATGCTTTGATAATCTCTTTATTCCTTCTGAATAAATTTCAAAGGCTCTGTTGTTTATCCTCTCAAACTCAGGTAATAATCCCGACTCAGCAATTTCTTTAGGTCTTAAAAATCTCCACTTTCCATCTTTGTCTTTTTGATCGTATTTGACATATCGTGTTGATTGTTCTATGGGAGAGCCTCCAATTCTTCTGTCTTCAATATATTTTGTTAATAACTGAGAGACATCTTCCATTCCAACAGCTGTGCCTTCCAATTCTCCGACGGAATCATCCCCAAAAGCGTTTAAAACTCTATCCATCAGTTCAGTTCCTTTTTCCTGAGAGGGGTCGCCATTTTCATCTAGAAATTCGTTTACTAATGTTAATACTAATCCTGTTGGTGCTCTCGAATATCTTGCTAATACTCCTCCTGTTAATTCTGAAGGCAAGTCGTGAATTGCAAAGGTTGTTCCGAGGGGATTTGTGATATATTTACCAACTTTTTTTATAATTTCATCGGGGACTTCTTCAATAAATTTATAATCTCTTTTTTTAGCCATTTCACCCTCCTTTTTATCTAGTTGTGTGAAGAATTCTTTTCTTTTTAAACAAACTCTCTTTTGAATATATATTTCAGAGAACAACAATTGTTTATAATGATGTTGTTATTTTTGTTTTTATGAAGAAAAGAGGTCGTTTAATAACAATTGAAGGTGGTGAAGGGGCGGGCAAGACAACTCACGCGGGTATTCTTAAAAATTATATTTCTGATCAAGATGTTAGTTGTGAATGCGCGAGAGAGCCTGGCGGGGTTAAGGCGGCAGAGGAAATAAGGGTTCTTTTGAAGGATAAGAAATATGACTTTCCCCCATTGATTGAACTTTCAGGTATGGAAACTGCAAGGATTCTTTTTTATAATCAAAGAGTTATACCTCATCTGGAAAGAGGCAATTGGATGGTTCTTGATCGTTCAATTGATTCAACAGTTGCTTATCAAGGATATGCAGGTGGAATTGATATAGACACGATACAAGAGATAAATAAAATTGTGACTCGAGGTATTACTCCCGATTTGACTTTTATTTTAGACATTGATCCTGAAATTGGTTTGGGTATGGAGGATGAAACCGACAGGTTTGGTGCAAAAGGATTAGAATATCATAAAAAAGTTCGAGAAGGATTTTTGCAAATTGCTAAAGATAATCCCGAAAGATGTGTTGTGATTCCCTACATAAAAGATAACATTCAAGGAATGCAGAATGGGATGAGAGAATATGTTGATAGACTAATTTTAGGACACTCTTAAACTCTTAATCCAGAATCTTTTGGGTTTTTGCTATGTACATCTAATCTTCCGTTTTGAAGACAATCATAGCAAACATGAACGCTTCCACTGACCTCTTTTACTATTCCTGTATCTTTGCATTTCTGGCAGGTGTAGTTTCTTGTGTCGAAATCCATGTGAATTGATGTTTATGTGTGTATTTAAGATTTAGGGTGATGGATAACCATATTTTCTTCTTTCCCGTTTGAATTTATCTGCTTCTGGGCTTTCTGTTTGTTTTTCTGTTTTTTGTGGGGAAGGTTTATACTCGCTTTCAAATTCTTTAATAATTTCCTGTAAACTGTATTTGTTATCCTCTAAATATCGTATGGCCTCGGCTTTTTCTGATTCGTCACCAACATAAGGTATTCCGTACTCCCTAAATTCTTTTACTAGGTGTAGTATATCGAGTAAAATATCCCTATCATTTTCAAAATCTATTCTTATTGGTTCTTCGTTTGAATCGGGGAGCGTAGCTATCTTTCTTGCAGAGGTCATGCCCATTATATATCTGTTATCTCTTACTTCATATTCAAGAACTCGTTGAATAAATTGTTCTCTTGACAGTTTTTCTTTGGGAATTTTCCAGGATTCTCCAATACCTTTCCTCTTCTTTTCAATCATTGCTTTTTGAAAGGGGTAAGGTATTTAAGATTTCTTATACGGGAGGATATACTTTTGTGATAGGTTTTTAAACCCCGATTTTTACGTTCTTATATGGTAAATGAATTTATTGATCAAATTGAAGTCTCAAGGAAGAAACTGAAAGAGCTTAGAATGCTCTTCTGGGAGGACAATAAAAGGAATTTCAAGAAAAATGTACAGAAAATCATAGCTTTGACTCCCCCTCCAAAAGACTGGAAGGTTTATGTTTCGGCATCAAATTTCCTTTTTGACAAGAATATCTTCCCTTTTGACTATGATTCATGGAGTTCTACAAATCTGATAGCTGCGACTGATAAGCAGGGGTATGAAATAATGGTGTTCTTGAACAAGGCAAGACTTGAGTTTTTGTCCTTGCCCGCACTAGTTCACTTAATCTCACATGAATTAATACATGTTGAACAGGCTGCAAAAAATCCAGAGAGATATCTTAAGTCTATAGTGGATGATGAAATAGCAAAGGAAGGGGAGATTGAAGCAGAAAGCCGAGTGAGAAATCTTTCAGACAAGTTTAGAGAGCAGTGGGTTCTTGAAAGTGTTGTTTATTGCTACGATTTCGGCGGATGGAGCTTTGCTAAAAAAATGGCAGACTTTTTCCATGGAGAGCTTGAGAATCTTTATGGTGGAGGATATGATAAAGGTATGACTGAGGAAGAATACCAGGCCTTCCTGAAAGCCATGAAAGAAAAAGAGATAGATATTTTTATTGAATTTTTTAACGGGAAGAAGGAAGAAGTTAAAAGTGAAGGGAAGTGAACAAAGAAGGATTTCTCGGTCCCTAATCAAGTGATTAATATTAAAAACTTATTTTTCTTTAGCATTTTATGAAAAAGGGCGAGTATTACTTTATAAGAGAGAATTCTCATAAGCAAAAGATTATCACCTTAATTGTTTCACTTTTCGTTCTTGCTGTTTTATTGGCTCTAAGCTTTTTTGTTTTAACTCACTGGTATGGATTTGTGCAAAAAGTCCCCATAGCTGAAAAGCTAGTGCTTTCTATAAAAGAGGATATAATTAATGTAAATCTCAAAGGACTATTTTATGCCCATCTTATAGGGGGTTTATTTTTTGTTCCTTCTCCCGATGAAATTGTTTTTTATTATAGTTTAACTAAAGGAAATCCTTTTTTTCTTGCCATTGTTTTTTCATTGATAGGACATTTAATAGCACAGTTGTTAAATTATTTCGTTGGCCTAAAAGTAAGCCCCTTTATTCTCTCTATTATTTCAAAAAAAGAAGTTTACAAGGCGAGAAGATTTGTTAATCGGTATGGTGGTTATGGAATATTTATTTTCAATTTTGTCCCTCTTCCAGCTCCTCTTTTGACTTTTGCATTAGGGATAGCTAAGTATAATTTTACAAGACTATTTGTAATAACTATTATTGCCAAAGTTTGTGAGTATTCTCTTATCGTTCTTATATTTACTCTCTTATCCGCATAGTTTTTATACCTATTTTTCTTTAGTATTTTATGGAGATAGATTCAATAATAAAAAAAGAGGCCGGCTTTGACAAAACTATTGGTTTGAGAAATTTGCTGAGGAAAAAAGTTTTGTCTAAGGGGGGGAAAGTAGTTGGCAGTGTTTGTGAAATAAGAATAAGTCCGCGAAGCGGCTCTTTGGAAGGCGTCATGGTCTCAAGAGGTCCTTTTCAAAAAACACTTTATATAGGAAGAAGTTATTTCTCACATCTTTCAAACGATTCCGTAATACTTAACATTGAGCCTTCTCTTTTGCTTATGAGCTCTTTAGTTGTTACGTTTGAAGGAAAGGTTATAGGAAGAGTGTGTGAAGTATCAAGAAAAGGAGAGAGTAATGAGATAGATTTTATAACTGCTAGGAAATTATTTAGCAAGTTTACAATTTCTAACTCAGGAATTAAATCTATTGGAAAGTCTATAATTCTTAGACAGGGATATCATGTTACAAAAGAGTCTTTCTGGAAGAAGTCTGAATAACTCCATTACTTCAGACGATATACTCGGGAAAGAAGTCATAGATAAGGATGGGGGATTTATAGGAGTTGTGGAGAAAGTTCTTATTGATCCGAGCTTACTTGAGTTTATTGGAATATCGGTTGATAAGGGGTTTCTTAGGAGAGGATTGTCTATAGGAAAGAATTATATTGACAAAGTTGCCGAACATGCAATATTTCTTAAGATACCTGTGGCTTATGAAATAAGGGGAAAGATTGTTTTTGACAGAGATGGCAAGGAAGTTGGGGTTGTTTCCGGAATTGATCTTTATGGGGAATATAACAGAATAAAAAATCTTATTGTAAAACCTTATTCTCTTTTTCCGTTAGTAAAAGAAATTGAAATTCCTTACAGTTACGTCAGGGAAGTGGGTGACAATGTAATGCTTAATGTTGCCAAAAGTGTTCTTGAAAAAGGAAAATAAGCTTCTGCGACTTCTCCCTTAATTTTTTAAACCGACTTGTCTTTAACTTTGTATGAAAAAAAGAGAGATAATAACGGTTGTTATAATTGTGGCAGCTATTGTTGCAATTGTCTTTTTAATTATGAATTTTTCAAAGTCGGAAGTTTGTTTCAGAAGTCATTGTTTTGATGTTAAAATTGCGGATACGCCAGAATTAAGAGAGAAAGGACTTATGTTTGTAAAATCTTTGCCAGAGAAGAAAGGAATGCTCTTTATTTTTCCCGAGTCTGGAAAACATAGTTTTTGGATGAAGAATACTTTAATTCCCTTAGATATGATATGGATTGATGCCGGTAAGGAAATTGTTTTCATAAAAGGTAACGTGCAGCCTTGCCTTGCAAATGAAGTTTGTGTTGGTATTGTTCCAAATCGAGATGCTAAGTATGTTTTAGAACTTAAGGCGGGAAGCGTTGACAGAATCGGATTGCAAGTTGGTGATGTTTTGAGTTTTAAAGGCGTGAAAGATGTTGCTGCAGGCGAAAGTGCGGTTACTGCTGTGAATGGTTCTTAGAATCCCCTACCGCCACTGCTAAAACCCCCACCACCAAATCCACCGCCGCTTGAGAATCCCCCACCTCCGAATCCCCCTCCGCTACTATGTGATCCTCCACCAAAACTACCCCCCCAACTCGAACTGCTTGATGAACTACTTGATGAACGACGACGTGAAGAACTTGATGAAGAGTAACTTGGTGAAGAGTAACTTGGTATGTAAACGGGTTCTGGTTCAAATTCCTGCTTCTCTTTTATTTCTTTCCATACTTGATCTTCAGAATATTTTCCTAACATGTATCCTGTTAAAAATTCATCTACATCAAAACTACTTTTGAATCTAGATCTACCCGATTCGTAATCTTTATTTCTGTATTTTGTAGAAATTCTTTTTAATCCCTCAACTTTTTCCTCAAGTTCATCCCTTTGTTTTTTTGTTACTTTTGATTTGTCCTTGAAGTCTCTTACACTCAAATCTATTTCTTGCAGTCTGTCACACATTCTATCATCTTCTGTTCCCGGAGTTTTTCTTGCCATTTCTTTTAATCTGTATATTTCTTCTCCCTTGAAATAATCTTTCAAATCTTTAACTGCCTGAACATGATAGGGATCTTTTTCAGAGTCCATCTCTTTTCTTTCTGCTGAGTATCTTTCCTGCTCGACATTTAAATTTTCAATTTGTGCCATAAGATTGTCTCTTGTTGCTCCAAGTATTGTTCCTTCCTGAATTATTAAAGGCAGTCTGTACTTTGTTTCAATTGGCTCTTCAACTTCTCTTAATTCCGTTCCTAGTTTTTCCACAACCTCTTCCTGTTTTTGAACTTCTTCTTTCATTAATTCTGGCATTGAAAGAAGGAAATCATACTTCTGTTTGTTTTCATCGAAATGAACAACTTTTGCTACCCACGAATCCATTCTTTTTATTAGACCACCGGAATTATACTGTTGAGCTCCAAATCCTCTTTGTAAAAGATATTTGAAGAGTCTGTTTTTTTCGTATGCAGGTAACTTTTCTGCAGCTTCATTTTGCGCTTCTTGCACTCTTGCACCACCTCTAACTAATTTTTCATTTTCCTGTGCAAATCTCGTTTTCATATTTGCATAGTTGTCATTTCTTTCAAGCTCTCCAGTGATTTTTACTTTCGCTTCATCTCTTTCTTTTGCTTTTGCGCCCAGTTTTTCTGTTGTGTCTTTTAGCATTTCTTCCAATGTTTTCTCTTTTTCAATAGATGTTTGCATTGCTCTCTCAATTTGTGTTCTTCTTTTCTGTTTTTCTTTGAATACTGACTCTACCTGTGACCTTAATTCTGGAAGTGTGTTTTTTACCGCTTCTGCATCCATTTCAGGAAGATATGTTGTTGCAAGTTTTATAAAAATAGATTCTCTTTCCTCACCTAGTCTCGAAATTTCAGATTCGTAACTGTATAACTCCTTGCTTAGACTTTCATGACTACTTTCTTGCTCTCTAGTTCTTTTCTCTATTTCGCGATAAATTGTACTTCCGCTTTTCATTTTACCAAGATGTTATCTGTCCAGTTCTTTGAACAGATCTTCCATTTACATCGAATGTTATTCTAGGGGTAGTATATCCTTTTTCTTTAAGACCTAAAATGTTATTATCTACTCTCCCATCTTTTTTGTCTTTTACCACCGATTCAAAAATATTCTCTTCAACTCTCTCCCCCCATTTTGTAACCTGATATGTTCTACCATCCTCTTCATTTTTTATATTCATTGGGATTGCTCTTCCTGTTTGACTGTCAATTGCCTCAACAAAAATGTAAAGTCCGGAAGTTGCTTTCCCCCCCTTTTCTTCATAAATTCTGTCTATTCCAGTCAACTCACCTGGGCGGCTAATAATTGTTATTTTATATTCTTGCTGTAACGCCCCATTTAGTGCTCTTAATTGTTCTACGGCTCTTCTTAATTCGCTGACGCTTGCTGTTCTTATGTAAGAGTCTGCCTCCTGTTTTGTTTTATTTGCTTCCTGAATGGCTTGAGGTTCTTTTGCTACATCGATGACTGATGTATAAACTTGATTTATTAGTCCGGGAAGGATAGAGAAATCTTTTGAGTCTTTGATTACTTCCTCTAACGCTTCCCTATTCCTATTTGCTTCTGATAAATTTTCAACCTTTAAACTTGTTATGCCGCTCTGATAATATGATTCTGCTCTTTGCGCAAAAGCTTCCGGAGGATTTATTCTCCTTACATCTGCAATAAGCAAATCTAAACTTTTTTGAGTTGCGATTATGTTTGATTGTGTTTGTAATCTTTCGTTTGTATATTTTAAGAAATCTTTTTCTTGCGATAATATCTGTTCAACGATTTTAAATCTCTGTCCAGCTTCATGATAATTATTTGGAGTTACGTTATCAGATGATGTGCCATCTGAGCAGAATTGAACAAAAAATTCATTTTGTTCTTTTAATCTGGCTGATACTTCTCCTAAGCCAAACTCAACATCTCTTTTTTCAGTTTCATCCATTGATGCTAATATTGGAGAGTTTGAAATTAATCTTACTTGTTCTTCCAAACCTGCTCTCTCATTATATCCCCATTCTATCTTTCTTTCCACAGCCCTTTCCTCTCCTCTGATTTTTACAGCTTTGAATTCGTGAACTGCCACATTTCCTGTGACTAATGCTCCTGCAATAATTACGGTTGGAATTCCATACACTTTTCCAATTCTTACTCTATCTATGTAAGCGTGAGCAAGAGACGTTGCTAAACCTCTTTGTGGTTCTGTGAATTGATAAAGTCCTGAAAGATATGCTTCAATTGCCTTGTCTATGTCGTCATCTCTTAAGCCCTCTCCCGTAACTTTCGCAGCTTCAAGAATTCTTTTTCTTAAGTCGGCTTTTGAATCTTCAATATTAAGTTGACTACTCACTTGCTCTCTTTGTTTTCTTGCTGCTGATGCAACATCCATTATTCTCAAAACAGAATTAATATCAGTTTGTGGTGTTGGTATTAATTGAAGGTTTTTTCCCATACTGGTTTTTATTAAAGTGGCATTTTTAAAGATATATGTGAACAAACTATAACAAGAGATCAAAATAATTTCCCCCTATTTTGTCCTCTTGAATATATCAACTGACGAATTGAAGCAAAACTTTAGTCAGTTGTTATATATAGTAATAACGCGAAATGTTTAAAAAGGATAATTTAAAGTATTAGCCTTATGAGTAGCGGTTTAAAACAATATCTTGACAGTGCCTTAGTTGTTTTGGATAGATTTGGAATTGCTGTTGGCGGGGGTGAGGAGTCAAAACTTGCAGCTATTCTTCAGGACGTTGTTTCGGTTGATGAGCCCAAAGTTCTTGCAATTGCACAAACTGTGAAAAATATAGGGGCCTTTAGTGAATTAGTAAGGGAGAATGTTTCTGATATGTATGTTGGAGAGAGGTATGAGGATATAACCGGAATGTTTGACTCTATAATTGAAGATGGAAGAAGACTTGTTGGGCAACTTGATGATGGAAAAATTGATTACAAAGAAAAAGGTTCAAATTTATGGATGAGATTGAGCAGAGGGTCTACACATGCCAGATTTGAGGGAATAAGAAATAAGTATTTAGCAGTTGAAGAGGATACTAAAGAACAATTAGATGAAGAAGGTGAAATTTTAGATGCTTATATCAATTTCAGATTTGCTTTGAAAGAAGCGGAAGCTTTATCTTATGAGGTTAAGAAAGCTCAGGAAGTTAGATTGCGTTCTGCTGAAGAAGTTTTATCTAAAGCGGTTATAGAATTAGATGGATATAAAGACTCTGATGAGGCTCAAAAATCAAGGCTACAATTAGCAAGAGATCAGGCTTTGCATGCTCATGGTGTTGAAGATAGAAATTTCCAACTTATAAAAGATGTTGCCGAGTGTCTTGGAAATGGATACAATGTTGGAGAAGTTTTAGTTGCAAAACTTAAACAAACACACGATTTGAAAGAACAAGTTTACAGGAGATCTGTCACTTATTTCACAACAAATGAACATGTTTTCACAACTTTAGATGCGGTTTTCACATCACAGAAGGGATTGCATGAAGCAACTCAAACTCTTGAGGCTATGCAAGCAGGTGCTAATAAGGGATTAGAGGCAGTTGCTGAGCTGGGTGTAAGTTTAGAGCGTGCCGCTCTTAAGGCTGGCTATGGTTCTACTTATAATCCCGAGTCTGTTAAAAAATTAGTTGATGCAGTTGTTAATTATCAACTTGAATCTAGACAAATGATTGTTCAGATGAGAGATCAAAGTGAGAAAGATGCTAAAGAGATAGCAGCAATAGTTGATGACGGCAAGAAAAGATTTGCTGCAGCCTCTACAAACTTTTTAGAATACAAGTCTCAGACTGTTGCTTAATCATAATTACTTCTTCATAATATTTAAAAAACTCGTTTTTATAGATGTTTAATGGATGAACTTGAAAGAAGACTTGCAAATTATTACTATCCTGAAAAAGATAAAAGCGATCTTAAAAATAAAGACCTTATAAGGGCGAAGGCCAAGCTTATTTATTCTGTTTTTAGGAGATATGACAATGATGGAACATTTAGCTATTGGCTTAAGAGAGCTTTTGATGTCGCTGTACCTCCAAAGATGAATGAAGATCAAATTGCTGAAAGATTGCAAAAAATTAGGTTCGCGAAGAATGAAGAAGATGCAAGAAGAATTATTCCCGATCTCGTTACTATGAGATTTGAAACTCTTCCGGGTTCTTGTGAAGCAGGGGTTGGAGAAGTTTCTTGCGGCAGAAACGGAGAGCCAAGGTATACTGCTTATACTCATCCTTTAGTTTAAAGTTTCTAGAAAACTTTAAAAACTCCTTGCATCTTGTTATTTTAAGAAATATATCAATTATTATTGTTGATTATTTATATATCATTTCACATTCACTATCATGCTGAATTTTAACAGGTATGAACATACTTGTGCTTTTTGCGTGATGCTAGCAAAGGATTTATCCTTGCTTAGAACATTGGTATATTTCTAACAGAATTAAATTATATGGAGGTTAATAAATATGGCAAAAATATCACCCGTATCAATAAAATACATGATTCATGCTAAGTTTGTAGCTGAAGGCGCTTTGGAAAAGCCCGACGTAATCGGAGCTCTATTTGGGCAGACTGAAGGGCTTTTAGGAAGCGACTTAGAAATGCGTGAGCTGCAGAAAGAAGGAAAGATAGGAAGAATTGAAGTTGAGCTGGAAAGGAGAGGAAAGCAAACCATGGGTAGTATAAAAATTCCTACAGCATTAGATCAGTCAGAAACTACTTTGATTGCCGCAGCTATAGAGACAATAGAAAGAGTCGGGCCAAGCGATGCGCAAGTTGAAGTTGAGAAGATTGAAGACGTAAGAGGATCTAAGAGAGATTACATTATAGAAAGAGCAAAAAAGCTTATGCAGTCAATAGAAGGGAGTACTGATTCAAGAGAAATTTCTTCTACTATTAAGACCTCAACCAGAATGTCTAAGGTTCAGGAGTATGGAGAGGAAAAGCTTCCATGCGGAGATTTGTCGGGAAAAGAGGTTATAGTTGTTGAAGGCAGAGCTGACGTTCTTAACTTGCTTAGAAATGGTGTCGACAATGTTATTGGAATGAATGGAACAAAGCTTCCTGATGCTATAAGGGAGTTAGGCCAGAGCAAAGAACTTATTTTGTTTGTTGATGGAGATCATGGCGGAGAGCTAATTGTAAAGAATGCTTCAGAAAATGCAAACATTACTTCTGTTGTGACAGCTCCTGACGGCAAAGAAGTTGAAGAGCTTACCGGAAAAGAGATTCTCGGGCAGTTGAGAAAGAGCATTCCTGTTGATGAGTTTCTTAGAAATTTAGGAAGAAACAACAGGCACAATAACTACAATAGAAATTCAGGCTACGAAAGAAGAAGAGAAGAATATGTGAATTCATCTCATGGGAATTCATCTTCTTCTAGTTCTTCTTCCCCGACTTCTTCTGTGAAGAAAGAGCTAAGTGATGATGAGAGAGTCACGCTACAAAAGATTGCTTCTAAGAATGCGGGAACAAGAAAGGCTTTGTTCTTAAATGCAGACTTGGAAAAGTTCAAAGATGTTTCTGTTAAAGCTGCAGCTTCAACACTTAAAAGAATGAGTGATTCTCAAATGCCTTTTGCTTTGGTTGTTGATGGAACTGCAACTCCGGCTATTATAGAGTCAGCCAAGGAAAGAGGATGCTTTAATATAATTGCAAAGAATTTTTCTGCAACAGATGATGACATGAATCTGTTGAGTGCTTAATTATTATCTACAACAAGAATATTTATAAATTGGTATACTTAACCAATTAAATGCCTCAACTTGCAGAGATTACTAATGAACCGATAGTAAGAGATGCTTTATCTATAGAACTTTTTTTGCAAGGATTAATTAATAGGGGGGAAATAAGTGCAAGTTTGTTTGGAGGTGGGCAGAGAAAATTTACTCCTGTTGACAGATTAAGTGGGGAGCGTCCTTATGTTTTAAGTGTTTCGGGGATGAATACTAGATATGAATATGAATCTCATTCTTATGGGGGGGTATTTTCTGAAGATGGAGATCAAACACATTATCATGATTTCTCTCTAAAGAGAGTTCCTAAAGATCGTGTTCCTTTTGAAGGGGCAATTACTTTAGGTGAATTACAAATTAGTGTTTCTCAGGATTGGATTGCAGGATGTGGGGTAGATTATGCTGGAGATATAAGAGGGTTTCTGTCTCTTAGAGGTCAAGGTGATAAATTTTTAGATAGAATTTGTAACTTTGCTAGAGGAAAGGAATAGGATTCTCATTAACATTTAATTCAAATTATTTTTAATAAAGTTTAAATACTAATCTTAGGAAGGTTTCTTCATGGAAAAGACTAGAAGAGAATCTTTAAGCAATTCATTAACCAGAAAGGATTATGAAGGAGCTTACACTCTCTTTAAGGAAGATGAGGAAGTTGTATTTGGTTTGGATGAAGCTGCCTTAAGGGGATTTTATACTAATGTTTATGCTAAACTCGGATGGAAAAGAGCGGAAGATTTGGCTAAGGTCATTTTCTCTAATAAAATGAGACAAGTTTTTGCTGAGAGAAATAAGCTTTTTGAGTATAAAGGTTTAGTGGAAGATATAATATGCTTTGAAGAGCTTTATACCGAAACTCTTCTCCCCTCCGAGTCAGAAAGGATTTTGCATGGAGATCAAATTGACTTCAGGGGAACTATCCTTTATTTAAGGTCTAATGGCCTTAAAGCAAAAGCTGAAGCTATAATAAGGGCTAAAGCTGGAAGGTGATGAGGCTAATTATAAAGTTTTAAATATCCTAATTTTAATCTTAAGTTATGTCAAATATACCTGTGATAGCTGCGGAATTTAAGAGACTTTATGATATTGGAGATTATAAAGAAGCTTATGGTCTTTTTACTAATCAGAAAGAGTTAGTCTTGGGAGTTGATTGTGATACTCTTTTAGCTGTATACAATGATTTTAGGCTAAGGCTTAAACTTGAAGATTTTGCTGCCTTTGGGAATAGTCTAAGAAGCAGAGATACGCGAAAGAGCTTTACGGAAGAAGGAAGGCTTGAAGAGTATCTTTCTCTTTTATATGATATGACCACAAGTGATGAAGTCTTTGATGAGTTATCTCCTGGGAAGTTTAAGAACTCTGGTTCTGAATTTGATGTTGCCTAGTGTGGAGTAAACCTTAAATCTTAACATCATTCATTTTTATTTACGTTATCATATTTTGTTCCAACTCATAATTTGCTGCTCCTTCTGTCGCAGAATTAATTAGGGGTTAATAACACGACGACTTTGGAGGAGTGCAATTTCATATTTATGTTAAGTTAGCAACTTGACTTATCACTTAGACAAGTTTTAAATATCTCTTTTTATTTCTTTAAGATATGAATAAAAGGGGAAAGATAAGTACTAGATTTATGTTGATTTTGGGTTTGGTAATAGCGGTTGCTTTCATATACTTCTTTTTCTTTTTCAATTACTCATGCAATTCACTTGCCTGCTTTCAGGCACATCAAAAAAATTGTGATCACACAAAGTTTGTGAATGATGTTCAGGATGCAACTTGGCAGTATAAAATAATTGGAAATCGCGGAGATTCATGCAGAATTGAAGTCACTTTATTGCAAGTCAGGAAAGGTGATATTGCGCTTGAAAAGTTGCAGGGCGAGAGCATGAAATGTGATGCTCCTAAAGGCCAAATAGCTCCCCCAGAATCAGATTTGAAGAGTTGTCATGGTATCTTGAAGGAAGGTTTGCAGGAAATCATAATTCAGAAAATGCACTCTTACATAATAACCAATTTAGGCGAGATTTCTGCCGAACTTGAAGGGGTTCTTTAAGTTTTTCAGGCTGGCTTTGAGAGTTTTATCGAGGGTAAAAGCTTCAAGGATTTGCTTTTGTTTTTACCCGCTAAATGTTACTACTGATTTTATTTCACTCCCTGTTACTGACTTAAAGTGATGAATTTACCACTATTTAATTATATAAATCTGTTATCACCATAAAGTTTATAAATGGCCTAAATCTAGCATAATTAATTAAATTAAAATGGTAAGCCAAATGACATCAAGAAACGTTTTGGTTTCCTTGATTGCAATCGTTGCGACAGTGTTCTTAGTAGCTAGTGTATCTGCTTTGACAATTGTTGACACATCTCAAGATGATGTTTTAATCTTCGTTGATGGGTCACCAAGCTTAAACGCTGGTTCACCTCTAGCAGTAATGCCGGGTGAAACAATAAGTGTTAAAGTTTGGTTCAAAGCTTTGGATGATGCTGAAAACGTTAGAGTTGAAGCTGAAATCAATGGCGATGATGATGACACTGAAGCTGTAACTGAAAGGTTTGATACAGTTGCTGGGTCTTTCTACAAGAAAAACTTGAGAATAGACGTTCCAGACGATTTGGATGATGACCTTGATGCTGTCTACAATTTGGAGATTACAATAAAGAACAAGGATGATTCTCATGTAGAAACATTCCCATTAACTGTTCAGAGAGAATCTTACAAAATTGAAGTAGCAGCTATTAACATGCCTCAAAGTGTTGAGGCTGGGGCAGCATTACCAGTTGACGTTGTTCTTAAGAACATCGGTAGAAGAAATCTTGACGAAATCTTCGTAACTGTAAGTGTTCCCGGTTTAGGCATTCAAAGAACTGTTTTCTTCCCTGAAGATTTAGTCTCGGTAGAAGATGAAGACATCAACCCTGGCATAGACGAAGATGACGAAGATACTATAGTTGGCAGAGTACTTTTGGATATTCCAAATGGTGCTAAAGCTGGCGTATACAGTATTGAAGTTAGCGTTGATGCTGATGGTGGCGATGCTACTACATCAAGAACAGCGCAAGTTGTTGTTGAAAACGACTTCTTCGGAAATGAAGTAATCTCAACAGTTACTGGTAGAACAATAAAGGTTGGCGAGACAGCAGAATACGACGTTCTGATTGTGAACCCATCAAACAAGTTGAAGGTATACAAAGTTATTCCTGAAACATCAGATGGATTGACAACATCAGTAAGCGAATCTGTTTTAGCTGTTCCAGCTGGTTCAAGTAAGACTGTAAAGGTAAGTGCAACAGCACTTTCTGAAGGTACTTACAACTTTGGAGTTAACGTGTTCGAGGGCGACTCACTTTTAAACAAAGTGATGTTATCTACTAATGTAGCAGGTTCTCAAACTGTAACTTCAGGCAACCCAGTAGTGGTTTTGACAGTCGTGCTTGCAATAATCTTTATTGTATTGCTGATTGTTTTGATTGCATTATTAAGCAGGAAACCTGAGAAATCAGAAGAATTCGGAGAAAGTTATTACTAAATTCCTTTAATTTTTCATTTTTTTTATTTTAGTATTTTCTCCTTTCTTCTTTTTAAAAAGAAGAAAAATTTTGAAAGAGGGAAGTTGTTGATTCTTACGAGATTATTCGTAATTTATAGGCCTGCGAAAAGCTTAAATAATCATATTATAGTAGTAACAATATGACAAGAGAGTTTAATTCACCTAATTCATTAAAAGAATATCTATCTAAACCTGTTTATCATGATAATGGTCTTTTTATAAAGGATGATGAAGATAAAAGAAGAGAAAGACAGGAAATAAGAGATAAAGATCCTTTTGAAATTCCAAGAGAATCTTCTATAAAAAAATTTGATTCTTATAATATTTACATTATAAAAGATTTGTTTGAAGAAAATAAAGAAATTTATTCAATAGAATCTAACTCTAAAAGCTATTATTCTAAACGAGAAATATTCTCATCCAACCAATTTGAAAAGTTGGGGGGGAAAAAGCCTAAAAGAAGAGATGAATATATCAATGATTCTTATGATTTGATAAGACGTCTGAGTGAAGATCTTGATGTGAGCCCGAAATCTAAATGGAAATCGAATTCTCTTCCACCAATAACTCCTCTAACTCCAGAAGAATTGGAAGCGCAGGAAAGAGAAAGAGTATTATCAAGAAGAAGATATGAATTATCGACTAGATTTGGTACACAAGTTCCTAATGATTTAACTGAAGAAGAAATGGAAAGGTTATTCGACGAACAAGTAGAGCCTTTATCTGGAAGATGGTTTTTATTTTTTAGAAGACAGGGAAGAAGATTCGAGTTTCCCGAATCTATGAATGGGCAGTTTAGTGCTATGATGGATGCTTCTGCAAGAAGTTATGTTGAACAGCAATATCATGTTTCTACTCAACTTCCATTAGATAAGCTTTGGGATATAACTTCCATAAATTTGGGTGAACAACCAACTGGAAGAGTTATACAAATAGCTGAAGGTGCTCCAACTCATAAGAATTTTCCACTTGGTAAGATATATGAAACTGTGCCTATTTCAGGATTAAGAGAAAGAGTTAGTCCTTTAGAGGCTACAACTCTATTAGTTTATGGTTTAATAGGGAAGAAAAGGAATAATGTTCAGGCTGCTTATAAGGCATTTGAAAAAGGCAAGTTGGAAGCTGCAAGAAGAGATTTGCGGAATTCCCATTTATCTAGAGAAGGCGTTTTCAGAGAAATAGCTCCTTATTTGGCCCAACTTTCACAAGGAGATGCAAATGCTGCAGAACAAATTCTAAAATACTTTTCTGAATCTGTTAAAACAGAAGATGTGAGTGATCTTGTTGAAGGAATCAGAGGAATGTTTAGACAAGAAAGCGGATTTTCTCACCTTGATTTTAAGATGCAGGATGGGGTTTATCAAGATTTGTTTGATAATTCAAGATTAATGTCATGTACCTTCTTGCCAAACGGCTTGTACAAAGAGGCTACACTTGCTTATCACTCTGACCCCGATGTGGGGCTTTTGCATGTTACTCCTAGAGACCTTGATAGAATATTAGACCCTATTGGAGTTGCTATTTTATTAAATGCAACCGATGAAAACGGAAGAAAATGGTTGGTAGTTGATTCTGTTGAAGGTGGAAGTGATTTATCGAGAGTTAGAGAGAAATTATGGATGCCGGCAGTCTATAATGGAATAGTCGGCGTTGCCAGAGATGTAGATGCTTCTAATGTTTTATTTAATAGCAGGGTACATAATGGAAGACCTAGGGCTTTCGTAAGCAGAACATTTAAAGATCTTCCAAGTACAACCGTAAGGCTTAAAAAGTCTGGTACGACTGACTATTCATCCTTAGGTATAAACTCTGATGGTTCAAAAGAAGCTTTTGAGACTTGGGGTGAAAACGGAAGGGAAGGGGAAGCAACAGGTTATGTTTTGGAGATAAAAAAATGACTATAGTAATAAAAAAAATTGAATTTGAAAAAGACAGAGACAAATTACTGTCAATTGAAAAAGCCGCATTTCAGGAAAGTATGGCTAGTGATAGATATGATTTAGAAAGTCAGTTGCGAAAAGGATTTGGCTTCCTTGCTTTTGAAGGTTCTGAGGATTATAAAAGTGCAGTTCCTTTAGGATATGTTATTGCAGTTCCTCTTGAAAAAGCAGATTATCCTGGATGCAATGAAGATACTGAAAAAGGAAAGAGAAATACTGCTTATGTAGAATCTTTTGCGATGATGCCTGGCGCAAATAAAACTACTTTGTTAAGGCTTATGAGAAATTTAGGAAATGAGCTTGAAAGTAGAGAATATGCAAGAGTAACGATGCATGTTGAATCAAAAAGTAAGCTTCTTAGAAATCTTAAGAGTTTAGGTGCGAAAAGTTTGGGGGATTTCACAAACTGGATGGATTGGGATAAAACATTTTCTTATCTTGAAATGCCTTTAAATGCTTAACTTCCACATTATTTTTATCTATATTTTTTATTCTCTAAATATTTATTAATGGAGTATTTTTGTCCTTTTTATGGTTACTTATGTTACCATGAACAGAGAATATACAACCGAAGAACTTCATGGCAAAAAAGTCATAAGGGGGCAATTTGGATTTGCTAAGGGCAAAAGGTATGCAATAATTGGATTTTCTTCTCCCGATCAGCCTATCGCCAATGTTGTTGGGGAATGTGCAGTGGTGTATAGGGGAAGATCTATTAGTTATTCAGAATTAGGGCGTTATTTGGACAAGGAAGCTAGGAAGGGCTCTCAGATAGTAGGACTGCTTGTTAATCCGGATAGTGGAGAATTGATAATGTCAAATAATATAGCCACAATTATAACAAGCAAAATTAGGGAAGTGAGGGAGTAAAGAAATTTGATCTAAGTGCCCGAATAACAGACCTAATTTAAGATTATATTGATTCAAAATTGATTTTTATAGGAATTTTAGAAAGGATTTCTTGCATATGTTTAGAATTTTCTCTAAAGTTTAATATTCCTATCCCAATTATTTCTCCAGAGTTTTCTGTTTTTCTAACAAATACCTCTTCATTTACATCTTCACAGTAACTTTCTTCTGGGGGATTAGATATAGTAATCTCTAGGAAATCACCTTCATCATCATAGTAGATATTTATTGGACCGTTCATTTTATTCTAGATTTCTTACAAAATGTGCTGTCAAGATAAAGCCATCACCGTTTAAATATTTAACTACGATTCTGAGGTATTTTTCAGCATGTTTTCTATGTTTTTGATAAGAATGATATCTATTCAGGTTTCCTTTATCTTGATGTATTATCTTTATTGGATTTACTAATGTCAATTTAATCTCTTCTAAATAATTAGCCATCTCTTCGTGTGTTGTTGTTATGTGTTTCCACTGTCTTTTTGTTAATCTTATTTTTCTTTTCGTTTTATCTGTTATTTCAAAAACATTTTCCATTTTAAATCTTCAAACTTACTATCTTAATAAGAAGCACCTAGTTTCTTCTTATCAACATCTCTTTTTAAGTGCTAAAATTGTTATATTTTAAGACTGACAATTTTAGATATTCCATCGTGCATGGAAACTCCGTAAAGTGTTGTGGCGTTTGTTATAACTTCATCATTGTGGGTTATTACTATATACTGCCCTTTCTGCATATATTTCCTTAGCAATTGCGCAAGCCTGGCGGAATTTCTTTTGTCTAGGGCTGCATCTATTTCGTCTAGAATATAGAAGTAATAGGGCTTGTATTCCTGTATCGCAAAAATTAATGATAACGCTACTAGAGTTTGCTCTCCTCCCGATAAAGAGGTTACGTCAAAGTATTTACCTTTTCCAACTTTTACTGAAATTCCTATACCTCCCTCAAAAGGATCTTGTTTATTTTCAAGTTCAAGATTTACTTGTCCTTTAACGCTTAATTGAGAGAAGTTTCTCGAGAATATTTCGTTAAGATCCTGAAGCGTTTTTAAGAACGCCTTTCTTTTTTTGATATCTATCTCATGGACGATTTTCATTATACTTTCCTTTTCTTTGTTTAATATCTCCACTTTGCCGTATACTGTATCATACTCTTTTTTTACTTCATCATAGACTTCCAAAGACCTTAAATTTACGCTACCTATCTTATGCAGAAATTCCTGCGTTTCATGAAGCTTCTCAAGCATTTTGTCTTTATTTCCAGTTATTAGCTCTACTCCGGGAAAGTCAAGCAATTCTGTTTCATAGTTTGTGCGCTGCGCATCCAACTTTGCCTTCTCAATTTTTAGGTTGTTTATTTCCTGCTCTATATAGTGAATCTGATTTTGAACTGTTATGAGAGATTTTTCTTTATCATTAATTACCTGATTGTAGCTATCGCGAAGAGCGAACATCTTTCTGAAGCGTTCAGCTAAACTTGTTTCCTCTCTTTGTTTTTTCTCAAGTTGCGTTTCTTTACCTTCTATGCTCGCGAGAAGCTCTTTCATGTCCTCTTCAAATTCTTCTTTTTCTCTTGATATTTGTTTTAATGAGATTTTTGCGCGATCTAATTCTCTTTGCTTATATGCTATCTCCGAGTCTACATTTTCGCTTGTCAGACTTGATAGCTCTTGAAGTTCCACTCTTATTGTTTCATACTTTTGCTCTATTCCTTGAAGGCTGTCTAAGGTTTCTTCAAGATTTTTATTCTGTTTATTAAGTTCTGTAAGCTCTTTTTCTAAAATTGACGAGTTCTCTTTTGCTTTCTTAAGCTGCTCTTTTTTGTCGTCAATTAGGGCTAGTTTTGCCGAATCGAATTCTCTTTTTTTAATTTCATCAGTTATATTCCCAATTTGCTCTAAGAACTTCCCTACTTGCTTTTGCAGTTCTTCCATAATTTTTTTATTTTTCTCGATTTTGCCAGAGTGAGAATTGATTATGGGGGAAGTTTCATCATGTATGTTGTGTATGTGGCTTTCAGTTATTTTGTTTTTGCATACCGGGCAGACTTCCATAGAGGAGATGTCTTTTCTGAGTCTTTCTAATCTGTTTATTTCGTGCTCTGCAGTAGTATTTTCCCTGTCAAGCTCTTTTTCTTTAATATACGAGCTGTCTAGAGTGGATTTAATATGGCTTAATTCTTTTTTTAAGAGTTCTATTCTTTTTTCTACTTCATTTAAAGAAGTTTTTTTGTCATATAACTCTGAGCTTAAGGATTCTAATTGCCTAAGTGCAAAATCAGCTTCATTTTTATATCGCTCATAAACTGATGATTTGTCTTTTATTCTCTCTTTGATTGACTTTAACTCGCCTTTTATTGTGTAGTATTTTTTTCTCTTTTCTTCAAGCTTTTCA
>Ga0209541_10006007_pt1 | contig 20915 bp, 21 predicted proteins | sample RifCSPlowO2_01_FD_184027 | JGI IMG/M metagenome (GOLD analysis project Ga0209541, IMG submission 184027) | Groundwater microbial communities from Rifle, Colorado - Rifle CSP2_plank lowO2_0.1 (SPAdes) (version 2) | ecosystem: Environmental > Aquatic > Deep subsurface > Groundwater | place... | reverse complement strand
GCCAGTAAAATAGCGGCAGGTTAAATACTTAATACTTACCTTTCGTGTAGCTTTTTAACCTCTGAAAGCCTGCACGGTTTAAAGTACATATCCCGTTCTATACCCAACCCCATTGGTCCTTTGAGACCTTGTAGCTCAGAAAGGTTAAAATAACCAAGTTCTGGCTCGTGTCCTATGACATATCCAAAGAAGGAATCTTTACCGTCAAACTCTATCCCGTACCAAGTCCAGTTTGACCAAACAGTAAAAAATTTGCATATAACCATCGGATCCTCTTCGTTTTCTTGTGTATAAAGAGCCGGTAGCTTTTCCTGTAACTCTTTTGTAAGTAGCATCATACTTTTCACCCCCTTTCCTCGCTTCCTAAAAATATTATTTCTGGAAGCAGCCTGCCTGCTTCCAATACATGCTGCGAAGCTAGCGGGGTGAGTTACGCAAGGGCGAGGCAACGACCTCGTTTATCTCGACCCTTGCGTAATGAGGGGTGCAACCCCTTAAAAAGTGTTAAAATTAAACTTGTGGTTATCTTTATTGATGAATCTGGTACTCATAAGCAAACTGATCATGCGAGTATAGCTTTAGTGTATGTGGAGATCTCAAACTTAGAGGAATTTGAAAAAGAAGTTGAGAAGATAGAGCATGATTTAGGCATTAAATACTTTCATTGGTCTGATGAAAAATGGGCTAAAAGAGAAAAGTTTTTAGAAAGGTTGATCAAGCTGGATTTTACAGTAAAAGTAGCTATTTTAGATAACCCGGTCAAACTATCAGAAAGTCTGGAAAAGGCATTAATGCATTTAGTAATTGAAGGAAATATCAGAAAGATTATGATTGACGGCAGAAAACCTAAATGGTATTCACTAAAACTAAAGAAAGTCTTAAGAGATAAGGGTATATCAGTTAAGAAAGTAATTACAGTCAGAAAAGATGAATCTAGCCCAGGCATCAGAGTATCAGACTGTTTGGCAGGGTTATTTAGGTATCACTACGATAATCCTGAAAGTAAAGCTTCAGAGTGGCATAAGAGATTAACCAAGGCTAAAAAGATTGAATTTGAACTAACTTCCCATTAAAAAGCCCCGCTTAAAGCGAGGCCAGTTATTCAGGTAGTTCCAAATTGCTCTGAAACTCGGCGGCTCACCGTCCTTTGTCCCTGGTAACTTGTTGTAAATGTATTATACCACAACTTGTATCAAAAACTCGTGATCACGCGGAGGGTTAGCTTTAAATATGTTATAATAACTACTCTTTCGGGGTTTTGTGTAAGTCAATATCGGTGGTAAACTCCACGAGTCGCCTAGGCGACATGAGTCGGCGTAAATCCGGCAGCGACCGTACAGTCGGGATAAAAGAAAGAATAATAGTTTCCTTTTTCTGAGGAAACTGTAGTGTTTGGCCCCGAAAGGGGCTTTTTATATGGCTATAAAACCGACTGTTACTACACTATATTTAATACGGCACGGATCTACAGATTTTAACCGTGATCATCGTTATCAAGGCAAAACCGATTTGCCACTAAGCGTAAATGGACGAGAACAGACTAGGGAATTAAAAAAACGCGTTAGGTATATCCTCTTTGATCATGTATTGGTGAGTCCAGCAAAGCGATCCCAAGAAACGTATCAATTGCTTTTTGGTAGTAAGAAACCTATAACTGTCCATAAAGGGTTAACTGAGATAAATTTTGGAGTTTGGGAAGGACTTACATATAAAGAGATACAATCGAATTATCCTAAGCAATTGCTACACTATGAACAAAATCCCCTTACTTATGCTCCAAATGGAGCAGAAACATTTACAGTTGTCTTTGAGCGGATTAAAACGCTCCATCGTGATATTTTCTCAACCTATCGGGGGAAAACCATTGCTATTTTAGGCCATGGAGGCTCTATCAATATCTTTCTTTGTTATCTTTTTGACATAAAACCGCAAACTCCATGGCAATTTAATTTACAACCTGCCTCGTTAACAAAGATTCTTATATATCCAAATAATAAAGTTGTTATGGAGTTGTAATTATGTTTACAGGTATTATTACCCACTTAGGGAAATTGAGAAGAGTTAAGCAGTCAAACTACACAATATCTTCCGACCGGTCTCTTTTGGCAAAGCTTAGAAAAGGAGAAAGTATTGCGGTAAACGGAATTTGTTTAACTGTTGCGCACAAATATAAAGATTCATTTAGTGTTGACTGTATGCCTGAAACTAAGCTCAAAACCAATGTTAAATATTTAAAGGCTGGAGATTTAGTTAATTTAGAACTTCCTGCAACTGCAAACTCTTTTTTATCAGGACATATTGTTCAAGGACATGTTGACGGAACAGGTAGGTTAGAAATTATTAAGAAACAAGATAACAGTCATATTCTAAAGTTTTCTATACCAGAAAAGTTATCTAAATATATTGTTAATAAAGGATCAATTGCTGTTAATGGAATTTCTTTGACTGTGATTGAAACTGGTAAAGATTTTTTTACAGTTGGCATAGTTCCTTATACCTGGAGGCACACAACGCTGCACACTATCAAATTGGGAGACTATGTAAACATTGAAGTCGACATTTTGGCAAAGTATGTAGAGAAACTGTTAAAAAAGAACATATGAATAAAACAAAAGACTTACGTATTGCAATTGTAGCAAGCAGCTTCCAAAAAGAGGTAACAGATAACCTTGAAAAAAACTGTGTAACAACGCTTAAAAAAAGTGGGGTTTTGGAAAAAAACCTTACAGTTGTTCATGTTCCTGGATCACTTGAAATCCCTTTAATTTTAAAAAAGCTTGCAGAGCAAAAAAAGTACGATGCTTTAATTGCCTTGGGCGCAATTCATAAAGGTAAAACATACCACTTTGAGCAAATTGCCAATGAATGTATACGGGGATGTATGGATGTGTCATGGCAATATGAAATACCAGTTGTATACGAAGTGTTGGCAGTATACCAGATAAAAGATGCCATAGAGCGTGCAACACGTAAGAAGGAAAACAGAGGAGTTGAGGCTGCCCTGACTGCTTTGGAGATGGTTCGCACAATCAGCAAACTTGAGGAAAAAAAGATATGAAGAAAAAAAGTGGTCTTTCTAAAACAGCAGCTGCAATTCTTCCGACTGTATATGGCACATTTCAGTTGTTTGTTTACACTTCTTACCCGGATGGTCGCGAGCATACAATCCTTTTGATGAAGGGAAACCATGAGGAAGAATATCTTACTCGAATTCACTCTCAATGTCTGACAGGAGATACGCTTCTTTCACTTCGTTGTGATTGCGGGGAGCAGCTGCGCAAGAGCATGGAGCTTATAAGTAAGGGTAGACAGGGTGTGATTATATACTTGAGTCAAGAAGGAAGAGGAATAGGACTAACAAATAAAATCAAAGCGTATGCGCTGCAAGATAAGGGGTATGATACCGTAGAGGCAAATGAACAACTTGGTTTTCCTGCAGATGTCCGTCAATACAAAACCGCAGCAGATATTTTAAAAGATTTAGGGATATTAAAGGTATGTCTTTTGACTAATAATCCAGATAAAGAAAAGCAACTCTCTGCCTTTGGCATAGAGATTGTAAATACCATATCTCTTGAAGTAAAACCCAATAAAATTAACAAAAGGTATCTTGCTACTAAAAAGCAAAAACTATCCCACAGGCTTAAGCTTGTTTAATTTTATGATTGACCCAAAAGATGAAGTCTTTATGAAACAGGCACTAACTCTTGCCAACAAAGGAATGGGATGGACAAACCCTAATCCTATGGTTGGAGCGGTGCTTGTGAAAAATGGACGAGTTATTGGAAAAGGTTACCATAAAAAAGCAGGACTAGATCATGCAGAAATTGAAGCTTTGAAATCCTCTAAAGTTAGTCCTCAGGGATCAACTTTATATGTCAATTTAGAGCCTTGCTGTCATTTTGGTAAAACTCCACCCTGTGTAGATGCAATTATTGAGGCTAACGTAGCTTCTGTAATTTGCTCAACATTAGACCCTAACCCAAAAGTTAGCGGTAAGGGGGTAGATAAATTGAGAAAAGCAGGCATTAACGTATCTATTGGAATTTTGGAAAGTGAAGCAAGAGCCTTAAATGAAGTCTTCTTTACTTATCATACAAAGAGGCGTCCCTTTATAGCTTTAAAGTTTGCATCAAGTTTAGATGGCAAAATTGCAACAAAAACAGGCGATTCAAAATGGATTACAAACGAAAAAGCAAGACAATTTGCCAGAAATTTAAGAAGTCAATACCAAGCCGTTTTGGTAGGAGTTAACACTATTATTCAGGATAATCCTCATTTAGGGGTGAGGGTTAAGGATAAAAAAGATCCGCTGAGAATAATTCTTGATCCTGGCTTAAGAATTCCGTTAAATTGCCAAGCGCTTAGAGACGAAAACGTCTTAATAGTTACAACATCTAAGTCATCTGATAAAAAATCTAGTCTTTTAAAACAAAAGGGTGTAGCTATTCTGAAATCTTCAGACAATGAAATATCCTTTAAAAAACTACTAACTTATTTAAAAGAAAAAGGAATTATAAGTATCTTGGTAGAAGGTGGGAGTAAAACCTTAGGTTTCTTTGTTGATGAAAAACTGTTTGATAAAGTTTATGCTTTCTATGCTCCTATTATCATAGGAGGGGGAAAAGCTAAAACCACAGTTGGAGGAGAAGGAATTGATGATTTAAAAGATACTGTTAACTTAAAGAATATCTCTTTTAAAAAATTTGATGATAATTTTTTAATGATTGGTTATAAGTAAAATATACAAGAAGCAGCTTTCTTCTTTCCACAAAGCTATCAAATCAAAATCAAAATCAAAATACCTAAACTTAAGTTCAAAAGAATTTATTGAATAATTCTTTTATGATACTATCAGGGCTTTTTTTGCTTTGATCTCTTGAAATTATCCCTTCAAGAAATTCTTTTTGTTTCCCATTAATGCCGCTTTGTCCTAAACTTTTTAAGTGCTCTACCGATTGATTTGATAGCTTCCGAAAAGTTATATCTATTTCTCCAATTTCTCCATCAACCATAAGTGCAGTAGGATTTATTCCCAGTAGTCTGATCCCATCTAAAGATCTGACTCTAGACAGCGCAACATAACCCATTCCATAAGCAAAGGATTTAGATAAATCAATCTCAGCAGCCTCCAAGCTCATCCCTTGGCTTTTATGAACAGTAATTGCCCATGCTAGCCTCAGTGGTACCTGATTAATCTCTGCCAGTATTGAATCATTTTCTTCAAACTTCCAACTAGTTGGAGATGCTACGATCTCCCGGCCTGAATAGGTTTCCACTATTGGATAACTATCATCAGCATCAAAACCGATTACTTTTCCAAGAGTTCCATTAACATAGCCTCTTCCCTGATTATTTTTAATAAACATTACGACTGCTCCTTCTTTGATGATTAGTGTTTCAGGAGCTAAGCAACCCTTTTTTAAAACAGCAACCAAATCTTTCTTACCTTTACTTGTCATTTCATAAATATGTTCAGGTTTGTCTATTTTTGCAATTTCAAAATTATTAATTGCGTCAACATCGACATTATGCGTATATAGCCTGGTTGGCTTAATTTTACTTTGAATGTTTTTATTTAGCCTGCCGGAAAGTTTTTGGAACGTATATTCGCTTACTTCCCTGGATCTGATTTCGTTAAGAACTTTTAAAAATTCGCTGTCTAATTGTCTGTACTGCTCATCAAGGTAACAGATGGTTAAGTCCAGTTCTTCCCAAGCCCCGGATTTAAAAGCAAAACTTGAATCAGGAAATCCGCCCTCATTAATAGGCGGCAACTGGAAGAAATCTCCACAAAGTATTACCTGTAATCCACCAAAAGGTTTTGTATTTTGTCTAATCTTCCTACAGACTTGATTTACCATCTCTAATCTGTATGAATGAAGCATTGATATCTCATCAATAATCAAAACCTTTGCAGCTTGTATTCTGGCACGGGTATTTATATTAGCTGCAATTTTAGATAGATCGTGATCAGTCAGATTATTTTTTATACCAATTGCTGACCATGAATGGATGGTAGATCCATTTAAATGGGTAGCAGCAATACCTGTTGAGGCTGTTATGGCCACACCGACTTTATTTTTCTTTAAAAAATCTATGTAAATATTTAAAAGGTATGTTTTACCACTCCCGGCCTGACCTGTGAGATATATATTCCTGCCCATCATTAATAGATCAAGTGCTTCTTTTTGAGTCATATTCCAAAGTCTATTTTACCTTAAAGTAAATTACTAGAATAAGTATTATTGAGGCAAGAACCAAAATCCACTTAGCATAATTTCTAGGAGCTTTTTGCATCTCAACTGAAGCAAAACTAATAGGTTTCTTTTCTTCTTGTTTATTAAAAGGGTTAGTCATACCGCGATTGTATCAAAGATAAGTTATTCTTTCTTTCACTACCTAGGGGGTCAATGTAATAATAGTTGTTATTTAAGTACTTATATTTCATATCCATCTCTGACTTCTTGAGTAAATAATGAATGAGAGCATTCGGGCAAAAACCTCATCACAAGTTTGGAAAAAAACATGATCCTGAGCTTCTAGATTGTGACCTGCAAAGTTCCTTAAACATCCTATTACTCGTGCGTTTGTTAAATCTAATGTTGAGGATGCTGCCAAAGCGCTCTTAATTTTTGTTGAAAGTTCGGTTAAGGATGATGCATTAGTATATTGACCACTTGTCGGGTTTAGTTGACCAACCTTTTGATCTAATATCTGAATTAAAGTTTTTCCGGACAGGGCAGGACCTTTTCTTTTCAACTCATCCTCAAACCATAAAGCTAGTTCTGCTAAAGACCTGAGAATCTCACTCCTTGAAATAATTGTTGTTAGTTGGTTAATTAATGACCAAGCAAAAGAGAACCGATAAAGAATTATATAGAAAAGTAACTTCTTGTCAGAATTTAAGCCTAATACAAAGTTGGAAAGATCATCTTTTGAAATGGGAGTAGGGAAAACAGAGTTAAACTTAGCAACAACAACTCTAAAAAGGTTACTAATTTGTCGCTCTTCAAACTGAGTAAAAAGAACACTGTTTGCCATATCTTTCTCGGAATCTATAGTGATTTCGGGTAAATGCTGGAGACATTCTCTATCATCTTCATATCCTCTATAAATATTAAACAGTCCTTCAATTACTTTCCCTTGAGAAATTTGTGAAACACCTATATTGGCAAGAGGGATTCCTCTATTAACTCTTTTCCCTGCTTGTTTATTAAAATCCTGGATTTCATCGTCTATATGTTTCCAATATTCTTCCACAATAGGGAATAGACCTCGATTTAGAAGGAACATTCCCATTTGTTGGATCGGAGCAAATATTGGTTTATTTTTGTCATCATAACTAGCTATTATAAAGTCTTCTTCCTTCATGTTTTGAAGATGCCCTCTCAAAACTATCCGACCAAACTCAGTTAAATAGATAATATCTCTATGAACCCTGTCAATCAGGTCTGATCCATTGCCTGGTGTTGTAGCTAGAAGATCATGTTTTGGGTCAAAGTTAGTTGCTTCACTGGGAGTTTGTGAAGATAAGAAAGAAATGACTAATTTTGAATCTTCAGTCGTTTGCTTGATTTCGTCTTTATGCTCCTCTACTTGACTAATGAATTCCTCCAGACCAAAAAGTAAAGGAACAGTAAAAATTATATCGAAACTACCGAGTATCCCACTAGGATTAATAGAAAAAGTAAATTCATTTTGATCTGATGCTTCATTTGGAATTTTCCCGTACAGAAAATAGTAAGCGAGTAAGACATTCGGAATAGGATCTCTATTGGAAATAAGGTTTTTACATCTTTTGGCTATAAATAAAAACTGATCCTTTAGGTAGTCAGATTTTTGTAGACCTTCCTTTATCCAATTCTTGTATTCATCTGAAGATGAATCAGTAAATCCTGGTACGGGAATGCCAAACCTAAGTCTATACCCTCTTACAAGTTCCTGAAAATCGGGATGTTTAATTAGACTCTCAAAAGCGATTTTTATGTTGTGGTACATATTCTTAATTTTATTCTCCTTTCTCGAAACATCCCTTTTTTACCTGGAAGAATTTCAGCTTCAACTATTAAATCCTGATCTAATTTATATTCCTGGCCGAATGCTTTTTTTAAATCTTTGACTAACTTTTGTTTGTTTTTCTCGGAAGAGTAGAAGATCAGACGATTATGGTGAGTAACACCCCAAATAGACATTTCATAAACCATACAAAACTCACCTTCCTTCGCACTCCCTTGTTCGGATGGCTCGTTGATGTCTATGATAAAAACTCCTTTGATGTATTGATAATATTTTAGGAGAATGCTGGGAGCAATTGAGTCAAAACCTCCACCAGAATAACGAGCATTACTCGGTATTGGAAACTGATTGGGATATCTTTCTACTTCATCGAATAGCGAAGGATGGGCTATATCACCATACTTTGATCTATCATCCCAGAAATCTTCAATCCGCTTTTTTTCTTCAGGTGTAATTCCAATCCTAGTGGTAACATCTTCTAATCTTTCATTGAAGGTTGTTCTTTTCTTATTAATTCGTTTCTTACCTAAAGAATTTATAATTATTTCAATCGACTTAAAGTGATCAAGGGCTATTTTTTCTTTACTATCTAAAACTAAATATCCGATAGATGATCGGTAAAGATATTTAAGAGCTCTCTCAAATGTTTCGTCATGGAAATTGTAAATTTCATCAAGAAATTGATTTGTACCAGAATCTCTCCATTCTGTCTGTTCTGGTCTGTTTGGTAGATACATGTGTCCACTTTCGAGTTCGTAGTCAACATCTGACTCTTTAGCATTCTTACCCAGTAAATAAATTTTATTCACCTGATAAACGTATGGTTCAAAACTACCACGATTCCTACCGAATTTTCTTTTTACATCTTCCAAACAAGCCAAAGATAAAAATCTAGTTATTCTATCGATTGTTTTGATTGCTCCGCCCAAAGCATCACCTGGCTTATCTTCTTCAATATCACAAATAATTACATACTCTGATTTAATCTGTACAGGATCGATATAACGAAGTGAAGTAACATACGTTTTGTAATAATCTACATCCTCTCCTTCTGAAAAAACACTCTGTATTGGAGAAAACTTTCTCCGTTCCTGTTCTTCAAAATTTATTTTTTTGATCTCGCACTCAAACATCTTCCCTTCGGGAAGAGTTTCACCATGAATTAAAGCATAAATTCTGTATTTAGACATATCTTTTATGATGCTTCCGTTAGTAACTCCTTTGTGAATTTGCTAAATTGTTTTACATCTTTTGAAATATCACTACTAATAGATAGTCCGTCGTTTGAATAAACCATTTCATCTTCAACATCAGGATATTTTAAGAGGGAGTATTTATTGAGATTTTCTACTTGTGATCTGAATTTATTAAAATCAACATTATCCTTAACGCACTCATTAAGTATTTTTATTAAGTCGTGGCTTAGAGTTTTAAACTCATTTAGAATCTGCTTACCAGATAAATTAGGATAGTGTTGTGGGGAATTCCAAAAAAGAAAAGCTTTTAAGTATTTCTCTACTGCTTGAGCAGAAAGAAAAGCGGCTTGATTCATAAAATCATAGTCTCTATTTTGAATGTTAAACAATACAACCGCCGCTTCGTAATCTCTGTCCCCATATTCAATAAACTTTTCGGCATAATTTATATTTGGTGGTTTATCTCCTCGCTTATATTTTTCGTGAGTTTTTCCAGTTTTTCTTAGACCGAACAATTCGCTTACTTTTATGGTTTCGTTAAGATTAATCTCGATAAAATTATGCCCGCAAGAAAGAAGATTTCGGACTCCCTTATCTATTGGGTTTGAATTAACAACTTCCTTCTCTTCGTTACAAGCTGAACAGAATTTTTTATTCATAAGTTTACTTTCATAGTTGCCTAAACTTCTTCACTCTGAAAAGTTTTAATTCGTTCTATGTCCTTAACGCTAGCAGTGGCTATCTTTTAGCTCATTTCTTAAACTTTGCTTCTATACTTGAACCTAAAATATAACCAGCAACTAAAGATATTACCGGCATTGCTGCTTCCGAGTTAACTTTAGACTCCATCATCAAAGCGACCAACGACAGGATGACAAAAAGACCTATGGCAACTTGACTGTATGTTCGCGTCATTTCAGAAAATGATTGAGACACACTAGCTGGATCCCCTGAACCAGGAAATAAGTTTTTTATGCCAAAGTGACTAATGAATGCAATTATTCCGAATAATATAACTGCGAATACGACAAGACCTACAAAATATAAACTTATCATTACTTTTCACCTCCTTCGATAATAGTTATCTCCTCCGGCGTAAGGCCGTAGAGTTCGTAAACTAACTGGTCAATTTGCTTTTCATAATCTCTAACTCTTGCCTGTTTTTCTGGATTGGTTAAATAATCATTGGACTTTGCAATCGCAAGAATTTTGTCAACAATTTCAGTAATTGGATTAACGAAAACATTATTAATAACAATAGGAAGATTATCAACTTCATATCCATTCACGTTGCTATTCGTACTGAATTTAGAGAAAACAAAGTTTAATAATTTACTGTTAAATATTCCGAGTAAATACTTCAAGTCAAAATCGCGTTTAAGCGTTAAATAATTTAATGAGTTGGCGCAGTAAGCATCTTTAATTATCATCATTTTAAGCCTTGATGATTCATTAACGCCAGTTATCCCTTGCAATACTATTCTTTCTTTATCTTTAAAATTTATTGGCAGATTTTTAATAGCAAATAGTATTTTTTCATTGATGAATACTATTTCTCCTTGGCTCATTCTTGTACGTAATTGGTATCTATCAATTATCGCGCCTTTCAATAGCTTTGCATCTTTAGGATTATCTGTAAAACTCCTTTTACAAAATGTCATATCGACTTCACCCGTATTACACTCGCCAATTTGATCGAATCGTATAGATTCAGAAAATACTCTGCTTAAAAGATTTATTTCTTTAGAAGAGGCTAAAGGTAATGTATAATATTTGGGATCAATTTTACTAATAATTTCTTGCGTTAAATAATTTTTTTCGGCATTTACATCTATAAATCTATCTGAGTTACTTCTAATAAAAAATGGGTTTTCAGTTCTTGTTTTCTTAAGATTTAAAATACATACTGACATTTTTACAGCCTCAAAAACTCTCTTATTTGGGTTATCCCTCTCAGGAAATGCTTCAATGAAAAGAATTCCATTATGATCAAGAATATATTTCCTTAATTTACTGATACTTAAATCACCTGTAAATGCCAGTGGAAATATTTCCGAAAAAATACCGTCTTCTGCAAGGAGATAGATGCTTCTTAATATAAAAAGCCTGAATATATTTATCATTCCACCAGCCGCAGGTTCATAGTATTTACTGTTTTTATAAAACTCTAATTCTTTATCGGAGACAACAATACTTTCTGCTTTATTTTGTTTTTTATTCAAAATACCATACGGTGGATTACCAATAACAATATCAAAGCCATCTTTAACGCCAAACATCCAATCTGGATCAAACCAATCAGAAGCATCGTGTCCAAAGGGGTCCCAGGTTGAAAGTTTTTGAGTAAGATCAGCAAGAGTATGTTCTTGTATCATTTTTTGAAACATTTTGTTTTGAATTTGGACAAATTGTAATTTTAATTGTTCGCGTTCAGTTCCAGAGGCGTTAAAATACATATCTCTAACCTCTTTAAGTTTATTAATTCCTCCTTGATCTTCAAATAAGCCTACTTGACTATTAGCTTGAGAACTAGGCAGTCCTATCAAGGAATTTGCAGTTACGAATTTAAAATCTAGGTTTGGAAGTGGCTCTATCCCTCTATTTTCTTCTTTATCATTAACTCTTTCATCAACGACCAAAGTTAAAAAACATCTAAGTCTTGCGATCTCTGTAGCTATAGGTTGAATATCTATCCCAAAAATACTTTGTCTTATTATTCCAAGCTTTCTTATATAGTCGAAGTTCCGCTCTGCAAATTCCCGTTCAATAATTCTTTTTATTTCAGGTGCAGAACTTTCAATTTGTTGTTTGAACCACAATTTAGCATCCTGATCAATCCGCTGTAGGATAAACACAATTTTCTGTAAAGCTCCTATAGGAAAAGCTCCCGATCCACAAGCTGGATCAAGGATTGTTATCTTGCTTAATGATTCAACTACTTTATCTTTTTCATCCTTATTTAATGGATAATCTTCGTCGTCATTTAAGTCATAACTTACGAGTACTCTTATTTTGCCTTCGTCTATACCTGTTTTATCTTTCAAATATTGAATCAAGCTCTCGTCAACCATGTAATCAACTATGGTTCTAGGAGTATAGTAACTTCCTGTAGCTTTTCTAGCAGTTTCCCCGGTTTCAGGATTAATTTCTGCAAGTAAATTTTCAAATATTCTACCTAGCATTTCTGGGTCAATTGAGAGATCAATATCAATACTTGTGTTTTCGTCTACAGTGAAGTTATACAGTTCCAATACCTCAAATAATTTTCTTATCCATTCGTCAGGAATTTTTAATACACTACGCAACTTTGAGTCATAATAGTCCCAGGTTTGAGGAGTAAATAACCCACCATTCAAATAAGGAGTTTTCCCAAACAAACTATTTCGATATTCTTCAATTCTTGATTTAGTGGGTTTATTCAATACTTCAAAAAATAAAGGTTCTAGAACTGAATGGTAATAATCTGGATTATTATTGGCAGCTTCAAGTGAGAGTATATCTTTAGATATAAGTGGTAGGTCGGTAATACTTTTTTTCTCTCTAAGAAACCAACAGAATATTAATCGTCCGATTAAACGTACTGCAAATTCATGATTTTCTCTACTTTCTTTAGGAACAGAAGGTAAAGCAATAATTCCTGGATACTTGCGTTGATTTCTACCCTCACCTCGAGTACCACCCACTAGTTCAGTAAACAACTCTGAAATTTGTGCGTAAAATTCTTTATTTACTACTTCAATAGAGAATCGCTTTTTTAGATCGTCAAGATCAGATATCTTGCCCTTTTTGATTAAAAAATTAAAAGGGGTATTAATTTTAGTATTTTCACCCAATTCAAATGAATACCTCCGAGGATTGGAGAGATGAACTGAAACTCCGCCTGTTTCATTTCTTGCAGGAGTTGCAGTCATCAATGATAACCGCCATTTATTCTTGTTTGCCGGATTGAAAATAATAAGAACATTGAAAGTGGCAGTAGATTTCATTATTCTAAATCCATCCATTGCCAGAGCGACTCTTTTATTAGCATGAGATTCAGAATAGGAAAATTCGAAAATATGAAGATCTAGCGATTTACTTTTACCTAAATAAGCAGCTTTGGTTATTACTACCAAACTTTCAGAATTAGCCGGTCTAACATCCTTCTCAAAATCAGATAAAAAATCATTATTAAGGAAATTTAAGAAATCTTCTCGGTTATATTTCTCATTTAGCTGGATCATTGTAATTGTTCGGCGAAAAGGAGTAGCTCTTGTTCGTCCTCTGTAAACTTTGCCCTATTCAAAATATTGCGAACAAATATATCTGGAATGATTAGCTTTAGTTTTTTATACGCTTCTTCAATATTTCTAAGGTCAAGCTGAGAGATATCTTTTAAAGATCCGTCACTAATGTCATCAAGGGTTCTAATAATAGAAATAATATCTTCACAGTAATCTTTACCTATAGGTAAGTCTGCAATAATTTTCAGCACATTTATTGCCGTTGCTCTTCTTCCTTTAATCGGAGGTAACTCGTGTTTAGCGAATAGTTTTTCCTTGGCTAGCTTGAAAACGCTGGTGAACTCTTTATCAACAACCTCAGCTTTTTCATCCGCTTTAGCTTCAAAGCAAGGCAACGCCTCTTCTGAAGACACAACCCTTACTTCATTTGTTACATCCCCAAAGGTAAAGATCGTACTTTGACCCTTCTTACCAAATACAATAACGCCGGGAAATTGATTGTCCTTTCTTTTTATTCTGCTTCTACGGGGTACGGCGTTGATCATCTGTATTAGTTTTTCATCCTTTACCGCCTTTTCATACGCTTCCCTATGTTTGGTATCCCATGATAATTGCTCATCTTCCTTACGTGCTTTGTCAAACTCATCCTTAAAGAAGCTCACTAATTCCTCATCTTTAGTCAACGTCTTCGTATCACTTCCTACAACAGCATTTATCAGTCTCATCTTGAGGGTAGAAATTGACTTAACTCTGGTTTCTTCTTCACCTATAGCAGTTGGAAAACAGTTGTAAATATATAGAAAATCAAAAACCTTTTTATTGATACGGTTAATACGTCCCACTCTTTGGATTACCCTAGTAGGGTTGTATGGAATATCATAATTGATAACAATTCCAGCTCTGTGTAAGTTAAATCCTTCGCTCAACGCATCTGTGGCAACTAATACATCAAAGTCGTTTGTTTGTTGTGCATCCGGAATTGAAGCATCAAAATTTTGTCGGATAATCTTTTTATATGCGTCTGTTCCCTCTGAAGCGGTGTATTTTGTAACTCGATCAAATCCACGCACAAGCATTTCTTTATAAAGATAATCGACTGTATCTTTGTAAATTGAGAAAATAACAATCTTTCGTTCCGGATTTTCGGACAATAAGCCTTTTATATGTTTTACAACGTTATCAAGTTTAGGGTCTAAGTCAGCATATTGAGGGTTTGAATACCAGTCTTTGTGAATAGATTGAAGAAGTGCCGTATCATGCCGTACGTCTTCAATGAATTTAGAGTCGAGCATGTTCTTATCAATTTCCAAAAACCCTTTTTTACTACGCAGTAATTCAAGCTCTTCGTTTAATGTATCCACTTCACCATCTTCAACATCATAATCTTGTGGATCTGGTAGCTGCCCTTTCTTCATGATCGGCACAATACCCAGCTCATCCCACCAATGTTCAATAAGCTTGTTTGACTCGATCATTTTCTCAAGAGTAGAACGGAAGGCGTTTTTTGAACTTTCAAATCGCATGACCAGAAGCCTTCTCATGAATTTTGCCAAGTTTGATTGAGCGATTCTAAGATCCTCAACATCATCAAATTCGCTCTTATATTTTTCGATGAACTTTTTGCGGTTTGCATCGTTCATATAAGTTTCTGAAGTTGGTTTATATCTAGCACCAATGAAACCCTCATTATCAGGCTTAATAATCAAATCCAATGTTTTCATATATGGTTCGAAGAGTTGTCCCAAATCATACTCAAGTGGATCTGGTCCACGAACTTCAGCAAAAGCAATGTTTTGCCGTTCCAAATCTTCCCGATAGCGGGTAATATATTTAAGATCTAAGCGTGATCTGCGGATGATGACGGTTTCAATTAATCTTCTTTGCTCTGCGGCAATTTCCGATACTTCTTTATCAAAAATGTCCTGATCAATATCCTTTGTCATGGATCGACGAAGCTTCTTGTAACGTTGAATAAGATCTCGATAACGTAAGCTCAAGTTATCGACTGAACGAATTGTGGATTGCCCTGGTGTTTGGAATAGCTTAATAAGAGCAAATACATCTTTCGGGTCATTATTAAAGGGAGTTGCGGTTAGTAATAATATTTTGTTTTCTGGATGACTGCGGCATACTTGGTGCAATAGTCTATAATCGTCAGTATCCTCATTTCTATATCTGTGTGCTTCATCAAGAACAAGTAGCATCGGCTCGCGAGCCTCGTGATACCGTTCATAAACTTCTTGAATTTTCCCAGCACTGAATACCTTTGATCCTCTAATACCAAATTGTTCTTTATATTCCTCCCATTGAGGGATAAGGTGAGGAGGTGTAATAATAACTGTTTTCATATCCATATTACGGGCGACTGCTGAAGCAATAATGCTTTTTCCCAAACCCACAACATCAGCAAGAAGAGCACCGTCATATTTATTTAACTTATCCATGACCAGCTTGATCGCATCAATCTGATATTCAAGATCTATATACAAACCATTAGTAATAGCTTGAGGAGTTTTTATTGAATTAGCCTCTTCCTGCTGAAACAGTTCGTGTAACACTCGAATATATAAATGATAAGGAAGTGGAGTACTATATTTCCAAATACGAGGTTTTATAGCTTCAATAAATTCATCTCTAGTATTTATATCTGCAATTGATATTGACTCTGAATCGCTCCATAATTGCTCAAACTTGGAATGATACTCTGCAAACTTTACTTTATCCCTACTTGAATCGTTTAACTCTCCCTGTCCGATTAAGCCTTTGTATGTAAAATTGCTTGATCCATAGAACAATACTCCAGGGAAATCTCCTCCTTGCGAATGCCCACTGTCATTAAAAGTGAGATAAAACTTACCATGAAACTTTTCTATAGTTTTACGTATTTCAAGAGTACCGTCTTTAATTTTTTCTATAAATAGGTCGAAAATCTCGCTTGTTTTATCATTGTCAAAAATATCACTATCATTAATAAAATTAACCAAAGTATTAATGTAATTTTCTTTTATCAGAGATCTGGATTTTATTATGCTTCTTGGCTGAAACGGAGTAAGATCAACATCTGATTCCTTAGCTAACTGCGTTATTTGTGGTATTAGCTCTGGATCAATTTCCAATCCCACTAATATTCGAACCTTCTTGTTTTTTAATTGATCAGCTAACGCCTCAAATCCGGAGAAATAAAAGAATCCTACAGCTATATCTACACTTTCCGCTGTAGAAAGTGCATTTTTTAATGCTTCTTGTAATGTCTGATTCTTATTGTCAATTAAAGGCATAGCTTCAGGACAAGTTTAACAAAAATGGAGCTTATAAGCTACCTTGAAAGCTACGCTTATAAGATAGGAGAAGATAGTTTAAAATACCATTAGGTATGAGTGATTCAAAGTATTTAAATGCTGAGCAGCACTATATAGACCTATATGACTTGTTTACGATTAAACAGTGTCTTAAAGCTATTGAATCTTGGCGTGAAGCTTATGCTAAACATCTTAAGAGTGAAGAAGCTAAAAAAATTCCAGCTGGGGATAAAGCAAAAATGTTCAATTGGATTTCAAATCAAGAACTTTTTCAAATAAAAGGCAACAGGTATAGTCAAAAAGAAGAAACCCTCAAACAATGGATGGATGATGACCGTATAAAACAGGACAGATATGATAATACCTCAGAACCTGAAAATGTTCATTGTCCAGACTGTAAAAGGATAATGCATACTAAGCTAAAACATCTTTCCACCTTGGATGATCTCTTGCGTATGATGTTTCTTTTTGACTGCTCTTCCTGTAAAAAGAAAGTTTGGGTTTATGAAGATGGAAAGGTTCGGGAATCAACCTCGGATTTATGCCCCAAATGTAAAGCTGAAGCTAAAATGTCAGTTGTTAAAGAAAGCAAAGATAAGATTATCTGGAAAATAAGCTGCAACTCCTGTGGTTTCTCAGAAACTACAGTAGATGATTTTGAAAAAAGCAGGGCTGAAAGGAAAAAACGGGAAGAGGAAGAAAAGAAACTTTTAGAAGAATACCGCGAAGAGTTTTGTACTGATGAGGAAGGCAAAAAAAGTTTTGAATATATAGAGGCTCTAAAAATTGTTCCGCAAGTTTACGAGGAGGAATTAAAGAAATATGATAGTTTTGCTTATCAAAAAGTCGCTGGACTCAAAAAACTTACTATTATAGAACTAGAAAAGCTTTTAAATGGGATTTTTGAAAAAGAACAATACATTAAGCTTACCTTCAATAACCCCGAAATAGGACAACATGTAGTTGTCTCTTTTAATCTTCAGGATGCCAATACTTCAAGAAGAGAGGGTGATAGTGTAATCAATCTACAAAAGATCATAAAAGGTGCATTGGAGGGGACAAATTGGCGTTTGATGAGCGATGGTCTTTCTTACCGCTTAGGTTATATATCAGGGAGGTTAAAAGGGCACGAACGGGAAGAAGACTTTTTTGAACTTTCGGGAGCCAAAAAAGAGGAAAAGTCATCAAAAATAGATCATGAAACAATGATGAGATATGGAGGAAATCATGCTGTTCAGATAGCACGTTTATCGGGTGAATTTCGGGGTATTGAGAATGTCCGAAAAAGAAGATTAGAAAAAGAGCCAGATGGATTCCTTTTAGAGGGAGACGAAATATATACCTGTATGGTTTGTAAAGAAAATACTCCTGGTAATAGAATCTGGTGGAATTTAGATGGAATTACTTGTTTTGATTGCCACTTAAATATAAAAAATGGGAGTATTCCAGCTGAAGTTGTAAAAAATAGTGATATTTGGCTTCAAAATTGGCAAACTGTTGATGAATGTAGTTTACATTCCTCAACAGTTCAAAAGTTATATAGGCAAGGATTTCTAAAAGGTAGAGAGTTAAAAAGGGAAGATGGAGCGATCTACTGCACCATTTATTTAATAGACGAGAATAAAGAATTTTTTGAGAAATATCCTAGAAAGCCTCGACAAAAAATGGTTATCACTGATCTTTTAGGCAATAAGATAGAGCTTTAATTTTTCTTATTTGCCTTTGATAATTTCTTAAGTTTTCTTTTTCCCTTTAGATCTTCATCAAGTTGCTGAAAACCAGCTAGTATAGTTTCTGTAATAGCTTTTGCATCTTTTCTTTTTAATATATCTTCGAAAGGAGTAATTTTAGCTTTCATTCTTCTAGAATTATAGCAAATTTATAATCGTGAGTACAACTAATATGCTATACTATCCGTATATGACTAGGTCTGAAGACGCGACAGCTAAAAAAGCACTCGGTAATAAATTGCTAGAAGCCAGAGAGAAACTCGGTCTTACGCAAGCACAAGTAGCCAAGGAAGCCAGGGTAAGTGTCAATTACTACGCTCGAGTCGAAAGAGGAGAAGATAATCTTGGCTATATCAAACTCAATAGAGTCTTTAAAGTTTTAAAACTTGAATCGTTAATTCACTAAGGGATTTTCACTTTTATAAGCTTTCATTAAATTGGTTAGCCAGGCTAAAAGCGGTTCAAAAGAAAGTGCGGTGGGGTCACAGTTAGGTTTTGGTGTTTTAGCCTCCATAGTTGGTTCCAGAAATTAATATGATTTTCTAAAACCCTGAAAATCGAGGCTAAATCCGGTTCGATACCCAATGCTCTGAGTTTACTTTTGAACCAATCATCTAATAATGCTTGCTGTCACAGCAATACCTGCTAACAACCCAGCTACAGGACCTATTCCATTCACACCAATCAAAGCGAATCTGTGAAATACTGGCATTTTGTCTTCTTCTGCCCCAATAAATTCTCCAACTGAGTGGTAACCCAGTAACCTACTTGCAGCCAGGTTGCCAAGAGCGATTGAGGTAACTGCACCATAAATACCCCCTAGAGCGGATGCTCCCAGAAGAAATGCATATGGGTGTGTCTCTTTAATACCAGCTAAGACACCTATGGTTATTGCTGTTGCTACTCCAACTCCTAGGGCTACTTTCTTCCAATTCCATTTTTCTTGTCCTCTTTCACCGATAGGATCTAAAGGAATTGGTTGGATTGGTTCTAGACCTCGATCTTGTTCACCTGTTGTATCGGCTGACATAGCAAAAGTTTATTCCTATAAGTTTTCTTTGTCAATTAATTCCAAAATTTGTTTCCACCTAGCTCCGGTTGGGCTCACATGACAAGTTGTTAACCCGTTTTAGTATTCGATTTGCGTTTTCTATAACATCATTAACACAAGGATTAGGTAGGTGATCCCAAAACCTAAGACCTATTGCATAGGAAGACAAAGACTGAAGAGGGGCATCTTCTCTTTTTTCAATCATGTCCCATCTAACGAGCCCATCCTCAATCAAAAAAGTACTGAGTCTTTTTACAGCCCCTTTTTGTTGTATAAGAACCCTACCAATATCTGTAGTGAAGGTAACAGAGTGTTCAAGAGAAATTTGCCTAGGAATTTCTGTAACAGCTACTGCCATAATTCCAATATAGCATGATCTGATTAGTTTTGTGAAATGGGTTGATTTTAAACTACAATGACTGCAGATGGAAAATAATACAAAACTGCTTCTGACAATTTGTTTTTTTATAATTTTTTCAGGATTAGGGCTTTTGTTCTTCAAATCTAGCGCTCCAGCTGAAGTAATTCCAACTGCTAATCCAGCCCAGGAAGCTAGTGCTTCTGGGGAAATTATTGGCGAGAGGGTAAAAGTTATAGAAGTTGTTGATGGAGATACAATTAAACTAAATACAGGTCAGACGGTTAGGTTTATAGGAATAGATACTCCTGAAACAAAAGATCCAAGAAGGCCTGTAGGGTGTTTTGGAAAAGAAGCCTCAGCTGAAACTAAAAATTTGCTTGATGGGAGAGAAGTTATACTTAAAAAAGATGTTTCAGATGTAGATAAATATAATAGAATTCTAAGGTATGTTTACCTTCCTTTACCTAATGGGCAAACTCTTTTTGTAAATGATTATCTTATTAGAGCAGGGTTTGCTAAAGTTTCTACTTATCCTCCTGATGTTAAATATACTGAACAATTCATAGAAGCAGAACGGCAGGCAAGAGAGGGAAATAAAGGTCTTTGGGGAAGATGTTAGTTTACAGAGACTGGTCTGCGCGGTGGCAACGTCCACGCTGTTTTGTCTTATGTTATATTTAATGTAGATGAAAAAGTTTGCTATACAATCTATTCTTCTATTAGCAATTATCGGAGGAGGAATATTCTTTTTTAATCCAAATGGAAGCGGTAAGAAAATAGATTTTCCCTTTTTACCCTCCAGTTCTAATCTTACCAGCATTCAAATAGGGAATGTTTTAGTTAAAGCTGAGATTGCAGATACATCCTCCAAAAGGAATAAGGGTTTAGGGGGTAGAGAAAGTTTAGCTTCTGATTCCGGAATGCTTTTTGTTTTTGATCAAGTTGACAAGCATAATTTTTGGATGAAGGGAATGAAGATTCCTCTAGATTTTATCTGGATTTTGGACGATAAAGTTGTGGATATAACAGAAAATGT
>Ga0209541_10006006_pt1 | contig 20919 bp, 22 predicted proteins | sample RifCSPlowO2_01_FD_184027 | JGI IMG/M metagenome (GOLD analysis project Ga0209541, IMG submission 184027) | Groundwater microbial communities from Rifle, Colorado - Rifle CSP2_plank lowO2_0.1 (SPAdes) (version 2) | ecosystem: Environmental > Aquatic > Deep subsurface > Groundwater | place... | reverse complement strand
CGGCTAGCGCCGGGGCTGTTTTGATGAATATTCCCGGGGAGCAAAATTATTATGCAACGATTACCGTGAATTAATCGTGTTTGCCTCCATTTCCACTGAAATTGCGCTACTTTCCCCCTCATGAATTTGGTGCTAGTTTGTCTAGTATGGACACTGCAGGACAAACGAGTGTCTCAAGCAAGCCAGTGCTCATAGTAGGCGTTTCCCTGGTACTGGGCTTTCTTTTTGACTACTTCTTCTTCGAGAAGATCCCAGGCATAGCGTTCACGGCATTCATTGCCGTTATTCTCGTCGGCTTTATTGCGATATCCGTGTACTCGAAGAAGCCCCTCAAGAAAGACTTTTACTGGCTCTTCCCCTTGCTTCTCTTCTTCGCGTCCATGGTCGCGGTACGGTCAAACTTACTGCTGACAGCTCTCAATGCTCTCGGATGCCTACTCTTATTGCTCCTCATCGTGGAAGTAAACGTGCGCGATATGGTACGAAAATTTGTACCGACTGATTATCTCAAACTTCTTTTTTCCCCGTTCAAGTTCATCGACCCTCTCTTCAAAACGTTGGGAGACGTGCTACCCCAAGGAAAACAGTACCGCGACCAGAAGGAGACCGCGCAAGTAGTTCGTGGCATCGCGATTACAGCGCCCATCGTTATCCTCTTCGCCATCCTTTTGTCGTCCGCCGACCCGATTTTCAGCGAGTACTTCTCTGTGTTCAGTTTCGATATTGATTCCGAGATGATCTTCAGGGCGTTTCTTATAGCTGTCGTGGCAATCATATGTACGGGAGCGTACTCATACGCGATGTTCGGCTCCCCTGAAGCGCAAGACCAACAGGCCGGAAAGCGTGGCTTCGGCCTCATAGAGACCACGATACTGCTTGGTTCTATCAACACCCTCTTCTTCGCCTTTATTCTCGTCCAAGTCACGTATCTCTTCGGTGGCGAGAGCAACATCACTGTCCAGGGACTAACCTACGCCGAATATGCGCGACGAGGATTCTTCGAGCTCGTCGCTATCGCAGTGCTTTCGTACCTCATTCTGCTCGCAACGGAAAAGTACATCGAGCGGAACGTGGAGAAGCATTCCAAGCAGTTCAAAATACTTAGTACCGTTCTTGTGCTTCAGGTGGCAGTCTTGATGGTATCTGCGTTCCTCCGCTTGTCGTTGTACGAAGATGTGTACGGATTCACTACGCTCCGCGTATACGTGCACGCTTTCATTGTCCTTCTCGGTGTCGTATTCTCTTTCCTGCTGTACAAGATTCTGATAGAGAACAGAGACAATACCTTTGCATTCCGCACGTTCCTCGCGGTGGTAGTGTTCATGGGAGGCATGAACCTGTTTAATCCTGATGTTTTCATAGCACAGAAGAATATCGAGCGATACGAGGCAACCGGCAAGCTCGATGCTCACTACCTCACGTACCTATCGGCCGACGCCACGAAGCAAAAACTCAAGGCCATGAAGATCGATGACGAGGAAATACAGGGCGTTGTAGGACTTGCGCTCTACGAAAGATACATGAGCAACGCGGATAAAGCACCCTCTTGGCAGTCGTGGAACCTCTCACGCGAGAATGAGCGGCGCTTATTGAAAGAGAGCGCCGACCTTCTGAGACAGCATAGGAACTACAACGAGAGTCGTCTCATTGAGACGATGTCTCCCGCGGACTAGCTACCACTACTGCCTAATGCTTCCACGAGACAAAGTCGAACATTGTCCAAAATTCGGAGCCAAATTGGATGATACGAGTTCACCGCCTCGGGGTTTCGCCACACGGCGGGCAAACGGCCCAGAATTTTCAACAACTTTTTGGGTTCAAAGCAAGTCGCTTGCGAGCGCAAAATGTAGTTCGAGTTTGGTGTACTTAAACAGTACCAACCAAAAAACATCCTCAATGAGGATGTTTTTTGTCGATACCTTGTGTGTCTGCAATTACGGAATCGTTGTCCACTGATCGTTCAGACCAAAGCCGGGCGCTCCCAACTTGCTGTATAACCCCGTAAATCCTCCGACGGGATCGTTATACACCTCTTGAATGATAGTGTATTGCCCCCAAAGAGGACTTCCAGGACCCGTCCAGACGATTTTCGCGAAGTATGTGTAGTGCGCATCTTGCGTTCCGTTTCCATCGGAATCGTAGTCGCCCTCGTTCTGGTTCGTGAGCCAACCCAGACTTGTGCCGCCGACAACGCCATCAACCAGCCCGCGATCCAACTTGTTGTCGCCGTTACAATCGACATTGGATAGCCACGCATCGCTCCATTTCATGATCAACGAGTCGTCAACATAATCTCCCGTTGAACCCCAGTATGTTCCGTCAATGGTTCTGTCGGAACTGTCATACGTTCCGTTAAACATGTGCGATTGATAATTGTATCCGAACTGGTCGTATCCGGTCTGTATCGGATTACCAGCACTGTCCTCGATGGTCCCACCTTGGATAGTGGCGCACGACGCCGGTTTGCCGGCAAACGCCGTTCCTGCGAACGCCAATAGAGCGAACACGAGGATTGTTGTAAAACTAATTACGGATATAGATTTTGTCATAATTTTTATTACTATTTTACGCTTTTAATTATGCTATTAAGGAGTAAAGGTCGACCTCCGGATAATTTCCGCTTCCGCCCTCTACCTCCACTGATACTAAAATACTCCCGCTCCCTCACTGGACACAAGTCCTAATAACACGTCCTGTATACAACCACGCAACTCCCCCCCCCTATCGCAGAGGTGAGCGCCATAAGAGCATTTTCATTTTCTTAATCCCTATTCAACCACAAACCGTGGTAGACAGTATTTGAGATAGAACCAAGTGATACCAAAAAGAAGAAAGCTCCAACAATCCAGCCGATAATCGGTAACATCACAATCAAGCTAAGCGCAATGGTACCGAAGAGGGCGGTCTTCCAATCAACCATTATATCGTCCCCCTTCGTGATGATTTTGTGCGCCCAAACGCCTAACACCACTCCGGAGTAAATAGAGGAAAGAATGATGAGGGTTATATACGCAAGAAGCGTTATGATGCCGACTAAGAAACCTATCATGGTGAAGAAGGAAAGGATGATGAGCGCCGGAATCACAATTAGCACCGCGAACCCTCTTATAAGTTCTTTACCTGGACTTTGTACAACAGTTTCAACGACGTTAGAAGAGAATCGTTTAAAGAGAACGACGCTCAAAATGACTACAACGAGAAGCGCTAAGAGTTTCAGGAAGACAAAAAGTCCCAGAAATGCCAATAGTATGTTTTTTGCTTCTTTGCGTTGGAATATTTTACTCTCTTTAAAAACCGTCTCCCCCATAACGGACGCTCCATCGCTTATGTTGAGTATGGATGCATCTTTGCCGCTATAAGTAAGGTTCCCCGAGATTACACTACTTGCTCCAATCGTTATTTTATCGCTGTTTTTAATATAAACATCGCCATCAATTCTTGAATCGATCTCAACTTCTCCTACGCCCACGGTCACATCACCTTTCACGTTACCGTTTAAGAGTAATCGTCCACCTAAAACAACGAGATCCTTGCCGATCGTTGACCCTGAGAGTATCCGAACATTTCCTCCGAGTACGACTAGGTCACCCGCGACGTTTGAGGTAACAAGCACGTTTCCACCCGCAACTCGCAGGTCTCCTCTTACATCGTCAAGGATAGCAACGTCACCACCTCCAACAAGTACGTCCCCGGAAGTGCTTCCGGATACAGTCACGCTTCCTCCGCCAGCAATTAAGTCACCGTCAACATCTCCTGCTATAGAGACCTCCCCTGCCCCCACATAAAAGTTGTCTTTTATGACCTCGCTCTGTTTAAGTGAGTAGGTTTCTCCACCCTTTATGGTTGCCGCAAACGCTCCTACAGGAAACAGTACAGCCAACAAAAGCGATGCGCAGAGAGTATTTCTTAATTTCATATAAAAAAGTAGTTAGGTACCAAATATCTTCATATTACTAATCACTCCTATTATAAGTGTGTTTCTTTTATTTATCATGCTGTTTTGCGCGCTTTATTATTTTATAACAAGATTTCTTAGACAAGCTGGAAAGTGTGGAGAATGAAAAAACCGGTCATGGCCACCGCTGAAAGTAGCGCGGCAATAACTGCATACCATATCGCCTGTACCGTTTTCTCGCCAGAGCAAACATATCCCTGCCAGAGAGTGACAAGGGAGAATGCCACAATGGCTAATGCGCCTTTGCCAAGCCAGTGATGAGTAAAGGTATTCTTGAGCCAATCCTTGAGAGGCACCCATTCTTCCCCCACGATAGTGAGGATGGCAATAAGTATCGAGGCGACTATCGAGCCGATCGCGGCGGCCTGTAAAAATCTCATGAGTGTTTTATTGTTCATATGTTTTAACGTACTCCTCCCGAGACAATAACGCCTGCGGCGGCAACGAGAACCCCCAAGACGAGTGTTGTCGCAATAATGGCGGACGCGGCAGATTTCAGAGCGGGATTCTCAACCTCCCGCAGTGCGTACACGGCGAAAAGCGCAACAACAGCAAGAAACGGAATGAGCAAAAACACATGCTCTTTTGCTTCCATGAATATTTTATGAGCCCAAGGAAACTCGCCCGAGACAATACGCGGCTTCACCGCCACTCCGTAATGGACTACATAGTAATACGCACCCGTCATCCACGAGAGCAGGAAACCGAGAAGCGCCGTCCACGCCGCCGCAACAACGATTCCCCACGGCGGTTGTTTCCGAATCACTTGCATAAATGTGAGGTGAATGGCTCCCAAGGCAATAAGGCCGAGAACAACATGGAGAACAAGGGCGGTTGCAAGAAATTGGCTCATACGCTAATGCTTATGCGGTATGTAGCGCGCGTGAATGGCGCGCAAAACAAAGTAGACGATAATGATAGCGGCGATGTATACTGCGTAGATCCAGAAAAAGGAATACTCCCCTCGTCCTAACGCACCAAGAATGAGCGCCGCGTACCATGAAGTGAACGCGATTGCGCTACCCCAAAGGAGCGGAATCCAGCGCAATTGCAACAGTACGGCATTCACCCCGATGATGCCTACGATACCAAGCTTCGCCCATAGCTTAATGGAGTAAAGCAATCCTGTATGCTCCTCCAGTCGAGCGAGAACAAAAAATCCGAAACCCGAGAGAATGAGGAGAAAGAAGCCGACGCGTAAGATGGCGTATGTGGCTTGCATGATCGAGTTCTCATCGCGACTCATGGTGCCGTCACGCAAAGCACGAATGAGATGTACCTCGGCAAACGTGGCTCCGCCAACACCCAAAACGGTGCCTATTATGTGTGTGATTATTAAAAACGTATACCAGTCCACTTTCGCATTGTAACACGATGGAATCTAGATTCCTGAGTGTCAAAGCAAACTATCGTGGAGTCAGTTTTCCTATTATTGAGATCCGGACACCTTCACGTCTCATAGTGATTTCTAAATCCTGTGATATCCTCGATGTGGGGAATGGACGACCGATTTAGAAGGAGTATGCGACATGTCCAAATGTCTCGACACTTCTACCCATGTGATGTGCGGTTGTTGCCATACATACATCAGGTGGACTGCTGAGGGTGTGTACAACTTTTTTAGCAGTGACAGTCTTTGCACGCCTGAGCTGTTGGAATCCATAAGAACTCCGGGAATCAATGTGATTTTTTGGGGAGGGTGTCCAAATTGTCGTCCCGGAATCTATTTTTGCGTGACGACTACCGAGCCTCGCGATCAGATGCATTAGATCGCAAGGAGGTACGGACCCTGAAAAGAAGCCCGATGACCAGCGATGGCATACACGGGCTTCTTACTTTTTATACACAGTGGGCACTAAGTACTTAGTTCTTACCCAATATTCTCTGGGTCACATACCAGGTTATAATTTCACGCGTAATTTCTTTCTCTCTTCCGCCCCCAACCAATTCCTGTACTTGTTTCATTATATCTTTCTCAAGGCCTTCTATAATTTTGTTGTCATCCAACCCGCCGGAAAAACCATGGGCTTGGATTTCTGCCCAACGATCCAGTTCGGAGAGGTGGCCTTTCCCATGCAAAATCCCGAGTACTTCTTGCGGCGTATATCTTTGCAACCGTTCATACTCCGGACGCTCCGGTGAGGATTTCATGCCTTTCTTACCGAATTCAATGCTCATATATTTTTTATGGTATACGTACCCAGAGATCATAACATACATGAATAAGTTCAGAAAAAATTGAGACTCCCCAAACAGGGAGTTCATGCGGCAATTCAACATGAACCCCGAAGGTGATACCTTCGGAGTTCACAGCATGCCACCACCTCCCGAGGTTTAACCTCGGGAGGTGTGCCAGCACAGGTAGACTCAGACAGGCAGAGCTTCGGGATGCATTGACAGTGTTTGGCATACATGCTATTCTCGCTCAATCAATACAGCGCTGACCCAGGGAATCAGGGGTCGAACTCTCCCCGCTTGCCGGCAGGCAAGCAATTCAGCTAACTGCTTTTGGTACATTACTCACAAGAAACATTCTCATTGCTATGCAAGAAGGAACTATCGCTCGACTCACCGATAAGGGTTTCGGGTTCATCGCGCGCGAAGGACAGGAGAAAGATCTCTTTTTCCACTCCAACGAGCTCGTCGGCGTATCGTTCGACGAACTTCGCGAAGGTGACAAAGTGACTTTTGAAGTTGCTGAAAGTCCGAAAGGACCGAATGCGATCAAGGTCAGCCGCGTCTCATAAGACGGCGCAGTCAAACTAAAAGCACCCCTTCAAGGGTGCTTTTAGTTTATACAAACGTGATCAGCAATCCGTTCATGGTACATTTCTGACATATGTTTAACGTATTTCTTTCTGGGATTTTCTACAACACCGTGCGTAGTTTTCATAGATACAACATCTTGTGGCATGCGCTAGCTATCGGTCTAACGTTTGGTCTGGTGACCACAGGAGTTGATTGGAGCTATTTTGAATACACGAGAGGCGACACTCTCTTCTTCATAACGCTTCCCGCCGCAATAGGAGGTTTTTTCATACCAATTATTCTGCCGGTAGGTATGTACGTAATCGCCGAGTGGCGTAAAAACCCCGATCTATTGGGCTCCAGCGCCGTACTCGCGCAAGCGGAATTAATCGCGCTCCTCATTTCATCTACTTACAAAGCATTCACTGGAAGAATACAGCCGGAGTTTTTTACATACCTTTCAAACGTAGATGTAAGCCACCAATTCAATTTTGGATTCCTCCAACACGGTATTTTTTGGGGTTGGCCATCCTCGCATACCGCCGTGGCATTCGCGATGGCCGCGACCGTATTCTGCATATACCCACACAGTAAATCTTTGCGCTACATGGCCGCTTTGTATGCGCTCTACATCGCATTCGGATCCTCAATTAGTATCCACTGGCTGTCCGACGTAGTTGCCGGAGCCATCATCGGCACCGCGATCGGCGTTGCGGTTGCACGGAGCTTTCGTCAATAAGTAGGATCATCTGTCAATGAAGCTCCTCGCAGTAAGCTGACGGGGAATTCTGCGCTGGCATTAAATCAAGAAACGTTTTGATACAATAGCAACATTATGCACCGGCTTTTCGGCTCCGAATTCCGTATGCCGCTTGTGGTCCTTGCTTGTCTTGCGGTGGGAGCCATACCCGGCTGGAGCATCATGTGGGTCCTCGCAATCGCGATTGGGCTTGGGAAAATAACCTGGGATTCCATAGGTAAGATACGAAACGGTAAGTATTCGCTCGACTATATCGCTTTTCTCGCGATGATCGTTTCTCTTCCGGCTGAACAGTATCTCGCGGGAGCAATAGTCGCGCTTATGATAACGGGCGGTGAGGCGCTCGACGAGTATGCTGCGATGCGCGCCGAGAGCGCTCTGCGCTCGCTAGCCGAGCGAATTCCAAAGCGCTGTATAGTGCGCCTCCCTGATGGATCCACCGCTGAAAAACCCATTCAGACTATATCGAAAAACGAGGTAATCATCGTGAAGCCCAACGAGCTCATTCCTCTTGATGGTGTTTTGCGTTCCGATGAAGCGCTTCTCAACGAAGCAAACTTGACCGGCGAGGCTCTTCCCGTCACTATCGCACGCAATACATTCATAAAAAGCGGGAATGTGAATATCGGAGAACTTATAGAAATCTCCGTAGAAGGTTCGTTTGAGACATCTACTTATATGCGTATCGTGCGGCTCGTGGAGGACGCAAAAAAACATCAAGCGTACGTTGTCCGGCTTGCGGAGAAAGTCAACTTCCCTTTCACAGCCCTTGCGCTTCTTCTTGCCGGCGGCGCATTTCTATTTTCGGACGAACTATCGCGTGCGCTCGCCGTCCTCGTTATCGCAACCCCCTGCCCGCTCATTATCGCAGCGCCAGTCGCATTTATCGGCGGACTATCGCGCGCCGCGCGTAAGAACATAATCGTGAAGCGACCTGTTACGCTTGAGCTTTTGGACCGAGTGACAGTCGTCTTTTTCGACAAAACGGGAACGCTCACGCTCGGCGAACCGGATCTCATCTCGATAGAGAAGAAAGCGGGAGGGCGCAGTGAAAATAATATACTCTCCATCGCTGCGGCAATAGAATTCCATTCCATACATCCACTTGCAAGAGCGATAAGCGCCGCGCGAACTACAAAAAAAGCCCCTGTCCTCGAGGCGCATGGTGTCGTGGAAACTATCGGCAATGGTATCGCGGGTACTGTCGACGGCGTGCGCTTTTCCGTCTCAAAAGCTACACAAAGCGGGAGAGAGGGTATGGTACTTTCGCTCATGGAAGCAGGGCTTGAAATAGCACAATTTCACTTTGAAGACAAAATGAAGGAAAACGTCGGCGAGCTCTTCCGTTCGCTTTCCGCGCGCGGAATCCGTATGGAAATCATCACTGGCGACCGAAAAGAGAATGCTATGCGACTCTTCGGGCACTTCGGTATGCCTATCCACGCCGGCGTGTCGCCGGAAGAGAAGTTCGCCATAATCGATGCGGAGAAGAAAAACGGACGAACCGTCGCAATGGTCGGCGACGGATTGAACGACGCGCCCGCACTTGCTCATGCCGATGTCGGCATCGTGTTTTCCGGAACAGAGAACAGTGCCGCGATCGAGGCGGCGGACGCCGTCATACTCGGACGTGACATCTTGCTGGTGCATGATCTTTTCGATACCGCGCGGCGCTCCATGAGAGTCGCCTCCGAGAGTGTATGGGGCGGAGTTGCTCTCTCCTCTCTAGGCATGGTCGCCGCCGCATTTGGCTATATCCCGCCTATCGCAGGTGCCGTGATACAGGAAGTTATCGACGTCGCCGTGATACTGAACTCACTGCGCGCCGCCGCTCGCTGATGCGGTTATGCATCGGTGAACGAAGCCATTGAATCGGTTCGAGACATCGTTCGAAAAAACACCGAGTTTCGCATTTTTAATGCGACGAACTAAAAACATGGATTATAGGTCTGCTTTATGATAAAAGTGGGGCTGGCGCTGGAATAGAAAAGGAGAAAAGACGTGACAAGGAAGATCTTTGGGTTCTTCCTCGGGCGTCTGAAAAGTGCCGAGGTAGAACGTAAACGTAATGGATGTTGGGCTACTATCCCCAACGCGATAACCATCATCGGATTTGGCGGGATTGTCTATTATTGTTATCTGTTTCTCACAGACAGCATGTTATGGATGATCCCGTTTGTACATATCGGCATTCTCGTGTCGGATGTGCTGGACGGAATCGCGGCCGACCGCCTAAATCAACATAGCGAGCTTGGCAGGTATCTAGATCCGCTGAGAGATCGGGTACATGCAATCGCGATTTTCACCAACTTCGCGTTGGTGGCGCAAGACGAAGAGGCCGTGATCTTCGCCTTCGGGGTCGCGTTTGCCGCCGAGGTTTGGGTGTCAATCCTCGCTCACCGCGGCCTTATCCGCGATGTGCTCTCGCTCGGAAAGGCCAGAGCACTCATATACGGAGTCTCCGGCCTCATTGGCCTAATCCAGCTGTATTGGATAGGCGACGAAGCTATGCTGTCGCTCGTTGTCATATCCTGGATGATGGCAACGGCGAGCGTGACGGCAGCTATTTCGTATACGATCGACGCGCGCACTTGACGCCCCGAAATATCGGGGCGTCTCTATTTTGGAGAGAACGCTTCAAAACAATCGATGCAAATCCACCTCCCTATTAATGCTTACGAAATCGGCGCTTGCCGCCGGGAGGTTTGTGATAATTGCGTTTCTTCTTCTTCGGTTTGATGGATTGCTTCATATACCGCATTGTACCATATGCACTACGCCAGAGTGTTCAAACACGAGAGGCCGCTGAACTTGAATCGGCAGTTTGTCACTCGGACGTGCGTGTTTCGATAATGATGGGCGCACGCGCGGCATCTTTTGCCGACAAGTAGCCAAGACCGTAGCTTAATAGCGCAACCGCAAGGACGATACAAGCGACAATGATTTCCCATTCGTGCGTTTTCCAGAAGCGTAGAATCTCCTTCGACGGTATTCTCATAAAGCAGATGCTACCATAAACCCTCATGCGCGCGCATGACGCTTTCTTCTTTTCAGCATCCGGGTTTATCGCAGGTGCAATCGCAGGCGGATTGGGGCTCCCCCCGTTCGGCGCTTTAATCGCGCTTATTCTGGCCGTGCTAGCGATGCTCTTCTTTAAGACGCGCTCTGTCATTATTCTTGCGGTAAGCATCTTGTTCACTGCAGGCAACGTCTATTACACAGTTGATGATTATCGGTACCACGCGGCGCGCAATGCTCTGGCGAATGCATCCTCGTTTGAGGGCTCGATTGTAGACGATCCGCGTCGGGGTACGGACTACCAAACGGCGAAAGTCCGGTTGACGATGCCTCCCGCGGCAATATTCCTGCGGCTCGACCCGTATCCAGAGCTCTTCTACGGCGACATCGTTCACATATCAGGCGACATCGTCTTGCCTCCTTCGGATTCGTACGGTGATTTTATGGCGAAAGAACATGTGCACGGCACGGCGTTCTACCCGGAAATCGAGATTGCCGGCAATAATGCAAGTTTCCTCTTTAAAACGCTTTTTGGTGTACGACACTACATAAAAGATACGGTGGGCCGCCTATTCACGGAGCGCGAGGCGGCATTTCTTTCCGGAGTACTCCTTGGTGACCGCGACCTGTTCACGCCAGAGTTCCTAAAAAAACTCTCCGTGAGTGGCACCATGCACTTGACGGCGCTTTCCGGTCTCCACATGTCTATTCTTGTGTTTCTCGCGCTCGCCGTGTTCTCTGTGTTCCGGAATAACAAACGTTTGCGCTTCATCGCCGTATTCTCAATTATCGCTCTTTTTGTGGCAATGACGGGCTTCAAAGTTTCCGCCGTTCGCGCCTCTTTCATGGCATTCCTTGTCGGACTTGCGGGAGAATCGGGCAGAGTCTATAGCCCGCGAAATGCCATTATCTTTTCGGCGTTCGTAATTACCATGTGGAATCCGAAAAGTCCCGTGCTAGATCTCGGCTTCCAACTCTCTTTCGCCGCAGTGCTCTCCATAATCTATTTCGCACCCGTCCTAAAACTGATTCCGTTCTTCCACACATCGGGATTTTTGGCGTGGCGCGACGTACTCGTTATCACCATGGCCGCACAAATCGGCGTCCTGCCGATCACTATCGCTCACTTTGCGAACTTTTCTTTGACCGCACTCCCCGCAAACGTTGCTATTCTCGTTGTCATGCCGCCTTTAATGGCTCTCGGTCTTCTTACTGTGGCCGCTTCAGTGCTATCTATGCCACTGGCTTCCCTATTAAGCATACCGACCGCGTTCTTAGCGGATTATGCGATTCAAATCGTTGAAACCTTCTCATCTGTGCGCATCATGTTCAATCCGGAACTCGGGGTTACAGGCGCTGTTCTGTACTATGCTGTATTGATATGGATATGCTGGCGATATTCTTCCCACCTTCCCCTATCTCCAGTTAAAACTAAAGATAACAAACCGACTCTGCAACGCCATGAAATCAGTTAAAACATCGTCTCCGGTTTCTCCTGACGGAAGCGAGCTTCCTTTTGGTATGCTTGCATCGCGTAAAGCGATCTTCCAGCTCGTAGCCATAATCGTATTCGGACTGACTGTATGGGTGTGGTTTTCCATAATCAGCACGCAGGAGATGGAAAGCACCGTTTATTTTCTCGACGTGGGCCAGGGAGACAGTCAGCTTGTTGTACTCGCCTCACAAAACAACAAATCGTCAGTAAAAATCCTCATAGACGCTGGCTCCGGGCGCAAAGTGCTGGATGCATTAGATGAGGCGCTTGGAAAACAAAATAATAAATACATAGATGTGATTATGATGACCCATCCCGACCTCGACCACTTCGGTGGATTTGTCGACGTCATCAAACGCTACGATGTCGGGTTTTTTATTTCGAACGGTAACGAGTCCGATTCGGATTCGTTCTTGGCGCTCAAGGCAGTGCTCGCCGAATATAACGTGCCCATGTTGACTCTCCTTGAAGGAGACACCATTCGCTATGGCGACAGTATCCTCTTCATTATGTCTCCCGATAAAGCGCTCCTCGGCAACAAGGAACGCAATGAAGCTGGTATCGTGGCAAAGTTAACGTCTGAAGATGCAACGATTCTTTTCACTGCCGATATCGGATTTCTCGCCGAGCAAGTTCTCCTTAAAAAGAACTATGATCTTTCCGCCGATGTCCTTAAGGTCGGGCATCATGGCTCAAAAAATTCTTCCGGCGAGAGCTTCGTCGCGACGGTGCGTCCGCTTGTTTCCGTAATCGGCGTCGGACAAAATCGCTACGGTCATCCGACTCCGCGGGTTTTGGAAACACTTGAGCTAGCCGGAGCGCGCATGTATCGCACCGATCGGGACGGAACGGTAAAAGTTATTTTAAGTAGAAACGCTACGCCTCGGAAAACGCGCGCCCAAAATGACGGGTTCATCGCCGCGGTCGCGAGCATCATGACAGGTGGCTACAAAAAAGGAACGCCCACGACAATTTCTCTGCCGCAAATAAAAGAGAGCGACGAGGAGCGCGCATTTAACCTCGTCCCCTATACAGAATGTTCATTCCGTTCAGGTGAGAGACCTGCGCATTCCCCTATCATCATTAACGAAATCGCATGGATGGGTTCGAAAGAAGGCGCAACGCATGAATGGATAGAATTGCGGAACGTCTCGAAAAAAAGCGTGAACGTATCCGGCTGGCAAGTCGTGAACGAGAACGGACGGCTCCACGCCACGCTCCCCCAACAAACGATATTTGACGGACAATTTATGGTGCTGGCACGTTCAGGCGGGAACGAAGCGCTTGGACTCAAGACGAGTGTTGTGTTCGCCGGCTCGTTGCGGAATACCAATGAAGGACTCCGTCTTTTTGACAATGAGTGCAAAATGATAGACGAGGTTCCTGTTACTCGGAATTGGCCCGCGGGCAACAACGGCTCTAAACAGACAATGGAGCGTATGGACGATCTTTCGTGGACGAACTCCTTGCAGTCGGGAGGGACACCAGGAAGAGAAAATACCGGTATGACTGCCGGAAAAATCCCGCCCGCTCAACAAAATGTTGGAACTCCCGCGTCTTCTTCACCCCCGAGCGCATGTACCATCGGACAGATCAACGTAAATACCGCCCCCAAGGAAGACTTAATGAAAATACGGCACATCGGGAGCGCACGCGCCGATGACATTATCGCAAATCGTCCGTTCTCGTCGCTCGAGGAATTACGCGGAAAAGTAAGCGGTATAGGCGAAGCGCGGCTGGCAGACATACTCGCAGAGAATGTTGCATGTGCGACTCGTTAAAGACTTTATATTCTTTAGAATATGCGAAAACGCCCTCAAAGTGGGCGTTTTTGCGCTTTAGCTGGGTGTAACTCCGGGAGGAATTACGCCTGTACCTGCTGTCCTGCTGGAGCTTCCGGGGCCGCTGGCGGCGTGCCAGCTGGCATGTTTGGATCCTGTGCGTTTACATTCATGTCGTCAGTCATACGATAAGAAACCATAATTATTGTGCCGATAACGACGACCGTCCAGGTTGTCGCACACCTTACACGCTCCGTCAATACTAAGAAAGATGCTTGGAAACGAGTTTCGTCATTTCGAACATGTTTACCGTCGCCTTGCCGCCGAAAACCTTCCTCAAGGCGGCGTCAGCATTGATATTACGCTTGTTCGCGGGGTCCTGAAGGTTGTTCTTCTTGATGTATACCCACAGAGCCTTGACGACCTCCGAGCGCGCCATCGGTCCCTTGCCGACTACTTCAGCCAATTCAGGGCTGATATTCATGGGCTTCATAAATGCAGAATTCGCTTTTGCCATAGTTTTGCTGTATTCACCGATTAATTAATAGATAGAGGTATTGTACCCTGCGCACAGGGTACCGCCAGAGGCCCTGGGGACAGTGTGGGTATTCGAAAATATGCTGTCCGGCCCATTGTGTCCTGATATCTCAACACAAAACTACCCCGCTTTTGGCGGGGCAGTTCGGCATAAACAAACCGAAGAATACTACATCGTGGAAGACATGCCGCCGCCACACACCTTGCAGTTCTTCTTGTGAGTCACGACTTCATAGACCGCCGCAACGCCGACAAGAATATATACGAGCCATTCAAGCGCTGGCCATGAACCGAGGAGGAGGTAGACAAGATTCCAGTTGCCTCCCAAGAATCCCCCCAAACCCACCAGACCCCAGTTGACACCTCCCACGAGGAGAAGTATCCAACTTGTCATATGCAACTCTTTCATAGAGAAAAGGGCTTGTGTTGATTAATAATTCGACCCCTTTAGATCCGTCGAATAAGTATGGCAACATACCGAAAAGCGCGCCAGTGAGTTATCCCCCTCTACTACCTAGAAGCCTTATTTCCTCGTTTTTGTCTCCGATTCATAGATACGGCGACGCAAATCCGTCGTTGAATAGCCATGGTCGCGTGTATTGAAATACATTTCGATGGGAAGATCATGTCCCGTGTATGGCTTCCCTTTCCAATCCGTTCCGATGATGCGGATGTCTATGCCTAACTCGTTCTTTTTCAATATTTCGTATAACTCTGCCTCTGTGTCATACACGAATATTTCATCTATATATCGAATTCCCTCAAGAATTATTTTTCTCTCCTCCAGAGACATGATTGGCTTGTTTTTGTCGGCTCTATCCAAACTGGGGTCTGAGTGAAGACCGACAATAAAATGTTCGCAAACGGTTTTTGCCTCCTTGAACATTAAGACATGCCCTGCGTGACAGAGGTCAAACGCGCCTACTGTTATTCCAACTTTCTTCCCTTGTCTCATTGAAAAACAATATATCACGTCTTGAATGTATCAAGAACGCTTTATGGTACTATGGCCGAATGCAAGCCCCGTGGCTATACTTTGGCATGATTTTGCTGACAGAAACTGCAATGATTACTGGCGACGTAGAGCGAGCAAAGTGCAAAAGCGCGCTTTTACACTTTCGAGCCGAGGAGCCAGAAACCGGCGCAAACACCCCGCGCTCTCTGGCGCAGGGAGCGCGTTCCGACCCGCAGGGTTTAACGCCCTGTAGAGTCGGAATGAGCCGGTTTACAGATTTGAGACAAAGAACACTTCTATGAGCGCCGAAATTACAAAAGGGCAAAATAGAAGCGACGCCAAAGTTAGTTTGGGACAGGCCCTTCTTGCTTCGTACGAAAAAGATGAGGTGCTTTTACGCCTCGCTCGACTTCTTGTAGAGCACGGATGGTCTCTGCTCGGCTCGGAAGGCACGGCACGGTACCTCAACGAGAATAATATCGTTTGCCGTGATGTATCAGAAATTGTCGGTACGCCCATTCTTGGTCATCGTGTTGTGACACTTAGTCGCGAGATTCACGCCGCTCTTCTCTCTACTCCGAAAGATGCTGATGAACTGGAAAAACTTGGAATCATACCGATTGATTTGGTATACGTGACGCTCTACCCTCTCGAAAGAACTGTCGCCGATCCCTCTGCTACACCGGATGACGTGTTAGAGAAAACAGATATCGGGGGCCCGACACTCTTGCGGTCGGCCGCAAAGGGCCGTCGCCTGGCCCTTTCCGATCCTTCCCAGGTAGACGCGCTGGAACGCTGGTTCTCACGGGGAGCTTCTGGAGAAGAACGTGAAAAACTTGTCCGCCGCTTCGCGGCCGCCGCAGAGAGGCGCGTCGCCGATTATGTCGGCATTTCCGCATCATATTGGGAAAAGAGATCCGATTAGCATCAACATATGACTTCGTTGAAGAAAACGATGTTCCGCGAATACGATATTCGCGGCCGCGAGTCGGAAGAGGAGCTGAATGAATCATCGGTATATTCGATAGCACGCGGATTTGCGAAGATACTTCACGAAAATGGAATAACTGATGCCATACTAGCTCGCGATGCACGCGGTACGTCCGAATCGTTCAAGAAAAGCGCCCTAAGAGGGCTCGTGGAGTCCGGCATCAACGTTATTGATATCGGGATAGTCACGACACCCATGAGTTATTGGGCTCAGCACCATTTCAACGTGAGGGGTCTATGCACTATTACGGCAAGCCACAATCCCGTCGGATGGAACGGTCTTAAGCTCGGCATCGGGCTTTCGAGAACATTGCTCGCCGAAGAAATACAAGCTCTGTACGAAATAATCGAAAAGGAGGATTACGTGAATGGAAAGGGTTCCGTCCGTGCAGAAAATATTACCGAACCATACATGGCTGACGTGCTTTCCCGCATTAAGCTAACAAAGAGATTCAAGGTACTTGTGAATACGGGAAATGGCACTGCCGGGCTCCACGCTCCCGAGCTCCTGCGCCGAGCAGGTTGTGAGGTCGTCGAACACTACACCAATGTGGATCCTACGTACCCGAACTATACGCCGAATCCCGACGGTCTCGCGATGATGGAGGACACGGGCACGCAGGTCGTTGCGAATAAATCCGATATCGGTATGGCCTTTGATGGCGACGGTGATCGCCTCGGCATTACGGATGAAAAAGGCCAGGTCATATGGCCCGACCGCTACATGATTCTTCTCTCACGACATGTGCTTTCTAAGAAGCCAGGAGCAAAAATAGTGTTTGATGTGAAAGTTTCGGAGGCGCTACCGGAAGATATCGCCGCGCACGGAGGCGTGCCTATTATGTGCAAGACAGGTCACTCGTACATCAAAGCAAAACTCAACGAAGAGAACGCAGCGCTTGCCGGAGAAATGAGCGGCCATATATTCTTCGCGGAAAACTTCTATGGTTTTGACGACGCGTTCTTTGCCGCTCTCAAGCTGCTCGAGTATATGGGCGAGCAAAAGAAAACGGTGTCTGAAGTCGTCGCTTCAACTCCCTACTACACCTCGACGCCGACCATACAGGTTCAGACGACAGACGAGGATAAGTACCGTATCGTCGAGACCTTGACGAAGGAATTCAAGAATGAAGGGTACCGCGTTATGGATATAAACGGGGCACGTGTTTATATTGATAATGGGTGGGGTTTAGTTCGAGCTTCGTCAAATACTCCCACGCTCGTACTTAGATTCGAGGCTAAAGATGAAAAAACGCTTGAGAAAATACAGGGTGTATTCCGCGCAAAGCTTGCCGCTTTCGATACCGTGAGCGCACAGTGGGATATGTCCGGACATTGAGCGAATATGCTACACTAGCTCTTTCATGCCTCCCGCACTCGAAATAAAAGACCTCAAAAAGACCTACAAATCCGGCGCGGTTGCGTTAAGGGGCGTTTCTTTGAACGTGCCAGTCGGTGATTTTTTTGCGCTCTTGGGGCCGAATGGCGCGGGGAAGACGACCATCATCGGCATTGTCACCTCCCTCGTCAATAAGACGAGCGGCACAGTCAAGATATTCGGGCACGACACCGATAAAGAATTCGAGAAGGCGAAAACGTATATCGGGCTCGTCGGGCAGGAAGTGAATTTCAACCCCTTCGAAAAGCCGCTTGATATTGTGGTGAATCAGGGCGGCTACTACGGCATTCCGCGCTCGGAGGCCATTCCGCGCGCGAAGAAACTCCTCACTGACTTGGGGCTTGGCGATAAGATGCTCGGCCAATCAATGCAGCTCTCCGGCGGCATGAAGCGGCGCCTTATGATCGCTCGCGCCCTTATCCACGAGCCGCGCTTTCTCATCCTCGACGAGCCGACGGCCGGGGTTGACGTGGAACTCCGGCGCGGCATGTGGGAGTATTTGCGGAAGCTCACGGGTCAAGGTGTCACCATTCTTCTCACAACCCACTATCTCGAAGAAGCCGAGCAGCTGGCAAAACACGTGGCTATCATCAATAAAGGCGAGATAGTTGCAAGCGGCACGATGGAAAAGGTACTCGCGATGCACGGTGCCGAAGAAAAGGCGGAGAAAGGAGGATATCGCGGAGGCCGGCTTGAGGAAGTGTTCCTGAAACTCACCAGCGAAGCAGAAAAATCAAAGTTATGACGCATAGCGACCTTTATAAATCACAGCGAGAGAGGACGCACCTCTTTTGGGGTCTCTCGCAGGCCGACGGGCCGAGAGTGAGCGCTACGCCAGCAGGCGCAGATAGCGACCCCAAAAGAGGTGCGTCCTTCGAGCGAACCCTATGACGCCTAATCAAATGTGGGTCTCGTTCTATACGATGCTACGGAAGGATATCGTGCGTATGTTCCGTATATGGGTGCAGACGTTCTTGCCGAGCGTCATTACTGCGGTTCTCTATTTCAGTGTGTTCGGCGCCATTCTCGGCTCGCGCATAGGCGAGATGCAGGGGGTGGATTACATGTCATTCGTCGTTCCCGGTCTCGTTATGCTCGCCATCGTCACGACCTCCTACGCGAATACGTCATTCATGTTCTTCACGTCGAAATTCTTCGCGCGTTCGATAGATGAAATACTTGTCTCGCCCACTCCTGCGTGGTTGCTTATCGGAGGATTTGTTGCGGGCGGTGTTGTGCGCGGCGTTCTCGTCGGACTTCTGGTTCTTCTTGTCTCTCTTTTCTTCACCGGTCTTTCGCTCACCATTCACAGCGCCCTCATCATTTTCGGATTTGCGGTATTAACGGCCATTGTGTTCGCGCTCGCTGGCCTCGTGAACGGTATCTATGCGAAAACGATAGATGGTATCAACATCGTCCCAACGTTCGTCCTGACTCCCTTGGTCTACCTTGGCGGCATTTTTTACTCGGTGCATGTTCTTCCGGAGTGGTGGCAAACGATAACCTACTCAAACCCGCTCTTCTATCTGGTAAATGGCTTTCGCTATGGCTTTCTCGGCATTACCGACGTCGCGCTTTCGATCTCTCTTCTCGTTCTCGTCGCTATGACAGTAGTGCTCATCGCAATAAACTGGTACTTCATTAAAACAGGGCTTGGATTGAGGCAGTGAGCGTATACTGTCCGTATGAGTATCGAAGGCCAACCTGATTTCCCGGCACAGGAATCGATAAATTTCGAAGGAATGAACGAGCGTCTCGATACGGCACGCGAGCGCGCCCACAACATCCTCATGGCGACCGCGCACAGTGACGAAGAAAAAGTCGCGCGCATACGCGATGAATATCTCAATACCGACACTCAATTGGCGGATCTCGCGAATATGCTTATTGGCGCCACGAACCAGGACACTAGGGCCGACCCGGCCCGATACCGCGGCATTGCCCTCGCCTTTCTCGACATCCAGAGCGATTCAGGCGCCAGAGACTTACTCGATGAACGGGCGTAGTTATCTTTCAGTAGTACAATGCGTACATGATAGAGAAAAAAGGTTCTCCTAACATCATCCCATTTCGACAGACGCCGGAGATGACCAAGCGGATCGCTCTGCGGCACGAAAAATTGCGAAGAGAGAGAGCTGAGTACGCGCGGAGAATCATCAAACAGAATGAGTGCGATCAGGCGGAGCCCAATATATACAAAGATCGTCTCTCAGGAATAGATCTCGAGGTTATCCTCGACAACCATAAGATCGCGCCGCAGCGTTACAAAGCGCAATATATATTCGCGGTCGCTACAGAGTACTTGAAGCGCCTCGAGCAGTCGCCCGATCGCGGTGCGATCGATGTACTGCGCACTGGGCCCAGCGAATCCTACAAGAATCTTCTCTCGCTTGATAAAGAGAGGAGGGATTCCGATATTTTGCAAAAGGTAAGTGATGCCTTTGATGAACTTCAGGAACATGTGATGGAACATCCAGAACTTGGCATACGACCAGCTGAGGTTATGGGGCACGCGAACGCATATTGGAAACTTTCTGAAGAAAAGCGCCAGGACGAAATCAAGAATATGCTCAAACCCGGCCTCCGCGGTATAGAAGAAAATCGAGACTCTATTGAGAAATCTCTTGGCTTTTATATCGCGCACCTTGACCTGCTGTCAGGCGACGACTGATGAACCAATCATGGTGAGTGACGCGCAATGCGTTCTGCAAGCCCGATGTACGCCTCCGGCCGAAGCGACTTAAGGTGAGTCTTTACTTCATCGTTCACAGATAAGCCGTCGATGAATTCTGCGAAATCATCGAGAGATACTTTTTTACCGCGTGTTAATTCTTTCAGTTTCTCATACGGTACTTCCACCCCCTCTCGACGAAGGACCGTCTGTATTGCTTCTGAAATGACTTCCGGGTGCGCCCGAAGATCTTCAAGCATCGCCTCTTTATTCACGCTGATTTTCTCCAAACCGCGCGAAAGCGCCGTGTAGCCGACAAGCGCATGCGCGAATGCGGTTCCGAACACCCTGAGGACGGTCGAATCCGAAAGGTCCCGCTGAAGGCGCGAAATGGGGAGTTTTCGTGAGAAGTGCTCGAAGAGCGCGTTGGCGACTCCCAGATTCCCTTCCGCATTCTCGAAATCTATCGGATTCACCTTGTGCGGCATCGCCGACGAGCCGATTTCGCCTTCCTTCACTTTCTGCCCGAGCCATCCATCACTTATATAACGCCAGATGTCCTGAGAAAAATCTACCAGAATAGTGTTAATGCGCCTCATGGTATCGAAGA
>Ga0209541_10006005_pt1 | contig 20923 bp, 25 predicted proteins | sample RifCSPlowO2_01_FD_184027 | JGI IMG/M metagenome (GOLD analysis project Ga0209541, IMG submission 184027) | Groundwater microbial communities from Rifle, Colorado - Rifle CSP2_plank lowO2_0.1 (SPAdes) (version 2) | ecosystem: Environmental > Aquatic > Deep subsurface > Groundwater | place... | reverse complement strand
TTCTTTCTTTATTTCTATCTTGTTGAACAAGAGATATTCTTCAAATGAGAGAGGGTAAACTTCAAAAGTTAAATTTCTTCCTGTTAATAATGTTGAATATTCCTTCCTTAGCAAGTAAGAGCATGATCCAGAAATAATAAACTTGTCATTTATCATTAAATCATATTTTTTCCTTATCCATGACTCCCATCCTTTCTTTCTGTGAATTTCATCAAGGAAAATATATGCTTTTTTATTTGGATTTAAATTTTCTCTGTAAGAATTATACATTTCATCCAAATTTATTTTTGTTAGCTTTTTATCTTCAAGATTTACAAATAATATCTGTTCTTGTGAAACTTCCTTTAAGAGATTGTCAATCATTTGATACATTAATGTGCTTTTTCCAGATCTTCTCACACCAGTTATAATTGTTATTTCCCTTATTTTCACAGAATCAATTAATTCTTTATATGGTGGTCTGTAAATTCCTTCTAATTCTTGAACTAATTCTTTTTTTTCCCACCAAGGATTCCATTCCTTCAATATATCTACGACCATGTTACAATTGAATGTAACATTTAGTATATAAATGTTACGTTTTAGTGTAACATCATTAAACTCTTATTTATAACTGTTTTAATATAAAACAATAACGAAATTAATAAAAAGTTATATAAATAACTCAAATGATTAATTTACTATGGATACAGAATCTCAATTAATAAAGCAGAGAATTGACAAGTTAAATCAGATAAAAGATATGGGTTTTAATCCTTATCCTTACAAGTTTCATCAAAAGCATCATGCTTCAGAAATTCTAGAGAAATTTAAGAAGGCAGGTCATGTTCCTGGAAAAGAGCAAGTTTCTGTTGCAGGAAGAATCATGACTTTAAGATTGATGGGCAAAGCAAGTTTTCTTCATATTCAGGATGAAACTGGAAAAATCCAGATTTATGTAAGGCAGGATGAAGTAGGAGAAAAAAATTATAACTTATTCAAGAAATTTGATATGGGGGATATTATTGGAGTAGAAGGCTTTGTCTTCAAGACAAAAGCAGGTGAAATTTCTATATGGGCAAAGGAGATTGAATTATTATGCAAGAGTATAAGACCATTGCCTGAAAAATGGCATGGCTTGAAAGATACAGAGATAAGATACAGAAAAAGGCATTTGGACTTGATTTCAAATCCTGAAGTCAAGGAAACATTTGTGAAAAGAGCTAAATTAATTAATTTTATCAGGGAATTTCTTAACAAGAAAGGATTTTTAGAAGTGGAAACTCCTGTTATGCAACCAATATATGGTGGAGCAGCTGCAAAGCCATTCAAATCTTATATCAATGACATGAAGATGGATGTTTTCCTGAGAATCTCAGATGAATTATACCTAAAAAGATTGATTGTTGGTGGTTTTGAAAAAGTGTATGAAATCTCAAAGGATTTCAGGAATGAAAGTATAGACAGCTTGCATAATCCTGAATTTACAATGCTTGAATTTTATCAGGCATATGCAGATTACAATGAGATGATGAAATTAGTCGAGGATTTGTTCATAGAATCATGCAAGGCTGTTAACGGAACAAACAAAATAAGGTTCAGGGAGCATACCATAGAAATAAAAAAGCCATTTGCAGTCATGACTATGAAGGATTCTATAAAGAAATTTGCAAAAATAGATATTGACAATTTAAATGACAAGGAATTAAAGAAAGAGTTGGATAAGCATAATATAGAGCATAAGGAATTTTCAAGGGGAAATGCTATTCAGTTGTTGTTTGAGGGATTAGTTCAGGATAAGTTGATACAGCCAACTTTTATAACAGACCACCCTATAGAATCAACTCCATTATGCAAGCCAACAAAGTATGACAAGGCATTGATTGAAAGGTTTGAATTATTCATTGCAGGTTTTGAATTGACTAATGCATATTCAGAATTGAATGATCCTATATTGCAGAGAAAATTATTGGAAGATCAAGCAAAGCAATTGAATCAGGGAAATGAAGAGGCAAATCCAATGGACGAGGATTTTCTTGAATCAATAGAGGCAGGAATGCCCCCAACAGGCGGAGTTGGAATAGGGATAGACAGGATGGCAATGGCATTGCTTGGAAAAGACTCGATAAAGGATGTTATCTTGTTTCCATTCATGAAAAGTTTTAAAAATGCTTGATATTTAAGCAATTATATAATAATCACAAGGAGGAATGTTAAAAATGACAGATAGTTTGGTTATAAGGTCAAAAATCAAGAATTATATCAAGGATATGAACGTTTCTGGGGATTTTACAGAGGCATTGTCAAAGAAATGCGAGCAGTTGATAAAGGATGCAATTGAAAGGGCAAAGGCAAATGGCAGAAGAACCGTTCAAAGCAGGGATTTATAACTAGTTTTATAAATTTCTAATTCTTTCTTATTTTATGTCTTCAAAGGGTAAAGGAACAAGGGCTGAGCGAGAGCTTATTCATATGTTCTATGATGAAGGATGGGGAACTTTGAGAAGTGCAGGATCGGGCTCAACACCACTGCCATCTCCTGATATAATAGTTTCAAACAGCAAGAATATATTTGCCATAGAGTGCAAGTCAGTGAATTCAAAAAGGAAATATTTTCCTCCGGAGGAAATATCACAGTTAAAAACATTCTCTGAAAAATTTGGGGCAATTCCTCTGATAGCTATAAGGTTTGACAGGCTTGGCTGGTTTTTTGTTAACTTGGAGAATTTAGGTTTTAGCAAGACAAATTATTTTATTTCCATTGATTTAGCTCAGAAAAAAGGATTGAAGTTTGAGGAAATTGCAGGAAAATACAAGCAGTTAAAGCTTTGATTCTATCCCATAAATATTTATTATTTCCCTTAAAGTTTTGCTCTGGATGTCTTCAATGTTTACATTATCAACAATTATGATTGGTTTATGAGTATCATTGTTAATAAATTTAATTTTGCAACTGTGCCTATATCCAGGAGAATCAAAGATAAAGGGATTATTGTCATCAGAGGGTATACTCTTAAATTTTTCATCCAATGTTCCTAAAAATTCTTCTGATATATCTCCCAAAAAATGAGAATAGACTGCAATGACTGTATACTGTGATAAATCCATGAATTTATTGCTTAAATATTAATTCTTAAATATAACTATAATAAAAACTTTAATATATAAAATCTACATTAATTTATATATGAAAATTTATTTAATTATGTTATTATTATTTGTTATTCCTTCTGTTTCATCTTCTATTGTTATTAATGAGATTATGTATAATCCTTTGGGAGAGGATAATAATAAAGAATATGTTGAGTTATACATGAGTGATATAATCAATTTGAATAATTATATTATACAGGATAAAAGTTCACAAGATATCTTAGAATTATTGCAGTTTGTTAATTCATCTTATGCTTTAATAATTGAGGAAGGTTTTAATTATACAGGAATTAATGCTTCAATATATTCTGTACATTTAACAATAGGAAATAATTTAAATAATGATGAAGATATTATAATAATAAAAGATTCTAATGAAACTATCTTTGATGTGATTCATTATTATTCTAATTTTGGAGCGGATGGTAATGGAATGTCTTTATGTAAATTAAATAATATATGGAATGAATGTACTCCTACCTCAGGATATGAAAACCCAAATTACATAGATTATTCTTCAATAAAAATTACAGAATTTCTCCCAGACCCATTAAAGGAAGAAAAAGAATGGATAGAATTGTACAATAATGGAAATATTGATTTAGATATTGAAGGTTTGAAATTTAAAGATGAGGCTAATCATAACTTAATAATATCTGATATTTATACTGGTAATAACACCTTAATATTATCTCATAATTATTTAGTTATTTATATGGATGAAGGAAAACTCCTGAATAATGAAGGTTTTGAAAAAATAAGGCTATATAAAGATGGTTATCTTATTGATGAAGTTAGTTATGATGGAAGTATAGAAAGTCTCTCATGGTCAAAAGTAAATAATAAATGGATACGAACAATCCCAACCCCCAGACAAGAAAACTATATTGAAGAACCAGATTATTCCTCTTCTCTAAAAATAAATAAAATTTACATAGGGAATGATGATAAAGCAAAATTTGGGGATTCTTTAAGGGTCAGGATAATGGTTTACAAGGGAGATACAACGAAATATAATCTGGATCTTTATGCAGTGGATGAAAATAATAAGCAAATCTCAAAGAGATCAGAAATAAATCTTGAGGATACATTCACGAATTATACCTTAATAGTTCCCCTGCAGATAGAGCCAAACTGCAATAAGAAATATCCTGATGGGGCATATAAAATTATATTAAAGGGGTTGGACGAGATAGATACAGAAGAGATAGAAATAGGGGGAATTACAGAATCTCTTTGTGAGGAGATAAAAGTCCAGGAAAAAAGTTCTTCAGAGAAATCATCCGCATCCCAGAATAAACAGTCTTTTGAAGTAAAGAATGAGACTTCTTTAACACCAATCACATCTTCTGTGCTTTATGAATCTACAGACATAAAAGCAAGGAATATGGGTATTTATTTTTTTAGTGCTGTGTTGTTAATTCTGATTATATACTTGATTTTTGGAAAAGCTTATAAAAATAAGCTCTGATTTATACCTATGAAAGCAAGATTAATTGTTGAGATTGCAGGCTCTCCCAAGGAGCATATTGAAGAAGTCATGAAGCAGATGATTGACAAGATAAATAAGGAAAAAAAAGTTTTGGGCCATAATGTATTTGAAGCTCAGGAAAGGGGGAAACTGTTTTTTACATTCGCTGAAATGGATATAGATTTCAATAATTTTGAGGAACTTCTGGGATTCTGCCTTGATTACATGCCTTCCTCAGTGGAAATATTGGATGATAAAATTGACATTAAGAGGGAAGAAGTTGAAAACGTAGTCAATGACTTGCTGGCAAAGCTGCATCATTATGATATGACCTTAAAAAATTTAAAGGCAGAGCTTATGCTAAAGGATAAAGATTAATCATTTCTTTAGTTTTCCTGCATAATCTTCAAAGCTTTCAGTCACTTCCTTTTTTCTTCTGAAAAATAAGAATACTGCAACACCAATAACTAATATAATTATTACCCATAGCCACCACAAGCTTTTCTTTTTTTCAGCAGGCTTGTTGGATTTTTTCTCTTCGCTTGTTTTAATTTCATTTTCATTGATTTCCTGCTCTTGTTTAGATTCTTCCTGCCCATAATCTTCAATAAGGGATTCCCCCAAGAACTTAACAGAGAGCTTTATAGCATCCAGGGTTTTCTGCGAAGAGCTTACTATTAGATACCCTTCATAATAATTGTATATTGGATTTTTATTTTTGTTCAGGTAAATCTCTGTAGTTAATGTCTCATTGCTCTCCATGTAATAAAAATAATCCTGTTCAAATTCCAAAATTTCTTTTATCCTGCCTGTTATGTTTAATTTTATATCACTTAACCTGAAAGTCCAGTTATTAATGAAATTCAATTCATCAGCAAGGCTGTCGTCTTCGTTTAATGTTAGATTAACATCATTATTCAAGAATTGAATGGCATTTCTTGGTGGAGGCAATAAAGGCAGGTATTCATTTAATTCCTGGTTTCGGCTTATCACAGGTATGGTATAGGAATAGTTCCCGTAATTAATATTAATTTCGAAGTTCTCATTTGCATTTATGTTGTAGTTTGCCTCATTCTCGAGGTAAATGCTTTTTGGCAGATTAGTGAAATTTGGTGCTTCTATGAATATTGTTAATGGCTCCTTATTGTTTTTTATTCTTAAGTTAAAATTACTTTTTTTGTTTGCAATTCCTGGATTTATTGAGATGGATGGCAGCATTCTCTCATCCTTGAATAAAAGATATAATATCAATGCGGAATCCTGAATATTCTCTTTTGTCTTGTCATTTAAATAATCTATAGCTTCTTGAAATAAGAATTCATCCCTTAAAGCATAAGTTGCTATAGCACTGGCAAAATAATTTGGCTCCTGCGACAATGAAGCGGAATAATAGCTCCAGTAACCATTGAGGTAATTATTCAGCAGCCAGTCTTTATCATAATTTTCATTGTATAAAATATACCCTAATGCATGATCTACTGTTCTGTTGTCAAGTTTGTTTTGTTTTAGATATTCTTTAGGAAAATCTTCATTGATCTCCTTTAACGACCAGCTTGCATACAATGTGCTTAAATAATCGCATTTGTCCTTGTATCTTATGCCATAGCATCCAGAATCATCAATAACATAACTGAAATTATTTCCTGTATATTGATAGATAGTATAGCTGCTTCCTAAATAATTATGCGTTAATGTAAACTTAACACTATTATTGCATCTTAATGTTATATTCTTATTTTCAATATTTAGATTATAAACCCCATTTAACTGTATATCCCCGCAAATTGAATTTCCTTCTAATTTTAAGTTCCATATTCCCAATTCAAAATTATTGCTTGCATCTTTAAGCCAGTTTTTGGTCTTGATATAGTTTTGGTTGAATTTGCTTAAAGCCAATAAAGCAAATGAACTATCCCTTACATTGCAGTTGTTTTTAGGATAGCATCCAACTGCATCTTGGTTATTTATTAAATAAGAAATCGCTGAATCTGCATTTTTGCTGTTCACATTTTTCAATGCTAAAGCTCCTAGGGCAGTATTGGCAATATCAGAAAAACTTCCGTCGTTATTCTGATTGTCTGATAAATAATCAAATCCTGGATTTATATCATTCACATTTACAGGCTTTTCCTCAGAAATTCTTCTTAGAACTCCATTATCAATTATATTGACATTCTTCACTCTAAATTTATAGATTCCATTCTCAATATTTGGAATGTCAAAATAAACGAAATAACGCTTGTTGCTTAATTTTTCAAGGTTTAATATTATTCCAATTGCATTGTTTTTAGAAAATTCAAAATTCAAGATGCTTAATTCGCTTAAAGGTTCCTTGTCAAATATTATTTCTGCCTGAAAAGTCTCTAAAGGCCTGTAATCATCCCTGTAAGTCAGGATGTTAATGTCAGAAGCATAAGCACTAATGGAAAATGTCAACATTACAATTAAGTACAATAACCACCTCATAGAATTTGAATAATTACAGGAATATAAAAGTCTTGTTATTTTTTTCTTTTTAATAGTTCTTGTGCTTCTTTTATGGATTTATCCAGTTCATTTTCCAGGCCTTCATCCTTATGAGATCTTATTCTCGGAGGATATTGTTGCTGAGGATAGCTAGGGGGCATTCTTGGTTTTAGGTAGGAAGGAGTTTCTCCTCCGCCTTTTTTCTTTAATTTAGTCAATATGAAGAATGCTATTGCTCCCAATGCTAATATAATTATTATCAGCCATAGCCACCACAAGCTTTTCTTTTTTTCAGGTTGGCAGTCTAAAGAGCAGTTATTGCTATTCTCTCCAATTTCACAGAAACCATCACCGCATCTTTCACCTTCACCCCCGCCATCAGTATCTCCTTCTCTTTGCCTGCAATCTATTGCACAGCTAATTTCATTTTCACCGACTTCACATCTCCCATTGCCGCATTCAACTTGCTCTTGGGTTCTGCAATCTTGAGGGCATGTTACTATGCTCTCGCTTGAATCACATACTGTATCTGGGCAAAAACAGTCAGTAGGGCAATTAATTGAAGTTTCCCCAAGATTAGTCTCGCATCTTAAATTTGGGGGATTGCATGATTGTGTTGTTTCCTGTTGTCTGCATATTCCAAAGCCAGTGCCAAAATCACAAGAATAGCCAGCATTACAATCAGCATCAGTAATGCATTCTCCTACTTCACCTTCATCTATGTCATCTCCTCCAGTAGGTATTCCCACATTATAGATTAAATACAAGGCAACTGCAGTATCCTTGACTCCGGTTCCAATTTTCCCATCTAGAGATTGCTGGCTTTCTACCCATGCTTTTGCCCTATTTTTCTCATCCGCATAATTTGAATTCTCTAAAGAATCATACGCAAAAGAGCTGATGTAAACACTGCTTCCGAAAGAGCCATCTTGCATCTGCCTTGAAATTAAACTTGATAATTGATCATTGCTAATGCCTGATAACATTGCATAGTATAAATCGCTGTCAGCATTGCTTGTTAAATAATTCTCGGTTGTTATTCCACTTCCCAACTTTTTTAAAGCCCATGATACATAAAAGCTGGATTCCTTGTCGCAACTTGCTGAGTTTGAATTTACAGAATAACAACCATTTTTTATATTAAAAACAGCATTCTCTGAAGTTTGTTCATCAATTATATAATATGAATTTCCTATTATCTTGATTATTGAGATTTTTGGAGCATTTGAAAAATCACATGTTATTGTTATGTTCTCCAGAGCTTTATTGAAGTTAAACCCGTTTAGTTGGTTGAAATTTATCCATGAGCCTCCTGTAGTTAATTCCCCATTTTCATTGAAATTGAAAGTTATCCCATTCTGGTTTTCTTCATATTTTATTGTGCAGCTTCCAGCCTCATTGGCAACAATCTGGATGTTCCATTCATTGTTGTTGAAGGTTGTTGCTTTCAGGCTATTGCTTAGATATGCTAACTGCTTGCTGATTTGATTATTCATTGCTTTCAATGCTAAAGTTGCAAGTGCAGTGTCTTTTGAATTGCAGTTTCCTCTTGGGAAACATCCTGTCTGAGAATCCATCTTATTATTTAATTGAGCTAATCCTGTCTGAGAATTTAATACAATGGTTGCAAATGACAGTTCCTCTATAGAGGCCTGGCTCCATACAATCCTGTCATTCAGCCATTTAGTTGCATTGTTTTGGTTGAACTCAGCACTAATGCTGCTTAATCCAAAAATAAATAATAAGAATACAATCAAAAAAACAAACCTCTTCATATAATTACAATGGATAAACTATATAAAAACCTTTTCTTTAATATGGAATATGTTTCATTATCTCACAAAAGGAAAAAGGGGCAGGATTTATGTTCAGGGAAATGTTGCAATAAAAAAATCACTGCCAAATAGGATAAAAAATGAATCATCATGGCTGAAATTATTGAATAAATATAATATTGGTCCTAAATTAATTAAGACAGAAAAAAATTATTTCAAATATAAATTTATAAAAGGAAAATTCATTCTTGATTACTTCAAGTCAAATAATTCTAAATCAGTGATTATTGATGTTTTGAAGCAATGCAGGATAATGGACAAATTAAAAGTAAACAAATTGGAAATGCACAATCCACATAAGCACATCATCATAGAAAACAAAAAGCCAGTGCTAATAGACTTTGAAAGGGCTTATTTCACTGAAAAACCCAAGAATGTTACGCAATTCTGCCAGTTCTTGATGTCAAAAAGAGTTCAAGGCATGATAAAATACAATATTAACAAGAAAAGATTAATAAATCTATTAAAACAATATAAAAATAATCAGACAGAAAAGAATTTTAAATTAATAAAAAATTATATTGAAAATCTTTTTGAGTAGCATAAAAAGCCCTATTTTATGGACTGTGTCCTTCCATAAGAAATTAAGGTTCTGTTTATAAACTTTAAGAAAAATTATTCTTAAACCAAAACCTTTATATACTAACCACTAAAATATTATTTAAATATTATGAGAGTCACTGACTCTATCACAGGGGGGTAAAATGTCAAAATACATAAAAAAGTGCCCTGAATGCGGTTCTATTAATTTAATTGTTAACAAGGATAAAGGGGAGATTATTTGCAAGGATTGTGGCTATGTTGTTGAAGAAAGGATGATTGACTTTGGCCAGGAATGGAGGGAGTTTGACAATGACCAGGGAGAGAAGAGAAGAAGAACAGGTGCTCCTTTGACCTATATGAAATTTGACAGGGGCTTAGGCACAGATATAGGGGGAGTAGGTGATGTTTATCAATTGCAATCAAAAGAAAGGAACAAATATTTCAGATTAAGAAAATGGCAGCACAGAGTTTCCACAGCAATCGAAAGAAACCTAAAATTAGCTTTGGCAGAACTAAAAAGAGTCTCAAATTTCTTGAAATTGCCTCCAGCAGTTGAGGAGGAGGCAGCGAGAATTTACACAATGGCTGTCCAGAGAGGATTAGTTAGAGGCAGATCAATGGAGTCTGTTGTTGCAGGTGCATTGTATGCTTCCTGTAGGCGTCATGAAGTTCCTAGAACATTAGATGAAATTTCTGAAGCTTCCGGCATTGACAAGAAAGAAATTGGAAGAACATACAGATTTATCACAAGAGAATTAGGCATTAGAATATTGCCAAGCAATCCTGTTGATTACATTCCAAGGTTTGCAACTTCATTGAAATTAAGTCCCGAAACCCAGACAAGAGCAGTTGAAATCCTTGAAAAAGCTCAGAAAGCAGAATTAACTTCAGGAAGAGGCCCTACTGGAATAGCAGCAGCTTCTTTGTATGTAGCTACTTTAATTAACAATGAAAAAAGGACACAAAGAGAAGTTGCAGATGTGGCAGGTGTTACAGAAGTTACAATAAGAAACAGATATAAAGAATTGTTAAGAGAATTAAAATTAAGCAAGGAGATTAAGAAGAAATTAGAAGAAGCAATGGAAGGTAGTTAGGTTATTTATTTCAACTTTATTTTTTGTTGTCAAAAGTTTTAAATATATTAAAATATAAATTTGTAACATGAAAGGATACTGTAATTCGTGTAAAAAATATGTTCAAGGAATAAAAAGACCTTGGAGTTGGGCTTGGTTTTTTTTAGGTTTTGGAATATTTTATTTTCTTTATTATTCTTGGTTTAGATTTAAGAATAGGTGTCCTGTTTGTGGATTAAGAATTAACAAGATTTAACATATTATAAAAAATGATGAAAAAATTAATAATAATTCCAATACTGATTTTATGTTTAGTTACTTTTGTATCTGCTTATTTATATGATGACTTTTCAAATGAAGAGTTAGACCAAAATAAATGGAGTGCAAGTGGAAATATGGATGAATATTATGTTGAGAATGGTGTTTTTCATACTGCTCAGAATAGTGGAGCTGACAGATATACTAATTTGATGATGGTTAATCAAGAGTTTACAACTGGAGATGTGGTTGAATATGATTTGGTTTATGAAAGTGGGTCTGGAAATAGAATGTCTAATATTATAATAGATAATATCGAATTAAATCACTACGCTATTTTAGTAGGTTATTGGAATGAAGTTCAACAATCTGGAAATGATTTTGGTACTTATCATTTTAGGGTTGAATTCGTAGAAAATACTGTAAATGTTTTTGTAACAAAGCCTAATGGAGAGACTGTACAAATAAATATAGGTAACCCACAAATAAATGGGAATATTCATACTTTTGGTGTTGGAACAAGAACGGGTCATAATGGAATAGTTGAGATGGATTTTGACAATTTTGTTATTAATCCTGAAAGAGGGGATGAATTAGAATATCATATAATATTTCAGGCAACTGGAGAGGAAGTAATTTTAAATACAAAAAATGTTAATAATAATTTAATAAATAATGTATTATTTTATTATGATAATAATCTTGAAAGAATTAAACTTGGTGAAGATATTGATGAACCCTTGGTGGTTGAAAATGGGTTTAGTGTTACAAATAATAGTATGGGTGAAAGTGAATTATCTGGTATGAATGGAATAAGATTCTTATTTAGTATGAATGATGAGTCATATATAGTAAGAATTAAAGATATTAATACTTTAAATAATAAAACAACATTCTACGATGAAACTATAACTACAGAGTGGGCAGATCAGGAGTTTACACCAGAAGCAAATACTCTATTTACATTTATGCCATCTGATTTTAGAATAAACTTTTCTAGAAGTTCAGCAAGTAGAAATCCAAATGACCAAATAATTTTTGCAGATATTACTAATGAAGAAGATGGAATTTCAAAAATAAAAACTTTTGAAGGAGCAAGAATTACATTATCAGAACAAAGTCCAGAAATAATTATAGACGAAATAATACCAAATAATCATGTTGAAGGAAGAATAACTATTGATTTAAATTATAATAATCAAAATCAAGAAATTAATATTGGTAACATTAATGTAGAAGGAAATAACCAATGGCTTAATAATGCAGGGATAATAATTAATAGGTCAATAGGGAGCGGAACTGATGAGATAAGAATATTTTTTAATCCCGATGAAGAATCAACTTTTGAAGAAAGATTTAACATTTTAGAACAGCAAATAGAAGAATTGAATGAAAGACTTGATGATTTAGAGCAAAATCAAGAAGAATTGAATAATAGAACTTCTTTCTTGGAAACTACAATAAATAATCTTGAAGAAACACTAAATAATTTTATGGAAAGAATTAATGGTTACTTTATTTTCTTGCCAAGAGATACAAGAAGAGGAATTGTATGTAGCTATATGAGAGAGAACCAATTAGATAATTATGAAGATTTAGGATTAAGTTGTGAGATAAGGAACAGAGGAAATTTCTGGTGGTTAAGGAATAATTGTGTATGTAGGTAAAATTAAACTCTCTTAATTTAATCATGGTCTATAAAACATTGTTCACTACAAAAAAAATAATCATAACCTTCACTTTGTTTATATTCTTTATCACACCATGAACAACGTAAGATTCCTTTATTTTCTCCTTCATAACTTTGTTGAATGGGTTCTTCTACACTTACTGGTTTAGAGGTATGTTCTATTCTATCAATTAAATCACTTTCTTCTTGATTAGATAATGAACGAATAACTTTTCCAGCTACTGCTACAGCTCCTGCTACTAATATTCCTCCTACAACTAATTTAGCTAATATCTCTCCTGAATTATCATCACTCATATCAAATTATATGATAAAAAAGATTAAAAAATTATCTAAAAAGGGTAGTAGTTGAATAATTGAATAATTGTATAATTGTATATGTAGGTAATATAATTTAAACATTCATCTTCATAAAATCTCTGGCTTCAATAGTATTCTTAAAAATCTTTTTAGCTTCTTTAATCAAAATATTTACGTTTGGATATCTCTGTGAGAAATGAGTTAAAATTAATTTCTTTGACTTGGATTTCTTTGCTACCAGAGCAGCATCCTCAGAAGTTAAGTGCTTGTATTCTCTGGCTTTATCTTTTAGCTCTTTGCTGAATGTGCTTTCACATATCAATAAATCAGAATCTTTTGCTAATTTAGTGCAGTTATCACAGTAAGCAGTATCAGTTATTATAGTTAACTTCTTTCTTTTAACAACATAAGTAGCATCCTTAGCTTTAATCTTCTTATTTTCATAAATAATATCTTTCCCTTTTTGTAAATCTCCTATTAAAACATGCTTCTTCAAATTAAATTTCTTCAAGTAATTCAGATTAATCTTTCTTCTGTCATTTTCAACAAAACTATAACCATAAATCTTTGAAGAATGTTCTAATTCCTTTGCTTCTATGTAAAAATCTTTATCTTTAAAGATAATTCCAGGTTTTATTTCACTCACCTTAATATTTAGTCTAAAACCAGTGATTCCAAACACATGATTGATTATTTTATTCAGTCCTTCAGGTCCGTAAATCTCTAATCTTTTGGAATATTGATTAGCCTGTAAATTCTGCAATAACCCGGGCAGTCCGTTAATATGATCTCCATGCAGATGAGTCAAGAATATCTTGGTTATTTTTGTAGAGGGAATATCCATCATTCTTAATTGTCTTTGTGTTCCCTCACCGCAGTCAATCAGAATATTTTCATTGTTATGCCTGAATAAAATGCTGAATAAGCTTCTTTCTTTAGTTGGATGCATCCCTGATGTTCCTAAAAATATGATTTCCATGATATTAACAACCAAAAGTGTTTTAAATAACTTTTCTTTATATTAAATTATGCCATCAAGCCAAAAAATCAAAGCGCATTTTCTTGGAAGAATAGTGGTAGCTGATGACAAGTCTCATGCCCATGAGCTTTATGACAAGTCAAGATTTGGAGAGTTAAAAGACAATAAAATGCAGTATTCTCTTGTTGAATCTTTATATTTGATAGAGAAAGGAAAAATGAATGTTAAGTATGATGATAAATTAATAAAAAAGGATGAATTCATAAAGATTGCACAAAAATTAGAAAAGGATTTCTGGGTCAAGTACATTGTTTTTAGTGACATGAGAAATCGGGGGTATATAGTCAAGACAGCATTGAAGTTTGGAGCTGATTTCAGAGTTTATGACCGAGGGATAAAACCAGGAGAGGATCATGCAAAATGGATTTTGTTTCCTGTTTCAGAATCTAAGGGATTTACATGGCATGCTTTTAGTGCAATGAACAGGGTATCTCATTCTACAAGAAAGAGCTTACTTATTGGAGTAGTGGACGCAGAATCAGAAGTTACTTATTATGATTGCATTTGGACTAAACCTTAACTAAACTACAATAATCCTTTTATATCCAACAATTTCTAAAAGATTATGCCAAACAATATTCCGGAATTAAAGAATAAAATTATATCATTCATACAGAGAAATGGGCCTTCTATTCCAGTTCATATATCAAAGCAGATAAATGAAAATATGATCTTTACTGGAGCTGTTCTTTCTGAATTGGCAAGCAACAAGAAATTATTGATAAGCAGTGCAAAAATAGGCGGTTCTCCTGTCTATTATTTGTCAGGCCAGGAATATAAATTATCCCAGGTGTTATATCCTTATTTGAAGGATGTCTATAAAAGAGTTCATGATTTGCTAAAGCAGAAGATAATATTAAGAGACAGGGAATTAGAACCTTGGCAGAGAGTTGCTTTGCGTGAGTCAAAGGATTTTGCAATTATGCTCAGTTTGGCAGACGGAGAAATATTCTGGAAATGGTATCTGACTTCTGACAATGAAGCTGAAATCTTGATAAAAAAAGATCTTGGCTTGATTGTTGAGGAAAAAAAAGAAATTCCCAAGGAAGAAATAAGGGAAAAGCCACTGGATTCTTTTGAAAAGAAAGTAGTTCCGGGATTGAGGGCAACAGAGGATGACTTAAAGAAAGTTGAAGAGGCAGTTGAAAAAATAACAGGCATGAAGCCAGAAGTCTTGACAGAGCAGATAAAACCAAATGTAAGGCATGTTAAAGTAAAGCCTGAAATAGAAAAACCAAAGGAAATAGAGATAAAGGAAAAACAGCAGTTATTGAAGCAGCTTGATTTGGGAGCATTGACGAAATTCCTTAATCAGAAGAATATTTCAATCTCTGAACAGAAATTAATAGATAAGAAGGAAATTACATTGATAGGGGAAGTTTCATCTGATATTGGCTTGATGAAAATATTTGTAAAATTCAAGGATAAGAAAAAAATATCTGATTCAGACCTGATAACAGCACATCATGAGGCTGGAAAACTGCCCCTATATTTTATTTCATCAGGGGATTTGTCAAAGAAAGCAGAGAATTACATAATAAATAATTTCTTAATCTTCGAAAAGCTTAAATAGTGTTCTCTAAACTTTTAAAATATGGGAAGGATAAGAACAACTTTTGTGAAGGCAAATGGGCTGAAGATTTATAGCAAATACAAGGATAAATTCAGTAAGGATTTTCAGCATAATAAGAAATCTTTAGAAGAAGTTGCTACTTTCAATTCAAAGAAGTTGAAGAATGTTGTGGCAGGATACATAACTAAACTGTTCAAGAATGAAGAAGAAGAGAATAAGTGATTTTGTAAATTTCTCACAAGGTTTATAAATAATTCTAATAATAATATAATCATAGTGGATTCAAGTTTGAAATGACTTGAATGACTAAAGAATACAGGAGATGATAAACATGGAAAATACAGAAGACCAAAGAAGCTCCAGAACTGGACAAGACAACACAGTATTCATCGGTAACAAACCTTTTAAATCATTTTAGTCATCATACTAAATGATAAAGATTGAATTACGTAACCGGTGTGGTCATGCAGTTTACAACGCAGGGAGCACATGAAGTATATATAAAAGCAAGAGGAAAATTTATAGCAAGAGCAGTGGATGTAGCTGAAGTTACAGCAAAGAGATTTTTAGAAGGAACAGTGAAATTAAAGGACATAAAAGTTGACTCAGAGGAATTTGAAAACAAGGAAGGAAGGCAGGTAAGAGTTTCAACGATAGAGCTTTTGTTAGTGAAGAAATAATTTCTTCTTTTTTCTTTTTTATAATAATGCCTCCAGAGGGACTTGAACCCTCAACCCTCACCGCATGAAAGTGATGCTCTTCCATTGAGCTACAGAGGCCTAAAAATAATAAAATAGAATTATTTTAAAATGTTTGGAATTTCACTAATATTATAAAAGTCTTGTTATTTTTTTCTGGACTTCAATCTTCTCCTTTTCAGATTCATATTCTCTGCCCAGCCATAATTTAACTCCATCTCCTTTATGTCTAGGCATTATGTGTATATGTAAATGTGGTACAGCCTGACCTCCAACTTCGAATTGATTTATTCCAACAGCAAATCCTTCTAACTTTAATCCTTCATATACAGCTTTGGATATTTTCTTTGTTGCAATCATTAATTTCTTCAATGTTTCTTCATCAGTATCTAAAATAGTTTCGGAATGTTTCTTGGGAATGATTAATGTATGTCCGGGATTGACAGGAGTCCTGTCCAGAAATGCAAGAATATCACTGTCTTCGTAAATCTTGTAGCATGGCAGCTCTTTTCTTGCAATCTTGCAGAATAGGCAGTCATTCATATTTCTTTGAGCTCTTGAAGATTTCCTTCCTTCCTTTCCTTATTCCTTCTAATATCTGATCCTTGGCAGTCTCTAATAAGCCGATAGCTTCATGCGGGCTTATATTCTTGCTGTGTATTTGTGTCTTTATGTTCCCATTCTCTATGGAAAATTTTATCGCAAAAACCTTCTCCTTGTCCATTTTAACTCTCCAATGATTTTATTTTTAAATATTCTTATATTTTTTTAATTATTTTGGTTTATACATTTATTTATTAAATACCTCACTATATAAAAAGGTATGAAAACAGGCATAAAAGTCATAGATGCTATGACTAAAAAGCCGATATCTGTTACTCCAAATGAAATTATAACAAACTGCACTAAACTAATGCTTGACAGGCATGTCGGAAGTTTACTGGTTAAGGAAAATGAAAAATTATTGGGAGTATTGACAGAGCGTGATTTGGTCAGAATGATTTCTCTTGGAATAGATCCAAAATCTACAAAGGTAAAGCAGATTATGACAAGAAAAATAGTGACAATCACTCCCGAGAGAGACATTTATGATGCGATTGTCTTGATGAACAAGGAGAATGTCAGGAGATTGCCTGTTATAACTAATGATAAGATTATCGGATTGCTTACCTTGAGGGATATTCTTACAATACAGCCGACATTGTTTGACTTGATTTTGGAAATGGTATCAATAAAAAAAGGTGCAAGAATGTAACATTTTTATACTTATAAAATATTTATTTCTTTAATGGTTATAGAAAAGTTATCAAAGATACATCCGACAAAAGGCATTGTAATAAGATATCATGGTGTATTTGACATAGATTCTTTGTATAAGGGCATAAAATCATGGTTTAAATCAAGGAATTATGATTATTTTGAAAAAGAAAATACTGAAAAAAACAAGCCGCAGGGGAATTCCCTGATAATAAAAATGAGATCTCAAAGAGAAGTTGATGATTATGTGAGATTTAGGCTGGAGGTTGATTTTGATGAAATATTAAGAGTTAAAAAAGTTGAGCATGGTTACAGCGGAGAAGCAAGAGTTATAATAAGGGGATTCATGGATCTTGATTATCATGACAACTGGAAAGCTCTGCCTTTCTTGTTTTATCTTTATAATAATATTATTCTAAAGAAGAAAGTGCTTAAGTATTACTGGCCAAAAATATACGGAGACATGATGGACTTAAACTCTTTGATAAAAAATAAATTAGGCCTTGTAAAATAAAATGGAAATTCCTAAGACAATAAAGATATTGGACAACTTAAAGATAAAATGGGAGGGCGTTACTGATTTTTCTGAATTATACAAGTATATGAAGCTTTATCTGGATGATATAGGTTATGCTGAGGAAAGAAACTTGGAAAAAAAATACATAAAGAAGATAAAACCAGAAGGAAAAGAGCAGTTGGAAATAAGCTGGCATGGTGAAAAGAAAAAATCAGAATTTTTTAATTTTAACATAGATATTAATATTTTAATTCTTGGCATGAGTGATGTTGAAATTCAGCAGCCTGATGGTGTAAAAAGAAAAATGCAGAAAGGCAAATTTGAAATGAGAATTAATTCTTACATTGAGAGAACTGATAAGTGGGACGAGCTTAAAGGTTTTCAGAAATTATATTATGAATTAACCATAAGGAAAAGGATTGATGAATACATAAAGGAATTATATAATAAATCAACAGGGTTTCATTCATATATCAAACAATTTTTAGGGCTAAGAGATTGAGCAAAACATTTATTAAAATATAAAACAATCAAGGAATATGGTTGAAGTAGACAGGGTATTAAATCCAATAACAATATCTTTTGAGGGTAATCTTGATGTTAGCGAGTTATATCACTTAATCAAGGATTTTTTAATTGATAAGAAGTATGACATTGATGAAAAGGAGCATAATTATTCCTATGAAAAAGGCTCATTGAAGATAAAATGGGAAGCAACAGAGGATATAAATGATTATGTTCAATTGCAGCTGGAGGTTGCAGTAAAAGGCTCTTCTCTGAAAAAAGTTAAATTAAACAAGAAAGAGGTTTTCTCTGGAAAATTTGAAGTGGAAATAGAGGCAAAAATCAACAAGGATTATCAGAGTTATTATGAAAACAAGCCAATCATAAAATTCTTCAGGGAATTGTTTGATTACACAGTAAAAAAACAGGAATTTAATATGTTGGGAAATCAGGTAAAAAATGAAGCTTATGCTTTGTATGATGAAATAAAGTCATTTATTGGCATTCAAAAAGTGCAATAGTTAACTTTAAATACATGATATTTCTTATAATTATATAGGCCCGCCATGAGAATACTCAATGGAGTAAGCCAATGGCGATAACAATGAATTTGGGAGTTAGTGTAGCGGGCTACAAAAATTAAAAATAATAATCAAAATAGAGAACAAGACAAAAATATTATCATTTTCATAAAAAAATCAAATTTTGAACTTAAAAATGGAAAAGAAACTTAAAAAGGTTAAATAAAGAGATTACTTAACTTAATTTGGCTTGTTCTAGGAGGAAAAAATGGGAAAAATTAGCCCAATAGGAGCTAAATATATAATCCATGCTAACATATTAATTGAAGGTGTGGTAGACAAACCAGATGTCATTGGTGCAATATTTGGTCAGACAGAAGGTTTATTGGGAAATGAGCTAGAACTTAGAGAGCTTCAAAGATCAGGAAGAATAGGAAGAATAGAAGTAAAATCAGAGACAAGATCTGGAAGAACTTCAGGAGAAATTATAATTCCAAGTTCTTTGGATAAGGCAGAAACAGCTATTATAGGTGCAGCTCTTGAAACTATTCAAAGAATAGGTCCTTGCGATTCTAAGTTGGATGTTACTTTAATAGAGGATGTCAGAATTTCCAAGAGAAACCAGGTAATTGAAAGAGCAAAGGAATTGCTCAGAGACTTGACTTCAAAAGTATTGCCAGATTCTCAGGACATAACTGATCAAGTTTCTCAATCAGTAAGAATGATGGAAATAACAGAATATGGCAGAGAAAGACTTGCAGCTGGCCCTGCAATAGATGAATCAGAGGAAATTATAGTTGTAGAGGGAAGGGCAGATGTTCTTAACTTGTTAAAGCAGGGAATAAAGAATGTCATAGCTTTGAATGGTACTTCTATACCTGAAACTATAAAATTCTTGAGCAACAAAAAAGAACTTACCTTGTTTGTTGATGGTGACAGAGGCGGAGATCTTATAGTTAGAGGTCTTATTGATGCTGGAATAGAGCTTGATTATGTAGCTAAAGCTCCTGATGGAAAGGAAGTTGAGGAAATAACCAAGAAGGAAATTCATAAAGCATTAAGAAGTAAAGTTACAATAGAGCAGATAAAGATGGATTTGGCTAAATTAAGCCAGAATGACAATTACAGCAAGCCTGCACTAGTAAGGCAGGAAGTAAAACCAATGCAGGCAAATTCTTATCAACAACAAAGACCGCAGCAAAGAACTCAAGTTTCATCAAATGAAAACAAGAAATTCAAGGAATTACTTGATGATTTGGTTGGGACAAGGGCAGCTTATTTGCTTGATAATAACTTGAACATTCTTGGAAAAGTTCCTGTGTCAGAACTGACTTCTACAATGAGGAACATCAGCGCTTATGCAGTAGTCTTTGATGGTATTATTGATAGAAATATAACAATAAGTGCTGAAAATTCAAACATAAAATATCTGATAGCAATGACCTCGAGGATAAATCCAAGGGATACAAGGATTAATGTTTTAACTCAGAGAGATTTGAGTTAATTTTCTTTTTTTTACATATTTTAACATATACTATAAAAAATTTTTATAGCTTAATATCATTTCCTCTATTTTTTATTTCTTCTCCTGGAAAGATATAACATTATAATTGTAATTCTTTAATGAATTAAAGTCTGGGGGAATTGTCACACAAAGTTCTTCCATACCCCATTGAAGTTTCTTCATTCTCATTGGTGTAATATGTAACTTGAGCCCCATCCTCACAAGTTAGAGAACATTTATATGCATAATGAGAACCTCCACCAGGGTCATATCCATTTCCTCCATTATCACTACAACTCATACTTGCAAATATTTTCGCTGAATTATCTATCCCACCAGTTTCAGCTCTTCTTATTCTTGCTCCAACTTCCTCTTGTTGTATCAAACTACTACAAGCACTAACAACAAACAATCCTGCAACAAGAACAGCAAATACATAAATTAACTTCTTATTCATTAATTATCACCTCTTAAATTTATTAAAAATCCAATGCATTTTGATATATATATATCGGTTTTAGAAAATAATAATTTTTAATTAA
>Ga0209541_10006004_pt1 | contig 20924 bp, 20 predicted proteins | sample RifCSPlowO2_01_FD_184027 | JGI IMG/M metagenome (GOLD analysis project Ga0209541, IMG submission 184027) | Groundwater microbial communities from Rifle, Colorado - Rifle CSP2_plank lowO2_0.1 (SPAdes) (version 2) | ecosystem: Environmental > Aquatic > Deep subsurface > Groundwater | place... | reverse complement strand
TTGTGTCTGCGGAATCGCCCTGCAGGCTCACTTCGCCTTCAAGCAGGCAGATGTCATTCCTGTCCATTTCAGAATCATACTCTGAATTCAGGTTTGAGCCGAGCGCAACATTCTCAACAACAGATTTTGTGCAAAAGGCAGAGGCGGTTGACGAGCCGCTGAACGACAGGTCGCGGATTGCGAAAGCAGAAATTATTATAATTACAAAAATTATAATAAGCTGTTTTATGTTGAGGTTTGTGGCCATGATATTAAGTATTTTTGAGCCCATATAAATATATTGCTGATTAAAAGTTTTTAAAGCAAAAATTTGATTAAGTGCATGGGCCCGTAACTCAGTGCGAAGGTCTTCGGTCTAGAGTCTGCGGTCTTTGGCGTATGTGCTGAAGACCGACGACTGAAGACTTGTGCGAGGAACCTGGTCAGAGTGGCAGCCTTTTAGCAAAAGGAAGCTAGCTGCAAGTCGTGGGTTCGAACATCAGCTTTTCTTTCTTTAGGAAAGAAAGAAACGCTCCTGGGCACAATCTGAACGAAGTTCAGATGTGCATCTGAAAACCAAGTTTTCAGATAGCATCTAAAGAAAGAAAACGTGCGGTTGAAACCGCACAAAGATGTCCTGCTTCGAAAGTCCCATCGGGCCCGCTCATACAATAACTATTTAACATCAATTGCTTTCCCGAAATCAAACAGCCTGCTCCACCCGCCGCCAAGAACGTAAACCTTGCGCGGCATCTGCGCCGCGGCGGCAAGCCTGTGGTATTTTGCCGCATACGGCTTTGTCCAGCCCAGTTTGGCGGCAAGCACTTCATAAGCTGGTGCGAAGCCGTCAGACAAAAACTCGCCACGGAGTTTATCTATCTCTTTTATTTCTCTATGTTGCCTGCGGTTCTCATGGACGCGCTCCAAGACATATTGTGCGCGCGGAGGCCATTCTCTAGAGCCAGATATAGTATATCGTGTCCCTTGGAATACATAATACGTTAGGTCACTCACCCTAGCACCAGTATTGCAGTAGTGCGCACGAATTGCAAAAGACCCATCAGGCGACTGTAACCTCGTATCAAATACTTTTTGCATCGCGGTGCGGAACGACATCATTCGCCCCTTGGTTCGCTCGCCTGCAAGCCACTCCCTGCCAAACAGCAGGCCGAGTTCAACCTCCTGGCCGGTAAGATAGTACACCGTAGGTCTTTGTATGTTTGGAAATAAATCCGACAAATTAAAGCTTGTATGGGTGCGCGAACGTCCGATTGATGATGTGCATAGGAAGGATGTATGCATTATCTCAGTTCTGCCAACATTCAGAAGCTTTTCCAGCCATTGCACTGGCTGCGGGCCGCGGAACCCAAGTATGTCGCGCACATTTGCCTGCAGTGTCGACATATCTCTCTTTTGCATATCAGGAAACCAAAAGAAAGACTTAAAGATTTTTTGTCAGCTACGTGGTCAGGAAATGTTTATAAACATAAACTTCATGGCAAAACCATGCGAGCTGATTACGCGCTATTTGCAAAGGCACTGAATAAATGCCAAATTACGTCATTGCAAATAGCGTGTCGGAAACAGCGATAGGATTTCGTTCTTAGTTAGCAAAGTTTTAAATATGATATTTGGGAGTTGGTCCTAATGGCAGAGCCAGAAAGATTGGAAAAACTGCAAGCGATGAAGAAGGTTAACATAGAGCCTTACCCTTACTCGTTTAACCAGACGCATCATGCTGCAGAAATAACTGGAAATTTCAAGAAGCTGGAAGGCAAGAAAGTTTCAGTTGCCGGCAGGCTGATGACAATCCGCGAGCATGGCAAATTAACTTTTTGTGATTTGCGGGACGGCTCCGGCGATATCCAGCTCTGGCTGGCCCAAGATGAATTAGGAAAAGATTATGATTTGCTGAAATATCTGGAGGCCGGCGATTTTGTTGGCGTTGAGGGCAAGGCCGCGCGGACAAAGCGCGGCGAAGTTTCTGTCAAGGCAGAGAAACTTGTCGTGCTAACAAAATCACTCCGCCACCTGCCGAGCCAGTGGTATGGCCTCAAGGATGCAGAGATAAGATACCGACAGCGCTACGTTGATTTAATAATGAACCCGAAGGTAAAAGAGATTTTTACTGCGCGTGCAAAGATTATCAGCGCAATCCGCGAGTTTTTGAATGAAAAAAATTTCCTAGAAGTTGAAACACCGATCCTGCAGCCAATTTACGGCGGCGCGGCAGCAAAACCGTTTATTACTAAGCTAAATGACTTGAAAATGGATGTGTATTTAAGGATTTCAAACGAGCTTTACCTTAAGAAGCTAATTGCAGGTGGGATTGAGCGCGTTTATGAAATTGGCAAAGATTTCAGGAATGAGTCCATCGACGTGCGGCACAATCCGGAATTTACAGCGATTGAATATTATATATCTTACTATGATTATGAGCAGATGATGGATTTGTTTGAGGAATTGATAAAATATGTCTGCAAGAAAGTCCTAGGCACAACAAAAATTGAGTGGCAGGGCCACAAGATTGATTTGGGCAAGTGGGAGCGCCTGTCAATGACAGATGCTATAAAAAAATACCTGAAGCTTGACGTGGAAAAAATGTCGGGCGTGGAGATGAGAAAATATTGTGAGCATAACAAAATTGAGGCGGGCAGAAACGCGACGCGCGGCGAAATGATAAACGCGATATTTGAAAGCTTTGACAAGTTAATAATTCAGCCGACAATAATAATGAATCACCCGCTTGAAACCACGCCGCTGTGCAAGCCACACCGAAAGTTTCCGCACCTTGTCGAGAGGTTTGAGCCTTACTGTTGCGGGATGGAAATCGGGAATGCGTACTCCGAATTGAATGACCCAATTTTACAAAGAAAACTCCTGCAGGACCAGGTCAAGGCACAAAAAGATGAAAGCTGGGCAAACCAGGTTGATGAGGATTTTATTCGCGCAATTGAGTACGGCCTGCCTCCGACTGGCGGGCAGGGCATTGGAATTGACAGGCTTGTGATGCTGCTGACGAATCAGGCTTCAATTAAAGAGGTTATTCTCTTTCCGTTTATGGGGCCAGAGGAAAAGAAATAATTGTTGGGCTTGTGAGACATAATATTTTTATTGTGAAGAGCTGGGTTTAACGCAAAACTACGAGCGTCCAGAGAAAATTGCTTCGGCAATTTTCTTGGTGATGGAAAATCCCGCGAGATTTTTCATATAGCCCGTGGATAGATGTGAGCGGCGAGTTTTTATTATTTTATTTGTCATCTAATTTTCTTTGATAAGCGCATTGCCGGCATCAACGCTCTTCTTTGCCTGCCGTAATTCGTCATCTGCTTTGTCGTACACAGAATCTATATTCACACGCTTCCAAAAGTAAACTTCGTCATCAATTGCCTTTTCTGTTGGCAATATATCTTCCGCTTCTTTTATGTGTTTCTCATAAGCAGAGTATGCATTTTCCCTAGAATAACTTTCTGATTTTCCGGGAAGAAGCGTTAATATGTACTCGCCATACGCTTGGTTTGTCAGGCGAACAGAGGCAATAATTTTGTTGTTGAACTCAAAGTTTATTGCGCGATTTGCAACTGTTAATTTTTCTTCAGCAGAGCTTAGGTGTTTTTGTGCTGCCGCCAATGCGTTAGTTGCGCCATTTTGGTCCCTATTGTCAAGTTTTTCTATCGCGTCGTTATAATCTTTGTCAGCAGCATTTATATGGTCTATTGCCTCATTATATAATTTCAAAAAGCTCAGTACTTTTTCTGCGTTTTGGCTGGCCAAGCTTTCATAGTTTGACCACAACAGGAAATGCTTGTTTGCCTCGTCCCAATGCGTGATTGCAGTCTTCTCGTTTTCAGCCAGGGAGTTGTCCGACTGCATATCGGAAATTACTTTTCTCTCTTGGTTTAGTAAAACATTAAATTCATAAAGATTTTTTTGCAAATCGGAATTCAGTAGCAATAATTCGTCCAATGCAGCAATGCTCGATGTTAAAAGCGATATGCTGCGCCTGTCTATTTTATCTCGGATAGCATCTACTTCGTCAGCCTTGTCAGAAATCTGCGTTTCAAGTTCGTCAATCTGTGCAAAACCGCTTTGGGATGCAGTTACCTGCTGGCTGGCATTGGTTTCTGTTTCAGAGCCGACACAGCCAGATACAACAACTGCCGCAACAAGCAAAATCGCCAATATTAGTTTTTGCAGTTTCATTTTATACTTCGCCTTCCTGTTTTTGCTGTCCCTTCGGCTTCACGCCAAATATGGCACGCAGCGGCGGCTTTACTAATCTGTTTACTATGAATTTCCTTGTTGGCCCTATAACGATTAATCCTGCAAGAGCCGCAATTAGTACCAGTGTTGTCGCGATTTTCCAGAACCGCGAGACAGTCCCTTTTGTTCCGACAGCAGCGCCCGTTACAGCATCGCCTTCATTGCCCGCAGTAGTTTCGCTTTCTTTGTTTTCTGTTTGTGATTCTGCTTCTGCAGGCCTTGCCGCGGCCACAACAGCTTTCTGCCCGGTTATAACAAAGAACGAAAAGCCCGATGTTGTTGCTGAATAAGTTATGCTATTCCTATCCTCGCTTAACTTTGTTGTCGGAAGGTCTTGCCAGCTACCTGAGAATCTCTGCAGCTTTATTGAGTTTGCATCAATGTTGTTTTCCAATAGCCATGCTTTTGAAACCTTGAAGGTTATTTTTGCAGAGCTGATCGCATCCGCAGGCAATCCATCTGCCCGTATTTCCAGATATTTATATGTGCTGTCCGACACTGGCGGCAACAGGCTTGTTGATGGTGTAAAGTCAAGCCTCTCTGCAGATAAGCGTACATTGCTTGCGCCGGATTTTACATTTACTTCAACGCTGTTTACAACAATATCTTTCTCGGTGCTTAATGCCAGTGTTTGGCCTGCCGTTACAGTGTCAAAGAAAGTGCTTGCTTGGTTTGCCCCTGCGCCTCCGCCTCCACCGCCGCCACCGCCTCCACCGCCCGGGTTAGAAGGTGGTGCTGGCGGCGGCGAAAGCGTTGTGAAATTTTGTATTTCGGATTCCGCCGAGTTTTCAGATGCATCTGTGGCTTTTATTTTGTAATAATATGTTGTGCTAGCAGATAATTCCGCAAGTGCAAGATTTTCCCGTTTCGCTGCGTAGTCTTCCGCAGAGATATTTTTATCAAGATTCTTTTGGTCTGTTCCGTAAGTTATTTCGTATTTTGTATCTTCGCTTGTTTCAAAATTTATTTTTGCGGAATTCTCACCGAGTTCAGTAGCTGTTATGTTGCTGATTTCTGGCGCAACAGTGTCTGTGACTTCATAATTCAAAGTTTTTGTTGCGGAATTGCCTGCATCATCTTTTACTGTCAGAGTTGCCGTCTTAGTTCCAGTTGTGCCAGCGTCCAGGCCAGCTACTTCATAGTTCAGATCTCCATCGTAGTTGTCCGTCGCTGAATAGTCAAAATCATCTTCTGTCAAAGATGTGCCGCGTTCTATATTGCCTTCTTGCTTTAATGCGAAGCTTGTAATTTCCGGTGCGTCGTTGTCAATAGTTATTTTTACTCCATCGCCTACCAAAGTACTGCCTGCTACATCAAAGGCAACAATAGTCACAGAATAATCGCCGCTGCCAGCTTCTGTATTTTCAAGAGTCGGATTGCTTTCAGAGCCAATCTCATATAAGTTAAATGCAGTATCGCTGTCAAGCGGGTTGTTTTCTATTACGATAATCTGTGGCGTAAAAACGGTATTCTCTGGCAGGGCAACGTCCTCGTCATTTTCATTCTTGTAGCCAGTTATTTTTCCATCGTCGTCAAATATGACCTTCAGGTTAATTTTTTCGCCGTTGTTATCATAACTTCCAGTTATGAAATTCTCACCAGTCCAGAATTTTATTAAGCTCACCATTGCGGCGTTCTGGCCGTCTGTCAGCCTGTACATCTTTCCATCCCACGAAACTGAAACAGAATACGTTGTTATCGGCTCGTCGCCCTCAGCTATTTGTTTAAAGTCGGCAAATAACACACGGTTATTTTCGTCATAGGCTATTGTGCCATGGGCAAGCAATGCAACGTTATCTGCAAGGTCCGCAGTTATTTCCGCAGGGTTGAACTGGCTGACAGAAGTTGCAGGAGCAGCATTAAGGTTGTTTACTGTTGGGGCCACATAATCTACATTGATATCCAAATCGACTGTGTTCCATATCCAGCCAGCGCCCGCAGCAGAAATTTCTGCCTTGTAGCTGCCAGTTACGGGCGCAACTTGTGATAAAACCGGATTGCTGTCAGCGTTATCGCCGGCCGGCTCGTACAAGGTAAATAAAGTGTCGCTTACTATTTTGTCATCAATATTCTCATTGTAGATGGATGGGCTGAACTGGCTTACGCCATCTGTTATTGTTGCATCGTGATCTGCGGCAACATTATATCTTACTAATTTGCCTGCCGCGTCAAAGTGTAGTGCGCCTGGCCCTTCCCCTGCGCCGTAGTCGCCATCGCCATCTAAGTCTATTTGCCCGAGTATTGTGAACCCACTATCAAGAGTAGTGTATGTGGTTGTAATTACAGGCCCGTTGTTTTCTCCCTGCACGAGCCCATAAATTATGCCATTCCAAGTTTCTGAATATTGGTATTGCGTTACGAGCTCATCTGGGTTGCTTACAACTGTTTGTTTTGTTAAAAGCCAGTTGCCTTGCGAGTCAACAATGTCAAGCTCTGCATTAACAATCATAGTTTCATCGGACATATCTGCAGTAAATGTTACTTGTTTCTTGCCAGGGCCAATAACTTGTGTGTCAGATGCAGCGTTTTCAATTGCCGGAGGAGTGTTGTTGATTATTACATCGTAGCTTACTGTAGCTAAGTTGCCTGCTGTGTCTGTAATGCTTAAAGTAAGTGTTGCAGTGCCGTCCTCAGCGCTTGTTGTATCCCAGTCAGCAGTGCAGATTTGGTCTGTGTTGTCATCGCCTGTGCAGGCGTTGTTTGATACAACGCCTCCGCTGACCTCAATAACATACTCGCCCAATTCTAGATTATCTGTTACTTTGAATTCTATCTGCGAAACGCCATGAATAATATCAGTGAATGGCTTGCCATCTATTTCGTTTATTGGGTAGATTGGAAAAATTTCTGGAGCAGTGTTGTCAATGTTGATACTAATAAAATCATCTGCAGTGCCGATATCGCTCTCGTCTTTAACTTCAGCAACAATGTTCGCAACGCCGTCAGAGACTGTAGTAGTATCAAAATCTAGTGACCATGTCCCGTCGCCATTATCTATTGCACTGCCAATATCGTCTACGTTGCCATCATCGCGCTCAAGGTAGAAAGTAACGCTTGTCGCACCGACATTATTGGCAACATCAGCGGTCAGTGTCGCAGTTCCGCCCAAGGCATCGCCATCTGTGTGGGAAATAATTAATATAGCTAAAGCCTCCCCGGGACCATTGCCGCCTTCTGACTGGCTTTGTGCAAAAGCTGGCACAAGCAAGACGAAAAAGACAAGTACAGTTAGAAACGCTTTAGCGATTTTTTGCACGTTGTGGGTTACCATGTTACAATATTCCATATTGCATGTTTATAAACTTTTCGGTAGTAACAACTTCCTTTATATTTTCAATCGTTTGTATGCGATAATCACAAACCGCGCCCGCGTTTGACCCAAGGTAGCATGTCTGCATGCCAAGTTTTCTGGCAGGCACGAGATTTTCTGCTCTATCCTCTACAAATAGAATTTCTTCAGGCCTCGTTCCATTGAAATATTTAAGAGCACATAAATAAGGCGCCTCATTCGGCTTTAACTCAAAGCCAAACAAATCTGCACCGATTATTCTTTCAAAGCAGCCTACAATCCCGACGCGTTTCAAAACACTTTTTGTAAATCGCGTGGTGTTATTTGTCAGCACGATTTTTCTCTGCGGCAAAGAGTTAAGTATTAATGCGAATTCCGGGTTTTGCTTAACACGCGTCTCTATTGGCGCATTGGCATATGTTACTTCGTAAACTTTTTCCCATGGCAGGCCAAGCCCTTTTACGACGCCAATGAGGTTGGCGCCATATTTCATCGCAAGTGATTTCCGCTTTATTGTGGCTTCTTTTTTAGGGACGCAGAGGTATTCCGCCAAAAAGCAGTCCAGCGTGTCATGCGTAAGCTCAATAAACTCGTGCGTTTGGTCATACAAAGTCCCGTCGCTGTCAAAAATAATTGCTTTTATCATATGATTATTAATATATTTACTAATAATAATGCACGGGATTTATGCTGGCTGTTAAATACTTCAGCATTGTGCAAATATTCGTATTCTTGAGCGCGTGGTGCCTCTAGTAATGTGTTAAACGTGTTTGTCGGAGAAAAATAAGGTTTTAAATTAATTGCGCATTTCATTTTAATTCAAAACAAATGCTCCTCTGTTTGCCTAGCAGGCCCGCTAGGCTTGTTTACTATGTAGCCTTCGACCACTTCTAATGATTTTGCAGTATCGAGTTCTTTTGTCACAGCATCTTTGTATGCCTGCAATGTAAGTATGTGGATGTTAGGCCCTGCATCAATAGTGTAATAGGCCGGCACGCCCTTTGAGCGCAGATGCTCAACTAAACGCATGACTGACATGGAATCGCGGTTCCAGTAGCGTATCGAAATGTCCGTAGTTTCAAGTTTCTTTGACAAATCTGATGTAATCATAACGGCGTGAAGCGACATCGCCTCCCGCTCGACCAGATTGCCAAATGTTTTGAAATCCCTTGCCAAAATAGCTTCTTTGATCTCTGGGTTGTATTCCCTGGTTTGCCGAAGCCTTGCTTCATAAAGAAAGCTGGTCTCTGCCAAGCTATGGCCAACAGTGCTGCCATATTTTTTGTGCCCGCTGCCAACAACTGCAATGATATCCAATAAGTTCCAGTGTTCCGGCGGCGCAATTGATTCGGCATAAGAATCCTCGTGGCATGCGCCAGCATGCCATTCTACAAAGCCCGCAGGAATTGAGCGGCATCCGGAGCCGGAGAATAATCTCGCCCAAGTAGAAAGCTCTCTTTCGCTTAAATCTAAGCCCGCTGCCTTTGTTGCTGCAACTGCCAATGCCGCTGCGGCAGATGCTGAGCTTGCAATCCCAGCACCCTGCGGAAAATTATTTTCAGAAACCACTTTCGCTTTTTCTTCCAGGTTTGCAAGCTCCCTGACTCTGTTAAGAAAGGCATAAACATTTTTGCTTTCAAATTTATTTGGCCGTACGATTTTGCCATCAACATAAACAACATCAGCGTCATATGCACCGGAAAACTCAACTGTTGTTTTTGTCGTACAGCCATCTAAGTTCATAGATATTGAATTATTACCTGGTATGTTTAGTTCCGCATCAACTTTGCCCCAGTATTTTGTAAACGCAATGTTTGGGTGCGCAATTGCAGTTGCTTTAGGCATACAAAACCTCTCTTTGCGTCATTGTTGATTGTGCGGGCAAAGCAGTTGGCATAGCGCCCGCAGTCTTCATTTTTGCAACTTCTCTCACAGGCAAGTCCATCATCAGCGTTGCAGTGTGCGGGCCATCTGCATAAAGTGCCATTATTTCCTGCAGTTTCATTGGTTGTTTTGCAGGATAAAAATAACTCGCGTAGATTTGTGCAGGCTTGCTTTTTGGGTTGAATGTCAGCCTTTGCAAATCTGTTTCATATATGTATGGCGTAAAATATCCACTCGCCGGAAAGTCTCTTATTATTTGTAATTCTTCTGAAGTTGCCTCCGGTACAACAAAACACAACGCATAGCATTTTTCCTTTTGTCTGCATCTCTCTTCCAGGTGCGCTAAGCTTTCAATTTTTATTCCCGCATCTCCCAAAAGCCTGCATTCCAAAACAAGCGGGCCCTGCGCTTGATAGCCGAGAACAAGACCAGATTCCAAATCTGTTTTTACAGACCACTTATTTGTGTTACCCAAATATTTGGCATCAAAATGCTCGCCAGACTTGTAAGGTGGCATATTTTCTCTGAATTTATTTGCAGTTTTTATTATGTATCGCTTCATGTCGTTTGTCACAACTCTCTTTTTCAAGTGCAGGCGCGTTTCCCTGAGAAGCCGGCAGAAATCTGAGTTTTGATGCTGTTCTTCAAATTGCTTTACAAAGGCGTGGATGTCATTAGCGCCAAGTTCGCGTGCTTTATATATATTTTCTAACAACGGCACAAATAAGCCAATCTCTTGCAATACTTTGGCGTCTAAATTGCCGGTTATTATGCCAATAAGTGCCACATTTGTTGTCTCTAAATATTTTACCGCAAGATTTTTTGCATCTTCGTAATTCTTTTTAAATTCCCGCGCCTGATTTTTGCTGCACGCCTGCGGCATGCCTGCAGACACTGTTGAAGAAAAGCTGAAGAGCCGTTCACGAATCCGGCCTGCCGCAGCATAAAGCTCGGCAGAGCCGAGCGTCTCCGCTGCATATGTTTCACAATTGCTTAACAAAAGCTCAGTTAACCCTGACGTAGTGTCGGGAAATAACATATCTTCGAGCAAAATGTTGTTGCGGGCAATTGAGCTATCGAGCTTCCGATTGTTAAGCCATCTGGTAATGTAGTATGTTATGCCAATGGCCGTTTCCGGGCCGGGTAAGAGCCAGCCCGTGAGGCCGCCAACAACCGCGCTAATAGGCTCCATCTCGTAGTATGTATCCCTCCCGCAAAAATAATCCACAAGAAGCAGTAATTTGTTTTACAGCCTCTCTTATGCGCACCTCTGGTGGCAGGCGCGGCAGAAAATTTTCCGAATCGAGTTTGGCCTGTAACTCATGCCCTGCTGCCCGCTCAAAATTTAAGTACGGCAGTATTATTGTGCCATCATTTCCTTGCCAGCCCTTTGCAGCCGTGAAGAATCTTTCTCCGGAGCTGTCAGCAAAGACAAATTGGTTTATGACAAAATAGCCGTTCCGGAATGGAATGTAAAGCGGATGCTCCGTATCAATCTGCCTTGCCGGATGGCCGAAAATTTTGCTGTGCGTTTCTGCAAGATTGTCGTTTATTCTGTCCAAGTACAATGGCTGCACTTCAATTGCTGTTTCGTTTTCCATTTTTATTACCTATATAATCCATTACTATTGCTGGTTTCTTTTTTCACAGCGTTATATTTCAGGTCCATTTCAACTATTTTTGGATAAAGGCTTATTTGCCCGTTTTGTTCCAATCTCATTCTTTCTAGCTTAGCCCAAATCGGTGCTTTCCGCGGCGTTAGCATGTCACCGCGCGCTATGTCTTCCAATGTAATGGGTTCTTCTTTGGCAAGGCTAAATCCGCGATCAGTAGCGTAATCTATAACTTGGCAGATTTCCGCAATAGTTCTATTTTCTACATATGGGCAAATTTTTTCGTAGCTAAGATTGCTGCACTGAAGCGCAGGCATATCTTTGGATTTTATAGCTATCAGTTGTTTTATTGACTCGCTATCCGGCAAGCCAACATAAATCTCTCTTCCGAACCTGCCTGGCCGTCTTAATGCGAGGTCAACATTGCTTGGAAAGTTAGTTGCTGCCAGTGCAGTTCCGCCATGCCTTATGAATTTTTCAAGTTCTATTAGGAGTTGGGCTGCCAGTTTTCTCTCATAGCCTTGCATAGAGTCATCGCGCGCCTGCCCAAGCGCATCTATTTCGTCAACGAATAATACGCAATCCTCGTCGGTGGCTTTCTTGAATATTGCGCGCACATATTTCTCGGAATCGCCAACAAATTTGCTAAGGTCTGCTGGTTCAAACAGCATCATTCGTTTTTTGAGTTCTCCAGCTATAGCTTTTGCAAAATATGTTTTACCACTGCCGCCCGGGCCATACAACAATATGCCTGCGCCAGTGTTTTTTCCATAGTATTTGCAAAGGCCCGGATTTTTTGCAGGAATTATTACATGCATTTTTAGCTCTTCTTTGACATTGTCCATGCCGGCGATATTAGAAAAATCTAATTCGGATTTTATTGATACGATGTTTGGTACATCTTCTGCACTCGGCACATTCTTTATGGCTGGAATCTGCCCGCCACGCAGCAAGGCGTCTAATGATGCCTCATACCTAGCTGCCTCCTCAGCGACTTTCTCATCCTTCACACCGCGAAGAAAGCTAAACTTGTCGCGTGCATCCATTACGTGCTTTTTAGCAGCGGCGCGGGTTTCATCAATGAACCTATCTGAGCTATCTTGTGCCATTTTAAAAATAATGGGCGGTTAAACCGCCCATTACGATGTTGGCTTAACGTACTGCTGTTGGTCATTGGTTTGCGTTTGTGTGTTGCCTTTTTGTTTTATAGTTTCCAACAATCTTTTTGCGCGTTTATCTCTATCTTTTACCAATTCTGCACGTTCTTCATTGGCTGCCTTATTTTCGCGCGCCTTAGCTGCCGCGGAGTCGATCGCCGCATATTGTGGCGTTTTATCAGACTTCTGGCTTTCCAGGTCGCATTTATAGTCTAATAGCCAATCCAGTTTTCTTTGTTCGTCTAACAAGTCGACGTGTATATCGCGCAACTCTTTTTCCAAGCCGCTTTTTCTGTCATCTAGATATAACAACCGATCAGAGAGGAGCTCTTCTTCGCTTTGGGATAATCCGGGTAGTATTATTTTGGCGCATTTTGAATTATACTCTGTTTGCAGTGTTGCTAGGTCCTTTTCCCTGACAGTATAGAGTTCATTCTTGTTTTCTAAATTTGTCTCTCTTGCTTTAATTGCATTTGGCAGGTCTTTCAGTTGTGCGTCCAAAGTTGTAAACTCTGCTTCCTTAGTTTTGTATTTTTGTAATTCTGTGCTCAATATTTGTTTTTGTTCGGAATACCACCTAACAGAACTTCTTTCCCCAGCAAGCCTGTCTTCAAGCTGTTGTGCGCGCTGGGCTTGGCCAAACGCCGCAGTAGTTTGTTCTACAAGCGTATTTCTAAGTTGCCGCAGTTCTTCAGCAACTGTGCCAGCACCAACAGGTAGCCATCTATTTTCATATTCTGCTATTTTTTCATCTGCTTTTCTTATTATTTCAGTTCCCATTTTTTTCACCCTTTTGTATTTCATTTTCCTGCTGCGTTTCGCAGCTACACTTCTAGAAAAACATCTTGCACTAATACTTAGCCGACAACTTTTCGTTCTACGAGACTGGCCAGCAACAACCACAAAATCTTCTCTCTTCAAATAAAACCAAATTAAGTTGTTGCAATAATTTAATTTTCGCCCGGTTCAGTATTACTCATGGGAAAAACGAAATCAAAAGATGCAGTGGAAGACACCGGCTGGACAATTCAAAGGAGGCACGAGCAATTAAGAGGCTTAGCGTCCACAGCCAAACAGCTTAGTGACGCGGTGGATGCTTATGCATCGCGTTTGTCAGAATATGAAAAACGCACTGAGCAGGCTTCCACGCTGATGAAAAATTTGCCCGGCAGTGATGGAACAGAACTTGAATCGCGCGTGTCAGCGGCAAATAAGATAGTGCAATTGCCGGAAGATTATTTGGCGCAAACGCAGCAAGCAATAGAAAACATACGAAAAAGATTTGAGTCCTGCAAAAATGAATTGGATGCTATTTTGGGTGACAAAGAAAATGAGGCAACAACAAAATATGGTGTTATGCAACCTCCATATCTCCCGCTAGGAGCAAAGTTTTAGCATGGAGTTGTTGTTCTGAAAAAAACAACAACTATTTGCGGTTGTAAAAATACTTTAACTGCCGCACATAAATAAATTTAACATGGTAAAGACAAGTTACGAAATAAGCTGCGATCTGCGCGATGCGGTCGCAGAGGCAGAAAAGAGATATTCGGGCGGCATAGCCATGAAGATTGATTGTATGGATGGCCTGTGCCTTGAGCCAGCAGAAGGGCCAGCAACACCACTTTTTATAATAAATCCGCTCGTAGAAGAGGCAACAGACTATGGGTTTTGCACCTGGGCCGGCGATATTGGCATGGACGATGAAAGTGGCATAAAGCTCAACGCCGCAAGGGCATATGTTGTTAGTTATAACGGCCAGGCACACTTCGCATTTGAACTGCCGCCAGGATTAAAAAATAAGGAACAATATCACAAATCTGCCTTAGTTAATCCGAAAATTCTTGAGGTAATTGATATTGCGGGCGCAAAGGCACGAAGGCGCAGGCTGGAAGGGCATGATGATTTGGAAGCCTTAATGGTCGCAAAAGCGCTGGTTTAGTTTTTAATAATCACTTGTGTAATTTATAATATTTATTACGCTTTATCAGTTTAGCATCATAATTTCAAAACTATTGTATTTTAACAGACTTCGCATCTTTCCAAGCCATGGTAAAGAAATTTTCCATCGCTAATGCAAACAAGTGGTTCTTTATTTGTATGGTAATCCTGTCTTCATGATTTTCCGGGGCAGGTATGGTTATGCTCACTAATTCCCCGTCTTCAACCAGCATACGCAGGCCATCAGAATTGTAAAGCCTAACCTCGCCCTTCATTTTTATTATGTTCTTCAGATTCTCGCGATTCTCGTCAGTAACGTCCTTAACGAGTAGCCTTAGCTTCTGTTTCTTGTTGTATAAATAATTGCAGCAGGCGTAGGCAAGCGCCTTGTTTGAATAATTGCTTGCTATTATTGAAATTGGCAGTCTTGTTTCCTTCAGGCGCGATATTGCGTTCCCATAAAACGCCTCCCTGCCAAAAAAGACGTCTATATCTTCTGTTGGCTTGCCGGAAATCGGCGCAGATGTTTTTTCAAATTCCTTAGCAATATTTTTTATTTGCTCTCTAAACTTATTTAATTGGCTGCTCTGCGCATCAACAATTTTGCTGAATGCCTGCTCTGCTGGCATGGCCTTGAACAGGATCGGCCGGGATGGTATCACAGAAACAACGCCGCGCTCATGCATGCCATAAAGCACATCATAAATCCTGCCAAAAGGCACATTTGCCGCTTTTGATACATCGCGGGCAGTGGCAGTGCCTGCCTTGCTTAGCACTGTAAATGCGGCCAACTCGTAATTAGAGAAACCAAGCTCTGTTAGGTTTATTGCGCTGCTCTGGACTTCTTGCTGCTGCATAGCAAATGTAGTGTCGAAAGGTATATAAATACGTATAATACAATACTATATTAGTATGGATAGTTATATAGCAAAACTGATTGGCATAACGGAACAGCAGTTTGAGATCCTAAAGGCAATCGATGCTGCGAGCCTCACCGGCGAATCGAAACCGAAGAGCATAGTGCTGGCCTACCAAAAAATTACTGGAAAACCAATTCAAAAGCCAAATCTTTTTACCCAGCTGAAAGAGTTGCAAAAGATAGACATAATAACAAAGACTGGCGGCTCTTATGGCATAAACAAAGCTAGGCTAAAACAAGAGTTGTTAAGCAAAAAACAAAAACTCGCCGCAGAATTAAATTTGTGTTCGAGTCTTGCTACGCGATTAGACTCTGCATTCAAATACAACTCGCCGCAGGTTGTGGTAAAATATATTGATTCTATTGACGACTATAATAAATCCGTAGATGAAATAAAAGCTGCAAACTTTATTTTAAGGGCAGCAAATATTTCTGAACTATCCTATCCGGAAAATTTACAGCGCGCAATAAGCTGCAAAAGCCAGGTGGATGCTGTCTTGTCAGGATGCAAATCTGGCAAACTCAAGGCCAGATATATCTTGACATTCGGCACGCATAACATATTTTCCGTCGCGCTAAATACATTTAAAGATAAAAAAAAGGCGTACGAGGCCGTAAGAACCGCATTTAATAATTTGATTACGTTGTTAGATTTACCAAATTTAGAACTACGTTATTGTAAAACTAACATTGAAACAATAATGTTGATTGAAGGCGATGCAATATTCCGGTTGACAATACCGTTGCGAGCTTCTGCAAGCCAGTTTTATGGCGTAATTTTAATAGATAGTGAGGATGTATGTAAGTCGTATGAAGAAATATTTAATCGCTTTTGGCAACAGTCTGTGCCTCTGACCAAGGCGCTAATAAAAAAAATAGCAAATAAAAAATTAAAAGAGCTAAGGAAACTAGAGAATGGATAAGAACGAAATAAAGTATTTTGGTATTACCGAACAACAATTTGGAATACTGCGGGCGATTGATTCTGCTGCAAGTAGTGGCGTTGTCACACCAAAGGCAATAGAAGAAACATACAAAAGAATATCTGGCAAGCCAATTCAAAAGCCAAACCTATTCACTCAGCTAAGAGTCTTGGAAAATCGTAGTATTGTTACTAAGATTAACGGCGCGTATTGTATAAATAAATCTGGTTTAAAACGAAGCATTCTTAGCCAGAAAGACCGCATAGTAAAAGAAATTGAATTGTGCGACACGACAATAAAAGATCTAGACAACATATTTAAAGCAAAGTTAGACAAATTCATAATAAAATATTTTGACAAGGATAATTTTTACAAAGCTAGTGAAGAAGAATTAAGACACGCCACGGCATATTATCGGTGTTCAAACCTGCCGTCGGTGACAAATCCAGACGCCTCAAGTATTTATATCAAATCCGCCAAAGATTACTCTTACCTCCTGCTTAACGCGTGCAGAAAAGGCACGCTCAAGGTAAATTATATTACGTCACTGGACCCAAACAAGTTATTCTTACGGGTTTTTGAGAAGACAAGGGATAAAAAAATAGCATACGCTGCAATAGTAGCTGCATATGCAAACATGATAAAACTCATTGGCATGCCAAATATGCAATTTCACTATTCATACGCACAATTAGAATCCTTTGGTCTCATAGAAAGCAGTGTGGCTAATTCAATGTGGCTGCCCTCACGAATTTCTGGGCATAGTTTGATGGGCGGTGTGCTCATAGAAAACGAAACACTTTACAATATCTATAAAACTACGTTTGATAATCTTTGGGCAAATACAAAGCCGCTGACAAAAGCACTGATTAAAAAAGTCGCAGCGGAGAAACTCAAAGAACTCAGGCATGAGATGAATTATCTTATTAAGAATATGCCCGCGAACAATGCTGATAAATATTAAACTTAAGCTATCTTGCGATAAAAGGCTAATTCAAATTAATCTAAAAGGCAGCCGCCAGCACTTAGCTTATTGTGAAATGCAATTGGTTTAAATAATAAAAAATCGCCGCTCGCTATATTAGTGGGCAGTTATGAGTATGTAGTTTTGAGTAAACCACGCAATACTCATGGCTGCTTACTACTTACTGCAAACTGAAAACTAATAATGCCCGTGGTTTTTACGGTGCTCGCCCAGACGGCGATTTTTTGAATGCAAGCAACAGAGTTGCTGCTGCATCCGAATTTATTAGGACAGCATGCAATCGCACTAACCGAAATTCTATGGGAATTGCGGGCGCAGGAAACACGCAGTGTTTCTGACCAACACCAAATCCTTTTGGTGGCGTAAGAAACCTGAAAGGTTTCTGACCAACTGAAATCCCAAAAGGATTGCAGGCTTAGGAATTGCAAAGCAATTCTGACCAAAGTGCGCGGTATCGATTAAAACCCTTCGGGTTTTAAGCGTGCTAGAAAATTCCGAAAGAATTTTTTACATAAACCGTGCGATTCCAATAACACACTAAAAGATTTCTAAGTTCTCTTCTTATGCCTCGCGATAATGGCATCTCGGAGTAATGGTAAATTAGATATCCGTTCCTCTCTCTGTCTTATGAAATAAGTCTTATCGTATGATGCAGCCACGCGTCCACTGCCGGGCACAGTGTTGCCAACATTAAATGTTGCGCGCTCACGAAATTTATATCCTTGAAAACTGCCTTGGCCAGTCGGATATAAAATGACAAACAACCGCTGGTTTGGATGTTCTGCAAGATAACTTATTATTCTATTGCATGTGCCTAGATTTACACTAGTTATATCTAAGTGTGGAGTATTTATCAAATGTTTATTTATCTCTTCTTCAAGGCTTGCAGCTTGCTTTCGGCCGTATGCCTGCAGTGCACGCTCTGTTTCCGCGACCAATGTATCATATTTTTTAAGGAACTCTCCAAGCTCTGTGGTAAATGCTTCAAAATGTTTTAATATACGTCTCTTTTCTTTTGATTTTGGTGGCAGACGCCCCAGCCCATCGGGCAACCAATGACGCGGCCAATACTCCGCTTCCTTTCGCCAATCCTCTGGTGATTTATCAGTGACAACCCGAGTCTCAAATGGAGCTCTATTTAACGTATCAAACGTAGTTGTAACAATATCTCGCAGGCCAAATTTATTTCCGGTTATGTAAACTTCGCTTCTGCTTTCCCATACCACTGATGGTGGCCGCTCGGCCATGGATGGATCTTCAAACAATATGACATTCAGTGCATCGTGCTTATAATCGTGCAGTTTTATTTCGGAATGTTTAAGTACAACAAATGCCCTATTAAGTCTAAATATCTGATCATAGCCGCGCCGCTTTAAAAATCTTACAAGGTCTTTCTGCTCTGCGCATTTTAATTCATCTAATCTTAACGGCGGTTTGTTTTTCATAGTTTATACGCATGATGCAAACATTTAATAAACTTTGTTTTGGATCTGTTGCCGTTCTAGGGGCGCGGGCATATTTATTGGGTGTTTAATTATATTTCTAATTTCTTGAATGTTCCAGACGTAGATTAATTTTGGCGGCCCGCCAACAAATCCCTCGCGCAAAAGCCTTTGCAACTCTATGCCCATTGTGTCTTTGTGCAGCCTGCATTCGTATCGCAGAACTGGTGGGCCAAATTCCCAAGCACTAACATATGTGCAGCCGTTTTCGCGAAGGCATTCCAGGATTTTTGGCACGGCTTTAGGTTCTAAGTTGGCATCCAAAACCCTGTCTTTCAAGGCATTTTTTAACACAACCATTTTTCTGATGCGCAAAATATCTGTAAGCGCATATTTATCAACAAATCCCCTTCCTTCCAATCTGTCTGGCATGGCCCGCGCATCTTCTTCACTGTAAAATCTATGCCTTGCTTCGCTTCTCATGCCGCAATGGTTTACGACGCTAACTAATATTTGGTCCGGGTTTTGTGATAGATATTCAATTATTCTATTATATAGATTTAAGTTTATGTCATGAATTCTGCTATCCGCCTGGCTACGCGTGCATTTGTCCAGCTCTTTTTCCAGCCCGGATGTTTTGGGTTTTTGTTTCATCGCACTCACTTGTTTACTGACTTATTAATTTCTCTCTCGGGGTTTCAAAGAAATCTTTCGGCCAAAACTTGACTCCCCACTCTGCTGTCTGATCTGTTACGGGCTTAGCTAATTGTTCTCGCGCCTCTTCTTCAGATTTTATTGAGTAGTGCCCTCCCAAACCTCTAGTTTGTAGTAGCAATACGCCTGCCTTGCACGATCTTTCTTGTTCGTATTTGGCGAGCCTCGAGAGTATGTCGTCTGCTTCTTCTACAGTTCTGATTAACTCTGGATTCTTAACAAAGGTGTCGACTGGCATAAGAACATATGTGTTGACATAGTTAAATATTTTATGTATTGCGGCCACCATACTAGACTAAGTAAATATTATGTTGGGCATAAGAAATAACACAGTTTATCTTTGCTATGCAAGAGATTTATTTGATTTAAACCGTTGGTGCTTTACTTTCGCAAACGATTGCAATGGATAATTTTTAATAACAACGCCCTCGCGCTTACCACTAATGGAGTAATCGCTTTTGCTATTAATTAATTCTTCAATTAAATTTTTAGTTACTTTGCCGCAATAAAGCAATGGTGCGGATAGCATTGCGCCGCGCGCAGGAGTTATAATGCCCAGCGCCCGTTTGTAATCTACAAATCCGCCGTCAAATGCATCCCCAACAAAAACATCAATCAGAAAAAATTTATTCGCATATTCTGGCTTATACTGAATTGTGTGCGGCGCTAGGAATTCACCAAAATAAATCCCATTTGGAAGTTTGTCAAATAATTCGCAGTTTTTCCAATACCACGCTTGGAAATCCTTTTTCCACGGGGCGCGCTCGCCCTTTAAATGGCCAGATCTTAGGCCATGCGTTACAACGCGATCGCTAACGCAGATCTGCACATTCCCGCCGTCAAGTTTCTCAAATACGTGTGCATTCTCCAAAAGCGATTCTGTCATTATTCGCGACAACCCGTGGAGTTCTGGAATGTGCGGATATTTCATTATTTGGCGTAGCGGGAAAATATTATATACTTTGTGTGGCACAAAATATTATGGAGCCAGAGGGGTACATCTCGGTGGATATAGAAGCAGCCGGCCCGATTCCCGGCGAGTTCAGCATGCTTTCCGTTGGGGCATGTTTCGTATATAATTTATCAAATACTTTTTACGCGGAATTAAAGCCAATAAATAAAAATTTTCATCCCGAAGCTCTGAAGGTTGCCGGTTTTTCTCTGGAAGAGTTAGAGCAGACTGGCGAAATGCCCGATATTGCGATGCGCAACTTTGAAAGTTGGATTAAAAAATCCAAGGGCAGGCCAGTCTTTGTCGGGTTCAACGCAACATTTGACTGGCAGTTTATCAATTATTATTTCGTAAGATTTTTGGGAAGAAACCCGTTTGGTATCAGTGGCTTGGATATTAAGGCATACTACATGGGAAAATTCGGCAAAAACTGGGCAGAAACATCAAAAAGCAAAATTCCAAATTTTCTAAAATCCGGCAGGCAACACACGCATAATGCGCTTGATGATGCAATGGAGCAGGCAGAACTGTTTAGAAATATCATAACTGTAAGATTATAAATTTATCTCAAACCCCAACCACTGACATTTCAAGTTTCCAATTTTGTAAAACCTGTGGGTGCACTTCCCCAACGAAAAGAGGGGATACCACTACGGGTTTCCATTCTCTTTGCATAGCAAAGTCCGCGAATCTTGCTTCGCGTTATAAACGCTTTATCGTCCCTTACTCTGGCACGGCCAAAGGAATGTAGTTTCTGCTTTCTTCTGGCAGGTACACATCAGAGAGCCTTGGCCTGCCACCAACAAAGCCAGAATCATACAGTTTTTTCAGTTTCCTGCCAAATTTGAGTGGATGAACTCTATAAG
>Ga0209541_10006000_pt1 | contig 20937 bp, 20 predicted proteins | sample RifCSPlowO2_01_FD_184027 | JGI IMG/M metagenome (GOLD analysis project Ga0209541, IMG submission 184027) | Groundwater microbial communities from Rifle, Colorado - Rifle CSP2_plank lowO2_0.1 (SPAdes) (version 2) | ecosystem: Environmental > Aquatic > Deep subsurface > Groundwater | place... | reverse complement strand
CTCCTCTCCATTCTTTTTTGACTTTTTCATACCTCTCGTGCGTGCCGGTGTCAAACCACTGTCCCTCTCCCTTATATCCATACAAAAGCCCAAGCTCGGCAAGTTTTGGAAATATATCTTTTTCCATCATAGCATAATCAGAGACGGGGATAAAATCAAAAATCTTATGGCTCAAGATGTAATATCCTGAATTAATGAGCCTTGATGGCGCTTCTTCAATTTTTGGTTTTTCTACGAATTGAACTATTCTATTCCCTTCAAGCGCGACCACTCCGTAGGTTGTTGGATCTTCTACTTCATGAAGAGCTATGGTTGCAACCCCATTGTGAGCGGAATGGAAATCAAGCCATTTTCTCGTATCAAGCGAAAAAAGATTGTCAGCGTTCATGACAAAAAAATCTTCTTTAATCTCTTTACCCATTTTTTTCAAAAGCATTAATGGTCCCGCTGTTCCCATAAGCTTGTCTTCTTTAAGATAGCTTATCTTTACTCCATGTCTTGCGCCGTCCCGAAAATAATCCTGAATCGTATCAGCCATATATCCTAAAGATAAAATAATTTCCTCCACTCCATGCTTTTTAAGTATGGCAAAAACGTGCTCAGTGAGATTTTTATCATCGATGGGAATGAGCGGTTTTGGAATGGTATTGGTTAACGGTTGGAGGCGAGTGCCCACTCCGCCCGCTAAAAGTATAGCTTTCATTACTTGAGATTAAAGATTAAAGAATAAAGATTAATGCTCTAGTTATAGTGAAGACCTATACTATCGGCTTAATCAAATGGGTATGAACCCCATCCCGAAAGCTTTCGGGATGGACTCTTTTTCTAAAGCTCGCTGCGGGGAATTAAACCAACGACTCGTCCTCCATAGCTTTAGCGAAGGAGGATTAAATAATCTTGAATCTTAAATCTTAAATCTATCCTTCAACCAACGGGACAAACACAAACCCATGGTAAATTCTTTCAGTATACTTTGTTTTTGAAATTTTTTCAATGAGCCGGATGTCATTGTTTTTTGTCGGAATCACCATCTTTCCGCCAATCTTTAACTGCTCTTTAAGAGCCCTGGGAATCGCGGACGCTGCGGCGGCAACATGTATTTTATCAAAAGGAGCATACTTCTTCAAGCCTTTTGTTCCATCTCCATGGATAATTTCCAAATTATTAAAATTATATTTACTAAGATTATTTTTACTAAACTCAACAAGTTGTTCAATCCTCTCAATGCCGCATACTCTCCCCTTTGGACCGACTGCGTGCGCGAGCAGTGCGCTCACCCACCCCGAACCAGATCCTACGTCGAGAATGGTTTCTCCACCAAGGGGGTTAAGAAGCTCAAGCATAAAGGCGACGGTGTAGGGCTGTGATATTGTCTGATCCTCAAATGTCGGCAATGCGCAATCGCGCCAAGCATCGCTTTTTATGGACTCAGGAACAAAATCAGCCCTTTCAATTTTATGAAATGCTTGGATCATAAGAGGGGTTTTAAGCACACAATCGCCTATAAGTTTTTGGATCAACGAGTTCATACAGCTTTAATTTTTTCGCAATTATTGATATAATGCGTATATTGACAGTACCATTATTCCAACTCCTAAGTCCATTAATATTACAATGCTAAAATTTTTTATGCCATACGCGCCAATACTTATTCCGATTATTGTTGCCGTGCTAACACAGATAATAAAGCTCTCCATTGACAAAATCCGTGGGAATCTTAATATAAAAAATATTTTTATCAGCTACGGAGGCATGCCTTCCGCGCACACCGCTTTGGCAGTATCAGCCACAACATTCGCTGGAATAGTAGAGGGGTTTGATTCTACTATTTTCGCGCTTGGTTTTATTTTTACGCTCATTATTATGCGTGATGCCGTCACTTTTCGAAATATTTTAGGCAAACAAGGAAAACTTCTCAACGAAATGGTAGGCAATCTTCCAAAAAACGAACAAAAAATTATGCCGCATTTTATGGAGCGTGTTGGGCATTCATTCTCCGAGGTGGTCATTGGCGCGGTATGGGGAGTCTTAAGCACCGTGATTCTCTATAAAATTTTTGATTATTTTTATTTTAATTTTTAATATATGAACAAAAATTTGGTGCATTATATTAAACTGCGTTTTTCGCAAAGGACGAATGAAAGCGATATCATCGAAGAACTTAAAAAAACGGGCTGGAGTATTCCCGATATCAATATCGCATTGGCGGAGGCCAAAGGAATACTTCCGCCTCCCCGACCGCTTCCGGGCCCAGGCGAACTTTTAAAAGAATCATTTTTTGAATATAAGAAAAAATATAAATTCTATCTGGGAATACTGTTGTTGCCATTTCTCATTAATGTTGTACCGTTAATTTTATTTATATTTTTTATGGAATCAATATCTCGCGCGTTCAACTCAAAGCAGTTTGACGCGTCTCTTCTTGTTCAATATCCCGCGATAATAATAGGATTTTTTGTTTGGATTCTTGCCCTGATTATAGCAAGCATTACGAGCCAATCTGCCATACTCTACTCGGTAACTCATGCTGAAGAAGCAGATCTTACCATGGGATCATCCTATAAAAAAGGTTCAAAATTCATTTGGCAACTGCTCTGGCTTGGATGCATCAACGGCATTATTGTTGCTGGCGGTACGTTTCTTTTTGTAGTCCCAGGGATACTGTTTTGGGTATGGTTTGCCTTTGCCGCATTTATACTTTTTGAAGAGAATATAAAGGGCTCAAACGCGCTCCTCAAAAGCAAATTATACGTTCAAGGATATTTTTGGCCAATTTTAGGAAGAATGTTTTTTATGATGCTTATTTCACTTATCGCGGGATTCGCTGTTTCGTTTACAGTTGAATTTATCGGCATATTCGTAAGCCTTGCCGGAATACCCAAAGAAATAACCTCGAGCTTTTCTCAGGCAATGAGCTCCATGGTGAGCTACGTCGTCACGCCTCTTTGGCTTATATACTGGTATAAAATGTACGCGCACATGAAAGAACTAAAAAAAGAAAAAATTCCGGAAAAAAACAGCCTTGCGAAGATTGGCATGGTTGCGATTTTTGGATGGATTTTATTTTTCGCTTTGTTTGCCCTTGCCATATATGGGCTTACAAGACTACCGTCCATACGGTCATATTCCAATAGTATTGACCTTTTAACAATCCAAGCTCCGATGTCCCTTTACTATAAAGACAACCAAAGATATCCTCAAAATATCAATGAACTCTCCCCTTCATACATTCAAGAACTTCCATATCTTTACAAAAATCAACAAAATTTTCTCTACGAGCCAAGCGCGGACGGACAAACCTATAAATTATGCTCTATTGAAGATGGAAAAGAAAAAGAATGTATAAATAGGCAATAAATATAAAAACTCGAGCCCAAGAAAACGTAGAGAATTTTAGCCCCAAGGTGCAATACCTTTCATTTGTTCGACTCGAAGCGGATAGCGGAGAGGGGTTATGAAATGGCGCCGATTAGGGCGTTAAAAAATTCTCACAGTTTTTTCTGTGGCTCGTGGCTTCCTGTCCTGAGCTTGCCGAAGGATGGCGCCACCTTTTCCACAAAAGGTGGCAAAAGATTAGACTAAGATCCTAAAAATTTTTTAATAATCTCTTTCGCCCCTTGAAGGTCTTTATATTTTTTTACTGTGATATTCTCATACCTCTCCGGCGTCATGCCGCGGATCATAGGCGACGCGAAAAATTTTCTTGTTTCGTCATAAAGGCATAAAATGTGAGCCTTTGTTTTTCCAAAATGATGTTTTGTTCGTGCGTATTCTATCTCGCGTCCGGTGCCCGTGCTCGCCCCCGAGATTTCGGCAATGACATGGGTTGCGGAATCCAGCCAAAGAATATCTCGTTTTTCAATATCTTCCGCCTTCATGCTTGCGTCAGAAATATTCTTTTCCGCTATATGTTCGGTCAATACTTCATGCCCAAGCTCTTGAATGTAGCGAATAAGCGCGATTATATTCTCTGCCTCCACTCTATCGCCTCGTATCGCTCCGGCGAAATAAATTTGTTTCTTATCACTCATATTTTTTTGTTTTAATATTTCTCTGCAGATAGCTTGAGAAATAATCTTTGTAGCGTTTTTGCAGATCCAAATCCTTCCAATCATTATGCGTTACTATTTTCCTGCAATAAGCGCTCCCGCACGCACATTGAAGATGGAGATCGGAGGAATTGCACATAGCATAATCAATAGTGAGCTCTTCATCGGGTTTAATATAGCGCATCGCGACTATGCCCAATGCGCTATAAAATCCGCAGTTGGGATCGCATGAATGATTCATATAGTACGCGTATGGCTCGTCTTCTTTCTTGCCTATGAGAATAGCGTCATCGCCTACTTGTATCCAAAATGTTTTTCCTTTTTGATATATCCTCTCGGCTTTTTTTATTGATACCGTCTTTCCATTTCCATCGGTAAAATCAAAAATCTTTTCGTCTTTTTTAATTTTTTTAATTGCAAAAGCTCCCATGCCATGAGTAGCGTTTTTTCGTAACTGCAATTTTTTTGAAATAAATGACGGCATAATTTATTTTGAGATATAACTATTTTTTATAAGATGATGCTCCAGTATTTTTCCGCTTGAATCAAAAATTATTTTCCATGCCTGGGATTTTTTTAGATATTTTGCTCCTATTAGGCGTAAAATTGATGGCAATGCCTTTTTGTGGTGCAGGAGCCGGTACATTCCAAAAGCAAGTGGATCGCCATGGCTTATGATAAAAACTATTTTATTCTTATTTTTTTTAAAAATATGCCGTACAAATCCCGATATTCTTCTTGCCTGGCTTTCAGGCGACTCCACCCAATAATCGGCTAAAGGATTATTATACTGATCTACCGGCTTTTTATGAATCGCTAAAGGCCTTCCGGCAATATTTCTTGAGTCCCGCTCAAGCAATTTTTTATCAAAAATAATCTTTGGGTTTCCCAATATCTTTGATAATAAATGCGCCGATTGTTTCGTCCTCAAAAGCGGGCTTGAATAGATAGCTTGTGGAAAAATTGAATTCTTTAAAAAAAATCTTCCTAAATTTTTAATTTGCCTTCTTCCATCTCTACTCAACAAAAACGGTATTTCACGATCATAAAAAACTTTTTTCGGGTTATCAATCTCTCCATGCCGGATGAGATATACTATTGTTAAGCTCTTTTTCTCTAGCATAATTATTTGTTTTAAAATAAATCAACATAGAATCATCTCGTCAATTTAGACGATCGTCTAAATTGACGAGATGACAAAAAAAGAAATTCTCTTTGTTATCTTTGCAAGCGGGCGGCAAGCGCGAACTGAAAAAAATATGTATCAATGTCTTCAATTGTGCTTTTATATTCCTTTCCGCCCAAATACACGTCGCACAAGACCTCTCTTACCCGAGTCAGCTCCTTTAAGCTCTTGCGCCAGCGAGGATCGGCTATTGTAAAATCCAAAAGTTCCAAGGCGCGAAAAATGGAATTTTCAAAAAGCTGTTTATCATTTTTTTGAGAACGCAGAGCTCGATTTGTCTCGCTACCGATGTTTCCCATTTGCTCAAACAACGAAAGCTCATGCCATCTTCCGCTTGCGAGATCAGCATGTTGAATGGCCATAACTATTGTATTAACGTATTTACAATTTCTACAATTTTTTTCTGAATATCCACATCTTCAACATTTCGCGACCTATTGCCTTGCGACGGCCGTATATTGATCATGGAGTCAAACTCAATCCATTCTTCTCGCTTCTTTTCGGGATAAATATTTATCCCCCATAAATTTTCCTGCACAGATCCCTGCTCAAGAAGCGCTGCCTCTTCGTCTGCGTGAAGGCTTCCACCTATAGCCATAATTTCTTTTTCAATATCCACTACCGCCTTCACAAAATCGCCAAATTGTTTTTTTGCGATTTCCTCAAGATTAGATGACGCGATACGCTCTTTGATTATTATAATATTCATATTATTTTATTGGATTTTTTGTAAAAACTCTTCAATACGTTTAATATCTTTAAAGTCTTTTTCTCTTGCCATCATCTTTTTCCACTTGAGTACTTGTTCAAGCCCTACAAATGACAACTCTTCTATTATTTCCGCCGCTTGGATCAACTCATCAATATTCCACTCCCCCGGTCTCCAATCTTTCCAAAACTCCATTTCATCATATTCAAAGTACTCGCTTCCGTGAGGAGCTATTTTTATTTTCCAACTTTTATTTTTCAATTCTTCCCAGAGCTTTTGTGTTACGATAATATCAATATCGTTACATTCCTTGAGTCCTCGAATACCTAAGGGCGCGCTTCCAAAAAGCGCGTACTCACCTTGTGGCAATTGCAACTTTTTTACTTTTTGAAATAAATCACTATTTGACATTTTTTTTGCTATTCCTCCTTTTTTAAAGGAGGTGGCGAGCCTGCGAGCCGGAGGATTTCGTCGCTTATAGTCTTCACTACGCCTTCTAAATCATATCTTACATTTGAGTCTGTAAATCGTATAATTTTTATCCCAACTAATTCAAGCTCTTTTTGTCTTAGCTTATCTTCTTTAAATTTATAATCGTGACTTGCTCCTCCGTCAATCTCTATGACTAAATTTAGAGAATGACAATAAAAATCTACTATAAATTTTCCTATAGGCCTCTGGCGCAAAAAGCGATATCCTAATTTGTCTCTTTTTAACTCATTCCAAAGAAGGACTTCCGAAAGGTTGCCAGCTTGGCGTAATTTTTGTGAGTATGGCTTTAGATATTTTTTATAGTGTAATTTCATGTATCCTCCCCTCATTTCAAAAATCCCTCCCCCTTCGGGTACTCCCTTTAGAAAAGGGAGAATATCCTCTCTTTAAGATAATACGAATTTCCCCTTTCTTAAAGGGGATGCCAATGGGCGGGGATTTTTAGAAAAGGGAGAATAAATTTATGAATATCTCGCCTTTCCTACTCCACGGGGTTAAACCGTGGAATTTTATTGCCATTTACTTCTACTTCTTCCAAAAACATCTTTAATGGTCTCACCCAAATCTGACCTTCGCCATACAGCGCTCTATACGCAACAAGTTCTTCGAACGTTTCGCTGTGTCGCGCAACACCGATAACCTCATATTCTTTGCCCTTATAATGTCTGTATTTTCCTAATTTTAGCATATTTTAAAAAAACATAAAATTCGAAATTCTTGTTGACATTAATTTAAACATATGGTATCCTCTAGGATAGTATTTTTTGTTCGTTAAAACCCTCTAAAAGGAGACCACTATGGACAAGTTTTTTTCAAGAGTATTCGGGGTTGTCTGGATTGCGATGACTATCTTCCTGAGTTTTCAGATCGCTGAAAAACCAAGCGAATCTGGAATGGAAATTGGTTTTTTGCTTATGTCTCTCATGATGACATATTGCCATTTCTCAGGTGAGTTCGATCCTCCTTCCAACTCTACCGCCCAGCAACGCTGAGGCGGTTTTTTTTATCTCTACGCCCCATAACTCCCCTTAATCCCCTCTTACCTTAAGAGGGGAAGTTTTTTATCTAGTTCCTCCTCTTAATGTAAGAGGAGGGCAGCCCGCCTTGCCGGCGAGGCAGGGAGGAATTATACGATTTACTGACCATGGCACTTTTTAAACTTTTTCCCGCTTCCGCACGGACACACATCATTTCTCCCCACCCTCTGGCCGTTAAAATGCGTTTTGTCATCTTTGGGTTTAATATTTTGAGAACGGCCGGACCCCTGTCCCGCCATAGGCGAGGCGCCACCCCCGATAGAGCTTCCACGCTGCATTTCTTTTGCCGGCGCGCTAAACTGCGCGTTGCGCAAAATTTCCAATGGAGCGATGTTTTGCGCGAAGCCGACTTTAAATACGCTATACACTACCTGCTTTTGAATAAGGTTGAGAAGTTCTGTAAACATTCGGTAGGCTTCTTTTTTATATTCAATCAACGGATCGCGCTGGCCGTATCCGCGAAGTCCGATTCCTGTTCGCAAATGGTCAATCGCGTCAATATGATCCATCCATAGCATATCAATGGCGCGCAAAAGCATCTGCTTTTCAATTTTTCTCATGGCATCTTCGCGTCCTAGAAAAACTTTTGCCTTTTCCTCAAGCTCGTTATACCTTAGCACGGCAATTTTAAAAAGATATCCGATAATTCTCTCGCGCGACTTAGCATCTTCCAAATTATCCCCCGCTTCTTTGCGGATAACGCCAAGCTCAATTCTTTCATCGGCCGACACCGGAAAAATAGTTGACATAACTTCATAAATTTCCTTGAGATTCCATTCGCTCTCATTCTCCGACGCGGTATGGAAAAGCACCACCTGCTCTATTTCGGACTCAATATTTTCCAAAACTTTGTCTTTTACATTATCGCTTGCTAAAATTTCATCTCGTTTTTTATACATTATCTCGCGGTGCTTGTTTATAACATCATCGTATTCCACAAGATGTTTTCTAATGTCAAAATTATGCCCTTCCACCTTTTTTTGCGCCGCTTCAATAGAACGCGAAATCATTTTATTTTCAATAGGGACGTCTTCTGGAATCTTAAGCGTGTCCATAAGGCTTTTAATCCTTCCCGAACCAAAAATCCTCATGAGGTCGTCTTCAAGAGAGATATAAAACTGCGATGATCCCGCATCCCCTTGCCTGCCCGAACGCCCGCGCAACTGATTATCTATACGCCGCGCTTCATGCCGCTCGGTTCCGATAACATGAAGCCCTCCAAGTTCGCGCGCCTTCTTTGCATCTTCAGGCGTTGGTGGATTTCCACCCAAGATAATGTCAACTCCACGTCCCGCCATGTTGGTTGCGACCGTAACGGTATTGAGCCTTCCCGCCTGCGCTATGATATTGCCTTCTTTCTCGTGCTGTTTTGCATTCAAAACCTGCGCAACTATCCCCTCGCGCTCGAGCAGCGCGGCAAGTTCTTCGTTTTTTTCAATAGAAATAGTGCCGATCAAAACCGACTGCCCGATTTTTTGGCGCTCTTTCACGTCTTTTACAATTGCCTCGAGTTTTCCTTTGTGCGTTTTAAAAATTTTATCAGTCGCGTCTTTTCGCACCGCGGGCTTGTTCGTGGGAATACTCACCACGTCCAGCTTGTAAATTTTTGAAAATTCTTCCGCTTCCGTCGCCGCTGTCCCAGTCATGCCAGCAAGCTTTTTATACATCCTAAAGTAATTCTGAAATGTTATAGTCGCGAGCGTGCGCGACTCTTTCTGTACCGCCACGCCTTCTTTTGCTTCAATAGCCTGATGAAGCCCCTCGGAATACCTTCTGCCCTGCATAAGACGGCCGGTAAACTCGTCTACAATTACCACTTCTCCCTCGCGCACCACATAATCGCGATCAAGCTTAAAAAGCGTATGCGCGCGCAAAGCCTGCTCAATGTGATGCACCATGGTAATTCCGCCCTCGGTATAAATGTTATCAATGCCAAGCATCTTCTCCATTTTTGCGATGCCTTCTTCCGTCAGGGTTGCCGAGCGCATTTTTTCGTCAACATTATAATCCTCATTTTCTTTGAGCCTGCGCACAAGCTCGGCAAACTTGCCATACAAATCCGACGACTGCATATCCGGCGCGGAAATAATAAGAGGCGTTCTTGCCTCGTCAATAAGTATTGAGTCAACCTCGTCAACTATAACAAAATGAAATCCACGCTGGACTTTTTCGTCCGGCGCTTGCACCATATTGTCACGCAGATAATCAAAGCCGAATTCATTATTGGTTCCATAGGTAATATCTGCCCGATATGCTTCTTTTCGCGATACAGGACGCAGGTATTGATGTTCAACGCGAAACGACCCGGTTGTGTCGCGGCTTGGGTCAACAAGATTTTCCGTTGAAAAATTGGGATCATACAAAAAAGCCTCTTCGTGCTGTATGCATCCAATAGACATTCCAAGCTTCGCGTAAATCTGCCCCATCCACACCGTGTCTCTTCGAGCCAAATAATCGTTCACTGTCACAAGCTGGCAACCCTCTCCAGCGAGCGCGTTAAGATACATAGGCAGAGTCGCGACAAGGGTTTTTCCTTCGCCGGTTTTCATTTCGGAAATTGAACCTCGATGAAGCACGACTCCGCCAATAAGCTGAACGTCAAAGTGGCGCAGACCCGTTGTTCTTTTTGACGCCTCCCGCACAGCGGCAAACGCCTTTGGAAGAATATCATCAAGCGTTTTGCCTTGTGCTAATTCTTTTATAAGTTCGTTTTTAAGGTCTTTGAGCCTTTCATCGGAATACTCGCCAATTTCTTTTTCAAAAGCATTAATTTTTTCTATAATCGGCTCTATTTCTTTGATTACTTTGACATTTGGATCGCCAAAAATCTTCTTAAAAATTCCCATATATGGTTGTTTCTTTATCGTATTAATGTACTTATACTATCAGAAAACTCCTATTATTTCAATCCTCTCCCCATTCGGGTCTGAGCTCAGGGTCGAAGACCACGCTGGGGAGAGGAAGGATTGGGTTGGGTATATAAGTCTTATAAGACCTATACGTCATATAAGACTTATACGGCATAAGGGGCTTATAAAGTTTCCCCCTCGCCCCTATGAGGAGAGGGCGCGGGGGTGAGGGGGTATCGCGCGAGGCGCCATATAAGGCTTATATTACTTATATGGCATATAGAACTTATAAAATCTTCAGCTCGAAAAGTTAAAATAAGACGAGATGAAAAAATATTGCGTCATGAAAAATCAAAAAGTCCATATAAGATTTATACGTCTTATATGGCCTAGTTTCCTTTTTTAATTTAAACCCAACTATTTCATGGCCCCGCGCTCTCTTTTTCCAGCGCGTCTTTTCTGGCTTTTCGAATCGCAACCATCTTCCAGCCACCATACAAACCTTCAGAAATTTCTTTATTTCCACTGGCCACCTCACGAATTAATCTTTCGCGCTCTTCCCATGCCTTTGGAGAATCAAGTCCTCCCAGACTATAGGCGATATGGGCATTATTTACGCCTTGCTCTAAAAGCTTTTGGCGCATTTCCCACGCTCTTGGAGAATCTACTCCTATCAAGCTCTTTGCAAGAGATGATTTAATGGCATTCATGGGCTCCGCAATACCTTTATCTAAATATTCTTGCCTTATTTCCCACGCTTTTTCAGAATCAAGACCAGCCAAACTTTCAACTAATACCATAGTGACATCTTCCCTATCTCCTAACATTTTAAAATTTTCTCTCATTTTCCATGCACGATCAGAATCTATCCCAACAAGACTTGATATTGTTCTTTTTATTTCATAATCATCTCCATCCGCAATAAGCTTATCCCGTAACTTCCACGCTTTTTCAGAGTCAATGCCAGCATAACTTATAACCAATTCCCCATCTTTTATGATTTTTTCTCTCATGCCATATGCTCTTTCTGAATCAAGGCCTACAAGGCTTTTACAAATATCTTCCTGTTGAAATTTTGCTTTAACTCCAAGCTTTAGCCCAATCTCCAACAACAATTTATCACGCAACTCCCACGCACGTTCAGAGTCAACTCCAGCAAGACCTTGCAATATATTAGTATGCTTGCTTTCATGATATATTTCTATAAATTTTTCTCTTATTTTCCATGCTCTTTCAGAATCAATCCCAGCTAGGCCCGAAATTATTTGAGTTAATACTACTCCATCTCTTGAATGCTCTTCCAAATACTCCACGCACTTATCCTGAAATGCTTTTTCTTTTTCATCAATCTCCTCTCTTCCGCTTTCCGGCGTAATTTCTTCAAAATCAAAATAACTACCGCCTTTCATCGCTTCGGCATGTGTAAACTCCTTTGGAGTGAGTTGCCTGTCAAGAGAAAAATCTCCTTTTTGACTATTTACAAGAGTAATTGCTTCCGCCTTCTTCATGCCAGCAACATCTTGCAAGACATTTTGGGCATACATCCTTGAAACACTGCTTCCGTCATATTTTAGTTTCAGCTTGTAGAGTTTTTTTTTACTTTTTCGCCCTCGGGCTTCTCTGCTACTTTTGGTTTTTTAGGACCTTCAAACGAATGCGTCCATTTTCTTTCGGAGATTCCTATGGAATCCAGCAGATCGTTGACCTTTATAAGATCGTAGGCGTCAGAGATCTTGTCAAGATAATAGTATTGGATGGCGCGAAGTATTATGTCTTTTGGCGCGTCTTCAATGGTAATTTTTTTTCTTGTTTTTCTGTCTACAATTGACTTTGAATTGATAAATTCCATAAACTCCGTAAGGCCTCGGCGGGTGAAGATATATTTTTCTTTCTTGCCCTTTCCAATCTCGCGCTTTCTTGCAAGGTCTTCTATCTTTGCCTGAAACTTCGCCATTTTTGGAATGAATGTCCGAAAATTGGGAATATCTTCAAGCGTCGCGAGCTTTGACGCCTCCTTTTCCCCGCTATATTTTTTTCCGCGAATCTCCACCTCCGGCTGTTCGCCAAATACCATAAAATTCATCATCTGCTCATAGCTTTTTTCATCAGGCGTTTTGACGAACCTATAGCTTGTCCATCGGTCTTTATATGCCGGAGACATCGGAGAGCGGCCGGAGTATTCCGCCGGATTCATAGTCGCAAATATCCTAAAATTGGGATTGAGCTCCTCTACTCCTTGGAGCTTGCCTTGCTTTTTGAGCTCGCGATCTTCATCGGTAAATTTTCGTACGATAATTCCCCCGTTTTCCGAAAGGGTAATGGAAGGATTTTTTTCAAGCTGGGAGTTGAGCCGCTCGAGTATTTGCGTTTCCGCCAGGTTAATCTCGTCCAAAATAAGCCACTTGCCTTCTTTTTTCGCACGCACATCCAGCCCGTCGCTCCATCGCCAGTCCGGAATCTTGAGCCCTTCCGCCTGCGCAATTTTTTGGGATTCTATGAGCGTGAGGGCTCTGCCTTGAGCATTGGCGCTGCTTAAAATTTCTCGGGATTCGTTTTTTAAAAGCTCTGGATTTCTAATTATTTCTTCATACTTAATCTGCAACTGCCCGTCATTGGGAATAAACTTGCCAATAAGCTCGGAGGTGTCAGACTGGCCGTTAAGATTAAGGCGGATAACCTCGTTATTTGTGCGCATCGCCATATACTCAATAGTGCTTGTTTTTGAGGTTGATGTCTCACCTTCCAAAAGCAGGGGCTCTCCTCTCTCTACGGCAGTTGCCACCTTTTCCGCCGTCTCCAGCGTTTCTCTATCCAAGGTAAAATATTTAAATTTTTCTTTCTTGGGAACAAGCTCGCCTCCCTTGGGATTGATGGGAAGTTCGGTTTCAAGTATGTAAAGTTTTTGTGTTTCTTTGTCCACCTCTATCGCATACGGATGCTCCGGCAGTGGTTCTTTTTCTTTTAATTTTATTGGGACTTCTTCATCCAACACATCATTGTCCCATGCGGACTCTCCTATAATTTTTACAATATATTTGCCTTTCATCCTATCGCTAGGATCCGTATCTTGGATAACTTTAACATCATATTGATTCCCTGCCTTAGGAAACATTAGGCTTTTTAGGCTCTCTTTATCCAAAAAAATAATCTTTCTGCCGCGATCACTGCTCCGATATTCTATCTCGCGTTCTGTTCCTCTTCTAATCTCTCTTTTTTCAAATATAACATTTTTGATGATTCCTTTTTCTGTTTCTTTTGTTTCACGCGATTTTGCCAAATCTGCTATAGTACTCCCCATTTCTTTTGTTCCTTTTCCTTCTGCAGATAAACCTTTTTTAAGGCCTTCGCGCTTTGCCTTTAATTGCCAGACAAACGTTATATAGTCACCGGACAAACCTGCTGCGATAGATCCCTTGTCTACTCCCTCTAAAAGTAGACGCTCGCGAAGTTCCCATGCTTTGTCTGAATTAAGGCCGGCAAGACCTTGGGCGACAAAACCCTCATTCGCTCCGTCTTTAAGTAAACGCTCGCGAAATTCCCAGGCTTTGTCTGAATCAAGGCCGGCGAGACTTTGAGAAACAGAATCAATAAATCCTTCATCCGTAAGACTTTCGCGGAGTTTCCATGCTTTGTCTGAATCAAGGCCGGCGAGACCAAGGGCAACATGGCCCATGTCCGCTCCTCCTGCAAGTAAGAGTTCTCGGAGTCTCCATGCCCTCTCTGAATCAAGGCCGGCGAGAGCCTCGGCAACAGAAGTTCCATACACTCCTCCTGCAAGTATGCGCTCGCGGAGTTTCCATGCTTTGTCTGAATCAAGGCCGGCGAGACTTTGAGAAACAGAATCAATAAATCCTTCATCCGTAAGACTTTCGCGGAGTTTCCATGCCCTCTCTGAATCAACGCCGGCGAGACCACGAGCAACATGGCCCTTGTCCGCTCCTCCTAAAAGCATGCTCTCCCGTAAATGCCATGCCTTGTCTGAATCAAGGCCGGCTAACCCTACGGCAATATTATTTATGTCCGCTCCTTCCGCTAACAAGCGATCGCGAAGTTCCCATGCTTTGTCTGAATCAAGGCCGGCAAGACCTTGAGCGACAGAGTTCTCATCCGCTCCTTCCGCACGCAGGCGCTCCATATACTCCAAAATCTTTTCTTCAAACGCCTCAAACTCCGCGGATGTTTCTATGGTTTTTTCTTTTGATTCTTCCTTTTTAGCGTATCCTGCAATAACCTCTACTTCACGATACCCTTCGGTCTTGCTTTCGGGATTTGAATCATAGACGACTTCCACATCATACGTCTCCCCCTCTGTCGGAGTATAAGAATGAGGCTTTTTTAAAAGTGTTGTTTTTGATTTTCCAAGAATCTGCCAGTCCATAATTTCAGGATCTCCGGGAATTTTTGTAAACATCTTACCGAACTCAACACCCTTGAGAATCTCCGGCGCTTTTTCTTTTTCTATATCTTTTTTAGGTTTTTCTGTTTTTGCATCTTCAGCTTCCGGCACGGGTGTCGTGTCTGCGGAGAAATCATCTGGATTTGTAGGTATTTTTTCCGGCATAGTATATTACTTTTATTTTCTAGAGTCTTAACAATTTAAAATAAAATTCACGCTGTTTCACTATTTTACTATCGTTTTCCACTTCGTCATTGCGATCCGCCAGATGGCGGAGAAGCAATCTATATTAGATCGCCACGTCGCCTTAAGCCTCCTCGCGATGACCTAAAAAAAGTCTTGTAATTCAAATTAATTCTTCTAATTTTAGCTAATATTCTAAAAATCCTTGACAAGATTATTCATATATGCTATTATGTTATTATGTTACAGTATCTGATAGATTTTTTCGATGTTACTGGTTTTTTCTGAAGTTAGTTTTCGTTCCTTTTTTTGTGCCTGGGCCACCAACATCTTTGGCCTAAAATTCCACCTTACGGTGTAATTTAAAGGCTAGCCATGCCAAAAGATGAATAGTTTTCCATAAACCCATAATATAAATATTATGGGTTTTTTTATATCCGACATACAGAAGAAACAAAGCTTCTTCCGCCCAAAACATCATCAAATACTTTTTTCTCCGCAAGCAATACCAGCTTGCTTTTTTTATTGATGGGATTTATAACTTCGGGCTTTTTCTTTCCTGGAAGCATCGCGTAGAAAAATCCGTTGGAGATATTCTCCAGCGCCTGCATAACTTTTATGTCCAAACCACTCTCAAAATCCATGGCAATCTCATTGCCTTTCTTGATATTTTTTGCTATAAAATCTAAAACTTTATATGGATTTTTTTTATCATTCATAACAACCGCTATTTTTTGGCTCTTTAATATCTTTACCGCGTCTTTCTTATTTTTTATATCCACGATTATAGCTCCTATTGGCGGCGTTTGCGTATTTTTAAGCTCCTTGAGGCCTGAAATATAATCTTTCAATTTTTCTTTTTGCTGGTTATTCATGGTTTTGGTTGCTGAATAAATAAGACTTGCGCAAAACTTGACCCTCCCCCTCATGAGGGGGAGATGGAGGGGGTCTGAGAAGTGCTTACAAGCATCACGCGTTACTATGACCTCCCCTAACCCCTCCTCACGAGGAGGGGAAATGATTATAAGCCTAAATTCTAAGACTTTTAAATAATACTAACGTTAACAATAATAATCAATGTAACAATGAAGCAATGATATTTATCTATCTCTATTATAATAATAAACAGCCTCAAATACAACTACTTCTTTTCTCCGTAAGAATAATGCTGAGGATTATTGATCATATCTTCTAGGAGCCCGCCAAGCGCCTCTACGAGCTTTTTAATATCAATATTAGGTAAAGAAGTTGGAAAATATTTTTTTACGTGCTCGGTCCCACTGCCTAGGCCCAGCCCAACAAGCTTTTGGTCTGTTGTCTTAAGGATTTTTTTTACAGCAAGCACGAGGTCTCCTTCATCGCTCTTTCTGCCCGCTACTTCACCATCGGAAAATGATAAAAGAAATTTTTCTTTCGCGCTCTCGCGAGCAAGCGACTCCGAGGCCTCCGAAAGGCATGGCCCGTCATCATTATAACTCGGATGATTGTGTCCGCCATAATTATTTCCTACCACTTCTCCGCGCATACCGCTTATTTTTTTCCTGATATCGTCATTAAGATCCTGTTCAAATTTTTTAAACGAAATAATCTCGTCTTGAAATCCAAGAACCTCAAAGTGTATTCCCAAACGGTTTAATACTTCTGTAAGAAGCACTGCTGCCTTGAATGTTTCTTTGATTCTCTCCCCTCGCATTGATCCGGACAAATCAATAAGAAGAGTGACGGCATAATCTTTTTTCTCCGGATGAAACGCTGTTTCAAAGATCTTATTGTCTATTGCCGGCGCTCCTCCTCCGCGCTGCGCCTCCCAGCGATACACAGCCGGCAGATTGATGCGGGCGCCGGTTGAAGTGAGCTTTGTTTTTCTCTTAACATTGGGGCGAAATACATCCTCAAGCCGCCTATAAAGCTCCTCATCAAACTCCTGAATTTCCTGATAAGTTCGTTCATATATGTCTTTTGTACTCTCAAGCTTTTCAATATCCTTATCGATTTTTTTGAGCTCTTCTTCTAACTTCTTTTTGCTTTTTTCCTCCTCGTCTTTTCGCTCTTTTTTTTCACGATGCTCCTCGTGGGTTTCCGATGAGTCATCAGAAATCTTCCCCGCATATTCTTTTACGAGCGAATCTTCAATATCTTCAAGGCTACGGATCGCTTTTTTTACAATCTCTACCTGCTTGTCGCGCGGAAGGGATAAAAAAATCTTCTCAAGAGCTTGTAACAATTCCTCGCTTAGCGCGTCAAGCGGAACATCCATAGTATCTTTAGCATCTTTCCCATCACTTTTTTTTATTTCAATTATGGACTCCAAAAGCTCTTTTTTCTGATCATCAGAAAGATTATCAAGCGCGTTGAGCTTGCTTTCTGTACTGGAAGCTAGGCCGTCTTTTACCATTTGCTTGAGCGCTTCGTTTTTCTTATCATCTTCCACGAGCTTTTTCGCCTCCGGCCAAATTTTTTTATAAATAATCCTATACCGCTCCTTTGCTTTTTCCACTATTTCTTCCTCGCTCGCGTTTTCATGGGGCAAGGCATGCTCAACCGCTTCAACATCTTTTTGTATTTTTTTATAGAGCTCAGATACTTCGGGATCAATATGATCGGGCAGTTCTTCGTATTGCGGCGCGTACACAATAAGGCTTGAGAGCTGGGCAAACTTTGGAATACTTGCGAGATTTTTTCCCATTTTTTCACACATCTCCTCACCTTCTTTGAGAGAATCTTTGCGGGCGGAATCTACCCACTCTCCCGCGCCGGGATAGCGGTCGCGCACCACTTGATCGGTCGGACGCTCCTCCGCCGCGGCGATGATAGAATGAAACCCAAGCTCTTGCATAACTTTGTCCGGCACGATCTCGCCTTGGCGGGTAATAACAACATGGCCTGCTTCATGGGCGGCTTTTCCTTTGGCGACCTCTTCATTTTCTAAAATCTCTCTTGGTATATGGACATATTCGCCGAGAAATTCTTTTGTTTTTGGATCATACTTGCTTAAGCAATACCACTCCTTATTGGCGTCTTGGCCCTGCGATGCCATAGACATCAACGTTCTCGGATCAACCTCAGTTGTTACCTCGAGATCCATATTATTGCTGATAGAACGGATAATCAAACCCAAACGTTCATGAATATTTTCATCTTTTTCTTTTTTTTCAGTATTTGAATCTTGTGGCGCGTCTTGGGACTCTGTTTTTTCTTCCCGCTTATCAGCGGACGGAACTTCGGCTTCTTCGCCAAAAAAATGTAGAGTTTCTTTTGCCATGCAAAAAATATTATGCTTATTATTGATAGTATAGCACTTTTTTGTCGTCAAAAACAATGGATTATACTATCATTAAAAAACCAAAAATGCATATAAGACGCATACGACATATAAGGCTTATATGACTTAAAGTACTTATAAGGTTTATTTCTTGTCATTCCGGCCCCGGAGCCGGAATCCAGTATTATAGATTCCCGTTTTCACGGGAATGACAAGTTAAAAACGAAAAAAATACATTGAAGCAAAGTAAAGAGAAGAATCTATTACTGCCACGTTTATTATAAAAACTAAAAAGGCACATTAAGACACATACGACATAATATAAGACTTATATATATATATATATTTGACTCAAATAATATCTTATGATATTATCAAAATGTGCTCTTTATTTTTTTCAAAATCTTTTCACAAAGGAGAGAATCGTGGAAGAACTCACATTGTATAAATGCTCTTTATGCGAAAAAATTTTATCAACAGAAGATGATGCGCGCGGATGCGAAGATCGGGATCAGACGAAAAAAAATTCACAAACGCCAAGATACCAGATTGGCTCGATAATCACATTCCGAGCTGATAAGCACACCGTAAGCCGGCCATATACGGGCAAAATTATGCTCATTGAATACAGCTATCAACACGGAGTTTATATGTATACCGTTGAATTAACCGAAGACTATTCTCGTGATTATAAAAAAGGTGATACGCTCATCCCCATTCCTGAACCAATACTAGCATTATCGATATAACAATAAACGTAAAACGACCAGACAATGGTCGTTTTTTCTTATCTTAAATCTTTAGCTCTTATTCTCTCATTTGCCACAAAAGGGAATCAAAGAGTTATAACTCCTCCTGCCCTCCCTGCCTCGCCGGCGGGCGGGCTCTTATATAAGAGGAGGAAATAAACTTTGTTCTCTCTCTTACGGCTTGGCCTTCGTAGCCACTATGGCGTAGGAGGCTAAGAGGGAGGCAGAGGGGGGTTATGAGCCATAGAGAATCATAACTCCCCTAGCCCCCTTTCCCCGTCGGCAGGCGGGATCTTAATCCTAAGAGGGGAAACGAACAGGAATTAAAAACCCTATAAGCTCTATTTCCGGCTCCAGCTGAATTCCCAAAAGATTTCTCGCTTTCGTTTTAATATATAACATAAGCATAACAACGTCTTCTGCTTTTGCTCCGCCGATGTTAATGATGAACGCTCCATGTTCTTGGGCAATCTGCGCTCCTCCCATCTTTTTTCCCTTGAGCCCGAGCTTGTCCACAATAAAACTCACCGGCAGTTTTTTGTGCTTAGTGGCTTCCCTGTATTCTTCTTCGGTAATATCAAGCGCCTTGATAACTTTTTTTTCGTCAACCTTCACTGTTTGCAAATCCACATTCTTAAAAACACACCCGGCGCATTGCCAATCCTCATTATAACGTGTATTTCTTATTGAAATTATTTCCTGCACGCGCGCCTGCAAATGTTTCGCGTCGCCTTCCTTAAATTCAAATTCCGCAGAAGTAATAATGATTTTTTCCCTCTTAAAAACGCTGTCGCGATATTTAAACTCGCATTCATCATGTGAAAATTCTTTTATAGCGCCTCCGACAATAGCGTATACTTTTTTTATTACTCCTTCAATTGACTGGCCAAACGCGCCCGCGTTTCCCCGTATCGCTCCTCCTACCGTCCCGCCTATCCCTGCCATGGATTCAAGCCCAGAAAAGCCGCGGGAAGCCGAATCGTCAACGAATTTTTGCAATGATATGCCCGCGCCGCATTTTCCAGAAACACCATCAAACGACGAATAGCCATTGCTTATTCGTATAACCAAGCCTTCAAAGCCTTTGTCTGATATAAGAAGATTCGTCCCTCCGCCTAAAATAAAATAAGGAATTTTCATCTGTTGCGCCCCGTCAAGCGCGCGCGCGATTTCTTGATCCGTCTTCACTTCTACAAAATATTTTGCCGGTCCGCCAATATTAAAACTTGTATAACGAGCAAGAGAAACATTTTCTCTGAAATCCAATGAATTTTGTTTAACCCTTTTTTTCATTCTATTGACATTTATGAAATAAAGTATATAATATTGAAAGTTTCACCAGTTCTTTTAAAGGAGTTTAGGCTCAATGAAAAACATTTTTTATTTTCTGATTTTTTTTGCCATGAGTTGCAGTACTCAACCTATAAACATCACGCCTTCTTACACCTACAATGGAGCAGTCATTTATCCCATAAAAGATAATGGCTCGCTTCACGTCATAAAAGAAAATTTTGTCTATCAAGACGAACGTGTCAGTATCAGCCTTATTTATTGGTCGGACGGAAATGTCCAACTTCAAGTATACAGGCAAGACGCTGAAAAAAAATTTGAAAACATCGATCTTCATTTAAAAGCCCCTTAAGGTGTCCAAAGCCTGCAAATATATTTGCAGGTTTTTTTGCCTTGGGATTATAAAAAACTGTCATCAAATTAAATACTCCGAACTAATTACCTAAAACCTATCGCCTAATACCTAAAACTAATATCTCAATCTACTCATCAAACATCATATTCTTAATCTTATACACATCCCCCGCCCCCATAGTTACAACGATGTCGCGAGATTTCAAATGAGGCTTAAACATTTTTGCGGTTTTTTGAATATCTCCAAAATAATAAGCGTGACGATGATTTTTCTTGATTGCTTTGTACAAATCTTTCGTGTCAATTTCAATGTCATTTTCTCGCGCTGATTGAAAAATATCCAAAAGCACAACCGCGTCCGCGTCTTGAAAACATTTTGAA